>LBJMC04202__coassemble_331_pt1 | contig 37430 bp, 28 predicted proteins | sample LBJMC04202__metabat2_low_PE_040 | metagenome-assembled genome bin LBJMC04202 | reverse complement strand
CCGGTGCGGGTCGTTTTTTTTGTTGTATATGCCTCGCCATGTGAGTGTTGTCGCTTGCTTGGCGCGCGCCGCACGCCTTTGGACGAGCTTTGGATGTTCGGAGCGTTGTCGGGCGAGATTCGGGCGCCCGGGGAAATATGACGCCTGGGGCGTTGTCGGGCGAGGTTCGGACATCTGGGGCGTATTTGGGCGAAATTTCGCCGCATAGGGCCCGTGCTATGACGGAATCTCGCCCAACGATGCCTCGGACATCCGAAAGCTGCCCAACAATCCCGAAGGTCGAGGCGCGCTTGATTTGGGTGCCTTGATAAAGGCTCGCCGAATTAATGGTCACTTGAATAATGGCCTGCTCGGTTGAAAGGTAGCGGCCTACCTTATTGAAAGTCCGTCTGGATGAAGCCCGTTAGATTCAGTGGGCGAAAGCCCGTCATGCAGCGTTCTGGCAAGGTCTTATTACTTTGGCGACTTATGCCTTGGGCTGGCGCTGCTTGCCAGTGAAGCGCGCAACGTCGATGCGCCACACCGCCGTGCGGTCGAGCACGCCCGGGCCGAGCGCTTGCGGTGCGCCGGGAGCCATGTGCTCCATGATGCGCGTGAGGCCGTAGACCTTGTCTTCGCCGCTAGTGATGGGGTAGATGCGCCCCGTCCCCATGATGCTCCGGTACGCAAAGGAGTACGAGCACGCGTACGGCCCGGTGATGACGCCATCTTCGCAGTCCATCTCGATCGCGACGTCGGCCCCGGCGTTTCCGTTTGCCCCAAATGCCGCGGCCTTGCGTCCCTCACCGGCTGAATGCAACCAAAGCGTTAGGCGGAGAGTGCCGGATTCGTCCAGTTCCCAGTCGTAGCCAAAGCTCATGGGAACGATGAACATCCCCTCTTCGTCAACGGCGCCGACGCGCACGGTTTGGCAGCTATCGACGATTGCCCGCAGCGCATTCGCTTCGCGTACCTCGCGTTTTGCCAGTCTCATGTTCAACGTGAGCCCCCTAGCATGGTTGACGTAATTACTTGACGCAACCAATCATATAGCGAGGCTTGTATGGGCATTCGTTCGGCTGCGATTTTATAAATTCTCGCCCTCATGGCCAATTTAGTACGGTTAGTGGTGCTTGGGAGCACCTAGCGCTGCTGAAGAGCGTTGTGGAGTGGTCCAGGCAGGGTGCCTTTTGCCCGATTATCGATGGCAATCATGAATAAGCCCCCAAAATGAGGTTTAGCTGGGCGTGCGCCGCTTCTTAACTACCACCAATCATATTAAATTGACCATGAGAGTAAACTGCTGTGCTTCCTAACGGCGCGGGCACGTTCGTCGCGAAGCCGCTGCCTGCTCGTTGTCGATATGCGTATTCTCTGCTTGCAAGATGTGCGTGCGAGTCGGAACTGCCTGAGTTGCAGGCAAGCAGCCGAGACATGGCCCCGGGAGCCCATTCACCGTGGTTTCTCCGTGGGATGCGCGCGCCGTGTGTATCGTCCGCGCGCCAAAGGGATAGAGTTAAGCAGTCTGAGTATGTCCATCGGGGGCGGTTCTGGGGCGCGGCGGGTGTCGCGCGGCGCGAACTACCTCCTGTGAAAAGGGAACCACATGGGATTCGTCTCAAAACTCCTTTCAATCGGCTCCGATAAGGAGCTCAAGCGCTATCAGAAGGTCGTCGAGAAGATCAACGGCCTCGAGCCCACCTACGAGAAGATGGACGACGAGGAGCTCGCCCACCAGACCGAGCTCTTCCGCGAGCGCTATGCGAACGGCGAGTCGCTCGACAGCATGCTACCCGAGGCGTTTGCCGTGGTTCGCGAGGCGTCCAAGCGCACCACCGGCCTCCGCCACTTCGATGTGCAGCTCATCGGCGGCATGACGCTCCATGACGGCCAGATTGCAGAGATGAAGACCGGTGAAGGCAAGACGCTCGTCTCAACGCTCGCCGGCTACCTCAACGCGATTTCCGGCAAGGGCGTGCACATCGTCACCGTGAACGATTACCTCGCCAAGCGCGACTCTGAGTGGATGGGCCGGATCTACCGCTTCCTTGGCATGAAGGTCGGCCTTTTGCAGAACGGCATGCCGCTCATGCAGAAGCGTCCTGCCTACGAGGCAGATGTCACGTACGGCACCAACTCGGAGTTCGGTTTCGATTACCTGCGCGACAACATGGTGCTTCGCGCATCGCAGCGCGTACAGCGCGGCCATGCCTTTGCCATCGTGGACGAGGTCGACTCGATTCTTATCGACGAAGCGCGCACCCCGCTTATCATCTCTGGCGCCGGCACCAAGTCGGCGAGCACCTACAAGGACTTCGCCCGCGCGGTCCGCGGTCTTAAGCGCGCCCCCGAGGTCGAGCACGACCCGCTGTCGCCCGAGCCCGCGCCCGAGCCCGACGGCGATTTCGTAATGGACGAGGCCAAACACACCATCGCAGCAACCGAGCAGGGCTTGAAGAAGATCGAGAAGCGCCTCGGCATCGACGACATCTACGCCGACCTTTCCGGCCAGCTCGTGAACCACCTGCAGCAGGCGCTCAAGGCCCAGTACATGTTCCACCGCGACAAGCAGTACGTGGTCACGAACGGCGAGGTCAAGATCGTCGACGAGTTCACGGGCCGCATCATGGAAGGCCGCCGCTATTCCGATGGCCTCCACCAGGCCATCGAGGCCAAAGAGGGCGTGCTCGTGCGCGAGGAGAACCAGACGCTCGCCACGATCACCCTGCAGAATTACTTCCGCCTCTACGATAAGCTTGCCGGCATGACCGGTACCGCCATCACCGAGGATGCCGAGTTCCGCGAGATCTACAACCTGCCCGTGCAGGTCATTCCGCCCAACAAGCCGGTGGTCCGTAAAGACCATGACGACCTCGTGTACCGCACGATTGATGCCAAGTACCGCGCCGTCGCCGATGAGGTTGCCGAGCGTCATGCCGAAGGTCAGCCCGTGCTCGTGGGCACCGTCTCCATCGAGAGCTCCGAGCGCTTGTCGCGCCTGCTCAACAAGCGCGGGATCAAGCACGAGGTCCTGAACGCAAAGTTCCACGAGCGCGAGGCGCACATCGTTGCGCAGGCCGGCCGCTTGGGCGCTGTGACCATCGCAACGAACATGGCAGGCCGTGGTACGGACATCCTGCTCGGCGGCAACCCCGAGGAGCTCGCGAACGAGATGGTCGAGGCAAAGGGGCTCGACCCCGAGGCCGAGGGTTACGAGGAACTTCGGGCGGCAGCCTATGAGGAGGCGCTCAAGCAGGCCCGCGAGACGTGCGCCCGCGAGCGCGAGCAGGTGCTTGCGGCGGGCGGCCTCACGGTAATCGGCACCGAGCGGCACGAGAGCCGTCGTATCGATAACCAGCTCCGCGGCCGCGCCGGCCGTCAGGGCGATCCCGGTGAGACGCAGTTCTACCTCTCGCTCGAGGACGACCTCATGCGGCTCTTCGGTGGCGACAAGATGGATCGCATCTCGAGCCTTATGTCGTCGGCCGATATGGACGACCTGCCCATCCAGCACAAGTTCATCTCCAAGGCCGTCGAGGGCGCGCAGCGCAAGGTCGAGAACATCAACTTCTCCATGCGTAAGAACGTGCTCGAGTACGACGACGTCATGAACAAGCAGCGCCAGGTCATCTACGCCGAGCGTAACAAGGTGCTCGACGGCAAAGACCTCGCCGGGCACATCACCGACGTCATGGCCGATACCGTCGAGCGTTGCGTCGCCGAGTTCTGCCCCAAAGACTCCAAGAAGGGCGAGCGCGACTTCGAGGGCCTGCACAAGTGGATCGTCGAGCTCACCGGCCGCGCGGATGCGCCGCAGATCGATGACGAGGACGCGAGCTTCAGCGCGATCAACGAGCAGGTGCTCGCCTATGTCAAGGATTGCTACGACCAGAAGGCCGAGCGTGTGGGCGAGGAGCTCATGCGCGAGCTCAACACGCAGGTCATGCTCCGCGTGATCGATACGCGCTGGATGAGCTACCTGCAGGAGATGGACTACCTCAAGCAGGGCATTGGGCTCCGCGGCTTCGGCCAGCGCGACCCGCTCGTGGAGTACAAGAGCGAGGCGTTCCGCGCGTTCCAGACGCTCGTGGACACCATGTACGAGGACTACCTGCGCACCATCCTGCGCATCGAGGTCAAGCAGGCCCCGCGCGCCGCGCAGCGGGCGGCCGAGGAACCTGCGGAGCTTTCGAACGCGACGTACTCCGGCCCGGCCGATGTTGATGGCGAGGGAGGCTCCTCGACCATTCGTCGCGAGGCCGCCGCGCAGGCTGCCAACGCTGCTGGCCGCGCGCCGGCACCCGCGCAGGGTACGGTCAAGACCTACGTCAAGGCCGAGAGCGGCGACCCGTACGCCAACGTGGGGCGCAACGACCCCTGCCCCTGCGGTAGCGGTAAGAAGTTCAAGAACTGCCACGGTAGGAATCGCTAATGGCCGAGGAAAGCATCACGGCCGAGGCGCTCGATGCCTTGGCGGCGCGCCTCGATGAGGTTGAGGTCTACCTGCATCTGGACGAGAAACGCGAGCGTGCGGCGGAGCTCGAGCGCCAGAGCGCCCAGCCGGGCTTCTGGGACGATGCCGAGCATGCGCGCGCAATCATGGCAGAGCTCTCGGCGGCGCGCGATGATGTGAAGGCCGTCGAGGATGCCCGCGCAGAGCTTGCCGACGCGCGCGCCGCGCTCGAACTTGCCGGCGAGATGGGTGACGACCCCGAGGCGGCCGACCTGGTGGCCGAGGCAGCGTCCACGGCCGAGATTCTCGGCCGCTCCATCGATCATCTGGAGCTGACGAGTTGGTTTACCGGCGAGTTCGACCACGGCGACGCCATCGTAACCATCAAGCCCGGCCAGGGTGGCTTGGAGGCCCAGGACTGGACCTTCATGCTGTTCAAGATGTATATGAAGTACTGTGCGCGCCACAGCTGGAAGGTCACGGTCAACGACTGCCCGGCGGCCGAGCAGATCGGCATCGACCGTGCGACCTTCACCGTGGAGGGCAAGGATGCGTTTGGGATGCTCCGCGCCGAGGCCGGCGTGCACCGCTTGGTGCGCATCAGCCCCACGGATGCCAAGAAGCGCCGCCAGACCACGTTCGCGGGCGTGGAGGTCATCCCCGTGCTGCCCGACGACATCGACATCGAGATTGCGCCCGACGATATCCGCGTGGATGTGTACCACGCGAGCGGCCCCGGCGGCCAGGGCGTGAACACGACGGACTCCGCCGTGCGCGTGACGCACCTGCCTACGGGCATCGTCGTGACCTGCCAGAACGAGCGCTCGCAGATCCAGAACAAGGCCGCGTGCATGCAGATCTTGAAGGCGCGCCTGTACGAGCTGGAACTGCAGAAGCGCGAGGACAAACTCGACGAGATCCGCGGTCCCAAGACTGAGATCGGCTTCGGCAACCAGATCCGCAGCTACGTGCTCTATCCGTACCAGATGGTCAAGGACCTCCGCACCGGCGTGGAGACCGGCAACGTCGACGCCGTGCTGGAGGAGGGCGACCTGGATCCGTTCATCATCGGCTATCACCGTTGGGCCACGAGCGCCGAATGAGACAAAGGTGCCAGGCACGTTTGTCTCATTGATCCATTTTGGGACGGGGTCATTTTGAACCAGTGCGCGGGGCTTCTGGGATTGATATGAGAAAGGCGGTCCAGCTCATAGCTCTAGACCGCCTTTACTCGCGATTCTTGAGTCGTGGTTCAGGCGCAGCATCGCGCGATTTACTCATTCGATCGTGAAATCGACCGTGCTGGAACGGGGATGGTGGGGTCTTCGTAGGGGGACCAATGAAATACGGTGACGCGATCGCCCGCCTGTACCCATGAAAGGTCAACGGTGTCTTTGAACGAAAAGACGGGGCGGCTCCCCGCGTCGAAGCCGCTTGAGTCTGTATCGATGTGCACGGTAACGGTGTGGTGTTCTTGGTCGCATGAGATGACCGTTCCGCTGGAATAATGCATGGCGTCATTCCAGCCCCCTGTTGTTCCCACAGCGACATCGGCTTGCTGCACAGAATGGCAGTAGAGAACGGCGATGCCAGCTGCACAGGCGAGCAAGACAAGCGCGATTACAGCAGCAGAAACTTTGGACACCTGCGGCGATGGGTGCTTCATCTTCTAATCTCTGATCTCGCTTGGAGCAATGCCCAAGGATAATGTAGATGTGATATTAATATAAAATATGAATAATAGGGCATAATACATAATAGGTGAGGATACAAGAAAGTCCGGTGGAGGGCTGCGTCGAGGGCTGTGCATGGTGTGCTATGATGCGCTTGCAATCTATAACACGATTTTCTTCATAAGGGATATTGTGCTATGAAATTGTCGAGGCAATCAGTTCGGTTTCATCTTGGGCGGGTGCCTGCGATTGGAAACGTTGAAACAGGAGCCATCATCGGGTTGACCAGCAGCGGGGCGGCGTTATGTGCGGCCATGGCGACACGCGATGTCCCCGAAGCGGACGTGCCTGCGGACTGCGTCGAGCTTGTTGCCTACATGAGGCAGCATGGCATTATTGAGGATGGAGCGGGCGAGGGCGTTTTGCACGCCGACCGGGTGCGGCTTCGCTCCGCTTATCTCCACGTGACCAATCGGTGCAATCTTTCATGTGTTGGGTGCTACTCAAGGGATGAAGGACGCAACCGTGATGATGATCCGACGTTTGGCCAGCTGGCGCATGCCGTTGATGTGCTTGTTGAGTTTGGTGTCAAGCAGTTGATTGTCTCGGGCGGTGAGCCGTTCCTGCGAGAGGATCTTGCCGAGCTTGCTGCGCATGCCAAACAGGGCGGAATTGCCACGGTTATCATCCTTACCAACGGCATGCTTTGCACCGACGAACGTATCGCCCCGCTTGCAGGCAAGGTAGACACCATTTCCGTCTCGTTTGATGGGCCGTCGTCGCAGAGCCCGTTCTATATTCGCGGCAAGCAGCTCTTTGACCGGCTGGTCGAGGTGGTCAAACGCATCAAGGGTGCCGGCATTCAAGCGCATATTCTTCCAACGATTCATGCCAAGAACATAGACGACGTCCCAGCATACCTTGAGCTGGGTAAACAGCTCGGTGCTACCGTGGGCTTCAGCTTGCTGAGCGAACTTACCGGCACACTCGGCGACCTTGCACCGAGCGATGACGATTTCGTGCGCCTTGCCGAGGTCATGCAAGCGGCAGGGGCAACGGCGGGTGTTGACAGCGTCTTCCTTGATGGCGCGCAGCCAACCCTTCAAGCCTGTGCGTGCTGCGGAGCAGGCAAAACGGGTGTGAGTGTTGCTGCCGATGGATCGGTATATCCGTGTCACATGCTGCACTATGTCCCGTTCCTCTTGGGTAATGCGTTTGAGGATTCAACAGATACGTTGCGCGATTCGCTCGCTCGGTTTGCTTTGCCCGCTGTCGACGAGCTCGACGGCTGCAAGGACTGTAACAAGCGCTATCTATGCGGAGGTGGTTGTAGAGCACGAGCTTATATGGAATATGGTCGCGCAGATTGCCGCGACCCATACTGTGCGTACAACAAGCGGTCGATTGAGGATGCCGTGAGCTTCGTGCTTGCGGCAATGGCGTGATAGGAGTTTTCTAATGCTGTTTGCGATTGAGGTGCAGAGCAAAAGGCCATGCAGAATAATCGGAGGTATCAGGATCGGCTTTTAGCTTCTTATTGGATGAAGCTACATGAGGAGCAATTATGCTGGACTTGGCGAAACAGGCATCGAAGCTAATTAGGCTGCTGATAGCGCTTTGTTGCGTGCTCACTTTTGGCTGTCTCATCAACTTAATCTTTGACGTGAGCGACATGTTGTCCATCGGCTTCCCATCTAATCTTGAAGCTTCTGGTAATGTGTGGTGCTATCTGATTATTACGTTTTGCAGCGATGTTCTTGATGCCGTTGTCCTCGTCGTTTTCGTTTCGTTTGCTCTGGTCGTGGCACGGAAGGGCGAGATCTTTAGCAAAGGACAAACCTATAGGCTTCTTGTCATTGCGATTCTCATGCTCGTGCAGGTAGCGCTTGGGCTGCTTGTCCCAAGCATCTCCCTGTCGAGCTTTCAAGGCTACGAAGCGGGAGCTGCGGTTGGTCCAACGCTCGACCTGCGCCAACTCTCCACGTCCATCATGTTCTTCATCTTTGCCGCCATTTCTGAATACGGCAGAATCTTACAGGAAGACTCGGATAACATTCTGTAAAATGACGCTAACGTTCTATGACGTACTAGAAAGGGGGACATCATGCCCATCGTTATGCGACTCGATCGCGTGATGGCGGACCGCAAGATGTCCTCCATCGAGCTGGCAGAGAAGGTTGGCATCTCTCCGGTGAATATCTCGCGTATCAAGACCGGTCGTCTCAAGGGCATCCGCTTCTCGACGCTTGAAGCCATGTGCAAGGCGCTCCGCTGCAAGCCTGGTGACATCATCGACTGGATGGACGAGGACGAGTACATCGCCGCGTTCGGCAAATTACCTGACTGACGAATGCCGACTCGTATTCATGCGAGGCGGCCGTATAGGTGACAACATGAACAATAAAACAAAGCGAGTCATTCGCCTCATCGTTGCGCTCACGGCGGGTGTCGCAGTGTTTTTCGGTGTGCTGCTGCTTCTGAACACGCAGGCGTATTCCGGCATGATTGGGCTGTTGGGCCCGGGCGTGCTCTCGAGTTCGATGCCGATGATGCTCGTGTCGCTCCTCTTCGCGGTGTTCGCAGCGGCCCTTGTTTACCAGACGCTGAATAACAGGGTGTATCTTGCGTTTACGCGCGTTGCGTTCGGTGTCTACCTCGCAGGTCTGCTCTTTGCGATTCTGGGCAAGAGCGTGGGCATCCGGGGCATTAATCTTAACCTCGCCGATGTTGTTGCCACGGTTCAGGTATATCCCGGTATGCTTCTGCTCAACATTGCGCTGTTCGTGCCACTGGGCTGGTATCTTTGCCGTCGCTATGGGTCGATTGCGCGGGCTGCACTCGTGGCCCTCGCTGTCTCTTTTGTACTCGAAGTGCTGCAGTACGTGTTTGAGCTCGGGCTCACGGACATCGTTGATGTGTGCGCCAACACCTTGGGCGGGTGTATGGGCGGTCTTGCGTGGGCGTGTGCTGAGCCATTTTTGAATGTGGAAAGTGATGAGCGCTATGGTCAATGCTATGCCTTTAGCGTGCCGCAGGCGGCGGGCCGCCGGACGAAGCGCTCTGCGGTAGGTTTGGGAGCAGTGGTTGTAGCGCTCACCGCGTTCTGCTCCCTTGCTGCTGCCGCGAGCCCGCCGGTCGACCAGTCCTCCAACAACCAGATACTTGTTGATGAAAACGCGGATCCGGCATTGGTTGCGCTTGCTCAAGAACTCGACACCGGCACGGATTTATCGGCCTCAACACCGCTTGCCGTATCGGGCGTCTTGGTGCAAGACGAGCGTTGGGAAACCGAAGGCGGCATCACGTTTACGACGTTGGTTGTGGTGAGCGAGCAGCCCGATGCGACGGTGCCGAGCGTTCGCGTTGGTACGAGCTATCCCATCATGGTGGGGCCATCGGCGACGCTTTCATTCGGCGGCGAGCAAGTTGACGAAGACGGGTTGTACAAGGCGTTCATGGACGGCGGCATGCTGAGCGTTTCCTGCGAGCTTGTGCCCTATGGCGGGTGCTTTGTTGCGACGAAGGTCGACGCCGCACCATGCGAGAGCCCCGATCCTGACGCGCCGCTCGCGTACTTCAACTTCAACATCTATTCCGACCTTTACTTGGGTGATATCGAGCGCCCATCGTTTATGACGTGGTCTGATGACCAAAAGCGCGTTGAACTGCATGGATATGTGGGTTCGACGATGGAGGCCGAAGGTTCAGAGTGCTATGCGACCATCTGCGGGCTCAACGAGGTGGACGGGGTGCCCGTTCTGCACGCCGTGAACGCGTCATACGACCTGCCGCCTTCGGAGGATGGCGAGCCGAATGATCCCGAGACATATCGCGCCGTGCTTGGAGATGACGGTGCATTACACCTTGTGGGCGAGTAGGGCGCGCCCTTTCTGCGCCGTTTGTGTTAGCTCGTTCCACTTTTGGGAATATCTTTCCGGCTTCATCCGGAAAGTTTGGTTTGCATTGAGGGAAACCGCAGGATTGCGGCGACTGCAAGGGTGCTATCTGACGGCAAGCGAAATAGATGTTCCCAAAAGTGGAACGAATGCACGCTCTCGGCCCTTCTTGGTCCACGACATTGCGGCATCCGTGTGAACGAACGGTTGACGTGCTACCATAGCCAGCGGAAAACTCAACGTCATGCGCCTGTTAGGGTACGGCGGTGCGAGGCGGCCCGGTTGGTCCGCGTGCGCCGTGCGCAGAAAGGAACGGGCCCATGGCCTCTCGGGTGAATATCTCGCGCGTCAACCTTACCGAACTCATCCGCTCGCGCTTCGTGCGCGACCTGCCCCTCGTCGTGGCGGGCTGCGCTATCGCTGCGCTCGCTGTGGACATCTTCATGGTGCCCAACGGCCTCGCTGCGGGCGGTCTCACCGGTCTTGCCACCATCCTCTCCGAGCTTGCGCGCCGCAACGGCTTCTACCTGCCGGTGGGCTTGCAGACGATCGTCTTCAATATCGTGCTCCTGCTTTTCGTGATGCGCACGGGCGGCGTACGTTATGCGGTGCGCACCATCACGGGCTTCGTACTCTTCGGCTTCTTTACCGACCTCTTCGTGCCGCTGGCAGAAACCTTCGCCGACGCGGCGAACGACCTCATGCTCTCTGCGCTGTGGGGAGGCATCATCTCGGGGCTGGGCTATGGCCTCGTGTTCCGCGCCGGCACCAACACGGGCGGCTCGGATACCATCGCACAGATCATCTCGCGCAAGACATCGTTGCCCGTGGGCGCGACGGTCATGGTGATCGACGTGGCGGTGTGCGCGGCCTCGGCGCCGGTGTTTTCGCTCATCCAGGCGTTGTATGCAGCGCTTTCTATGGTGCTTTCCGGCTACGTGATCGATGCGGTGGTCGATGGCGGCAACCGCCAGCGTGCGGCCTTCATCGTGTCGGACGAGTGGGAGAACATCAAGGGGGCGATTTTTACGACGATGGACCGCGGCTGCACCGAGCTCATGGCGCGCGGCGGGTATACCGGAACCGAGCGGCCGGTCATCTTGCTTATCATGAGCAAGAGCGAGATCCCCATCATCAAGACCATCGTGCATGAGTATGACCCTAACGCCATCATCATGATTACCGACGTGAGCGAAGCCATCGGCTACGGTTTCAAGGATTTTTCTGCGTAGCGCGGTCAGGCTCGGCGTTCGCCGAGCGTCCCGCTGCGTCGTCGATGGGGCGTAATATGCAATCTGGCGGCATTAATATGCATAGATTGGTTGCCTACTGACGCGGCTCGTTTTAATTCGATCCTTTGAGGCTTGTTTTTCCAAATAATAGAACGCAATCTACCTGCAGCAATAATGCAATTCTGCAGGTAGATGATGCGAACAAAACTCGTGCCAAAGGATCGGATTTCGTCAGGCCCCCAAAGTAGATGGGTAAACCCCATGCATGCGAAGCTGCGCCTGGTCCGTCTGTAAGCCGGGCGTCCGGCGGGTTGCGGCCACATATGCGGGCACGGGTTCATTTCGCGTGCCGCCGCTGGTGCAGTTTTCGCGACGGTGGTTGCAGCCTCCAGTTACCGCCTTCCACCTGTTATGATGAACGAGTCTTAGGGGGACTTCTCTTTGAAGGGACGGACATGGCAACAGAACAGTTGAGAAGCGCTTGCGCACACGACGACGCGCAGGTTGCCCTCATCGCCAACCGGATGCGGCGCGATGTCGTCGAGATGCTCGAGGCGGCGGGCTCCGGGCATCCGGGCGGGTCGCTTTCGGCGGCGGACATCGTGGCAACGCTCTTTTTCTCCGGCGTGATGGGCTACGACGCCCAGGATGCCGAGAATCCGGAGCGCGATCGCTTCGTGCTCTCGAAGGGCCATGCCGCCCCCATTCTGTACGCGGCGCTCTCCCAGATCGGGTATCTCGAGCATGACGAGCTCAAGACGCTCCGTCATATGGGGTCGCGCCTGCAGGGGCATCCCGACTGCCATGCATGCCCGGGCGTGGAGGTCTGCACCGGCTCGCTTGGCCAAGGCCTTTCCGTTGCATGCGGCATTGCGCTCGGCTTCCGGGCCGACGCCGCGCGCGACGGTGGAGACCCCAAGCGCGTATTCGTGCTCACGGGCGACGGCGAGCTCCAGGAGGGCGAGAACTGGGAGGCGGCCATGTTCGCCGCGCACCAGCACATCGATAACCTCGTGGCGATTCTCGACAGCAACAACCTGCAGATCGATGGCCATGTGAGCGACGTTAACGGCATCGAGCCCGTCGCGGACAAGTTTGCCGCCTTTGGCTGGGAGGTCATTGCGGCGGACGGTCATGACGTCGCCGACATGCACCGCGCGCTCAACGAGGCCGTCGCGGTGACGGGCAAGCCGGCCATCATCATCGCCTCGACGGTGAAGGGCAAGGGCGTCTCCTTCATGGAAGACCAGGCCAGCTGGCACGGCGTGGCGCCCACGCACGAGGAGGCCGCGCAGGCCATTGCAGAGATCGATGCCGCGTACGAGGAGCTCCTCGCCGCGCAGAAGGAGGCGTAAGTCATGGCGAAAGCGACGCGCGCTGCGTTCGGCGAGACGCTCATCAAGCTCGTTGACGAGGGCATGGACATCATGGCCGTGGACGCCGATCTCTGCGGCTCCACGACGACTGCTAAGTTCGGGGCGGCCTATCCCGACCGCCTCTTTGACGTGGGCATCGCCGAACAGAACATGATCGGCGTGGCCTCGGGCCTGGCGCTCACCGGGCGCACGGTGTTTACCGGCTCGTTTGCGGTGTTCGGCACCGGCCGCTGCTGGGAGCAGATCCGAAACACCGTGTGCGATTCGGGCCTCAACGTGAAGATCTGCCCCACGCACGCGGGCATTACCGTGGGCGCGGACGGCGCGACCCATCAGGCGCTCGAGGACATCGCCCTCATGCGCGTGCTGCCGGGCATGCGCGTGCTCGTGCCGGCGGATTACGCGAGCGCCGTGGCCGCGATTCGCCTGGCTGCGGCAACGCCCGGACCCTTCTATGTGCGCCTAGGGCGAGAGCCCTTGCCCGAGGTCTATGACGAGGGCTTCACCTGCGACGTTGCCTTCGCCAACGTGCTGCGCGAGGGTTCGGACATCTCCATCATGGCGTGCGGCGTGGAGGTCGCGCAGGCGCTTGCGGCGGCTGACGCGCTGGCCGCTGAGGGTATATCGGCCGAGGTCGTGGACGTCATGAGCGTGAAGCCGCTCGACGAGGAGACGATCATCGCCTCCGCGGCAAAGACCGGACGCGTTCTGACGGTCGAGGAGCACAGCATCTATGGTGGCATGGGCTCCGCCGTGGCCGAGTTGCTCGGCGAGAAGCACCCCGTGCCGGTGACGCGCCTGGGCATGACGACCTTCGGCCAGTCCGGCGACGCGGCCGAGCTCTTGGCCCATTACGGCCTGGATGCCGCAGGTATCGCCGCCCGTGTGCGCGAGGTGCTGGGTAAGTAAACGGCTAGCGATATGCCGCTCGCCCGCGTGCGGGCGTGTGGGGCGGGGTGAGTGCCGGCTGTGCGCTCGCCCCGCTTTGCGTTGCGCGCCGCCGCCTCGCGGGGGCATAGCTCCTCTACGCCTTTTCTGTGTGCGGTGGCGCTTGCTGGTACAATAAATCGCGCATGTAGATAAAACGCACGACTTGAAGGAGCAACAGTGGGCAACCACTTCCGTAAACCCGATGAAGGGCAGGACGCTCCGCGCCAAACAGAGCCGCAGACGGCCTCCCATTTTGCGTATTCCACCTCGTACGAGGGGCAATCCGAGGGACAGGCCGGTTCGCGCTTTGCAGCAGGCGCCGATGCGAACGAGGACGCCCTGTTCGGCGCCGCGCCTGCCGAGCAGACGTACGCGCAACCCGCGGCCTATGCCGCCCAGGACAGCGTCTCTGAACCAACCATTGACCCGTTTGCCTACCAGCCGGCGAACAACGACTTCGCAGCCCCCGCTTCTGCGGATGCGCTTGCGGGCGTGCCGTCGCCTCTGGATGCACCTGCGCCGCAAGGCGATCTAGGCTCCCAGCTGCCTCAGATTCCCGATCCCATGGCGGCCCCTGAGCCCGAGGTGACTGCCGACCAGGCCCATGAGGTTGCGACCCTCGACACCGCGCTTCAGAGCTCTGACTTCACACAGGTATTCGCGCCGGTGCAGGAATCTCGCAAGAAGATGGCGCGCGAGGCAGGCGTCGACCCGGTGATCGTGATGGAGCACGTGACAAAGATCTACCCGGCTCAGCCCAACAAGCCCGCGCTCGAGGATGTCAACATCGAGATCTACCCCGGTGAGTTCGTCTTCTTGGTGGGCCACTCCGGCTCGGGTAAGTCCACCCTGCTGCGCACCATCATGCGCGAGGTCAAGCCCACCCAGGGCCGCGTCATGGTCGCCGGGCAGGACCTCACCCGCATCCGCAACCGCAAGGTGCCCTACCTGCGCCGCCAGATGGGCATCGTGTTCCAGGACTTCCGTCTCCTGCCCAACAAGACCGCGTACGAGAACGTGGCCTTCGCGCTCGAGTGCATCGGCAAGCCGCGCGGCGTCATCCGCGCGCAGGTGCCCGAGGTGCTGCGACTGGTGGGCTTGGCGGAGCAGATGAACTCCACGCCCGACCAGCTTTCCGGTGGCGAGCAGCAGCGTGTGAACGTTGCGCGCGCCATGGTCAACCGCCCGCCGCTGCTCATCTGCGACGAGCCTACGGGCAATCTCGACCCGGCGATCTCGCTGGGCATCATGAAGCTCCTCGAGCGCATCAACCGCACGGGGACCACGGTAATCGTTGCGACGCACGACCGCGAGATGGTCGACTCCATGCACCGGCGCGTGATCGCGCTCGAGGCCGGACACGTCGTGCGCGACCAGGAGAGGGGAGGCTACGGCAACTATGGCGCCCTCTAACATCGGCTACTCGCTCCGCGAGGCCTTCAGCCATTTCTTCCGCAACTGGACCACGTCGTTCGGTGCGGTCATCACCATCTTCCTGTCGCTCTTTATCATCGGCCTCTTCATCGTGGGCTCGGCGCTCGTTACGTCTGCCATCGGCACCATCGAGGACACGGTGACCATCAACGTCTTTATCTCGGACGACGCCACCGACGACGAGGTACAGGCGTTCCAAGAGAAGCTTGAGAGCTGGCAGAACGTTCAGAGCGTCAACTTCAAGTCGAAGGACGACGCGCTGGAGGATTGGCGCAGCATGTCGTCGAGCGCCGATTCGACGATTGCCGCGCTCGACGGCGAGAACCCGCTGCCTCGCTCGTTCGAGGTCGTGATGGAGGATTCTTCGCAGGTTGAGGACATGGCCAACCGCATCAAGGAAGATACGGACTTCCAGGCTATGGCCGATAACGGCGATGTTGACGAGAGCGTGCAGTACAGCCAGGAGATGGTGGGCCGTCTGTTCCAGGTGACGGGCTACATCCGCATCGCCTGCATCGTGCTCGTGGCGCTGCTTACCTTCATCGCGTTCATCTTCATCAACAACACGATTCGCCTCTCCATCACGGCGCGCCGGCGCGAGATTGCCATCATGCGCTTAGTGGGCGCCTCGAACGGCTTCATTCGCGGGCCGTTCGTGACCGAGGGCGTGTTGCAGGCGCTCCTTGGCGCGCTGCTTTCCATTGGCGTGCTGGAGCTCGTCCGCAACTTCCTCATGCCGCGCGTCATGAACATGGTGAGCTGGTGGCAGTTCGAGATTCCGCTCGAGGTATACCTCATGACCTACGGCGCGTTGATTCTGGTCGGCCTGGTCATCGGTCTCTTTGGTTCCGCCATCGCGATGCGGCGGTATCTCAAGGTGTAGCCCAAGAATGGTCACGAGTGGAAGGCCGGTCTTTCCTCTCGCGCTGGTCCTCGGAGTTCAGCTTTTGCTGAACTCCTGCGGAATCGCGCGCGAGGAAAGGCCGGCCTTCCCTGTAAAGGCTTTGGGCTACACCTTGGATACCTTGGGGCAGTGGGTAGGAGTGTGTGAGAACATCAGCGGTGCTGATGTTCTCCTTTTGGATGGAGGCAGGTGAGAAGTATGGGCCGAAAGCGTTCGGGGCGCGGGCGGCGTTCGCCGGTGCGGCGTGAGCGGCGGCCGAGCCTGACGGGCACGGTTCGCCTTACCGAACGGCACGGGTTCGTCGAGACAGCCGAAGGGTCGCTGAAGCTGGCCGGTCGCGCGTTGCGCGAGGTCATGGATGGCGACGTTGTGGCCGTGAGCGTCCAGCGCGGTGAGGGCGGCAAGCGCGCCACGGTGGAGAGCGTGATTGAGCGTGCGGCGGCTTCCATCGTGGGGACCTACGCCGAAGCGGGCCCGCTCGGCGCCGTGCATCCGCTCGATACGCGCATCAAGGCCGACTTCTTCATACTCCCGCACGACCGCTCCGCGCGCGATGCGGGGGTGCAGGTGGGCGACATCGTTCGCGCTCGCATCGTTTCCTATCCGTCGCGTTACGAGTCGGGTGTCGTGACCATCGAACGGCGCATCGGTGGCGAGGATGCTGCCGACCTGGGCATCCAGTGCGTTATGGCTCGTTTCGATCTTGAGGACGGCTATCCTGAGGAGCCCGAGCGCGCAGCGTCGGAGCTTGTCCAAGATATCGAGGGCGCGCTCGCCGACCCGCTTCGGCGCGATGTGCGAAACCGCTTCGCCTTCACCATCGATCCCGTCGACGCGCGGGATTTCGACGACGCTATCTCGATTGAGCGCACGTCTGCGGGCGGTTTCGAGCTCGGCGTGCACATCGCGGACGTGTCGCACTACGTTGCGTGGGGAAGCTCCATCGATCTTGAAGCGCGGCGCCGCGGCACGTCGGTGTATCTCGCCGACCGCGTGCTGCCCATGCTTCCCGAGCGGCTGTGCAACGACCTCTGCTCGCTTCGGCCCGATGAGGACCGGCTTGCCATGACGGTCGATATCAGCCTCGATGCCCGCGGGCGCGTGCAGGGCGCGCGCATGTACCCGAGCGTCATTCGCTCCCGCGTGCGCCTGGCCTACGGCGAGGCGGATAGGCTTCTGGAGGCAGGGGAGGCTGCTGCGGCCGAGGGCGGCCCTGACAGCGCCCTTGCTCGGAAGCTTGCGCATGCGGCAGCCGAGGGAACGGATCTTGTCGAGGCGCTGCGCGCGGCGGACGATCTTGCGCGGCTGCGCCGCACGGTTCGCGAACGACGGGGCGCGCTCGACTTCGATACCGTAGAAGTTCACGCGCTCCTCGACGAAGCGGGGAGGCCCTACGAGCTCACGTGCCGCAAACGGACCGCCGCGACGAGCCTTGTCGAGGAGGCGATGCTCCTTGCGAACGAGTGCGTTGCGGCATATCTGACGCGGCGCGGCGTTGCGAGCGCATTCCGCGTGCACGATGCTCCGGACCCCGATCACCTTCAGGGCGCGGCATCTGCCCTCGTGGAGCTCGGCGTCATCGACAGGACGCTCGGCCTTGCCATCTCCGCAGGTAGCCAGGAAGCCATGCGCCGTGCCATCGATGAGGCGGCGGGAACATCGGTCTTTGAGCTGGTGAACGCCCTGCTGCTGCGTGCGATGCAGCGTGCGGTCTATCGGCCAGACAACGAGGGGCACTATGCGCTTGGAGCCGAGGCATACTGCCACTTTACGAGCCCCATCCGGCGCTATCCTGATCTGATCGTGCACCGCACGCTCAAGCTCGCCCTTGCCCGGGAGCGCCTGGGCGCACGCGCGGTCCGCGAGCGCGCTCCACGCCTGACGGGCGCGGGGCGGGAGGGGCTCGATGCCGTGCTCCCCGCGCTCTGCAGGGCGTGCAGCGAGCGCGAGCGCATCGCGGACGCGGCGGCTCATGCCTCGCAGAAGGTCGAGGTTGCGCGGTATTATGGCGAGCGCATCGGCGAGCAGTACCATGCGGTCATCAGCTGGGTGAGCGAGATGGGCGCCTTCGCCCGCATGGACGATACGCAGGCCGAGGGACTCATCCACCTGCGTGACCTGGGAGATGAGTGGTTTGATTTCGACGGGCGCCAGCTTGCGCTCGTGGGGTCGGTGAGCGGCCGTGCCGTGCGCCCCGGCAACCGGGTGATCGTCGAGGTGCTCTCGGTCAATCCCGCGCGCGGCCATCTCGATCTGGCGCTCGTCACCTCACCGCGTGCGCTACACTGAAGCGAAGCAGCGAGTACGCCGGGCGGCCGCATGCGCCGCTCGATGCAAGTTTTTTGGAGGACCAATGGACCTGTCCGTAAGCCTGGAGGACATCCAGCACGTAGAGAACTTCCTCGGTCAGGGAGATGTCGAGAGCGCCTTGCCCGCGCTTTTGGAGATGCGCGACGCCATCGAGGACTATGCGGAGCGCGTGTGCCGTGCGACCGACCATATTCAGTACTTCACGTTTTCCGATTCATTCGAGCTTCTGGCATATCGCCGGGTTGAGAAAGACCCGCGCACCATCCAGCAGGCGCCGATTCCGTTCGACCGGGTGTACTCGGACCTCGCCTTCGTCTATATCCGGCAGCAGGAGTACGCGCTCGCCCGCGATGCCCTCAAGCAGGCGGTGCGCTGGAATCCGATGAACTGCGCCTACCGGCTCGACCTTGCCGAGCTGTACCGCGTGCTCGGCGATGCGCGCGAGTGGGCGGCGCTCAACTACTCCGTGCTCGCGCGTGCGGCAGATGCCAAGCTCTTCGGGCGCGCGTGCGCGGGCCTGGGACTGTTCTTCCTCGATAAGGATGAGAAGATGCTCGCTTCGGGGTTCGCGCGCCGCGCGGCGGCGTATGCTCCCGGTGAGCGGCAGACGCTCTCCCTCATGCAGCGCCTCATGGCCGAAGCTCCGGAGGAGGCAAATGCGAGCGAGGAAGAGGCGGCCCGCGCCCTTGAAGAGCAGGGCTTCGAAGCCGATCCGAACGCCGAGATCGCTATCTGCCTGCTCATGTGCGCTACCGATGCCGCACAGGAGGGCGACCGCAACGAGGCGACTCGGTACACCCTGCGCGCCCGCGACCTGGTTGGTGAGGATGCGGCAAAGGCGCTCATCCAGCTGATTCGCGAAACGGATGCGGAGCTGGCGGCGGAGCATTCCGATGGCAATGCGCCGGCCAGTGAGGGCGAGGTCGTTGATGCCGTGATGGCGGCGAGCGCGCAGGCGGGCCTTGCGGCAGCGGAAAACGAGGATGGAGGCCCCGATGCCGAGTCGTAGGGAGCGGAAGCTCATCGCGAAGAACCGTTCCGCGCACCATGAGTATTTCATCGAGGAAACCTATGAATGCGGCGTGGAGCTCTCGGGCACCGAGGTCAAGAGCCTGCGCGAGCGAGGCTGCCAGATTAGCGACACCTTCGCGCTCATTCGAGGTGGCGAATGCTGGCTCATGGGCGTGCACATCCACCCGTACAGCCATGGCTCGATTTTCAACCGCGACCCCGATCGCCGGCGCAAGCTCTTGCTGCATCGCAAGGAGATCGACCATCTTGACCAGAAGCTACGCACGCGCGGTTATGCGCTCGTCCCTCTCGAGCTCTACTTCAACGACCAGGGGCGTGTGAAGCTCATGCTGGGGCTCGGCCGCGGCAAGAAGCTCTATGACAAACGAGAGGACATGGCAAAGCGCGACATGCAACGCGAGATCGAGCGCGCCCTCAAGGAGCGTAGCCGCTAGCGGGGCCGGGGCGCAGCGCTGTGGGTACGGCGCGGGCGCCGGCTGCGTGAGGGCAAAGCGCGGGCGCCGGCTGCGCGCGGGCCGCTGGCCGAATCATCCCTCCACGGTTGTAGCGTGGGCCTTAGACTGGTACGAAGGGGCGCGTTGTCCGTGCCCCGTTACACGAAAGGGGTAAGTATGGATCTGACCGCTTTCTTCACGATGACGTCCGGCTTGTATGTTGTATCTGCCGAGGCAGATGGCCAAAAAGCGGGATGCGTGATCAATACGGCCGTGCAGGTTACGGCAACGCCGCCGAGGATTTCGGTGGCGGTCAACAAGGAGAACGTCACCGCCGGCGTGATCGCCAAGGCGGGCGCGTTCACGGTGACGGCTATCGATCAAACGGCCGACATGCCCTACATCGGGAACTTTGGGTTCCGCACGAGCGCAGGTTACGACAAGTTCGAGAAGTATGGCTGCGAGACCTCTGCGGTGGGGAGCCCGTATTCCCCGCAACACGCCTGCGCGCTTTTCGCGTGCAACCTTGTTGAGACGGTGGATGTTGGCACGCACTTCTTGTTCATCGGTGACGTGGTGGATGCCGAGCGCCTTTCGAGCGAAGAGCCGCTTACCTACGGCTACTACCATGCCGTGCTCAAGGGCAAGACGCCACCCAAGGCTTCGTCGTATCAGGGATAGGCGGATACGAGGGATTTCATAGGCTTTTGGGCGAGACGGTGCCAAGTGGTGCGCGGTCCTTGCTCTGCGCGACCGGTTGCTGGCACATCCCGCTGCCGGTGTGCTTGCATGCCCGCTTGCCCATGCGCCTGTGCCGGACCATCGGTATGCCATCAAGCGAATAACATTTTGGTATTCGGATGAGTTCTCAAAAACGGGTATGCAGATGGGCCCTGCGGGTTATACTCGCAATACGCCGGCACGAAGTACACCGGCCCGATGAAAGGATGGATTCACATGAGCGACGAGAAGAAGACCTATAAGTTCGTGTGTGTTGTGTGCGGTTACGAGGTCGAGGTCGATACCCCCGAGCTCCCCGAGGACTACGTCTGCCCCGTGTGCGGCGTCGGCCCGGATCAGTTTGAGCTGGTCGAGGAGTAGCAGCTCGCAACAGCTTGCATGCGAATGAGAGGCCGGGGCCGAGCTCCGGCCTCTTTTCTGTTGGGGCCTCTTCATGAAGTGCGGGGCGCTTCCCGCGTCGAGGCGCGGGCCGTTGCCTGCTCCGCTGTTGCCCGCCGCGCGGATGGCGCCACACCTGCTCGCTGTACGGGCGTACGGGCGGGGTACGCGGTGCGAGGAGCCCGCCGGGCGGCTTGGTTTCAACTTTTGGGCACTTCTTGAGGGGGACGCTGAGTAACGACTCGCTGAGCACCCCTTGTTTCCTGGGCTTTTGTTCGCTCTATTGTCCGCGCTACTCGGCTTCATGCGCTCGAAGTGCCCAAAAGTTGCTTCCGTCTGAGCGTGTTGTCTCATAATTGCCGTCAAGCCCCGGGTGGCCCCGGCGGCCCTCCCTTTGCGTCCTGCGACTACGAGCCTGCACTGGCTGCCCTTCCTTTGCGTCCTGCGAAGCGTGCTCTTCCGCTGGTGCCTCGCCCGTCGATGATGCATAATTGACATATTGTCAAATCAGGCCGTCCTGGTTGCGGGACGAAGTCGCTCGCCGCCATGTTTCTCGACGGCATAGGGCGAAATTCTGCCGCCATATCCCATGAGGCGATTGTAAGGAGTGCGGACATGTGGGCATATGAGAGCACGTTCTACCAGATTTACCCGCTCGGATTCTGCGGTGCGCCGCGCGAGAACGACGGAATCTGCGTTTCGCGCATCGGGCGCGTGGCCAGCTGGGCGAGCTATCTTGAGGAGCTCGGTGTTGGCGCAGTGCTCCTGAACCCGGTCTTCGAATCCTCTGCGCACGGCTACGACACGCGCGACCTCACGACGGTCGACTGCCGCCTTGGCACGAACGACGACTTCGCTGCGGTGGTCGCAGAGCTCCATGCCCACGGCATCCGTGTAGTGCTCGACGCCGTGTTCAATCACGTGGGGCGTGAGTTCTGGGCGTTTCGGGACGTGCGCGAGCACGGGTGGGATTCTGCCTATCGCGATTGGTTCATCACGAACTTCGATGGCGACTCCGCCTATGGAGATGGCTTCTGGTACGAGGGCTGGGAGGGTCATTTCGAGCTGGTGAAGCTCAACCTCCGCAACCCCCAGGTGGTCGACCATCTCATCCAATGCGTGCGTGCTTGGCGTGAGGAGTTCGGCATCGACGGGCTGCGTCTTGATGTGGCCTACTCTCTCGATCACGATTTCATTCGGAGGCTGCGCGAGGTCACGAACGAGCTTTCGGCAACGCCCGTAGCCGGCGGCGTTCCGGGCGATGCGTCGTTCGTGCTCATCGGCGAGACGCTCCACGGCGACTACAGCCAGATCGTGAATGGATCCATGCTGCATTCCTGTACCAACTACGAATGCTACAAGGGGCTGTATTCGAGCTTCAACTCCCACAACATGTTCGAGATTGCCCATTCGCTGCACCGTCAGTTCGGTGGAGACCCGTGGTGCATCTACCGAGGGCTGCACCTGCTGTCGTTCGCCGACAACCACGACGTATCGCGCCTGGCAAGCATCTTGAGCGATCCGAGCTGCATTCGGCCGGCATACGGGCTGCTGTTTGGCATGCCGGGCATCCCGTGCGTGTATTACGGGAGCGAGTGGGGCCAAGAAGGGCAGAAGGGCGGCGGTGACGACTGGGCCCTGCGCCCCGCCTTCGACGAGCCCGCGCCCAACGAGCTTACGGCATGGATTGGCCGCCTTATCGGCGCGCGCACCGGCCGCGACGAGCAGGGCGCGCTCGCGCCCGGCGCCCGTGCGCTCTGCTACGGAAGCTATCGCAACGTGCAGATCGCAAGCGAGCAGCTGCTGTTCGAGCGCGTGGCGGAGGGCTGGGACGGCGGGCCCGGCGAGCGCGTGCTCGTGGCCGTAAACGCTTCCGGGCAGCCGGCTTCGGTGCAAGCCGGTGAGCTTAACGGCAGCTTCCGCGACCTTTTGGTGGGCGATGCAGCAGCCGAGGTGGTCGAGCTTGCGGGCTCACTCGAGCTTGCCCCCTACGAGGCCCGCTACCTGCTCGCACGCTGAAAATGATAAAACGAACCCGGTTCGTTTTATCACGGCAGCTTCCGCGACCTCTTGGCTGACGGCGCCTCGGCGGCCGGCGCGGTTGTGCTGAACGGCGCGCTCGAGCTCGCCCCCTACGAGACGCGCTATCTGCTCGCATGCTGAGCATGGTACATCCCGCCGGCTAGGTTCCATCGTTTCGGGCCCCGCGCTTCTCGCGCGAGCATGTCCGCACGGCGCGTATAATGATGGGCGAACAGCAGCTCGGCCTGCCGCAGCGGGCCACTTCCATAAGGACGTTTGCCATGAACCGCATAGCACACGTGCGGCGGTCGCTCTCTAGCGGCCCTCGCGCCCTTCATCTTCATCCGTTCCGCCGCTTGCCCCAGTGCATCGTTGCGCAGGCGGCATGCGATGTCTGGACGAGGTGATCGCTATGGCATCGCTTACCACCACGCATCGCTGGGTCGTCGCCCACCAGGATCCGCGCCTCGCCGACGAACTCTCCTGCGGGCTCGGTATCGCCCCGCTCGTGGCGCGCATCATGGTCGCGCACGGCATCTCGTCGGTCGAAGAGGGCCGGCGCTTCCTCACGCCTTCTCTTGAGCGCGACTGGGCGGACCCCCTCGTTATTCCCGGTATGGCCGAGGTGGCCGACCGCGTCGAGCGTGCCATCCGGGAGGGGTCATCGCGGTCTTCGGTGATTTCGATGTCGACGGCATTACCTCGACGTGCCTGCTCACCGAGGCGCTCCGTGCGCTCGGGGCGAAGGTTCATCCCTTCATCCCGCACCGCTTCGACGAGGGGTATGGCTTGAGCGAGGTGGCCCTTGAGCGCGTGATCGATGCGTGCCATCCATCGCTTGTCGTGACGGTGGATAACGGCATCGCCGCGAAGAACGAGGTCGCCTTCTTGCAGGAGCGGGGCATAGACCTCGTGGTGACCGACCATCATGAACCCTCGGACATGGTGCCCGAGGGCGTGCCGCTTACCGATCCCAAGCTCGATTCCTGCGGCCCCTCGCATGAGCTCGCGGGCGCCGGCGTCGCGCTCAAGCTCGTGCAGGTGCTGGGCGGCCGCTTGGGCCGGCCAGATCTTTGGCACGGCCTGCTCGAGGTGGCCGCGCTCGGAACTGTTTCTGACATGATGGCGCTCACTCCCGAGAACCGCGCGCTCGTGGCCGCGGGCATCGACCAGATGCGCAACACGACGCGTCCGGGGTATGTGGCGCTCGCCAGCATGAGCAAGACGGACCTCTCCACGGTCACCGCCGACTCACTCTCGTTCTCTCTCATACCGCGCCTGAACGCCGCCGGGCGCATGGCCGACCCCACGCTCGCGCTCGACCTGCTGCTCGCGCGCGATCCCATCGAGGCCGGGCGCCTCGCAGCCGAGCTCGAAGAGATCAACCAGGAACGGCGGTCCATCGAGGCGGCCCTTGCCGACGAGGCGTTCGAGCGCGTTGAGAGCACCTATGCCGGCGGCCGCGTGGTGGTCGTGGGGGGAGAGGGCTGGCACGAGGGCGTGAAGGGCATCGTGGCGAGCCGTATCGTCAACCGCTACCATGTACCGGCGCTTCTCTTCTCGATCGAGGATGGCGTTGCGCGCGGGTCCGGCCGCTCGGTGGGCACGGTCAACCTCTTCGATGCTGTTGAGCGCTGCTCCGATTTGCTCACCCGCTTTGGCGGGCATGCGGGTGCCGTGGGCGTGACGCTTCCCGCCGACCGGCTGGACGATCTTCGCGATCGGCTCGACGCTGTGCTCTCGGAGCTTCCGTCCGAGGCCTTCGAGGACACGGGCGAGATCGCCACGACGGTGCGCCTTTCGGAGCTCGATATCGAGACGATCGAGCAGGTTTCGCTTCTCGAGCCCTTCGGTCAGGGCAACAAGGTGCCGCTCCTTGCAGCGACGGGCGTGACCATGGCCGATCGCTTCTGCGTGGGAAAAACCGGCGACCATATGCGCTTCACGGCGACAGATGGTGCTGCGAGCGTGGCGGCGATCATGTTCCGCGTCCCCGAGATCGATACCGTGTGCGCCTGCGATTCGGTGGTCGACCTCGTGTTCGAGGCGGTTGCCGAGCATTGGCAGGGTCGGGTGAAGCCCAAGCTCATGGTGAAGGACATTCTCTGCCACGCGCCGGGCGATGCCGATGCGCGGGCCCAGGCGAGCGCAGGCCCAGCCCGCGATTCTTCGTCGGAGGCAACGTCGAAGAAGGAACCATCCGGCATGGAGGCCCCGGCCGCCCGACAGAGCGGTGCGGAGCCCGCTACCGCCCGGCAGGGCGCCGCGCGCCGCGCCCTTCTGGCGCAGCTGCCCTATGACGAGCTCACGCGCTCGCTGCTACACACCTTTATCGGGGCCTCCGCGCCGCACCGCGCCCAGAGCGACGCGCTTGAAGCGCTCGGGCAAGGCATGAATACGCTCGCTGTTATGGGCACGGGGCGGGGCAAGTCGCTCATCTTCCAGGTGCATGCCATCCGCGAGGCGGTGGTCAACCGCCGTGCAAGCGTGCTCGTGTACCCGCTTCGCGCGCTCGTGGCCGATCAAGCCTTCCACCTCATCGCAGCCTGTACCGCCCTCGGCGTTCGCGCGGCGGTGCTCACGGGCGACACGCTCCAGCCCGCGCGCGATCGAGCGTTCGCCGAGCTTGCGGCCGGATCGCTCGACATCGTGCTCACCACGCCGGAGTTTCTCGCCATCCACGCGGAGCGTTTCGCCCAGTCTGGGCGCGTGGGTTTCGTCGTGGTGGACGAGGCGCATCATGCCGCCCGGGCTAGGTCGGGCGAGCGGAGCGCGTACCTGGAGCTTCCGCATGTATTCGAGCGTCTGGGCAGCCCGACGGTCCTTGCCGTGACCGCGACGGCAGATGCTTCTGCGGCGGACGAGATCTGCCAGCTTTTTGATATCGGGCGCGTGGTCGTCGATAAGACCATCCGTGAGAACCTCGAGCTCGAGGACGATCGCGACCTTTCGGCTCGCGAGAACCGCCTCGTTTCCATCGTGGCGGCGGGGGAGAAGACCGTGGTCTACGTCAACTCGCGTGACCAAGCGGCCCAGCTCGCGCGCACGCTTCGCAAGCGCGTGCCCGAGCTCGCCCATGCCATCGCGTTCTACCATGCGGGCCTTGCGCGCGAGGACCGCACCCGCATCGAGGAGGCATTCCGCGCCGGCACGCTTGAGTGCATCGTGTCCACCTCGGCGTTCGGCGAGGGCGTGAACCTGCCCGACATCCGGCACGTGGTGCTCTACCACATGCCGTTCTCCGCTACCGAGTTCAACCAGATGAGCGGCCGCGCAGGTCGTGACGGCGAGCCGGCTACCGTGCACCTGCTGTACTCCGCGCGCGACGCGCGCATCAACGAGCGCATGCTCGATGCCGCTGCGCCTGAGCGGGAGGAGCTCGTGACCATCTACCGGGCGCTTCAGACCATGTGGCGGTCGCATCGCGGAAAGACGGGCGAGGAGAGCTTCTCGGCCACAGACCTCGACATCTCGAGCATGTGCCTCGCCATCGACGCGCGCACCCCGGTTGATGAGCGGGCCGTCAAGAGCGGCATCGCGATTTTCGAGGAGCTGGGTTTCGCCCGAGTCGAGGGCTTCGACGACGCGCGCCGCATCGAGATGAGCGAGAGGCCCGGGCATATGTCGCTCACGAGCTCGACGCGATATCTCGAGGGGCTCCGCACGCGTCTCGCGTTTACAACATTCCGCGGCTGGGCGCTCGATGCCCCGGCTCATGATATGCTTGCACGAGTGAACCGTCCTATCACGCCATAGGGCTGGAGCTGAGGTTAGGGGTCGATATGGATGCTGCAACCCGCGCGGCGCACGACGCGTCGCTCACATCGTTCTCGCAGATGGTGCACTACACCAAGGCGGACGACCTTCCGCAGGAGATCTGTGCCGACAACTACGACCGCCTAGCGCAGCTCTCCAGCAAGTACATGAGCCCCGAGGATTGCGCGAAGGTCGAGCACGCGTACTGCTTCGCTGCGGAGAAGCATTCTGCCCAGAAGCGCCGCTCGGGCGAGCTCTATATCAACCATCCCGTTGAGGTCGCCATCATTCTGGCCGAGCTCAACATGGATTGCGACGTGGTCTGCGCGGCGCTCCTGCATGACACGGTCGAGGACACCGAGGTCTCGCTCGCCGACGTGACGAGCCTGTTCGGCGAGACGGTTGCAGGGCTCGTGGACGGCGTAACGAAGCTCACCAACATCGAGGTGAGCAGCATGGACGAGAAGCAGGCGCTCAACCTTCGCAAGATGTTCCTCGCCATGTCGCGCGACATCCGCGTCATCATCGTGAAGCTCGCCGACCGCCTGCACAACATGCGCACGCTTGCGGCGCTGCGCGAGGACCGCAGGCTCTTCAAGGCGCGCGAGACGATGGACGTGTATGCGCCGCTCGCCGACCGCCTGGGCATGAGCTCCATCAAGTGGGAGCTCGAGGACCTCTCCTTCTTCTACCTCGAGCCCGAGGCGTATCAGCGCATCGCGCGCATGGTGGCCGAGAGCCGCGAGGTGCGCGAGCGCTACCTGGCGGAGACCATCAAGACGCTCACGGACGAGCTCAAGCGCGTGGGGCTCCAGGACTTCCAGATCAACGGGCGCTCCAAGCACTACTGGTCCATCTACCAGAAGATGAAGCGCAAAGGCAAGGAGTTCAGCGAGATCTACGACCTCGTGGCGCTGCGCGTGATCTGCCAGTCGGTGGGCGATTGCTACTCTGCGCTCGGTGCGGTCCACTCGCTCTGGCACCCCATGCCGGGGCGCTTCAAGGACTACATCGCCATGCCCAAGCTCAATAACTACCAGAGCCTGCATACGACGGTCATCGGCCCCACGGCGCGCCCGCTCGAGATTCAGATTCGCACGTTCGAGATGCATGAGCAGGCGGAGTACGGCATCGCGGCGCACTGGCTGTACAAGAAGTCGGGCGGCTCGAGCGCGGCGAAGACGGCAGAGGCCCAGCGCCTGGACGACCAGATCAACATGCTCAAGCATTCGCTCGATTGGGCTGCCTCCGACGAGATCGAAGACCCCAAGGAGTTCTTGGATACCCTCAAGGTCGACCTCTTCGACCAGGAGATTTACGTCTTCACGCCCAAGGGCGACGTCATGAGCCTGCGTGCCGGGGCAACCCCGCTCGATTTCGCCTACTCCGTCCACACCGAGGTAGGCAATCATTGCGTGGGCGCCAAGGTGAATGGCGTGGTGACGCCGCTCGCCCACGAGCTCGTCATGGGCGATCGGGTGGAGATCCTCACCAACAAGAACGCGAAGCCTTCGCGTGACTGGCTGAACATCGTGAAGACGCCCTCGGCGCGTTCGAAGATCAAGCGCTACTTCACCGCCGTGACCAAAGACGACGATGCCGCGGCCGGCCGCGACATCCTTTCCAAGGAGCTTCGCAAGCGCGGCTACGGTATCTCTACGGCCCGTTCTACCAGGGCGCTCCACACCGTGTGCGAGCAGCTTAACTATCGCCAGCTCGAAGACCTGTTTGCCGCCATCGGCTCGGGCAAGGTGGCCTGCCGCATGGTGGGGAACCGCGTGGAGCAGATTCTCGATCCCAAGCCGGAGGCTCCCGCAAGGACCGATGCGGAGCAGCAGGCGGCGGCGCAGCCCGCGCGCGGTTCGAACCGCCGGCCGCGCGGCCCCAGGCGCGATAGCTCGGGCGTCATCGTGAAGGGCGAATCGAGCGACGGGCTCCTCGTGCGCTTGGCCCATTGCTGCAACCCTGTGGCGGGCGACGACATCGTGGGCTTCATCACCCGCGGTCGCGGCGTCTCGGTGCACCGGGCGAATTGCCCCAACGTGAAGGGGCTCATGGAGCACCCGGAGCGCATGATCGAGGTTGGGTGGGATACCCAGGCGGATGCACTCTTCCAGGTGGAGATCGTGGTCGAGTGCCTCGATCGCATGGGGCTCTTGAAGGACGTGACGATCGCGATCGGCGATGCGGGGGCGAATATCCTTTCGGCAAGCACCTCGACTTCGCGCGACGGCATGGCGGTACTGCGCTTCTTGGTCGAGATTTCCGATGCGAGCGGCCTTGATCCGTTGCTCGCGGCGATCAGCCAGGTCGAAAGCGTCTACGATGCACGCCGTCTCATGCCTGGTGAGGGTGGCGCCACCATGAAGCGCAGGAGCTGATGAGTGGCTAACGAGCCGTACGGGCTTGTCGGGATGCCAGCTCAGCGGTGGGTGCTTGGATGAGCATCCGCGCCGGGCGGGATCTGGACATGGCCGGCGTTCTCGGGCGGGATTCGGACACGCCGGGCTTTCTCGGGCGGGATTCGGACACGTCGGGCATCCTCGGGCTGTTTTTCGCCATAATTGACCCTCTGAGCGTACCGATTCCGCCCGAGAATGCGGCGATTGTCCAAAAGCCGCCCGAGAACGCGGTAGGCGTCTGATTCTTGCCCGAGAACTCGGGGGATCGCGAAAGAGAACGGAGCTGGTTCATATGCACCTGGAATGCGTGGTCAATGGACCCATCGAAACGAATACGTATTTTGTTGTCGCGGGCGACGAGGCTCTCGTGATTGACCCCGCCTGGGAGGGCGAGAAGCTGGCGTGCGACTTTGCGGAACGTCACGAAGGCGTCCGCATCGCGGGCATCGTGTGCACCCATGGACATGCCGACCATGTGGGCGGAGTCGCGGGTATGCGTCGCGTGCTGGGCGAGGAGTGCCCCTTCATGCTCCCTGCCGACGACGTGGATATGGTGGCCGAGAACATTGAGCGCCAGCGCGCGTGGGGCATTGAGACGGAACATCCGGGCGTTCCGACCCGGTTGCTGCATGAGGGCGATACGGTCGCGGTCGGCGACATTGCGTTCACGGTCATCGCGACGCCCGGCCATACGCCTGGCGGTATCGTGCTCTATGCGGAGCATCCCGGCGCAACGGAGGGCGACGAGCGGGGAGTGGGCGCCCCTATAGCATTCGTGGGCGATACGCTCTTTCCGGGGAGTCATGGCCGCACCGATCTTGCCGGCGGAAGCGAAGAGACCATCCTTGCTTCCCTTGCCAAGATGGCGCGCGTGCTTCCGCCCGAAACGACCTGCTTCATCGGCCACGGCCCGTCGACCACCATCGCTCGCGAGCTCACAGTGAATCCGTTCATGCAGGGCTAGCCACAAAGGGCTCGCGGGGACTTTCGGCGCGACGTCTTTCATGTGTCGATGAGCGCCACGGATTAATCGGTGAGTGGTATCCTATGTGTGTCTTAGACCATTCCATTTTTGGAGGTTCATATGCTCGTCAATGCAGCTGACATGCTCAAGAAGGCTGAGGCCGGACATTATGCTCTCGGTGCCTTCAACACCAACAACCTGGAGTGGACGCTCGCCCTTCTCCAGGCTGCTGAAGAGGCCAAGAGCCCGCTGATCATTCAGTGCACCGCTGGTGCTGCCAAGTGGATGGGCGGCTTCAAGGTCTGCGCCGATATGGTGAAGGCTGCCGTCGAGGCTACCGGCGTGACCGTTCCCGTGGCGCTCCACCTCGATCACGGTTCCTATGAGGATTGCTTCAAGGCTATCGAGGCCGGCTTCACCTCCATCATGTATGACGGCTCCCACGAGGAGACCTTCCAGCTCAACCTTGACCGCACCAAGGAGCTCGTGGAGCTCGCCCACTCCAAGGGCATCTCCATCGAGGCTGAGGTCGGCGGCATCGGCGGCACCGAGGACGGCGTGACCTCCAACGGCGAGCTCGCTGACCCCAACGAGTGCAAGCAGATCGCCGAGCTCGGCGTCGACTTCCTTGCCTGCGGCATCGGCAACATCCACGGCGTGTATCCCGAGGATTGGGCCGGCCTTTCCTTCGAGCGCCTGTCCGAGATCAAGGCCGAGGTGGGCGATCTTCCGCTCGTGCTCCACGGCGGTTCCGGCATCCCGGAGGACCAGATCAAGAAGGCCATCTCCATGGGTGTCTCCAAGATCAACGTGAACACCGACCTGCAGCTCGTCTTTGCTGCCGCCACGCGCAAGTACGTCGAGGCTGGCAAGGACCTCGAGGGCAAGGGCTTCGACCCGCGCAAGCTGCTCAAGCCCGGCCGTGATGCCATCGTCGAGAAGACCAAGGCCCTCATGGAGGAGTTTGGCTCGGTGAATCAGGCGTAAGCCAATAAGGGGTGCACTCCCTACGGAAGCCCCGGCTTCCTCCTTCGCTGGTCCTCGCAGCTCGGCAAAGCCGAGCTGCTGCGGAAGCGCTCAGGAGGAAGCCGGGGCTTCCTGCGTTTACTCGCTTGTGGGAGGAGGTGTAGGGGCGCGAGGGGCTTTGGCCCTCGGCGCTGCGCGCCATCGGGCGTGCGTGGGGGCTGGCGCATCGCTGCGCTCGCGCGTGCTAGGGGGGTGGGCGCATCGCTGCGCTCGCGCCCGCGCGTGATACTATGGGGGCGATTTGCAAGGGTTTTCTGGCAGGAAGGTTGTCGCTATGGACCACGTGCTTGCGTCGATGAAAGACGAGGGGGTGTTCGCCGCGCGTGCCGCATGGAGCGATGCTCTTGGCGAGCAGGCGCTGAGCGCAGATGCCGAAAGCCTGGATATACCCCTTCCATCGGATATTGCTCGGCTCAAGGAGGCTGGTAGGCTCCGTGATGCGGCGCAGGCGTGTCGCGCAGCGCTCGAGCGCGCCTCGGTGCCCGAGGTGGCGGCTCGCTTGCGGTTGGAGCTCTATCGCCTCGCGCGGCTCGGCTCGCAGTATTGCGTGACCGAGGATGAGGCGTTGAAGCAGCTCTCTAAGGAATGCCCCGGCATCTCATATGCCGATCTTGAGCGCTTGAAGGCTGCGGGGCGCATCGATTGGCGCATCATCGAGGGAGAGGTGCGCTACCTGCCTTCTGTTATCGATGGTCTGCGTGCATATGCCGCGGAGGTGCCCGGACTTGCCCCTGCGGTGCGCGACCAGGCTCCGCGCCGGGCTTTGCGTGCCGAGATGGCACGGATGGGCGGCGCTTCGCGTCGCATTACCGTTCGCGCATCGATGGAGGTCACGGATGCCGCGCCGGAAGAGACGGTGCGCATCTGGCTTCCCCTCGCCGTAGATGCCGCCCAGCAGCGTTCGGTCGAGGTGCTCGATGTGAGCCCGGGTGCCCGCATTTCGGCTTCGGATGCGCAAGCGCGAACCTCATATTGGGAATTCACAGGTCCCGGTGCGCGCTCTATCACATACCGCTATCGCATCGATGCACCGTATGTCGATCTTTGGAGTGCTGAGGGCATCGAGGCCGCGCGCGCAGCATGCGAATCGGGTGTCGCCGCTCCGTTGCCCGCCCCGACCGAGGACGACCTTGCCGAGTTGCCGCCGCACGTGCGCTTCTCGCCGATCGTCGATGCCGTGGCCCGCCATATTCGCCGCCAAGCCTTGAGCGATGACCCGCTTGAGGTGGCGCGTGCCGTCTACCTCTGGGTGACGGGCAACGTAGACTACCGCTATCAGCCTGCATATCTCTATCTTGATGGCATCGTGGACTACGCGCTCTCCGGTTTGCGCGGAGACTGCGGTGTGATGGCCCTTGTGTTTGTTACGCTCTGCCGAAGGCTAGGCATTCCGGCGCGGTGGCAGAGCGGCCTGTATAGCGCCCCCGACGACATCGGCCCTCACGATTGGGCGCTTTTCTATACACCTTCCATCGGTTGGGCCTGGGCGGATTGCTCGTTCGGCTCTTCTTCCCGTCGTATGGGCGATGAGGAACGCCGCCGATTCTTCTTCGGCAACCTTGACCCGTGGCGCACGGTTCTTTGCCAGCGCTACCAGGCCCTCTTCGATCCCGTTGGCCCGGGAGTTCGCATCGATCCATACGACAACCAGGTCGGCGAGGCGACCGTGGGGGAGCGGAGCGTCGACGCCGGCTCGTATGTGCGCTCGGTCGAGTTGCTCGGCATGGAAGAGCTGCCCTGGGAAGGTAGCGCGGTGTAGCGTCTGGTTTCCTTGGCGCAGGGGGTTCTGCATGGTTTTGGGCGGCCTGGGGCTCTCATCCAGGCATTGCGCGCTCTTTTCTCAAGCTATGTTGGGTCTTGTTGCAACTTTTGGGTACTTTGGGACGGTGTTGCCAAGTAGCCGAGGGAAACGTATCGACAAAATGCCTGGTAGTGGCCTTCCGCTTCAATGGTCTACTCGGCGGCCTTGCGTCGGAGTGCCCAAAAGTTGAAATGGCATGCCGCCGGTTGGAGCAATCGCGGTGTCGAAGCCGCTCTAGCCTGATTCCGAGCGCGTGGGCGTGAGATAGCCGGCTGGGTCGTTACGTTCACGTGCCACCGTGTTGACCTTTTGTTTTCCAAGCGGATACTCCAGTGTGGTAAAGTACAGCGACTGGTGATACACATGGACGACGCGCGAGCGCGGCGTGATGGCCGCACGCAAGCACGATGAGAGGGGCTTGAGCTCATGAAGACGACACCGTGGGGATTCCGGGACATCTTGCCGGAGGAGGCCCAGGCGCGCGAGGAGATCGCGCAGACGGTTGCCGGGTGCTTCAAATCCCATGGATATCTGCCGGTCGAGACACCACTGCTCGAAGACAAGAGCTCGCTCGATCGCGGCGGCCGCATCACCGATACCCCGTTCAAGCTGTTTGACGACGACGGGCGCCTGCTCGTGGTGCGCCCCGATAACACGCTTCCCATCGTGCGCTTGGTCTCAACGCGCTTGCGGGATGCCGCGCTGCCGCTTCGTCTGCGTTACGAGGCTCCGCTCGTGCGCGCGCAGCCGCGCAACTCCGGTGCGGCCCGCCAGTTCACGCAGCTGGGCTTCGAGCTCATCGGAGAGGGCGCCGATGCGGGCGATGTTGAGATGGTCTCGCTGGTAATCGAATCCCTGCAGGCTCTTGGCCTTACCTCGTGGCGTATCGTGTTCGGGAGCGTTCGCCCGTTCATGGAGCTTCTCGCCCGCTGCGGGGATGCGTCGCTCTCGAGCGACGTGCTTTCGCTCGTGCACGCGAACAACCTTGTCGACCTTGATACGCGTCTTGCCCAGAGCTCCATCGGCGAGCCGCTTCGCAGGGCCATCTCCGAACTTCCGCGGCTGCACGGGGGCATCGAGGCGCTCGACCGCGTTGACGAGCTTGCTGTGCTGGCGGGAATCGAGGAGCCTTTGACTGGAGAGCTCAGAGCGCTTGTGCAACGCTTGGAACAGCGCTTCATCAAGGCTGGAGAGGGTGTTGGCGCGGCACCTGATGCCGTGGATGCGCAGGCGGGCAAACCCGGCTCTACGCTGTCTAGCTCGGCGACCCCATTCGGCTTGGACGGCGCGCTTTCCTTCGATTTCTCGATCATGAATTCCTTCGATTACTACACGGGCCTCGTGCTCAAGGTCTATGCCGGCAACCTGCCCGATCCCGTTGGTACGGGCGGTCGCTACGACTCGGCGTTTGATGGAGTGTTTCCCGAGCTCGACCGCGTGCCGGCAGCGGGCTTCGCCTTCTCGCTCGAGCGGCTGGAAGGCGCGTGCACGGCAAGCGAGGATGCGCGAGACGCGAGTGCCGACCACGCCGTGGCCCGCGCCATGGAGGAGCCCTTGCGCATCGCGGTTCCCAAGGGTTCGCTCAATGCCGGAACCATCGCCGCGCTTGAGGCTGTAGGGCTCGACGTATCGGGCCTGCGCGATCCGGGGCGCCACCTCATCATCCACGCTCGCGATCTGCGCGGCGAGGTAGCGGGCGGCGAGATCCCCGAGGGCGGCACGACGGCCGGTTCGGAACCCGAAGGCGAGGGTGCCAGCGCGTCCGTGCGGCTGGCGGGGCCGTCTATAGGCGATGTGGAGTTCATCATCGTGCGCGCTACAGATGCCCCCGCTTTCGTGGCGGGCGGCGGGGCCGATTGCGGCTTCTGCGGCCGCGATTCCCTTATCGAGGCAGACCTCGGCCTTCTCGAGCTTGTCGACATGCACTACGGCGCCTGCCGCTTCATCGAGGCCGAGCCTGCAGACCGAGCGGGCGCGGCCGATCGTGCCTATGCGCGCCGCGGATGCCTCCGCGTGGCCACCAAGTACCCGCGCATCGCGAGCGCGTGGTACGAGAGCAGGGGCATCGCGGCAGACATCGTGACGCTTCACGGGAACATCGAGCTCGGGCCCATCGTGGGCATGACCGACCGCATCGTGGACATCACGGCCACGGGCACCACGCTTCGCGAGAACAATCTCGTTATCACGGGCGAGCTCATGGAGTGCACGGCACGGTTCTTCGTGAATCCCGGCCGTGCTCGCCTGGATGCACGCGTGCGCATGCTCGCTGATCGGCTCGCAGCGTATGCAGCCGCCCGCGGGCAGCGCGGGTAACACGTTACCCGCAGGCGGGGCGTTGAACCCCTGTGTTGAGCTGCCCTATCCTTCGGGGGCGAAGGTGTACTGGAAGAGGGTTTCGCCCTCGGGTGAGACCACGTAGGCGCGGTCGCCGACGTTGATGAGCAGGCGGCTGTCGAAACCGTAGAACTGGAATGACGAGTTATGGGTGTTGTAGGGCTCGGGATAATCGAACGGCACCTCTTCGTTCGTCGCGAGGTCGATGCGCGTGAAGGTATAGTTCACATCCAGGCTTCTCTCCCCCGGGGAACCATAGGCGTAGAGGTAGCCGCCTGCTGCGCCCAGGAGATGGTTTGAACTCACGTGCACGGGCTCCCCGCCTGCTTCGAGCTTGAAGATGCCGGGTTCCCCGTTCAGCCCGGCGTCGAAATAGATCGCGTCGTCGATGGCGACGATGCGGTTGACGCTCGTCAGGCCTGAGCTGCTGTCGAGGAGCGTCTCCGCGGCTAGCGAGGCGAGGTCGAACCGTTCGATCGCGGGGTCGTCAGCGCCGCCCGCGGCGCACCAGATGGCGTCCTCAGTGAATGCGTACGTTGGAAGCGAGCGCACGGTGCTCCAGAGCTCGCGCTCGTCGCTGCCGTCCAGGGCGGTCGAGAAAACCGTGGCGCCGTTGTCGTCGTAGTGACTATCGGCGAAAAAGACGCGCCCGCCGATGACGGCGAGCACGAGGTCAAGGCCCGATGCGGAGCCTTCGGGGAAGGAACGGATGCCCTCGGTATCGAGGCTGTCGGTATCCATGCGGAATATGGTATCGGCATTTCGCCCGTCGACATTGCATCCAGCGAAATAGAGGGCGCCGCCGGTGGCGCAGAGGTCATTGGCCGTATGGAAGTCGTCGCCCTCCCATACCCGCTCGAGTTCGGAGCCGTCGGGGCGCAGGCGGTAGATGCCCGCCCCGCCGCAGATATAGTCCCAGTACCCGTCGGTGGTCGCAAAGCCCTGGGAGAGTGCACAGTTGGCGCTGATCGCCGCCTCGCTCAGCGGCTCACCATCTTCCATGATGGCAAGTTGCTCGGGCGTGAGCTCGCTCTCTTGAGGCTCGGGCTCTTCGATGCTCTCGGTATCCTCTTCGACGGGCTCCGGCGGCTGCGAACCGCAGCCTGCAAGCGCTGTCATGCCCATAAACATCCCGGCACCCACAAGACCTCGACGCGTGATGGCTTCCATAGTGACCCCCTAGCCCTCGTGCTGAGATCGGGGCGTGCGGCCCGATCTGTCCTGAGTATACGATAGCTGGGATACAAAAAAGCTCTAGCGCGGCACTGGGGTGCCGAACGTCGCCTCAGCGTCCGCCAGCGTGGGGAAGGAGGCCTGGGCACCTGCTGTCTGCGCGGCGAGAGCGGCGGCTCCGGTTGCCCAGCGTGCCGCATCGATGAGGCTGGCGCACCACGTGCCGCTGCAGGGGCGCCCCTATAGGTGTCGCCGGCAGCGATGGTGTCCGCCTCCTCGGTGACGTCGATAGGGTAGGCGAGCATGCCGGAGTGGAAGGCGCCCGCGACGGTGCCGTTCGCGGAGCGGCCCCCTTTATCGGCGTGCCCGCTTGGTAATGAGACAGTTGTGCCGGGTCAAACTGTCTCACCTTCCGGTGTGCAGATTGTTTCCATTCAGCACCCGCAACGTCCCGTTTTGTGGATGAAACTTTACCATGCTAAAGTGTACGGGAATATTCACGGCGCACGCGGGGGCGGGCGCCTTTTGCGCTGATTGGAAGTAGCATGAAGACTATCACCCTGGCACCCGGCGAGCGCCTTCGCGCGGGGCAGCTCATTCGCAAGGGCGTGTTGCCCGACGCCGTCGTTGCCTCGGTGCGCTCCATCGTGGAGGATGTGCGCCAGCGCGGCGACGATGCCCTGCGTGGCTATTCGAAGCAGTTTGATGGCGTCGAGCTCGAGGGGCTTCGCTTGCCCCAGGAGGCGCTGGAGCGGGCGCTCGAGCTTGTGAGCCCAAGCTTCCGCGCTGCGCTCGAGAAGGCGGCGGCGCAGATCCGCGCGTTTCACGAGCGCGAGGTCGAGCAGTCGTGGTTCACGACGCGCGCCGACGGAACGATGCTCGGCGTCAAGGTGACGCCCATGGCTGCTGCCGGTGTCTACGTGCCGGGCGGTCGTGCGCAATACCCCTCCACGGTGCTCATGAACATCATACCGGCCAAGGTTGCCGGCGTGGGGCGCATCGTCATGGTGACACCCCCGCAGAACGACCCGCAGATGAGCGAGACCGGGGGCATCTCGCCCCAGACGCTCGCCGCAGCGCGCATCGCGGGCGTGGACGAGATTTATACCGTGGGAGGCGCCCAGGCCATCGCCGCGCTCGCCTACGGCACCGAGAGTATCGAAAAGGTCGATGTCAT
>LBJMC04202__coassemble_330_pt1 | contig 37449 bp, 36 predicted proteins | sample LBJMC04202__metabat2_low_PE_040 | metagenome-assembled genome bin LBJMC04202 | reverse complement strand
CCTCAGCCGTAGATGCCGCGCTGGTAATGGTAGCTGTTAGACGCATGCGGGCAAAGCTGCCAGAACGCAACTGCCGAAGCCGCGGCCACGTTGAGCGAATCCACACCATGAGCCATGGGGATGCGCACGGCCATGTCACAGCCCGAGATGGTTCTGCGGCCAAGCCCGGCACCCTCAGTTCCCATAAAGAGCGCAAGGCGGTCGATTTCGGCAAGAGCGGGATCGTCAAGCGAAACCGAATCGTCGGTCAGGGCCATCGCAGCGCAGGTAAAGCCAGCCTCGTGAAGCGTAGCGATGCCATCGGCGGGCCAGTGGCGTGAATCCGAGCCGATGCGCGTCCACGGAACCTGGAAAACGGTGCCCATCGATACGCGAACGGCCCTGCGGTAGAGCGGGTCGCAGCATGTTGGGCTTACGAGCAGCGCGTCCACGTTAAGGGCGGCTGCGCTCCGAAAGATAGCGCCCACGTTCGTATGGTCGACGATTCCCTCGAGCACGCAGACACGATGCGCCTCGCTCAGTAGCTCGCGCGGGTCGGGCAGCTTGGGACGGCGGCAGGCGCAAAGCGCTCCGCGCGTCACGCTAAAGCCCGTGAGTTGCTCGAGGAGATCCATGGGTCCAACGAAGACGGGAATGGGATACTCTCCGCCAGCCTGCTCTGCGCTCCCCTCACCTGGCTCCGAGGCCAGCCGCCGCTCCAGGCCATCGAGCAACGGCTGAACCGCGTCGAGCCAGCGCTCACACAAAAGGAAGCTCACAGGCTGCATACCGGCCGCAAGAGCGCGCTCGATAACCTTCATGCTTTCTGCGATGAAGATGCCCTTATCTGGCTCGAGCACACTCCTCAGCTCGCGCTCCGTAAGCTTGGTGTACGCATCGAGACGAGGATCGTCGAGCGAGGTAATATGGATGATCTCGTAGGCGGCCATCGCTATCCCACCACGTGGTCAAGCGCAGTCGAAACAACGTCGACCGCAACATCGAACCAGGAATAACCCGTGCCCTTGTCGGCGTCGCTAGGTTCCACGCGCTCGTACGTCACGAACTCGAACGCAACCCCCTCATCGCCCTCGCCCGGCTGGATGACGTAGCCGCCATCGGTCTCAACAGGCCGCCAGGACTTTTCGCCATCGAGATTTGGGAAAAACGTGTCCGCGGCGCGCGTGCAATGGTTCTTCGTAACCACAGCGCGCGTGCAATGCGGGAGGAGCTGGCGATATATCTCTGCACCGCCGATAACCCATGCGTTCTCATCCTCACCGAGGAGCGATAACGCCTCGTCCACGGAATGGGCGATCTCGGCACCGGCACAAGTAAAGGACGCGTCGCGCGTGAGAACGATGTTGCGACGGTCCTTGAGCGGACGCCCTCCCGGAAAGCTCTCGAGAGTCTTGCGTCCCAGAATGACGGTGTGTCCCTTGGTACACCGCACAAAATGCCGCATATCGGCACGATTGGTCACAAGCATGTCTCCCTCGCGACCAATGCCCCAGTCGTCGCACACCGCCACGATAGCGGAAAGCGTTCTGCTCATGAGATACCTCCTCGTCGGGTCCGTCCTATGGCCCCGTGCTCAAACAGTCCTCGCTCGCTCCGCTCGCTGCGGAACTGCGCGCGGGACCATAGGACGGACCCGCTAAAGCGTGCGCATTGCGCGGAACGCTTCAGTCCGCACAATAATAAAATGCATGGGTGCTCTTGTTAACACGTATTGCTACCAGAAAGCACGCACGAACACGTGACACTGGCAAAAATCTATACAGCCAACCCGGAAACATCATTTGCGCGAGCGGGGAGGCGGCATATCATCCCGCGCGCAGTTTCGCAGGGAACTCGGCCCCGCCGAGCTCCCGAGAATGTTTGAGCACGGGATGATATGCCGCCGCCCCACGACCGAGACGAGCTCTACACCGCGATGGGGATGTTCTTGACCTGCGGGCCGTGCTGGTAGTTCTCGACGATAAGATCGTCGGTCGTGAAATCGTAAAAGTTCGTGACCTCAGGATTCAGTCGAACCGTCGGAGCGGGGTACTGCGGCCGCGCAATGAGCTCGCGCACGATGTCCACGTGCCGGTCGTAGATGTGCGCATCCACGATCACGTGCAAGAGCTCGCCCGCGACCATGCCTACCGACTGCGCGACCATCATGAGCAAAATCGCGTACTGGCATACATTCCAGTTGTTCGCTGCAAGAATGTCTTGGCTGCGCTGCATGAGCACCATGTTGAGCGTGGGGCGCTCGTCGCCCGCGGCATGCGTAACGTTATAGGTCACACTATAGGCACAGGGGTACAGATGCATCTCGGAAAGATCCGCAAAGGTATACATGTTCGTCATGATGCGGCGCGAGTACGGCGTGTGCGTAAGGTCGTAGAGCACACGGTCCATCTGATCGAAATCGCCCTCCGGATAGTGCGACTTCTGAGCGATCTGATAGCCGTATGCCTTGCCGATCGAACCCGACTCATCGGCCCATTCATCCCAGATATGGCTGTTGAGGTCATGAATGTTATTCGATTTGCGCTGATAGATCCAAAGAATCTCATCCATGGCGCTCTTCAGCGCCGTACGCCTGAGCGTGAGCGCCGGGAACTCCTCACGCAGGTCGTAACGGGCCGTCACACCGAAGTTCTTGATGGTATAGGCGGGCGTACCGTCCTCCCAGCGAGGACGCACCTTCTCGCCCTCGGTGGTAGTGCCGTGGTCGAGAATATCCGTGCACATCTTCACGAACAGCTGGTCTGCCTTGCTCATATGCGTCTCCCTTTCCGGCGGCTAAGCCCCGTAAGCAAAACGGCGCGCCCGGCTCGGTGCCTCCGAACCGGGCGCAGCCACTTGGATGCATCTTCATTGTACGCGAGGACCGACGCCCCCGAAAACGTTCACGAAAGCTCCGACGATGCCTCTGGACAAGCTTCATGCGCAGGGGCCGCGACACTCTGCGTGCCCTCGGCCGGGGATGCACCTATGTTCTGCACGAAATCGATCAGCGGAGAAGAAATAAACACGGTAACGAGCGAGAACGCAATCTTAGACAGTGGAATATAAGAGAGCGACAGGGTGAGCACCGTAAGGTCGGTGAACAGATAGCAGCGAGCGAGCCTAAGGCCGAACACCTTGTGGATTGACAGCGCCAACGCGTCGTCTCCCCCCGCAGAAGCATTGCAGCGCACCACAAGCCCAGCTCCCACGCCAACGAAGATGCCTCCAGCAATAGCAGCAAGCAGCGGATACGCCGAAAGATCCGGGAAAAGGTGCGGCAGGCGCTCCCAAAGCGCGTAGAACAGCGCAAGGAGAACGCTCGACACGGCAGACCAGCCGAGGAACCCCGCGCCCAAAACGAAGAAGCCAACCGTGTAGCACAAGGCATCAAGGATGGGAGAAGCAATCGAGGCATCGATGCCAAACCAATGATTGAGCAGCAAGATGCCACCGAGCACGCCGCCCTCGGTAATACCAACAACCTGGTGAACGTTGTGCATACCGAAGGTGAGAATGCCACATCCAAGCGCAATCGTGGCAATGCGCCGAACCGTAGACCACGAAGCGAGCGAGCGCAGGTGTCGTTTGATGGCGGATGCTTCAAGACGCATAGTATCGAAATCCCTTTACCGTATGTTTCCTTAATTCGCCCGTAACGATAAACTCTGGTAACGTACCAGGGTCAAGCAATCGATGGGATGCCACCATGGAATCTGCACATCAGAAGCCAGAACACACAAAGCGCAACTACACCATCAGCGAAATCTCCCGCCTGTTCGGGATAGGCATCGATTCTTTACGGTATTACGAACGCCTCGGCGTCGTTTCTCCCCAGCGCGGTTCAAACGGGTACCGACTCTACGACCTCGACGACATGTACAAGCTCTCGCTCATCAAAGACCTGCGCAGGCTCGACCTTCCCATGAAGCAGATTAAGGACTATCTTGATCGGCAGACGGTCGCATCTACCCGCGAACTGCTCGATCGCGAGCGCTGCATGCTCGAGGAACGCATCGCGCAGCTTCAAAACGACCTGAAGACCGTTCAGGAACATGCCCATGAGCTCGATGATGCTCAAAACCGACCTGTGGATACGGTTGAAATAGTAAGCCGGGCGAATCGGCGCTGCGTCGAGCTCTCCGAGCGCATCGAACGAGATGCCGAGATGGACCTTCTTATCCAGCGCCTGCACCGACAGTACGAGCACATACTCCCCCATCTAGGCATGCTCGAGATAGGGGGCGCGCTTTCGGTCGAAGACCTCGATGCAGGCAGGGCGAATGTCTATCATTCGGTGTTTTTCGTTCTCGAGGGTCTTGAGGACGACGAGGACGCCCCGTGCGACTTCATGCTGGAAGGTGGTACCTACCTCGTTATGCGCTACCGAGGCCCCTATGAGCAGAACGGCGCAATCTACGAGCAGCTCTTGTCCTATGCCGCTCTGCACCGTCTTGAGATTGCAAGCCCGCCGTATGAGTTCTATGAGATAGACAATCGAGATACCGCAGATCCAACGGAATTCCTCTCGCGTATTGAAATGAGGGTTGACAGCCCCGCTGTTGGGCATTCTATCTCTGGAAACGAAGCATAAGAGGGCCCTTGAGGAGGCACTCACTTCATCTGCGATTGCAACTTTTGGGCACTCCAAGCCGCTGCGCGTAAGTAGCCAGGTGGACAACAGAATTAAAACCGCAGGTCAGGATGCCGGTGTCCTTCATGCAGATGCGGCTCTACTCGGCGTTCGCTCGTTCAAGTGCCCAAAAGTTGAACCCGGGTTTCGCTCCGGAGAGGTAATCAGCGCTTTCTCCAGAAAAGGGGCCCGCGCAAAGCCCCTCTGGGCATAATCCGCAACGCAAAAGGCCCGGATTGCCGGGCCTTCCACTGAATAAGAAAAAAGAAGATGCGAACCACCTGAATCGATTAGAACTTCTTGCCCTTCATCTGCTGCTCCATAGCGCGAAGCATATCCATGTCGGCGTTGCCGGAGCTGCCGCCCATGCCGGCAAACGGGTTGCCGCCCATGCCGCCGAGCGCACCCATGTTGCCCATTCCAGGAATGCCAGGCATGCGCATCTTCTTGCCGCGCTTGCCTTTCTTCCCCTTCTTGCCGCCCTGAGCCTGCTGGGCCATCGTGCGCATCTTGCCCATCATCTTGTTCATCTCGCCCCATTGCTTCATGAGGTTATTCACGTCGGCGGGGGTGGTGCCGGAACCGCGGGCGATGCGCGCGCGACGCTGCCCGTTGATGATCGAGGGCTTCACGCGCTCCTGCTTCGTCATCGACTGAATCATGGCCTCGATCTTGTCGAAGACCGAGTCATCGATGTTACCGCCCATTTGGTTGAGCATGCGCTGGCCGCCCGGAAGCATGCCGAGAATGGACTTCATGCCACCCATCTTCTTGAGCATGCGCATCTGCTCGAGCATGTCGTTCATGGTGAAGCCGTCGCGCAGCATGCGCTCAGCGGCCTCGAGCTGCTCGGCATTGGCGGCCTCCTGAGCCTTTTCGATAATGCCAACGACGTCGCCCATGCCAAGGATTCGCTTGGCCATGCGGTCGGGGCTGAAGACCTCGAGGGAATCGGGCTTCTCGCCCATCGAGACGAACTTGATCGGCTTGCCGGTTACCGCGCGCACGGAGAGCGCGCCGCCGCCGCGAGCGTCGCCATCGAGCTTGGAGATGATCACGCCATCGAAGTCCGTGCGCTCGGCGAAGGTCTGGACGACGTTCACGATATCCTGGCCGGTCATGGCATCCACGACCATGAGCACCTGGTCGGGCCTCACGGCCTTCTTGATGTCGACGGCCTCCTGCATCATCTGCTCGTCGATCTGCAGGCGGCCGGCGGTGTCGACGATCACCACGTCGCGCATCTTATCGACGGCCTCGCGCACCGCGCCCTGGGCGATCTCGATGGGATGGGCGCCGTCGCCGCGGAACACCGGCACGCCGATCTCGCCGCCGAGCGTGGCGAGCTGGTCGGCGGCTGCAGGACGGTAGACATCGCACGCGGCGAGCAGCGGGCTCTTACCCTGCTTCTTGAGCAAGTAGGCGAGCTTCACGGCAGCAGTCGTCTTACCGGAGCCCTGCAGGCCCACAAGCATGATGACGTTGGGGATACGGCTCGAGAGCGTGAGGCGGCTCTCCGTAGAGCCGAGGAGCTCGACGAGCTGGTCGAGTACGATGCGCACGACGTTTTGCGCCGGCGTGAGTGACTCGAGCACCTCGGCGGTGAGGCAGCGTTCCTTCGTGGCGGCGACGAAGTCCTTCACGACCTTGAAGTTGACGTCCGCCTCGAGGAGCGCCATGCGGATGTCGCGCATCGCGCTCGTGATGTCGGCCTCGGTGAGCTTGCCCTTGCCGCGCAGGCGATCAAAGGTATCGTTGAGGCGATCGGATAAGCTGTTAAACATAGGGGCTCCTATCGTGGTGCCGCTCCCAGGGGTGACCGGATGCATGGTCCGGCGCTCGGGCAGTCCTCGCCCTTTGTAGCAAAGCTACAAAGGGCTGTGGAACTCGCGGCGGACCATGCATCCGGCCGCACTGCGCGGCATCACGTACTCGCAGCGGATGGATACGGAAGGTACTACGGACATGGTAGCAGGTTCGTAGCTGGAGCGTGCGAGTGAGAGAACGAGTCTCTCGGCTTTACGCACCATGGGGTGGTCAAAACGGACACGTCCCAAAATGACTCGGTAGTCAAAACGGACACGTCCCAAAATGACTCACTCGCCTACCAGGGCGCGGCAGAAATCGTGTGCGTCGAAGTCCTGAAGGTCCTCGATGCGCTCTCCTACACCCACGCGGAGAATGGGAAGCTTGAGCTTGGAGGCCACGGCGAGCGCTATGCCGCCCTTGGCGGTGCCATCGAGCTTGGTCATGATGACGCCATCGAGCCCCAGGGCCTCGTTGAACTCGAGCGCCTGGTTGAGACCGTTCTGGCCGGTCCCAGCGTCGAGAACGAGCACCACGTGCACCGGCATGGGTCCCGCCTTGCACTTCTCGGCGCGCTTGCGGGTCACGTTCACGACCTTCGCAAGCTCGCGCATGAGGTCAGCCGAAGTGTGCAAGCGCCCGGCGGTATCGATAAGCACGAGGTCAGCTCCCTGCGCGTCGGCCTCGTCGAGCACGTCGTAGCAAACGCTCGCGGGGTCCGAGCCGCGGTCGCGCTTGACTACGGGAACGCCGGCGCGTTCTCCCCACACATCGAGCTGCTCGATAGCCGCGGCGCGGAACGTATCGGCCGAACCGATGACCACGCGCTTGCCCGCCTCGTGCGCGGCGGAGGCGATCTTGCCCACCGTGGTTGTTTTGCCCGCGCCGTTGATGCCCACGAAGAGCACGCACGACGGCGTATCGAAGAAGAAATCGTGCTCGGGCTCCACGAACACCTCGGCCAAACGGTCAGCGAGCGCGCCGCGCAGCTGCTGGGCAGTCTTGAGGTTCTTGCGCGCCGCAAGATCGCGCAGGTCGTCGGTCACCTGCATGGAAATCTCGGCACCCATGTCACCCATGACGAGGGTGTCCTCAAGCTCTTCCCAGAAGCCTTCGTCAACTTCGCCGCCGAAGTAGAAGAGCTCATTTAAAGCCTCGCGGCTGCGCTCAAGCCCGCGCGAGAGGGCATCAAACAGACCCATTATGCGTTCACGACCTTTCCGGTTGCCCGATCAAGCTTTTGACTCACGACACGGCTCACGCCATCGGCCTGCATAGAGACGCCGTACAGCACGTCCGCATCTTCCATGGTGCGCCTCTGATGCGAGACGACCAGAAGCTGGGTAGATTTTCGCAGCACATCGATGGCGTCGAGGAGCTTCGAGAGATTGGAGTCGTCGAGCGCCGCCTCGACCTCATCCAGCACGTAGAACGGCACCGTACGCGTCTTGTACACGGCGAAGAGCAGCGCGAGGGCCGTGAGGCTCTTCTCGCCGCCGCTCATGAGCGTCATCTTGGTGATGCGCTTGCCGCGCGGCTGCGCGATGACCTCTATACCCGTCTCGGCAGGGTGCTCGGGATCGGTCATCTCAAGGTGTGCCTGCCCGCCTGGGAAGAGCATGCCGAAAATCTCTTGGAAGTTCTCGTCCACCTTGCTGAAGGTGGTGAGGAACGCAGAGCGCATCTTACGGTCGATCGCCGCAGTGATCTTGGTGAGGGCTCGGCGAGCGCTCTCGAGGTCGGCGAGCTGCTCCGCGATATAGTCCGCACGCGTGCGCAGGCGCTCGTACTCCTCCATAGCCACCTGGTTCACCGGGCCGAGGTTATTAATCTGCCGAACGAGGCCCGCGAGCTCGCGTTCCGCCGCCTCACGGTCCTCGGGCTCGGGAAGGGTGAGCGCCTCCTCGAGCACGGTGGTGCCGTCGGCGGTGATAGCGGAGACCGCGCTCTCCACCTGGACCTCGAGCTTTCCGCGCTCGACGTTGATCTCGTTCTGCGCGGCAACCGCCGCATCCACCTCCTGCTTGGCCGCAGCGACCTGCTCCTTGGCGTCTTCAATGGTCTTCTTGAGCGAGGCGGAATCAGCTTCCTCGAGAGAAGCCTGGTCACGCAGGCGAGCTGCCCATTCCATAGCGCGCTCAAGAAGGGCGGTGTAGCGGTCATGCAGCGGATCGACGCGCAGACGGAGCACTTCGAGCGACCGCGCGGACTGCGTCGTCGCACGAATGCGGCGGTCAAGCCCCTCAAGGCGACGCTCCAGTTCCGGGACACGGCTGGTAAGCGAGCGCTTGCGCTCGAGCGCCTGCGCCCTACGGACCCGTGCATCGGCAAGTTCGCCGGCGGCATCGCTATCGACACGACGAAGACGATCGAGCTCGTCATTCGCCTCGGCAATCTCGTCGGCAAGCTCGCCCGCGTGCGCACGCTCTTCGTCACGCGTGCGCTCAAGCTCCTGGGCGCGCGGTGCAGCCTCACGAGCCTGCTGGGCGGCTTGCTCGCGGCGAGCAGCCAGTTTTGCATGCTCGGCTTCCGCGTTGGCGAGCGTCTGCTCGAGCCGCCCGATTTCCTCGCGCGCAGAGCGCTGTTCACCCTGAAGACGCGCGATCTCACTCGAAGCGTCGCGCTCCTCTGCACGCGCCACATCGAGCGCCGCCTGCGCCTCGCTCACGCTCTGTCCAGCCTCGTCAAAGACGGTGGAGAGGTCGGGTTCAAGGTCCTCGAGCTCTCGAATGCGCCGCTTGCGCTCAAGAGCGCCGGCCTCGTGGACCGCAGCGCTGCCAAGACGAACGATGCCGCCGTCGCGAACGCGGGCCCCATCGGGCGTCACATAGAGCACGCCCGGTACCGCGGGCGCTGCGAGGGCCTCTTCAAGCGAATCGACGAGATACACGTGGCCCAGCAAAGCCGCAACGGGAGCAGCGTAGCCATCGACCACGGAGAGCTGCTCGACCAAGCGCTTTCCCGCAGCCCCAGCCGCGGGCTCGGGCACATTGATATCGCGCGCGATCAAGGTGGCCTCCCCCGAAGAGGCCGCCCCTCCCTGCATCGAAGCGCCAACTGCACTCAAGCCCTCGGCAGAATCCATGACGAGCGCTTCCAGGTCGCCGGAAAGCAGCTGCTCGACCAGGGGCTCCAGCGCCCTTGGGGCCTCGATAAGATCGCCCAGGCGCGCAGAAACCGCACCAGCATGTTCATGCGCGATGCGGGCGGCCAGAGGCGACGCATCCGCAAAGCGTTCATCGAGCTTCTTGAGGCTCGCGAGCTCGGAGCGAACCTCATTCAGGCGGTCACGCGCATCGGATTCTCGTTTACGGAGCTCCGCCAAGGTGTCCTGAGAGGCTTCGATGGCGCCCTTGGCCTCTTCCAATGCTGCCGTCGCATCCGCAAGCTCGGCATCGACTTCCTCGGCACGGACACGGCGGGCCTCGAGCGCGGCGCGAACGTTATCAGCCTCATCGTCGATCTGCTCAAGGCGCGAGGCGAACATCGAGTCCTCGAGCTCGGCATTGGAGAGCGATTCCCGAACCTTTGCAAGCTCGAGCGTAGCCTCATCGGCCTTGCGCTGAGATTCGCGCTGCTCGCGCGTGAGCGCACCGATGCGGCGGTCGAGCTCCTCGCGGCGTGTGCGCGATTCCTGCGCCGCCGGCTCAAGGCGGGCGACGTCGTCTTCCGCCACCGCGAGCGCGGCGCCCACTTCTTCGAGCTTCTCACGCGCCTCGGCGAGCTCGCTCGCCAAGCGCCGGCGCTGGTGCTCTGACCCGGAAAGCGTGCCCCGCATCTCGGAGAGGCGCGTCACCATGTTGTGGCCCTTTTCCTCGAGCAGGCGCATATCCGAGTTGAGCCGACCGATCACATCCTGCATACGGCGGCGCTGCTCCCCGAGGTCGCCCACGAAGAGCCCTTTTTCCTCGAGCATGACCTGGAGCTTTTCGAGCTCGCGTTCCTTTTCGCCCAAGCGATACTGCGCGAGCTCGAGCGCGGCCGCGGCCTCCTTGGCGCGATGCTCGCACTCCCCCCAGGTTTTCTGCAGGCGACGGAGCTCATCCATGGCCAGTATCCGCGTGAGCTCGTTCGCTCGCTCGGTAAGGTCGCGATGTTTGCGGGCGCGGTCCACCTGGCGCTCAAGCGGGCGCAGCTGGCGCGTGATCTCGCGGCTGATGTCGCGGGCACGGGTGAGATGCTCATCCATGCTCTTGATCTTACGCGCGGCGCGCTCCTTGCGGCGCTTGTGCTTGGAGATGCCCGCGGCCTCCTCGATGAGCGCGCGGCGCTCCTCTGGGCGGCTCTGAAGGATGGAGTCGAGCTTGCCCTGGCTGATGATGGAATGCGTATCCTTGCCCAAGCCAGAATCGTGCAGGATGTCTTGGATATCCATGAGGCGGCACGGGCTCTGGTTGATGAGGTACTCGCTCTCGCCCGAACGGTACATACGCCGCGTGATGGCAACCTCGTTGAAATCGACGGGAAGCACGTGGTCGGAATTGTCGAGCACGAGCGAAACCTCGGCCACGCCCACGGGTTTGCGCGCCGAGGAACCCGAGAAGATGACATCCTCCATGGCCTGGCCGCGCAGCTGCTTCGCGCTCTGCTCGCCTAAAACCCAGAGAATGGCATCGGAGATATTCGATTTACCAGATCCGTTGGGACCGACAATGACCGTGAGGCCGGGCTCGAAGACCATGTGCGCGCGGTCGGCAAACGACTTAAAGCCCTTCAAGGTGAGCGACTTCAGGTACATGGCGCTCCCCTATCCGTTCCGCGGCGAGACGATACCGCCGTCAGAGGTGTAGCCCATCCGCTCGAGCGCATCGAGCGCTGCGGCCGCCTCGGCCTTCTTCTTCGAGGGACCGGTCCCCTTGCCCTGGCGAGCGCCGTCCACGAGCACCACCGCGGTGAAAATGGGCTCATGAGCCGTTCCGCCGGTACCGACGAGCTTGTAGGCAGGCGGCTCATGATGGTCGCTCTGCACGCATTCCTGGAGGTAGGACTTAGGATTGCTCGGACGCTCGGCGCGATCGGCGGCGAGATGCGGCTCGAGGGTGCGGGTGATGAAGTCCTCGGCAGCGGCGCGCCCGCCATCGAGAAAGAGGGCGCCCACGAGCGACTCGTACACGTTCTCGAGCGCGGAGTGCAGACCGCGCGCGCCCGTTCCCGTCTCGGAAGCGCCGAAGATGATGCACTGGTCGATGCCGAGCTCCTGCCCTACCTCAGAGAGCATCTGGCCCGAAACGAGCGAAACCTTGAGGCGCGTGAGCCTGCCCTCGTCGAACTGCGGATAGGCTTGGTAGAGCGCGAGCGCAACGATGGAGCCCAGGATGGAGTCGCCCAAGAACTCCAAACGCTCGTATGAGGCCGTAACCGGCTGCCCCTCGACGGCGGAGGGGTGCGTAATCGCGCTCTGCAGCAGGTCACGGTCGTGGAACTTGTGCCCGCAGATCTGCTCTGCGAGCGCGAGTTTTTCTGAGGTGAGCAAGGCCTATGCCCCCTGTTGCGTTGCCTCGATGGCATCGATGGCATCCGCGACGGAGGCGATGGCGAGCAGGCGCTCCTCGTCCATCTCGATATCGAACTCATCCTCAAAAGCCGTCACGAGCTGCAGACGGTCGAGCGAATCCGCGTCGAGGTCGTCGAAGGTGGTCTCTTCGGTGATCTGATCGATATCGATACCGAGGACATCGCTCGCGATATCGGCAACCTTGTTGAAGATCTCTGTGCGATCCATGCTCGCATCTCCTCTCACCATGCCGGGGTCACCGGCCTCTCTATGCGTTCTGATTCTACCCCAGATAGCCGTGGGCTGCCGCCCGAGATCCCGCTGGCAAGCTCCTCCCGCGACTCCCGCCCCGCGCTACTTGACGATAGAATCCACCGAATCGATCACGTGCTGAATCAGGCCAGCCCGAACGGCATCTGCAGTGGCGAGGGTGCCGTTCTTCACCGCCTCGACGGAGGTCGCACCGTGCCCGATAAGCACCACGCCCTTGAGGCCAAGAAGGATCGCCCCGCCCTTGGCGTCGCCCGAAAGCCTCTCCTTGATTGCGTTGAGCTCGCTTTTCACCAAAAGCCCCGCGATCTTGCCCTTGGTGGAGGAAAGCAGGGTGCTCTTAAGCTCCTGAAGGATGAGCTTCGCTGCACCCTCGGTCGCTTTAAGCGCCACGTTACCGGCAAAGCCGTCGGCAACCACGACATCATAGGAGCCCGAGACGAGGTCCGAGCCCTCGCAGTTCCCCGCGAAACCGGCGAGCCGCTCCTTCATGAGCTTGAAGCACTCCTTGGTGAAATGCGAGCCCTTGGAATCCTCGGTTCCGTTGGAGAGCAGGCCGATTCGCGGGTTCTTGATATCGCAGACCACGCGGGCATACGCAGCGCCCATCTGTGCGAAGCGAAGCATGTCGCCCGGTTCCACATCGGGGTTGGCGCCGAGGTCGCAGAAAACGGTGAGGCCACCCGTTCGGTTAGGCAACGCGGTGGTGATGCAGGGACGAATGGGGCGCTGCTCGCCCTCGTCCTCATATTTAAACGGCGTGACATAGGCGGTCGCAGCGGCGGTTACCGCTCCGGTGGCACCAGCGGAGAAGAAACCCTGAACCGTACCCTTCTTGACCGCGCGGCACGCGACAACGATCGACGACTTGCGCTTGCTCATGACCGCCTTGATGGGGTCGTCGCCCATCTCGATGGTATCGGGCGCCACAAGCGGCTCCACGCGATCGCGCTTCTGGGCAAAGGGAACCACGAGCTCCTCAGGGCCCACGGCAAAGACGGTTAGCTCAGCATCGGCCGCAAGCGCGGCATCGATACCATCAAGCACGACCTGCGGCTCCTCGTCCCCGCCCATGACATCGACCGCAACGCACACCTTAGACATGACATATCCTCTCAATAGCGAAATGGCCGACGCAAAGGCCGGCCATATCATGCAGCAACATACTTGCGATGCACCATCGTTACTCGGTAACGATGACCTCGCGATCCTTGTAGTAACCGCAGTTGGGGCACACGTGATGCGGAAGCTTCACGGCGCCGCAACGGGGGCAGGTGGAACGAGAGGGGGCATCGATCTTCATATTGGCGGAACGACGGTTATGCGTACGGATGCGTCCCTGCTTTTGCTTAGGTACTGGCATGTTGACCTTCCTTATTACTTCACCTTAAGGCACTGCTTACGCGCAAGCAGTGATAATAGCATACTCGCTGCTCAGATGTATAGTGATTATTTGGATTAGTCGTCAAGCTTGAGGTTTTTGAGCACGGCAAACGGGTTATCGTCGCTCATCGCACGCTCTTCTGCCTCGTGCTCGGCACAGCCGCACGGCCCTTCGTTGAGGTTGGCCCCGCATGTGGGGCACAGCCCCTTGCAATCGGGCCGGCAGAGCACCACGAACGGCGTGTCCATGATGACGGCATCGGCGATGGGGCCCGAAAGATCGATGACGCGCTCAGGGCTCACAACCTCGAAGCCATCCTCATAGGCATCCGGATCGTCGGGCTCTTCGAAGAGGTAATACTCCTGAATCTCGCCTGCGATATCGATGTGCGCGGGTTCAAGGCAAAGGTCGCACGCGCCCGTGGCGCCAGCGCGCACGAGCCCTGTCACGAGGATGCCGTCGCCTGTATGCGTGAGCACGACATCATACGAGATGCCGTCATCGAGGGCGAACTCCTTCTCGCCCACCGAATACGAGGGAGCGTCAACGGTGCCCGCAACGGGATAGCTGTCGCCGGGATTCTCGATGTGGTCTGCGAGCTCGATGAGCACCGGATCGAAAAGCGCCATGATTACCAAGCGCCGTTCTGGTTGCTGGTGTTCGCGCCCTCGTTGAGCTGCTGGCGGCAACGAGCAACGGTTGAAGTCAGGCTCTTGAGGTTCTCCTCGAGATGCGTGAAGACCTGCTCCGCATAATCTTCGGCAGCATAGCGCGTCTCGCGCTCGTACTGCTGGGCACGGTCGCGGATGTCGTCAGCCTGCTGCTGTGCAAGGCGGACGATCTCCTGCTCACCGGCGATAGTAAGCGCCTGCTGCTGAGCGTCAGCGATGATGGAATCGGCTTGAGCGGCGGCAGATGCCAGAAGCTCGTCGCGCTCCTTGAGGATGCGACGCGACTTCTGCCACTCCTCGGGATAGCTCATGCGAATCTCGTCAAGAATGTTGAAGAAGACCTCGGTCTCAATCACCTTGAACTGCGCGTTCTTGCCGAACGGCGGCTTAGCCTCTTCGATGATGCCCTCAAGCTCATCGACCAGGCTCTCGATTCTCTCCCCCGGAAAGTTATCGCCCGGCATTCGGTCTCCTTTCATAGGCTGCGAATAAACTGCGATTCATTTTCACATAGTACCACAGAGCGCGATTATCGCTCTTTAAAGCGCTCTTTGAGCGCGGCGTCAACGTTCGGTGTGACGAATTCCGACACATCTCCACCAAACGAGGCGATCTGCCGCACGACCGACGACGAGAGATAGCCGTACTGCGGGCTGCTCATCACAAAGATCGACTCAAGGTCCGCGTCGAGACGGTAGTTGAGGTCTGCCTGCTGAAGCTCATACTCGAAATCGGTCATGGCGCGCAGGCCCTTAACCACGGCGCCGGCGCCTACTTCGCGAGCAAGATCCACGAGAAGGCCGGTAAAGGGCAGAACCTGAACGTCGTCAAGCCCTTCGCACAGGAGCGCCTCGCGTGCAAGGCTCACGCGCTCATCGAGCGAGAAGGTTGTGCCCACCCCGTTCTTACCGAGCGATTCGGCAACCGCCACCGTAACCTGCGGGCAGATGCGGCGCGCGCGGCGCACGACGTCAACATGACCATAGGTGATGGGATCGAACGTGCCGGGAACGAGCACATGGGTGATGGGATCGGGCATGGAAGCTCCTTGAGAACGGAGGTACAGTACAGGCACGGGTGAGACAGTTGTGCCGGGTCATTTTGTCTCTGAGACAGTTGTGCCGGGTTGATTTGTCTCATTTTGTCTCACCAAGGCACCGCCTCTTCAAGCTGGAGGACGTCGACCGTGGTGGTGCCATAGCGCTTCTCTCGCACGACCTTGAAGCCCTGCGGGTGCGCCCCGGGAAGATCGGATCGGTGCTCGAACAGGGCGATGGAGCCCGAGGCGAGCAGGTCGTGCGCCGCAAGCGCTTCAAGTAGCGCCTCCGCGGGCTCGGGCCCGAGCGCATAGGGAGGGTCTATGAGCACCGCGTCGAAGGGCCCGCCCGGCACGCGCCCGCGCGATGCCGCGGCGAGCACATCGCCCGTAACCACACGATAGGTAGAGCGCTCCGCTTTGAGCCCCTCGAGGTTTCGGCGGACAAGCAGAGCAGCCTGCCGATCGATATCGAAGAACGTGGCATGCAACGCCCCGCGTGAGAGCATCTCGATGCCCAGCGCCCCGGACCCAGCGAACGCGTCGAGCACGCGCGCGCCGCCGATGCCCTCATCGAGGGCAGAATCGAGCACCGAAGCGCACGCCTCGCGCACGCGATCGGTCGTCGGGCGCGTTACCTCGCGCCCCCGCGGTTCCTCGATGCGACGGCCTCGCCACACACCGGCAACGATCCTCATCCACCGCTCACCTCCTTGAATACATCTCCATAGCGCCTAACGACCTCGATCCTCAAGGGCATCGTGGCGGTCGACGCAAGGTCATGAGCATAGCGCAAGATCTCTTGCGCGTCATCGTGGGCAGCTTGGATAATCTCGACATCCGCCTCGAGGTCAACAAACCGAAGCGTCACCCCGCCGTGCTGCCTGAGACCCAAGATCTCGCCCTCATGGCGAAGACGCAAATCGAGTTCGGCGAGCGCGAAGCCGTCGGAAGTGCGCTCTAAAGCCTCCAAGCGCTCCTGAGCGGTGCTGCGCGCGCCGGACTTCTTCGCATGCGTCATGATGAAGCAGCGCCCCGCATCGCGCCCGCGGCCCACACGACCACGCAGCTGGTGGAGAGTTGCCAAGCCGAAGCGCTCGCCATCCTCGATGACCATCACGGTCGCCTCGGGCACATCGACGCCCACTTCGACCACCGTGGTAGAGACGAGTATCTGCACATCGCCCCGACGAAACGCGTCGATGACTGCATCCTTCTCGTGGTTCGGCATGCGCCCGTGGAGCGCCTCGACGCGCGCCGCGGGAAACGTTCTCCGCACGCGCTCGAGCTCGCGCTCGACGCTGTGCAGCAGAACCTTCGGCGCCGCCTTGCCATCATCCGCGTCGAGCGAGGGTGCCGACCCCGGCACGTCGTCGAGCTCGTCGGCAGAGTCGCTCTCTGCCACGAGCGGGCAGATGATGTAGGCGCGCTGCCCGGCCTCGAGCGCTTCGCGCACGGCGCCATAAGCGATATCGCGGTTCGATTCGGTGAGCACGCGCGTCTGGACCCCTGCTCCCGCAACGGGCCGCGTACGAATAACGCTCGTCTCAAGGTCACCGTAAACCGAGAGCGCAAGGGTGCGCGGAATGGGCGTAGCGGTCATAACGAGCAGGTCGGCGCCGGGACCTTTGGCGCGCAACGCATTCCTTTGGTTCACGCCAAACCGGTGCTGCTCGTCGATGACCACGAGGGTGAGCCGCTTGAAGACGACATCGTCAGAAAGCACGGCGTGGGTACCGAAGAGCACCGCGAGCTCGCCCGAAGCGAGGCGCTCCTCGATGGACGCCCGCTCATCGGCCGGCGTTGCACCCGTGAGCAGCGCCCACGAGATCCCCGCCTGATCGAGCAGTGGGCCGCACTTCACCGCGTACTGCTGAGCGAGCACGCTCGTAGGGGCCATCACACATGCCTGGGTATGAGAGTCGGCGACCGCGGCGAGCGCCATGCACGCGACGGCCGTCTTGCCCGTACCCACATCGCCCAGAAGAAGCCGGTTCATGACACGACCGCCTTCGGCCATGTCGTTAAGTATCTCGCCCACGGCGCGTTCCTGCTCATCGGTGAAGGAGAACGGCAGCGCGTCGCGCAAAGCAGCAACGCGCGCGCCGGGCACATGCGCGACGGGGTGAACGTCGAGCAGGTTAGCATCGTTGCGAAGGCGAAGCGCGAGCTGCAAGAAGAGGAGCTCATCATAGGCCAGGCGCTGCCGGGCCTCGTCACGCTCATCGAATGAGGTCGGAAAATGAATGGAGCGGAGCGCGCGGGAGATGCTCATGAGGTGTCGGCGTGCACGGATGCGAGCGGGCAGAGCATCGACAAAGCCGTCGGTGCGCTCCAAGGCGCCCGAAACGATCCTCCGCATCCAGGCAACGGAAATGCCCTCCCCCACCGGATGCACCGGCATGATGGAGCCCGACTGCGCGCGCTCGTCGAGCTTCTCGAAATGAGGCGAGCTCATCTGCTTGAACCCATAGGCGAATTCGACCTTGCCCATGAGTGCGAGGCGATCGCCGGGCTTGATGTCGCGCGCAAGCCATGGCTGCTTGAAGAATGCCGCCTGGATCACGCCCGTTTCGTCGATAAGCGAAACCTCGACCACGCTGAGCCGCGGGCGCGGGTGCTTCTCCACCACGCGATCGACGGTAGCGACGATGGTCGACACCTCGCCCAGCGGGGCATCTTCAACGGTATAGGCATGTGAGAAATCGAGGTAGCGACGCGGTATATGGAGAAGGAGGTCGCCCACGCGTTCGATCCCCAAACGCCTGAGCGCCTCCTCGCGAGCTCCAGATACATATTTTAGGCGCGACACATCCTCATCGAGCGCGCTGGCCCGGAGCAGGCGCGCGTGCGCCGGCGACAAAGCATAGCTACGCTGAGGCGCGGCCACGATCTACTCGATTGAGAAAATCACCGGATAGAGCGGCTGCTCTCCACGGTGCGAATCGATCTCGAGGTCGGGCTGGGCCTCCTCGATGGCGGCGAGGATGTCCTCGAAATCCTCGTCGGAGAGATCCGCGCCAGCGAGAATGGTGAGCGAGTCGCCCTCCTCATCTTCCTGCATGCGGTTGATGCACTCAAGCGTAACCTGCTTGACGTCGGACCCGACCACATCGATCGACCCGCCGATGATGCCCATGACATCGCCAGCGTGGATGGGAGAGCCGTCGGACGCCTGGCTATCGCGCACGGCCGAGGTAACCTCGCCATCGCGCACATCCTCGAGGGCCTCGGTCATAGCCTCGACCGCATCTTCGAGCGAAGAATCCGGCAGCACGGCGAAGAGCGCCGAGAACGCCTGCGGCACGGTCTTCGTAGGAACGACCGCAACCTGCTTGTCGGTGCAGGCGGTCGCAGCAGCCTCGGCCGCCATGCGAATGTTGCCGTTGTCGGGCAGGATGATCACGGCCTCGGCGTTGACCTTCGAGACGGCATCGAGAAGGTCGGCCGTGCTCGGGTTCATGGTCTGTCCGCCCGAGACCACCACGTCGACGCCGAGCGACTCGAGGATCTCGGCCTCGCCGGAACCGGCCGCCACCGCCACGAAGCCGAGCGGCTTGGCAGGCTCTGCAGGCGCCGCATCCTGGTCCTCGTGAATCTTTGCGGTGCGCTCGCGCGACTCCATGTCCATGTTGTGGATGAAGACCTCGTAGATCTGGCCGAGCTGCAGCATGTGCTCGAGCACGAGGTTCGGGGTATTGGAATGAACGTGGATCTTATAGTCGGGATAGGCGCCCACGAGAAGCTCGCAATCGCCCATGGAGGCGAGGAACTGGAGGCACTCCTCCTCGTCGAAGGGGGCGTCTGCCTTGAAGAGGAACTCGTTGCAGTACCGGTACTCAGAGCCCTCCCAGTCGTCGTTCGCTTCGATCTTCACGCGATCGAGCGCACCCTCGCGGGCGCTATCGGCGGAGGCGTCGAAGGTGGTGGCGAAGTCCTCGGTCTTGGCGGCGGTGCGCCCGAGGGCGGCCGCAACGAAATTCTCAAGGAAGATAGCGAAGCCGAACGCGCCGGAGTCCACCACGCCGTTCTCCTTGAGCACCGGGAGCAGGTCGGGCGTGCGCGCGACGGACTGATACGCCTCGACCACGATGGCGTCGAGTGTATCCTCGACCGACTCGCGGGCCTTGGCGCAAGAATCGGCCTTGGTGGAGATATCGCGCAGCACGGTCAGGATCGTGCCCTCGACCGGCTTGCGCACCGCCTTGAAGGCAACCTTCACGGCGTTGCGGAGCGCAGCGGCCACATCGGCAGACGTCGCAGGGTCCGTCGCGTCGACGAGCCCCTCGGCAACGCCGCGCAGGATCTGCGAGGTGATGACGCCAGAGTTTCCACGCGCGCCCATAAGCGAGCCGTGGGTGATGGCGCCGGCGATGGCCTCCATATCAGCATCAGCGGGAAGGCTGCTGAGCTCCTTCACCACCGAGGCGAGCGTGAGCGACATATTGGTTCCGGTATCGCCATCGGGCACGGGGAACACGTTGAGCTTGTTGATGTCCTCTGCCTTGTCAGAGACCGCGGCGGCCGCAATGGGAAAGCAGGTTCGAATGGTCTTCGCAATCATGTGGGATATCTCCGTTGGTTCTAGCCAGGGTACGTACCGCCCGGCGTCTAGCCGAGGTTCTTGAGCGCGTCGATATGGATGACGACCTTCAACTTAGCGGGGTCGATCTCTGCGATCTCCTGCAGCGTGAATGCGACCGCGCTGGAAAGGTTCTCGCACACGGACTTCATGTTCACGCCGCTCTCGAGCACCACGTGCAAATCGACGGCGAGCCCCTCCTCGGTGTTGGAGACAAGCACGCCCTTGCGCAGGCGCTGGCCGGCAAGCAGGCGCACGCTCTCGGCACCCTGCAGCTGCTCGGCCATGCCAACCACGCCATAGCAAGACATGGCAGCGTAGCCGGCGATATCGGCAATGACATCGTTAGAAACGCTCAGGCTTCCGGACACTGTATCAGGCACGGGAATCTCCTTATCTGATGCACAGCGCATCGGTTTCACGAGTAATCCCCTGTATCTTACTACGAGTTTGGAACCCATGCTGAAAATGCATGCCATGCAAAATCAGGACAGAGGGAATTTCGCCTCTCCTGCCTTCGCTGACGTAAAACCAGGACAGAGGAAATGTTACGTCCCCTGCCCTGGTTGTCTCATGATCTGCGCCCGCTATTCCTCGGGCTCGCCATCCTCGAACTGGGAGTTATAGAGCTCGGCGTAGAAGCCGTTCTTAGCAAGGAGCTCGTCGTGCGTGCCAGATTCCACGATGTCGCCGTCGCGCAGCACCAAGATCACGTCGGCATTGCGGATGGTGCTCAAGCGGTGCGCGATCACGAAGCTCGTGCGGCCCTGCATGAGGGCGTCCATGGCGCGCTGGATGCGCTCCTCGGTGCGCGTGTCCACGTTGGAAGTGGCCTCATCCAGGATGAGGATGGGGCGGTCGGCGATGAACGCGCGGGCGATGGTGAGAAGCTGCTTCTGGCCCTGGCTCACATTGGAGGCGTCCTCGTTGAGCTCGAAGTCATAGCCGCCGGGAAGCGTGCGGATGAAATGGTCCGCAAGCGCGGCGCGCGCGGCAGCGTGCACCTCATCGTCTGTGGCGGACGCCCTGCCATAGCGGATGTTCTCCTTGATGCTCCCCTTGAAGAGCCACGTATCCTGCAGAACCATGGCGAAGTTCTCGCGCAGGTCGTCGCGCGCGTAGTCGCGCAGGTCCACGCCATCCACGGTGATGGACCCGGCGTTCACGTCGTAGAAGCGCATGAGGAGCTTCATGAGCGTGGTCTTGCCCGCACCCGTGGGCCCTACGATGGCAACGGTCTGACCCGGCTCCACATGGCAGCTGAAATCGTGGATGATGGTCTTGTTGGGAACATACCCGAAGCGCACGTGGTCGAAGGCGACCTCTCCGCGGCAACGGGGCAGCTCGGGCGTGGACGCGTCGGCAGATTCCTCGGGCTCGGCCAAGAACTCGAATACGCGCTCGGCTGCAGCCGAGAGCATCTGAAGCATGTTCGACACCTGGCTAAGCTGCGTGATGGGCTGCGTGAAGTTACGCACATACTGCATGAAGGCCTGGATATCGCCCAGGTTGATGGTGCCGGCAATGGCCAGGAATGCGCCTACGATGACCACTGCCACGTAGGCGAGGTTCGCCACGAAGTTCATGATCGGCTGCATGAGGCCGCTGAAGAACTGCGCCCGCCAGCCCGAGTCATAGAGGTTGGCGTTCTCCACATCGAAATCGGCCACGGCGCGCTGTTCGCGGTTGAAGACCTTGATGACGTTCTGGCCCGAGAAGCTTTCCTCGATGATGCCGTCCACGCGGCCCAAGATGGCCTGCTGGCGGCGGAAATACCGCTGCGACGAGCGCACGACGACCACCACGAGCACGAGCGAGACGGGCACCGTGAGGAAGGTGAGGCCCGCGAGCGTCACCGAGACCGAAACCATCATGACGGCGACGCCGATGATCTGCGTCACCGAGGTGATGAGCTGGGTCACGCTCTGGTTGAGCGATTGCCCGAGGGTGTCAACGTCGTTGGTCACGCGGCTCATAACGTCGCCGACCGAGTTCGTCTCGAAGTAGCTGAGCGGCATGCGGTCGATCTTCTCAACGATCTCCCTACGCATGCGATAGCACACGCGCTGAGTCAGGCCCGTCATGATCCAGCCCTGGACGAAGTTCATAGCCGCGCTCGTCACGTAGAGGCACAGTAGCCCGGCCAGAATGTAGCCGATCTTGGTGAAGTCGATACCGCCCGTGCCCGTGACCTTCGCAGCGAGGCCCTGGAAAAGCTCGGTCGTGGCCTGGCCCAGAATGCGGGGGCCGAGCACGTTGAACACCACCGAAGCGATGGCGCAGACGATAGCGATGATGAGCGCGATGCGCTCGTGCGCGATATAGGCGACGAGCTTCTTGATGGTTCCCTTGAAGTCCTTCGCGCGCTCAGACGCGGGACCGCGTCCCATGGGGCCCGGCATCAGCGCTCGCCTCCTTCCAAAGCGTTGGCGTCCAAGGCAGAGGCCTCGTTTGCCGCATCGTCGAGGCCAAGCTCCTTCGCAGAGAGCTGGCTCTTCGCAATCTCGAGGTACTCGGGGCAGGAGCGCAGCAGCTCTTCATGCATGCCGCGGCCCACGATGCGGCCATCGTCGAGCACGAGGATCTCGTCGGCGTGCATGATGGTCGCGATGCGCTGCGCCACGATCACGATGGCGGCGTCTCCCGCGCGGTCGGCGAGCTCCTGGCGCAGCACCGAATCGGTCTTGTAGTCGAGCGCGCTAAAGCTGTCGTCGAACACGAGCACGCGCGGGCGGATGGCCAGGGCGCGGGCGATGGAAAGACGCTGGTTCTGGCCACCGGACACGTTGGAGCCGCCCTGGCTGATGGGGCTTTCGTACGTATCGGGCTTACCCTCGATGAACTCCGTCGCCTGGGCAATCTGAGCTGCCTCGACCATGTCGGCATCGGGCATGGAGGGGTCGCCGTACTTGATGTTGCTCGCTATGGTGCCGCTGAAGAGCATGCGCTTCTGCGGCACGTACCCTATGGTGCGGCGCAACTCCTCGAGGCCGATCTTTCTGATGTCCACGCCATCGAGCGTGATGGAACCCTCCGTGACATCGTAGAGGCGCGGGATAAGCTGCACGAGGGTAGACTTGCCGCAACCGGTTGAGCCGATGATGGCGCAGGTCTTGCCGGGCTCGGCCGTGAAGCTGATGTGCTCCAAGGTGGGTTCTTCGGCATCAGGATAGGTGAACGTCACGTCGTTATAGGAGATAACGCCGCGCCACCCCTCGCCGTGCTCACGAGACACGCGATCGGCGGGCGCGGGGCCCTCGATGCTGGAATGGCAGGCAAGGACCTCTTGGACGCGCTCCGCCGCCACGTCGGCGCGCGGCAGCATGACCGAGATCATCGTGAGGATCATGAAGCTCATGATCACCTGCATGACGTAGTTGATATAGGCCATGAGGTCGCCCACCATGAGATTGCCCGCGTCGACACCCTGCCCGCCGAACCACACAATGCCGACAGTCGTGGCATTCATCACGATGAGCATCATGGGCATGAGCGCCGCCATGCACCGGTTGGTGAAGATATAGGTGTTGGTGAGCTCGCGGTTCGCCTTGTCATAGCGTTCCAGCTCGTAGCTCTGGCGGCCGAAGGCGCGAACAGGCATGATGCCCGTCACGATCTCGCGTGCGACCAGGTTGTTGCGGTCCACCAGGCTCTGCATGCGGCGGAACTTGGGCATGGTGATGCCCATGAGGATGCCGATGGTGATGGCGATGACCAGGATTGCAACCACGAGGATCCACTCGAGCCCGGTTGGCGTGGTGAGCACGCGCGCCACGGCGCCGATGCCCATGCAGGGCGCGAAGAGCACGATGCGCAGGCACATCACGAGCACCATTTGGATCTGCTGAATGTCGTTTGTTGCACGCGTGATGAGCGAGGCGGCGGAGAACTTCTCCATTTCCGCAGGCGAGAACGACAGCACGCGCTCGTAGAGCTGGTGGCGAAGGTCGCGCGCGATCGCAGCCGAAGTCTTCGACGCGTTGAACGCCGCGAGGATGGCGCAGATTGCCGAGAACAGCGCGTATGCGAGCATGGTGAGGCCCTCGGAGAAGAGATAGGATGTCTGGACGTCGTTCAGGTCCAGGCCGGCATCGCGGTAGGCATCCTTCACGTATTCGATGGCGCGGCCCTCGATGATGGTATCGCCCTGATCGCCGAGGGAATCGACGAGCTGCGCGCGCATCTGCGCGAAGCTGCCCGCCTCCACCGTGACGGCATGCCCGGCCTCGACAGATAGGTACCCTTCAACCATGCCGACGAGTTCGTCGAGGTCGATGGTGTCCCCGAATTGAGCCTTGAGGGCATCGAACGCCGGCATGCCCTCGGCCGCCTCGGCGGAAGCGAAGTCCTCCACCGCAATACCTTGGTTGATCTGGTAGACGAGCATCTCGGCCTCGGCCATTTCGCTCTCAATCGCGGCACGGTCGTCGTCCGAGCCAACGAAGGTGCACACGCCGCCCGCATCGGGGCCGCTGTAGAACGCATCGACCTGGCTTGCAACGTCCTTGTCGAGGAATAGCTCGACATCTGCGAGGTCGCTCTCGGTGATTTGATCCGGAACGGCGCTCTCGATGCCGCCCTGGCTGATGCCCACGTCTACGATGTTGCTCATGAGCCCAGGCAGGGTCAGCTCGCAATTGGCCTGCATGAATAGCAGCACCAACGCGATGAGGAAGTTGATCCCGTGCCCTTTGAGGAACTTGAAGATCTTCAACGGCCCATCCCTTCCGTTGCCGTGCGCCGGGCCATCTTCCCGCCGCATGCCTCCGACGGCCTATGAGCCCAGACGCTCGAAGGGCGCCCGTAGGCACCCTCCTCTTCTCGTATATATGTGTGTAGAGTTGCCGCATGCGAACCAGGCAGCACACCTGTCGCACGCCCTATCCCTCCGCGCACGTGGAGCAAGTTGTACCCCATCGATTTCGAAAATGGGTTGTCGCGGGAAAGCTTTGGGCACCCTTCATACAATTTTCATTCATGAGGTACCGAACGGAATGCGTGGTTCGGGCAGCGTTGTGCCTAGGCACGATGCGCCGGGTGGCATGCGAACGACCGCGAAAGGGGTCGCCTGTAGATATCAATATATCTATATTAGAAGGCGAACATAACGCTCATGGAGGTTCGTCCCGCCTGTTGACGGCGCTTGGCGGTACGCGTAGCATGTACGCGGGCAAAATGCTGGAATTTGTTCGTGAAGATTACTCGCATTTCCGGTGTTCTGTGCTATAGTTCCTATCTGTTTGATTAAGTGGGTAGTTCCAGACCGCCCAAGGAGGGTTTCGATATGTCCAAAGTTTGCGAAGTCTGCGGTAAGCACCCCGTTGCTGGTCGCTCCATCAGCCACTCCCACCGCGTGACCAACCGTAAGTTCCGTCCCAACATCCAGCGCGTGTACTGCGTGGTCGATGGCCAGCGCAAGAAGATGAACGTGTGCACCAACTGCCTCAAGTCCGGCAAGGTGGCCCGCTCCTAAGCGCACTGGCGTCGCAGACGCGGCGCTCCCCTTCTTGGGAACTTATTTGCATGCAAGGCGCCCTTCGGGGCGTCTTTTTTGTTTGGCCTCATAGGCTGAGCACAATACGCTTGAGTGCGGCCATGAGGGTGGAAACCGGGATTGCCGCTCAAAGCGCGCGCCAGTGCGGCGAACGGCAAAGGGCCTGGTGCCGATTCACGACGAATAGGATGTCGAGACAGCATTATTCCGAGACGGAAAGGCAGAACAAGCTGGCATCGTCCGACATTTTGAAACGCGGATAGCGCTCGAGCTTGCTATCTGTTCGCTCGAGAACGCGCATTTCGCACACGAGCGATTCAGTTGATTGAAGGGTGGCTGCCCTGCAGAATGCTTCGAGTCCTCGCATGCCATAAGCATCAAAGGCAGCCATCATCCCGTCTGACATGCCCAGCACCGCGACCACATCCGTGCGGTCATAGCTCTGCGTGCCGCCTCGCATGGGGTCGCCCGAAAGCGGATCGAAGATGCGGTATCCACCGGGCTGATTTCGAAGCATGCGATGATGCGAGAGCATGTCTCGCACGAGCTCGCGCGCCGGCCTCCCCTCGTTGCCCGGGAATCGGCGCAGCTCCTCGGCGCGAGTGAGCGCCTTTGCGTCGAGCGCGCGAATCTCCGGGTCGTACAGCACGTCGATGCGATCGCGCAGCACGACCACAAGCGGCGAATCCCCCATCCAAAGAAGTTCGACCTCTAGCGGGGTAAGTCGCGCCATCGCAAGGGTTGCCGAAGGAGCAAGCAGAGGATCTGGCTCGGCATTCGATACGGCGCGCTGCGCCGCATATTGGCGCGCTACGAGCTCATATGCACCATGGGCGGCATCTCGGCAGCTTGCGCCAGCTTTTAGCAGACGGGCTGCCTCCGCACCAGCGGTTTGGCTGAGCCAGCGCGCATAGGTGGGAGCCTCATGGGCAAACAAGCGATCTTCGGCAAGCCCACTTGCCCCGTCCAACAGAACGCCGAAACCTTCCCCACAGGCGACAAAGTCCTCGTTGAACGCGTTCCCACGATCCGTAAAGCAAAATGCCGGCATAGCACCTCCCCGTACGACCATGAGCACATTGTATAGGGTTGCGCTGTGGTTGCCTGACGCGAAGGACGTCATCCCCTTCAAAACCAATCGGGAGTCGCGGCCGGCAATCACTAGTAAGACCGTATGAGAGAGGCATGAGAACAATCCGAGGTCATGAGCCGACGGCCCCGTCCTGCTATGGAATACGCCAAGCCGGGTCGGCCTCACGTGGAGCAAAATATCCTTTGATACAGTTCGGGTTTCTCACACAGATTTGGACATGGGTCTTTTCGCGAATGCCCGCACCTGGATAGATTCGATCGCCCTCGGAAAAGAGTCCTCGAGCCGAATCGAACGGTTCCACGCCTTCAGCCTGTTCAGCCTCACGTCTGCCTTCCATACGATGATGAAGATGCTCTATCACCGCGCAATCAAGCTTTCGAAGCAACAGGTCTTCGGTCCTGCCGGTGTTTTTCGGCATATCCAGACCAAGCTGCTGAAATTCCTGCTTCATGAGCCGGTATTCGTTCTTGAGCAATCCTGTATAGTGACTATCGGTCAAATTGAGACAATAACCGAGATCAATGACGGCTCCGACGACCGCAGGCTCCGAAACGCGCCCGCGTTCAGCCTGCTCTTTGGCCCATTGCAAAGCTCTATCGTAATTCTGTTCCCAGAAATAAATGCCGTTTCCCAGCCAATCATAGTTGTTGTTGCTCGGAGTAAGCTCTCCGCTGTCGCAGACAACCTTTTGAAAGGTCGATATATCGCAACCATGAAAGCCAATCACCAAGCTCGGGAGTCGCGAATACATGAAATATCACTCGCTGCGATAAGGCTTCGCGAGATTGCCGCTCTTATCTAGGATTCCAGCTGAAATGAGTCGCTCGCGAGCGAGTTCTCGGGCGCGGCGCGTATCACGCTTAGAAAGACTCTTGAAGTCCTTGATATCCTGACGCTGCTGACGCTCCAGAGTTTCAACAATCATGGGCACCTCGCCTTCCTTGGCTTAGTTAAGCATAGCAAAGATACACCGGATGAGAACCTATGGTGCGGAAACGACATATGAACATGCTGATTACCCTCCTTCAATAGTTGCGCGAACATAAGATAGAAGCCGCTCTTTGATCTAGTTACGGCGCATTTCCCAACCATTGCTTTAATAGCGGGCTCTTCGCGCTACTTGGAGACAACCGAATCAAGAACGCCGTGGGTGATTGACCTCATAAGAGCTCCAATCCAATGTTGTCGTCACATGCCGAAGCAAGCAATTTATAACCATGGACCGCCCCCACTTCCTCCCGATAGCAAAAAGGGCCTTTCTTCGCATGAAGAAAGGCCCCTTTCAATAGAGCTCCTGTGGTCGCGGATGATGCAAACACCGCCAAGAAATTGATTGTACTTGCCGCAACGAGCGACCAGCGCACTAATCAACTCCGGCATTTCCCTGCAATCCAGCACCAAATCCATCTATAAGGCTCACCGTATTCGTTTTGCCATCTGACACCTTATCGAGGTTCCATTCATGGTAGACCTTGTCCATCCTTCGGTTTACTGCTTCGTAACCTAAGTTATGGAGAATCCTAAGGATGTCATTTGAATCAAGTTGCTTCGATAGCAGCCTGGCATAATCGGCCACAACCTCATACATCATCTCGACGGCAAACGTAGCTACAAAAGGAATGCCCGCACGGACCAAGTTGGCTGCGCGCGCTGCACCAGAACATGTGCTGTCAAATAGCAGGGCGGAATCAATTTCTTCAGTCGTGTTGTCGATAACAATATCGATACGGTTGGCTACCCTATTGACGGATTTGAGCGCGCCGGGCTTCTTCTGATAATGAGTTGGAGAAGTTTTCCCGAGGCCAAGATATTCAACTGGAATAATAGATTGACGTTCCAAGCTCTTCTGGAACACACCGTGAGAACAACGAGCAACGACGGCATCTCTTACCTTATCATCGATTGCCCCGCAATAAGCGAGTATCAGCCAATCGACCTGTTTAGAAACCTCTTTTAGCCGTGCGTATATCTCCGCAAACAGAGGAAGTTCTCCGTAATGAACCCTACGAGGCCCCTTTATGTCACGCATAATCAGACTTTGAAAATCAGAATGCACCTCTATGAGAAATCCCGTCTCTACCTTCGCATCGGGCCTCAATATTTTCAGGTTAGATCGGTATTCATCAAGCTTGTGAATATGCCCACGCTGTTCATCGAACGTTCTCATATCAAACGAGTTGAGCAAATCAGACAAACATGAGTTGTGCCACATGCGCGTTGCTTGAGAAACATAGTTTCCGAACGCTTTTGTCATATCTTCAGTGATTATGCCATCGGTCGCGTTAGGTAAACATGTTTGTTTATCTGCTTCAAATTGAGCAACAAATTCCGCAGCTTTCGAAGTTCTTTTCTTACCATGAGATACATATTGATCGACTCGATAGTGTTCGATTCCGATTACATGGTCATGCGCTACTTCAATGAGCAGATCTGGCCTCTCGATACCCCTGATGTCCCCATCAAGCCTGTCGGCATTTCTTCTTGCCTCGCCTCCCCTGCGCCGAGCAATATTCAACACTTCCACGAATAGCCTGTGCTCATGCTCCTTTTTCTTCGTTTGGTTACCGCACATGGAATCCACCTCAAAATATTCGACTTTTAAGGTGATATACCCATAAGCTTTCATTTAGGGTAAGCTCGGGTATTCCAAGGAGATAATAGCCCGGACGGCGGGACCCGGGATACATTGTAAGCGCATTGAAGACATCGGCAATAAGGGTACACTTGCCAAGAGAGGCTACAACCTCGCGGCGACGATTGGAAGCATATTTCATCGCGAATACGCCTTGTAAATCCAGATTAGTCTTGCAGGGGTGTCGAGACAGCATCATCCCGACCTGCACATCCCTCACGGCTACTCCAAGTAGCCTTAGCCCCTCTTCGCCTCTACACGATCAATCTGGCCATCAAGCTCGCTAATACCCGGAGCGCACTCAATGAGTTCAAACCGATACTGCTGATCAGCATTTGGATACTTCTTAAAATCTACCTTGCTGCAAAACATCTCAAGCGGTCGCACGTAGTATTTCATATCGCCGTACAAGGCACGATAGAAGACATCAACCTCACCCGTCTCCGTGTTCTCGGCCGTACCGTATACGCGGTAGAAACGCCCCTTGAAATGACGGTAAACTCCTGGTTCAACAGACTCAGCTATCATTCGACTCCCTTCGAGCATCAATGAGACGCCTCGTCGCCGAAAAGAGCCTACCAACATAATTCTTCAATAATACAAAGATGCATACAAGGGTAACGATAATCGTACCGAGTATCGCTGCTACGGCATTGAAGTCGGCGCTGGGCTGATAAACCAGCGCTTCAATCAAGCCGTACACATGGCTACCAAGCAATCCAACAAGAAGAGCTAGCGCCACGCATTGAAAGAGAATGCTGCCGAACTCTTCGAGATCTCTTATTGATGCTCGCTCCTTTTCGCGCGCACGAACCTCACGGTCTATCGTTTCAATTCGCTCGGCAACAATCTCGTCAATTATCTGCTGTTCAAGAAGCTTCTTTGCAGCATAGCTCTCGCCGCTGTCTACACCCACGTACGCGTCGCTCCTATCAACGTATGATGAGACGAGATTTTCGAGCTTGATGCTCATAGTTGCTCACCCTGCAGCTCGCGGAGCAGCAAATCATAGCGCATACGGCTCTCATCAGAAAGCATCTCTTCCTCGAGACGCGCGCCCATAAAATCGCGTTCACGGTAATACGCAGCAGTCTTTTGATTTCTATAGAGCCTCTCATCACTTGGAGCCGATTCAAGACGCTCAAACACCAGCTGCGCAATAGGCATGTACGACGCAAGCCTCAGATTATTCCCCGACGCGTTAAACAGGCCAATCCTTAAACGCCCAGAGTAGCTGGGATTGCAAAACTGATTAGCAACTAAAAGCCCCATACGCGTATACCTTGTGCGCGGAAACACATAAGCGACCACATCGTCTGGCAACGCTATCTCTTCTGCTAGAGCCGCCAAACAGTATTGTGCGGGTTTTAGCACGAAACCATCTGCGGGCATCTGAGCATAATACAAGCTATCAAGCGATTCCTGCTTTGACAAATCAAGAACGTCCGTCCTCTCCTGAAGAGGAGTTATCTCGTTATCCAAACGGACATCGTATGAAACCCCACGCAAGTTTTCCTCGCTGAATGGAGCAATGAGCGGAGTTCCTTGCTCTTGGAGCGCGAGAATATCTCTATCAGTAAGAAGCATCGTGCAACTCCCGCCGCCAAACGAGTAATATGGAAATCATGATAGCTCAAGTCGGTAGACTTAGCATGCGTAAGACATGACCAAAGGATTCGCATCGGCACTAACGAGAAACGCACAGCCAGGTCCGATGCTAATTCGTCTCTGGTAACGGCATGCTCAAGGTAGAGGCCTCCTCTCCTACGACCATGTAGTGGTCTACCACAGCAAAGGACAAAAAGAGATTTCACGAATCCTGAAGCACATTTTTGGAGCAACTCTCAGCGGAGTCGAATTTAGGAACCGTTCCCCGTTGACTATCTGCTCTTTCAGGTCGCAAATCTAGTATGTGCTATGACGCTTGTTGAAGATGCTCACATATCAAAAGGTATGAGTAAGTCGGAACAACGCTTCTTTGGAAGAGCGGCGAGCTTGAAGAAGGCACACTGCAAAGCATTCGAAAAGAGGCCCTTCTAGCTTAGCCGAAGCAATGCCCTATTGCCCCGTCAAGCCCACTAACCCTGCTCATGAACTCGAAGGTTCCGCGCACCAAGAAGCAGGATACTATGGAATAAACGACTCAGGCTCTCCATCATGCGGAGGATACCAAGTGCGGAGACGTTTTGCCCGGCTTCTATTTTCAAAATAATAGAGGATTTCCCTTGCAAGACTCCCCCTTGCAAAACGACAAGCCGTTTTCCTTCTAGCGCAATAATACTCTCCAAATTCAAATCAGTTTTGCGAGTATGCGGAACGGCTCCGTTCCATTTTGCACAGGCTAAGTCAAGCACAGGGCAATGCTTACGCATATGGGAACAGCCGCCTCTGCACAAGCGGCTGCTCCGCGTGGGTGTCGCCCACCAAAGGCCTCAGCAGGAGGGCTTAAAACCTCTGCTCGCTACGAGTATACCCCATAGAGCACGTCAGGCTTTATACCGTCAGCGCACAGATCGACCGTTGCGTCCATTCAACGGAAACCAGACGCTAACCCGTCTCCCATTTCTTACTAGCTCAGAAACCCTACCATTAAAGAATAGCGAATACACACTTAGCCCAACAACCAGAGCGCATAAGCTAAACAACACAACAGTGAAGACCGTGAATCCTTGCGAAGATACTATTGTATGAACAGCTGCGGCGCATGCGACAAAAAACGCAGCTCCAAGAGAGGCTGGAAGCAAGTAATTCATCCAACAGTTCCCGAGATAGTCAGGAGCACAGTGGATGCTCCAATCAAAGACAGAATCTCCAGCTGCCGCATTAATCTCCCGTTCAATTCTTTGAACGTAGCCGCGAATTACTGCAACCTTGCGAATTTGAAATGCCAGATACGCTGTAACCGCAGCGGACACCGCAATGGTAAGCTCGCTAATGAGAGCAAGCCCACTAGAATCCGGACCGGATGCGTAAATTCTGCCAGCAGCGATAACAGTCAATACCGCCAGGGGCGCGGAGAGAAACTGCCCTTCAATCTGAGCGATGAGATCATTGAAATATCGCCATTGCTGCACGAGAGCTTGCAATCTACCCTGATCATCACACATCAGACTATACCCCCGCTCAAAGCCTAGTCCCTCCGGAACAGGTCGCGCGTGTAGACCTTCTCGGCAACGTCGGCGAGGTCCTCGCTCCAGCGGTTGGCGATGATGACGTCGCAGCGGCCCTTGAAGGCTTCGAGGTCGCCTGTGACCTCGGAGCCGAAGAAGTCGCCGCCACGGAACGTCGGCTCGTACACCAGCACGGGCACGCCCTTGGCCTTCACGCGCTTCATGATGCCCTGGACCGAGGAGGCGCGGAAGTTGTCGGACCCGGACTTCATGGTGAGGCGGAACACGCCGACCAGCGGCTTGGCCACGCCGGAGTAGACGAGCTCGTTCACGCGCTTGAGCACCTCGTCGGCCACGAAGTCCTTGCGCGTGCGGTTGGACTCGACGATCGCCTCGATGAGGTTCTGAGGCACGTCCCGGTAGTTCGCCAGGAGCTGCTTGGTGTCCTTGGGCAGGCAGTAGCCGCCGTAGCCGAACGACGGGTTGTTGTAGTGCGAGCCGATGCGCGGCTCCAGGCAGACGCCGCGAATCACGTCGGCCGTGTCGAGGCCGCGCACCTCGCAGTAGGTGTCGAGCTCGTTGAAGTACGCCACGCGCAGGGCGAGGTAGGTGTTGGCGAAGAGCTTGACCGCCTCGGCCTCGGTGGGGCCGAGCACGAGCTCGGGGATGCCGACCGTCCCGTCCGCGTTGGAGCGGCCGCGCTCCGCCTCGTCCGCGCCCTGCGCCAGCAGATGGGCGAACGTCTCCGCCGCCGCGAGCGCCTCGCCGTCGTCCTTGGGCGCGCCGACCACGATGCGGCTCGGATGCAGGTTGTCGTAGAGCGCGTGCCCCTCACGCAGGAACTCGGGGCTGAAGACGATGCGGGCATCGCCGCGCTCCTGGCGGACGCGCTCGGTGTAGCCCACCGGCACCGTAGACTTCACGACGATCCAAGCATCCGGGTTCACGGCACGCACCGCATCCATCGCCGCCTCGACGGCCGAGGTATCGAAGTAGTTCAGGTTGGGGTCGTAGTTGGTGGGCGTGGCAACGACCACATACTCCGCGCCCTCGTAGGCCTCGCGCGCATCGAGCGTCGCCCTGAACTGAAGCCCCATCTCATCCCGATCGCGCAGGAAGCGCTCGATCTCCTCGTCACGGATAGGGCTCTCTCCCCCATTGAGCAAATCGACCTTCTCGGGCACCACATCAACGATGGTTACCTCGTTATGCTGCGCAAGCAGCAGGGCGACAGACAGGCCAACATAGCCCGCCCCGGCGACGGCAATCTTCATGAGATGACTCCTAACTATCCGGTTTTCAATGAACGAAGGGCAGAGGCGAATGACCGCCTCATGCCGGTGGTATCATGTAGGTGAGTGCCCCGGTGCGACCGCTGCTTGCAAGTCCCCGGGGCCAAGTGTTCTTTACGGGAGGCGGCCTATATGCTGGAAGCCACCGAAATCACGCTCGATAGACTCGAGCTCTGGCTGTCGGAACCGCGCCTTAACGTGTATCTGCGCGCCGCCGGCGATAATCCCTGGCGAGCTTACGAGCTCTACCTCTGGAACGCCAACCTCGCCCAAGTACTATTACGTGATATCTCGTTCTTCGAGGTCGCGCTCCGTAACTCCCACGACAGATGCATGAGGAGCCGATGGAATGGCGAAGCGCACTGGCTCCTTGACCCACTATCGCCCGTGCGAAGCCCCATTCTCAGAAAGTCGAAGAGCAGTTCCACATTTGACGCGAACGCGCACAATAGAAGGGTTATCGACGCTATAGCTAATGGTCCAAGAGGAACAACGGACCCGAATCGCATTGTGTCACGGTTGACCCTCGGCTTTTGGACGCATCTATCGGACACCAACCATGAACGTGCCCTCTGGATTCCACATCTCCATACCATCTGGCCAAAAGGATTCGACCGATCGAAGCTGTATGCCAGCTTGAACATGATCAATACGATGAGGAACCGTGCTGCACATGCCGAAAAACTCTTCAATCTTGGCGGGGACCTTAACGTGCGCAATTGCGACGATGCCATCGTCCGCCTCATGCAGACACTTGCTCCAGCAATTGCAAAACGGATGACAAATAGAGGTCAGCTCACGCCGGTTGGACGCTACTTAAAGACATTCAAGCTCGAGCCTGACATCAAAGTCGAGGTTTAGCACCCGTAATAGCCCTTGTACCACTTCGCAAAGGCGCGCAGGCCGTCCTCAAGCCTGGTGTTAGGACAATAACCGAAATCACGCTGGAGCTCGGTGGTATCGGCATAGGTGGCGGCCACATCGCCGGGCTGCATGGGAACGAGCTCGCGATGCGCCTCGAAGTCGTAGTCGGCGGGGAGCACGCCCTCTTCCACCAACACGCGCTGCAGCGTGCTCACGAACTCGAGCAGCTGCACCGGCTCCGAATTGCCGATGTTGTAAACCTTGTACCTCGCCCCGGTGCCGCAGTCCGCCGGCGGGCGACCGATTACGCGAACGACGCCTTCCACGATGTCGTCAACGTAGGTAAAATCGCGCTGGCAATCGCCCATGTTGAAGATCTTGATGGTGCCGTCGGCGCGCAGGATGTTGGCGAACTTGAAGTAGGCCATATCAGGTCTGCCCATTGGGCCGTACACCGTAAAGAACCTCAGGCCGGTGCTCGGAATGTCATAGAGCTTTGAGTACGCATGCGCCATGAGCTCATTGGACTTCTTGGTAGCAGCATACAGCGAAACAGGGTGGTCTACCTGGTCGGCCTCCGAGAATGGGACCTTCTCGTTGCCGCCGTAGACGGAACTCGAACTTGCATACACTAGATGCTTCACCGGGTGGTGGCGGCAAGCCTCGAGTACGTTGTAGAACCCGATAAGGTTGGAATCGATATACGCTTTGGGGTTGTCGATGGAGTAGCGAACGCCCGCCTGGGCAGCGAGGTTCACGACGACGTCGAACTCCCCCTCCGCGAACAGCCGCTCGATAAGGGCGGCGTCGGCAAGGTCACCGCGAACGAGCCGGAAGGAGCCCAGCCCGTCCGCAGCGGTGGCCTCCACCATGCGAATACGGTCCTCTTTGATACCCGGATCGTAATATGCGTTGACGTTATCGAGACCAGTGACATCCCAACCTTCGCGGACGAGCCGAGCGGAAAGGAACGCGCCGATGAAGCCAGCGGCGCCGGTTACGAAAACCCGAAGTGACAACAATACCCCTCCTTCTATCTATTGGAAGACCCTGCGCGCCACAAATCCTGAATCTCAATCCGACATACAAAAAAGAGCCCTAGCATTTTTATAAATAAAAGGCGCTGTCGAAATACTAAGTAAAACAAGAAGGAACAAGTCGAGCGGCGCTTCACAGCCATCCAGTATTCGCAATGCTGAAACACAAACGACGCAATAGCAGACAGAAAGGAAAAGGATTCGACCCCATTTGATCCGATATCCAACCATCTGCATAGAAATAAATGCTCTAGAAATCATCATGCAAAATGAACCCAACGCCAAGCCCATTCCCGCACCTAAAATACCGATCTGTCGCACAAGAATTACTGATACGGGCGCACACAAAATTAGCCCGAAAAAAGTGGTCCACATATTCCAAGAGGTCCTTCCCAATGACATGAAAGTCGATCCGAAAACTGTGCTAAGCACAGAAAAAACCGCATAAGCAATTAGCACCGGTATCAATTTGAACGATTCCCAATACGCGGTATCACCAATGAAAATGTAGAAAACGAGGATTGCCGGAATCGAGAGTATGGCAAGCGAGACCACAAGCGAGGAGAGAGAATTCATCAACTGCGAAAAGAAATGACCAAGCCTGCCCTTTTTCTCGCGAATAATACCTTCCTCAATAACTGCCATTGAAAAGATGCTGCCAGCAGCCGTGATGAGGCTAGCAAATTTCATCGCAAAGGCGTATTGACCATTTGCGCTAGCACCCAAGTTATATGAAATCGCTATCCGCCCGATTCCAGTAAGTAAATGAATTGATAGCAGATTGAATACGCAGGGAAAGCAGTATTTGAGCAGCCGTCTGGCAATCACCTTATCAAACTCATCATGAACAACTGAGCTGAGAACATTAATCTTATATTCAAGATACAGAACTATGAATAATTGGCCAAATAGATATGAAAGTATAAGGCCAAATAATTGTCCATGTAATAAGCAAACGAATACGATTATCAAAGTAAAGCTAATTGCACTTCCAAGAACACCGGAAACAACGTAATCGTGTGATTTTCCAAGAGCGCGAGTGCAATACTGCCAGGATGTCGAAATACCGGACATCAACACCATCAAAGCAAGAGCTAAAGAAAGGTTCCATTCCCATCCTACAGCCCCGCAAACTACAACTTGGGCCGCAGAAACAACTAACGCGACGGGGATGGATAACCGCAGGGCTGTAGATATATACGATTTTTTCTGATCGTTGGAGGCGACCAGAGTAAACTTTAGAATGCCTTCCCACATCGCACAAAACGCTAGAGGGCTAAGAATTGAGCTGATTGTAAGCAAGAGATCGTAGTTCCCCAAAGACTCTGCATCAACATATAGCGCATAGATTGGTACGATTAGGGCCGTTAAAAACTTTGAGGCCATGTTGCCAACAAAGTAGATGCCCGTTTTCTTTGTTAACGAGTTCAAAACTACATCCAATTCCAGAACAATTTGCCAGTTACTTTACAAATGTTCTCCATGCCATTGCTCCTGCGACCTGGTATTCGCAGCGAAATACGCGATGGAATCCATAATCAGCGCAAACACGACAATTGTTATGTTAAATGCAATCGTATTCCGAGCCCAAAGCATAAAGAGAGTACTAATTTGAAAATAAAGCAAGACAATTCTAGGTCGCGAGCTAATATGCTCGCAACGCGCGGCAAAGCGGCTGAGTAGAAATACGACCCCCATAGATATAACGGTGCCGAAATTCACATACAACTCAGCAAATAAGCTGTACCCTCTTCCCGAATGCCCCATTCTCTCCAGAACATATAAAGGATTGTAATCGGAATATAGATAATCGGATGAATCAAACAATGCCCTTAACAGCAGAATGACTAAAGAGGGCACTAATATCGTCATCCCCATCTGGAACCCATACCCTAGCTTATCCATAGCGTATAGTGAGATGGAAAACGGATTTATTTGCTGACCAAGCTCCATGAGGGCATCTTTGACACCGAACGCGCCAGTGATTAAGGTGTCAAAGTCCAACCCAATAGCACGCGTACTTGAAATAATCGGGTTTAAGACAAATACCACAAATAGCGATGCTATTACCG
>LBJMC04202__coassemble_311_pt1 | contig 39682 bp, 33 predicted proteins | sample LBJMC04202__metabat2_low_PE_040 | metagenome-assembled genome bin LBJMC04202 | reverse complement strand
AGTGCCCACGCCAATAGCGAGCGAGGTGCAGCCGGTGCGCTCGACGAACTCGCGCGCCTCCTCGGGGTCGGTGTAGGGGTTCTCGCCCTCGACCGCCGGGCCGTCGTCCTCCTTGCCGCCGACCTTGCCGAGCTCGGCCTCAACCGGCACGCCCATGGCGGCGCCGGCGCGGGCAACGCTCGCGGTGAGGGCGATATTGTCCTCGAAGGACTCGTGGCTGCCGTCGATCATGACGGAGGTGTAGCCGGTGCGGAAGGCCTGCATGCAGCGGTCGTAGCCGTCACCATGGTCGAGGTGCAGTGCCACGGGCACGTCGGTGCGGGCGGCAGCGGCGGCAACCATGCCGTAGAAGTAGTCGAGGCCGGCAGTCTTGATGGTGCCGGGGGTGGTCTGCATGATCACGGGAGACTTGGTCTCCTCCGCGGCGGCGAGGACCGCCATCACGAACTCGAGGTTCTCGACATTGAAGGCGCCCACAGCGTAGTGGTTCTTCTGCGCGTCGAGCAGCATCTCCTTAGTGGTAACGAGCATTGTGTCTCCTCTCCCTGCCAAAGGCAGCTAAACCTTGCGTTTATTGTACGCAGCACAAGGCAAGAGCAGAATCAGAATCCTTCGGGCGGGCTCCGCCAAAAGAGCAAGTAAACACAAGACTCGACTTGACCAAGACGACTGTAACTGCGAGCTCTACATGCTTTTTGCATATAAAGGAAAGCATTATTGTTGCTTTTATTTTCCTTTTAAGCTTGAAAGGAAACACACTATCTGCATATTCATGGAACCGGCTGTCGAATTTCCCAGCTGGGCGGACGCCGCTCGCCCTCGGGAAACGCTGTTTTTATCTTTGGGGCGATCGGGATTGCAGCTTTTGGGCACTTCGGAGCGGAGGGCCCGGGTAGCCGCGCCGTGGCCGGGAGGATACCGGCCGCCTGAGCTGCGCCTTTCTCTTCCCCTCGCTTTCCTCTACCCGCCCGCCGCGTCGGGAAGTGCCCAAAAGTTGAAACCTCGACGGGGTGGACGTCTCCGACACCCGATAATCAGCATCTCCCTAGCGCACCGCTCTCCCCCGCCAGCGCGCGGCTCGTCCCGGCCAGCCACACCTCCCTCCCCGGCCTGCGCGCCGCCCTCCCGCCAGCGCACCGCCCTCCCCTGCCAGCGCGCGGCTCGTCCCGGCCAGCCGCGCCGCCACGCCTATTTTCGTTTTTAATCATTTCGGCAAAATCGAAAGCATAAACGGTTCAAATTGACCGGTGAACTACAGATTTGCATCAATTCTGCAGGTCAATAGATTCTTTCGAAATCTTTCGTATACCATTACCGCAAGAAGTCGCATCGTGTCTAAGCCGTGAGCCGGCCAAGCAATCGGCGCTGCGGTGCGGAATCGTGTTCCCATAGGGTTCGGCGCTCAGGCGTCGAGAATTCGAAAGGAGGGCTGCGTGGCACAGTACGACATCATCGCGGCCACCGGTTGCCCAACGGGCATCGCGCATACCTTCATGGCGAAGGAGGCGCTCGAGAAGGCAGCCGCCGAACGCGGGCTCACCATCAAGGTCGAGACCCACGGCCAGGTTGGCATCGAGAACGAGCTCACGCGCGGCGAAATCGCCTCGGCGCGCGCCGTCGTTGTCGCCGCCGACAAAGACGTTCAGGCTGAACGCTTCGCTGGCAAGCCCATGGTTTCCGTGGGCGTCTCCAAGGCGCTCTCGGTCGAAGAAGCCGGCAAGCTCATCGACCGTGCCCTCGCCGCCAAGGGCGACGACTCCGCAGTCGTTGCAGCGGCAGACGATGACGACCTCGAAGAGAAGGAATCCATCGGCCACCAGATCTACAAGCACCTCATGAACGGCGTCAGCCACATGCTGGTCTTCGTGGTCGCGGGCGGCGTGCTCACCGCCATCTCGTTCCTGTGGGGCATCACGTCTTACGACTCCACCGCCTCGGATTACAACTCCTTCGCCGCCATGCTGAAGATCATCGGCGGCATCGCCATGAACCTCATGGTGCCCGTCCTCTCGGCATACATCGCTGAGTCCATCGGCAAGCGCCCGGCGCTCGTCCCCGGCTTCGTGGCCGGCATGATCGCCATCCAGGGCCTGCCCGTGAACGCTGAGACCGGCCTCATCGACGCCGGCGGCTCGGGCGTGGGCTTCGGCTTCCTTGGCGGCATCGTGGGCGGCTTCCTCTCCGGCTACACCATCGTGCTGCTCGAGAAGGTCTTCTCCAAGATTCCCGAGAGCCTGAACGGCCTCAAGGCGATCTTCCTCTATCCGCTGTGCTCCACTGCGATCGTGGGCCTCGTCATGCTCGGCATCTCCGGCCCCATGGCCGCCATCAACCAGGGCATGATGGACTTCCTGCAGGGTCTCTCCAGCTCCGGCCCCGTGGTTCTGGGCCTCGCCATTGGCTGCATGTGCGCCTTCGACATGGGTGGCCCGGTCAACAAGGCCGCTTACACCACCGGCACGCTGCTTCTGGGCACCGCCCTTGAAGCGGGCGTGGGCACCGAGACCTACAACTTCGGCACCAACTTCATGGCCGCCGTCTCCGCCGCGTGCATCGTTCCGCCGCTCATCACCACCTTCGCCGTCATCGTGGGCAAGAAGTACTTCAGCCAGGAAGACCACGACGCGGGCATCGTCAACCTCATCCTGGGCTGCACCCACATCACCGAGGGCGCCATTCCGTTCATGACCAAGAACATCATCCCGGTCATGCCCATCATGATGATCGGCTCCTCCATCGCATCCATCCTGACCATCTTCTTCAACGTTCACGATCCCGCGCCGCACGGTGGCTTCCTCGTGCTTCCGGTTGTCGAGAACGGCCCGCTGTGGGTGCTCGCCATCCTCATCGGCACCGTGGTGGGCGGCGTGCTCTTCACCGCGTTCAAGAAGTACGACTACGACAAGAACGCCAAGAAGGACGCCGAGCAGCCGGTGCTCGAAACCGCCGGCACCGCGACCGCTGCCGTGAAGGCCGCGCCCGCCGCACAGGCGCCGCAGACCACCGACTTCGTGAAGCCCGAGCAGGTCTTCGTGGGCGAGTCCTTCGCCTCCCGCGACGAGCTCCTCACCTTCGTCTCGAAGAAAGCCGTGGAGCAGGGCATCGCCCAGGACGCCGATGAGCTCATGAGCTCGTTCATCGCCCGTGAGGACATGGGAACCACCGGCATGACGGACAACTTCGCCATTCCGCACGCCAAGTCGACCACGGTGACCAACGCCGCCGTGATGGCCATCAAGACCTCCGACATCGCTGGCTGGGAGACGCTCGACCAGAAGCCCGTCGAGGTTGCAATCGCGCTCCTCATCCCCGATACCGAGGCCGGCACCACGCACCTCAAGCTGCTCTCCAAGGTTGCCGAGGCGCTCATGGACGACGAATTCCGCTCTGCCGTCAAGGGAACCGATGACGCAGCGACCATCGCCAAGCTCATCAACGACCGCTTGAACGCCTAAACGCTCGCAAGGGGTATCATCGGGGAGTGAAGCCGCGCGCTTCGCTCCCCTTCCCCTCAAGAAAGGTCCTCCATGATTTACACGCTCACCACCAACCCCGCCATCGACATGAACATCACGTCGGACACGCTCTCGCACGACCACATCAACCGGACGCGCGACGCGGTCTACACGCCCAACGGCAAAGGCCTCAACGTCTCGTTCACGTTGAAGCACTACGGCGTCGACTCGACAATCTTGGGCTTCTTCGGTGGCTTCTCCGGCGAGTTCATCGTTCGCGAGGCGGGGCGCATCTGCCCGGTCAAACCCATCGAAATCGATGGCATCACGCGCATCAACGTGTTCCTCTCTACGCCTGAGGGCGAGTTCGTCATGCCGAACGCCGGGGCCCCGGTACCGCGCACCAAGCAGGAGGAGCTGCTCGAGCTGCTGCGCGGGCTCGACGATATGAGCTGCCTCATCGTGTCGGGCAGTCTCTCGCCCGAGATGGACCCGAGCTTCTATGACGAGGTCATCGACATTGTTCGAGAGAAGGGTGCCGAGTTCGTGCTCGACATCTCGCATGTGCGTCTGCGCGAGCTCATCGAGAAGAAGCCGCTGCTCATCAAGCCGAACGACGACGAGCTTGCCGATATCTTCGGCGAGGCAATCGAGTCTCGCGCCGACGCCGTGGCCGCGCTCGGTCGCTTGCATGAGCGCGGCGCGCAAAACGTGCTGCTCACCCTTGGCGGCGACGGCGCGTATTTCTCGAACGGAGAGCACGTGTGGCATGCAAACGCCGCCGAGAAGGACTCGATCCTCTCTACGGCTTGCGCCGGCGACGCCACCCTCGCAAGCTTCCTGTCGCTGTGGCTCGCCGACCGCGGAGCCGTGGAGCCGGCGCTCACGCGCGCCATGGCAACCGGCGCCAACGTCACCATGTGTGCGGGGCTGGGAGACTTCGCCCGCGTTGACGAGCTTGCCAAGACCGTGCACGTGAGGCAGGTCGCGTAGAGGCGCAAGCCTAAAGGCGCATTCGCAGCCGCGCGCCCCGAGGCGCACGGACGAGATGCGGCGCAGGGGGATGGTATCATCTCGTTGCGCCGCATTTTTATGCAGCGACATTTGGAAAGGCACGTCATGGCAGACCAAACGACATCGACCCCATCGGCGCCGGCATCCGAACGGGCTGCCGCGAACGCCGCAGCAACCACCGCAACGCCCGCGCAGTCGCCCGCCCCCAGCGCCGTGACGGCGGCATCCGAACAGGCCTCCGCCCAAGCAGATGCCCCCGACCGCCACATGCTTGCCAGCGAACGGCGCGGGCTCATCCTCAGCATGCTCCGCGACCACGGATCGGTGAGCGTGTCCGACGTTCGCACGCGGTGCGGAGTTTCCGCAGTGACCATTCGCAACGACCTTGCCTACCTCGAAGACGAAGGTCGCCTGAAGCGCACCCATGGAGGTGCGGTGCCCGCGAGCGAATACATCGTTCCCGTCGTTTCGAAGCGCATCCACAAGAACGTGCGCGCCAAACAGGCCATAGCCCAAGCCGCTGCTGAGCGCGTGCGCGACGGCGAGATGATCCTTGTGGGCTCGGGCTCAACGACCTTGGAATTCGTGAAGGCTCTGACCGAGAAGCAGAACCTTACGATCGTTACGAATTCCTGCCACATCATCGAGTTTGCCGAGCAGCACATGCCCCAGGCAACGATCATCTCGACGGGTGGGCAGCTTGCACGCACCTGGCGCCACTACACCGGTTCGTTTCTCGCGGCAAGCCTCGCGGACGTCTATGTAGACCAGGTCTTTCTTGGTGCGGATGGCTTCGAGCCGAGCTTTGGCTTCCTTGCCGAATACGAGGAGACCGCGCGCGCCAAGGTCGAGTTCATGCGCCACGCACGCAGCAAAATCATCCTCATGGACGCGACGAAGGTCGGCGCGAGCCAGCTGTTCCTGCGCTTCGCCAAGCCGCACGACGTCGACTGCGTCATCATGGATTATGACCCTGAAGGGCTCGTTGCCTCTGCCTGCAACGATGGGGCACGGCCAGTGCAGGTCCTCGAGACGCTCGCGTAGCATCACATAGTTGGGAGCCGCCATGCTGGACACCGCAGAAAAGCCTGCCATACGTACCCCCGAGGAGCGTCGGGCCGAGATACTTTCCCTGCTTGGCCGCACCGCCTCGGTGCAGGTCTCCCAGCTTGCCGAACGCTTCGGCGTCTCACGAGTCACCGCCCGAGCGGATCTTGATGCCCTCGCCCGCGATGGTAAGCTCAGGCGCACGCACGGAGGAGCCATCTCACTGTCTAAGACGCTCACCGTATCGGTCCAAGACAAGCGCGTTAACGTGAATGCCGAGGCAAAACGCGCCATCGCGCGAACCGCGGCAGCGTTCGTGCAAGATGGGGACTCGGTGCTCGTGGACTCGGGAACCACCGCACTCGAATTCGTAAGGGCGCTCGCCGACCATACGGGCATCACCATCGTGACCGACGATTTCAGCATCGCCGACTATATCGACCGGTCCGCCCCGGCGCTCGATGTCATCATATTGGGAGGGAGCCTGCGCAAGGGGCATCGTTACATCACGGGGCCGCTCACCCTGCGCATGCTCGAGATGCTCAGGCCGGACAAAGCGTTTGTAACGCCCACCTCATACGTGCCCGGACGTGGCCTTATGACCAACAATCAGGAGATGGCCGAGCTCAAGCAGGCGTTCTTACACTGCGCGAACGAGACCTACGTGCTCATGGACGCCTCGAAGATCGACGCGCCGGGACTTTTGTGGTTCGGAACGCTCGAGGGCGTCGAAGCTATCGTGGTAGATGCCGATCCCCACGACCTCGTTGCGGCCGACGCCGAGGAAGCGGGGTGCGAGCTTATCGTGGCTCCAGCCGACCAGTAGGCCGGCCAGCAGATTGCAGTGGGAAGGCGGCCGCGCAACGCGGCTGCGTGCTGAGCGGGCAACGAGTATGGCATCTCGCCAGCACGCTATTCGTAGCCAAACGTTAACGGGCAGGATATCGCAGAATAGAGCTTTTATAGCCCCTCTTTTCTGCGATTTCCTGCCCGAAAATCGATGGTGCCATTGGAAGGCGCCCGTAAATAGCCCGTGAACGCAGTGGCACCGCTGTGGGGCGCCCGCAAACGCGATGGCGCTGCGGCAAAGCGACCGTGAATGCGCGGGTGCCGTGTCGCCGCGTTCGCTACAGCTCGGTGATCTGCACCGCGTTGTAGACCTCATCCCAACGCTCGATGACCAGGTGACCGGTCTTGGGATCCATGGCGTTGAGCTTACCGCAGGTGTTGCCGCAACGAAGGACCTCATCGTCGCCAGCACCGCGCGCGAGCGCGTGAGCGAAGCCGGCGATGGTGGAATCGCCGGAACCGGTGGCGTTGACCGCCGGGATATTCGGCATGACAACGCGATAGCCCTTCTCGCCATGGAAGGCAACGGCGCCTGCGCCACCCATGGTCACCACAACCCAAGGAATGCCCGAGAAGCGCTCATCGGCCGCAAGGGCAGCCTGCAGGGCGGGCAGGTCGTCGGGCGTGAAGCTCGTGCCCAAAAGGCCGTTGATCTCGGTGAGGTTAGGCTTCACAAGCGTCGGCTTGACCTCGGCCTCGAGCGCGGCGTCGAGCGAGGCGCCCGAGGTATCGAGAAGCACGGGCTTACCCGCCGCTGCCACAACCGCAACCATCTTGGCGTAGCAGTCCGCCGGCACGCCCTTGGGCAAGCTACCAGAGATCGTCACGCAGTCGGCCTTCTCGACCAGCTCGGAGAAATGCGCCATGAAGGCGTCGAGCTCCTCCGAAGAGACGGTGGGGCCGCTTTCCAAAAACTCGGTCTGGTTTCCGTCATGAAGCACCGCGATGCAGATGCGGCTCTCGCCCGCGATGGGTGTGAAGTCGTTCGGGATATGATCGCCCGTCATGCGGTCGGCAAGAAACTCGCCCATATGGCCCCCGAGCAGGCCGGTGGCCAGCACCTCGTCGCCCAGCTGCACGAGCACGCGGCTCACGTTGAGGCCCTTGCCGCCCGCCGTCTTCTCGGGCACGACGCGGTTCACATCATCGATCACCAAGTGGTCGATGTGGTACGCCGTATCGATGGACGGGTTCATCGTTACCGTGAGAATCATGGCTCCTCCTTGATGCAGGATGCAGGTGCTCATATTGTAACCCCGCTGCAGGGCCTCGCGACATGAGCAGTCCCGCTAGCTGAAATGCGAACGGGACTTCGTCGATGCCACCGCAAGGCAACCTTTGGAGATGGGGCGGTGCAAGACGACAGATCAGGGTTCGTTACCGATAGCTGCTAAACGTGACAGTTTAACCTGGCACAACTGTCTCCCCCGGCGTGCGTGAGACAGTTTAACCCGGTACAACTGTCTCGTTAGTCGTGGTACTCGCCGCGATCCCACTTCTCAATGAACTCATCGAAGAAGTGCGGGTCGGCCTGCGCCTCGGGGTCGGCCTGGTTGATGGCGTCGAGCTTGGCCACGAGCGCGTCGTGTTCGGGCGTGGCCTCGTACTCAGCCTTGAGGAAGGCGAGCATCGTGTCGGCCATGAGGAACTCGCCGGTAATCTTGCCGCCAAAGCCAACCACGTTCGCGTTGAGCACGCGGCGCGCATAGAGCGCGCTCGTCATGTCGCGAACGAGGGCGCAGCGCGCACCCGGCACCTTGTTCACGGAGTTGGTAATGCCGATGCCCGTGCCGCACAGCACCACGCCCAAGTCGGCGCGGCCCGAGGCCACAGCTTCGCCCACGGCCTTGCCGTAGATAGGGTAATGCGTGCGGGTATGGCTATAGGTGCCGAGGTCCAGCACCTCGTAGCCCGCCTCCTCGAGGCGGTCGTGCAGGTAGGTCTTCTCATCAGTGACAATATGGTCGCAACCGAGTGCGATAATCATACCGAGTCCCCTCTCATGTAAAAAAATCCTCTGTCCTGATTTCACGCTGGCTAAGCCATCTTGTTGAGCATGTCAACGCGAATCTGATGGCGTCCGGCGGCGTAATCGGCGGCGAGGAACTCGCGCGCGATCTTCGTAGCGACCTCGGGGCCGACGACCTTGGGGCCCATGCACACCATGCGGCAGTTGTTGTGCTCGCGCGTCATGTAGGCGGAGCGCTCGTCGGAGATGTTGGCGGCCACCATGCCCTTCATCCGGGTAGCGGCCATGTAGCTGCCCACGCCGTAGCCGTCGAAAGCAAAGCCGAGCGAGCCCTCGTGCTCGAGCAGGTCGTGCGCCACAGCGAGCGCGGAATCCACGAAGTCCGCTGCGGGCTCCTCGGAATAATCGACCACCTCGTGACCATCGGCGATAAGCACGTCTTTGATGATTTCCTTGAGGGACATACCCTCGGCGTCGGATGCAATCACAACCCTCATGTGTCCTCCTTTGTGCGCGCTTGCCACGCAACGTATGCTCTCGGGTGAATGCCATCGCATAGATGCACCACGCTCTTCGTTGTTGTGCGATGAATCCTAAACGGCAATCATCCCGCGCTCATTTGAACATAATCGCACAATTTATTCAACAATTATTTGATTGAATTTGTTTGATTTGTTTGATATTACCATTTACCGCTCATTTTATACCGTTCACGGCAAGACATATGTTTGCTGCGCAACATCACAATCCGCCTGCCGGAGCAGATGCCGCCCAACATCTCCGACGAGCGCTTCGGCATCAACGGCATTCGCGTCTCGATTGCCTGGACGCGCATCTTCCCCAAGGGCACCGGACAGGTGAACCCCGAGGGCGTGCAGTTCTACCACGACCTGTTTTCCGCTTGCCATGCCCACGGCGTAGAGCCCTTTGTGACGCTCCATCACTTTGACACTCCGCTCCCGCTTTTTGAAGCTGGGGAATTCCTCAATCGCGACACCATCGACGCGTTCGTTGAATACGCGCGCTTTTGCTTTGAGGAATACGCCAGCGAGGTGACGTATTGGACCACGTTCAACGAGATCTGGGCCGACGCTACCAATCATTACATCGAAGGTACGTTCCCCGGTGGCGAAAAAGCCCAGCTGCACAAGTGCTTCCAATGCGAGTACAACATGATGCTCGCGCACGCACGCGCCGTGCTCGCCTTCAAGGAGGGTGGCTACCCGGGCAAGATCGGCGTCATCCAATCGCTTGAGTACAAGTACCCGCTCGACGAGAACGATCCCGCCGACATCGCCGCCGCCAAGAACGAGGACGTGCTGCAGAACCAGTTCCTGCTCGATGCCACCTTCCGCGGCGACTACGCGCCGGATACGCTGGAGATCGCCCAGCGCCTGACAGCGGTTTCCGGCGGTGAGCTGGACATTCGCGAAGAGGACCTCGACATCATGCGCGCCGCGGCCAAAGTGAACGACTACCTGGGCGTGAACAACTATCAGTGCCGCTTCCTCAAGGCGTATGACGGCGAGAACGACCTGCACCACAATGGCACGGGCGAAAAGGGCACTGATCGCTTCCGCTTGGCCGGCGTGGGCGAGCGCGTCAACAAACCGGGCATTCCCACCACCGACTGGGACTGGATCATCTATCCCAAGGGACTCTTCGACCTGCTCGTGCGCATCAAGCTGCAATACCCCAACTACAAGCAGATTTTCATCACCGAAAATGGCATGGGCTATAAAGACGCGCTCGTCGACGGATTCGTAGACGACGCGCCGCGCATCGACTACGTGCGTCAACACCTTCGTTGGCTCCTCAAGGCCATGGAGCTCGGCGTAAACGTAGGCGGTTACTTCATGTGGAGCCTGCAGGACCAGTTCAGCTGGACCAATGGCTATAACAAGCGCTACGGATTCTTCTATGTTGACTATGAGACGCAGCGGCGCATCCCGAAGGCAAGCGCCTATTGGTTCAAAACGGTAGCAGAGACCAGGCGCATCGATTAGAACACCCACCTGCTCGCGTTGCCGAAATCCATGCCGACAACGGCACTCGCGCAACCTGTGGACAACGTTGCACGCAGGCGCCCCGCTTGGAACCGCATGCGTTCCGGCGGGGCGCCTGTGTTCAGGGCGCTACCCGAGCACGCGCGTATGCTCCTCTACGGCGTTGCGCGCCTCTTGCGAAGCGTCGGGTTCCATGATCACGGCATCGAAATCGCTTAAGCGGTAAAACGAGAAGAAGTCCCGCTTCCCCACCTTGCTGGAATCGGCAACGAGAATCCGCCTATCAGCCATATCAAGTGCTAACTGCTGAAGCTTGCCCTCTTCCATGTTAGAGGTAGTGACCGCATTACCCTGAATGCCGTTGGCCCCGATGAAGGCGATGTCGGTCCCCAAAGAAGAAACCATATCCTCGGCAACCGGCCCGACAAACGCCGACGTCCGGCGCCGATACATACCCCCTACCAAGCACAACTCAAATTCGGAACGACCTTCGAGCAGGTTGAACACCGAAAGCGAATTGGTGATGATGCGTAGCGGAATGCGCGGAAGCAGCGGCACCATCTGCTCGACCGTGGTACCCGTACCCAGATACACAGTCTCCCGCTCCTCGATCACGCTCGCGGCGATGTGAGCGATGGCGCGCTTTTCGTCCGCGTTGATGGAGCGCTTCTCGGAATGGGTGAATTCGCGGCGCAGCATGCTTCGCTCATCTGCTGACAGGCTTCTCGCTCCTCCGTGAACGCGAATAAGCTGGTCTTTGCGGGAAAGCTCTTCAAGGTCACGCCGAACCGTCATCTCTGACACACCGAGCTGTTCGGCAATGCCGTGAACCGAGATACTTCCGAGCTTCTCAACCACTCCGACGATGCGCTCCTGACGTTCCGCTTTGATCATGGCTTCTTGCCCTCTCGCCTATCTGATAGAGTGTGTTCGATTTTCTCACAGACGAACAAACAATACGAGTAACAAGACGCCCGGGCTGGATGCAACTCCAACCCGGGCGTCATCATGTAGGCGCGCGCATCCGCGCTGCAGCTTCTCCTAGGAAGATGGTAATCAGCACACCGACTCCGATGCCGAGATTTCAACTTTTGGGCACTTTCCTGGACGGGCCCCAAGTATATGCAGTGTCTGATCGAGGCTTCTAGCCGGTTTACCTGCCCCTCTTCCACAGACGATAGGGGCTGTACTCGGTAGCACCTCTCATAAGTGCCCAAAAACTGTAAAACCGAACGCCCTCGGGTGGCGGGAAGCAGAAAATCAGCGTTTCCCTTGCACCGGCAACATCCGAATGAGAATGCTACTCGGGGGCTCGGCCTAGTACTCGGCCAGGCGGTCCTTGAACTGGTCGAGGAGCTTCTGGTTGAACTCCGGACCACCGTCAACGTTGGCACTCATGTACAGAGGCGGCTGCACGCCGCGCTCGAGCAGGATGTCGAGCGACTCCATGACCGCGCAGTCAAGCAGCAGGCAGCCCGTATAGAGCGAGGTGCCGCCCGCCTTGGTGGGAATGCCCTCCACCTCGAGCGCCGCATCGCCGAAGCACGACTTGTTGTCCAGCACTACGTCGCCCAGCTCATAGAGGAGCTTTCCCGTCTTGCTGCGCGACGTACCCGCAGCAGACACCTCGCGCGCGGTCACGACGATCACCTTGATGCCGGCCTCGCGCGCATGGAGCGCAAGCTCCACCGGCAACGGGTTCCTACCCGAATTCGAGATGAGCACAAGACAGTCCTCGGGGCGAACATCGAGCTTGAGCCAGAACTGGTCGCCTACGCCATCGAGCATCTCGTAGATGCCGAGCGCCGGCTCGCGCACGATCTTCGTTTGAATGTAGCCGCCCGCTCGCCCGCAGATCTCGAGTGCGTTCGCGTGGCTATGGCCGGAGCCGAATGCACGAATGATGCCACCGCGCTCGATGGTGTCGGCCATGATGACGGCCGCCTCGTGGATGGCCTCGTCCTGCCCCTCCGTCACCTCGTCCAAACGACGCAGAATCTCTGCCTTGAAACGCTCAGCTGTCTTGAGCATTCCCCTGCTCCCTTCACATAGGCACTAAACAGCGGCCCCGCCCATCGGTCATTTTGGGACGTGTTCAAAACGTCTCATTTGGGTCATTTGAGACACGTCCCAAAATGACGCAGAGCGAGGCCGCGATTCAAGTGTATTCACCCCACACGGGGCAGCATACGCTATTCGGCGAGTGTGCCGCTCACGTAGGTGGCCGCAAGCGTCATGTCGGCGTTGAAGATGGTGAGGTCCGCCGCGCGACCGGGCTTGATAGAGCCGCACACGTGGTCGACCTTCGCGCTCCTCGCCGCAACCTCCGTCGCCATGCGGATGGCCTGCTCGGCTGTAACGATCTGCCAGTCGACCATGTTCTTCACGCCCTTGGCAAGCGTGAGAACCGAACCCGCGATGGTGCCCGTCGAGCCGTCTTCGGCCTTAACGTAGCAGAGGCCGCCCTTCATGACGACGGGCATGCCGCCCGAGACATACTCGCCCTCGGGCATGCCGCCGCAGATAAGGCAGTCGGTGATGAGCACCGTATGCTGCCAACCCTTCGCATCAACAAGCGCCTTGATGGCGGCAGGCACCACGTGCTTGCCGTCGCAGATGATCTCGGCATAGGTCTCGGGCGTCGTCATGGCGCAACCGGTCACACCCGGGTCGCGATGATGCAGGCCGCGCTGGCCGTTGTAGGTGTGAACGAAGCAGCTGGCACCGGCGTTCACCGCGGCGAGCGCCTCGTCATAGGTGGCGTCCGAATGCCCGATGGCCGTCACCACGCCGCGCGCATCGAGCGCCGCGATGTACTCGAGCGCGCCATCCTTCTCAGCCGCAAGCGCGCTCTTCACGATGCGGCCGCCGGCCTTCTCCTGCCAGCCATCGAAGACCTCGACCGTGGGATCGATGAGGAACTTGGGGTTCTGCGCGCCCACGTGCGCCGTGGTGAAGAACGGACCCTCGAGGAAGATGCCGCCGATGTGCGCACCCACGTAGTCCTCGCTGCGAGCCTCGTCGGCCTGCGCGATGGCGGCGCAAGCGCGGCCGATGTCCTCGACGGACTCGGTGAAGGTCGTGGGCAGCCACGTCGTCGTGCCCGACTTGGCGAGCGCAACGCTCGCGTCGTCGATAGCGGCGGGATCGCAATCGGTGGTCGCGTGGTTATGGAAGCCGTGGATATGCGTATCGACAAGGCCGGGACCCACGATGGCGCCGGGATATTCGACGACCTCGCACGCCGGCTTCTCGGCCGTCCAACCCGCAAACTTCCCATCCTCGATGGTGAGGTAGCCACCCTGCATGGTGGCGCCCGGCAGTACGAACTTGGCTGCCGAGATGGCAAACGTACTCAAGAGAACTCCTCTCAACAACAGGCCCATTCGACGTCGGAGACGGGTTCGCTCGTCAAGTCAACCTGTCCCAAAACGCTCCATTTGGGTCATTTTGAACACGTCCCAAAATGACCGGTTTACGGCCTTTCCACGCAAGCGACGAATGAGGGCGAAGTCGCAGCGGCTGGAAAGGCCGTTCGGGTTAGCTAGGCGCTAAAAGGGTGGATGGTAACGCCCTTCACCACGCGATTCACCGTACCGGTGGGGCTCGGCGTGTCGGGGGTGTTGCCCACGCGCACGGAGTTGATGAGCGACACCGTCTGGGCAACCATCACGAACGGCAGCGCCAGGTAGGCCTCCGGCAGCTCGCCATGGCCCTCGAAGGTGAAGGACTCACCCGCAAAGCCGGTCTCACCAGCCTGCTGAATCGCGACGGTCTTTTGCGCGATCTCGTCGCCTGCGATCTCGTTCAAGATGTCGAGATCGTACTGACGGGTGTAGGCGTCGTTGTTCACGAACACGAACACAAGGGTCTTGTCGTCCACGAAGCTCTTGGGCCCATGGCGATAACCCATGGAGCTATCCCACGAGGTCGCGACGAGACCATGGGCGAGCTCGAGAATCTTGAGCTGCGCTTCCTGGGCAAGGCCCACGTAGGAGCCGGAACCCAGATAGGTCACACGGTTGAAGTCGCCGGCCAGGTACGCGGCGACCTCGTCCTCGCGAGCCACGACCTCGCGGCCCATCTCCGCCGCCTCGCGCACCCAAGCGAGCTTCTGCTCGTCGGAGGAAGTGTCGAAGATGAGGGCAGAGAGCAGCTCCATGCAGCTGTAGCTGCCGGTCATCGCGAAGCCCTTATCGTTCGCACGCGGAATGAGCAGGGTGAGCGAGTCCGGGTCACCCGCGCTCTCAACAGCGAGACGTCCCTCAGGAGCGCAGGTGATGTTCAGGAACTTGATGTTCTTGACGTAGCTCTTGGCAACCTGGACGGCGGCAAGGCTCTCGGGGCTGTTGCCGGAGCGAGCAAACGACACCAGGATCGTCGGGTCTTCGGGACGAAGGAAGTCGCGCGGCGCCGAGACGATATCGGTCGTAGCGATGGGTTTGAAATCGTATGCGTCGGTATCGCCTGCATGACGCAGATAGGGCGCGACCGTATCGCCCACATAGTCAGACGTGCCGGCACCAGTGAAGATCACCGAGACACGACCCTCGGCCATGGCCTTAGCCGATGCGAGGAAGGCCTCGATGGCCTCTTTGTTATCGGCATAGATCTGGAAGGTGTCCTCCCAAAGATCGGGCTGCTGCATGATCTCGGCGGTCGTGATATCGGCACCGAGCTCCTTCAGCTCCTCGACGGTTTTAGTAAACATCTGTGTTTCCCCTTATCTATGTTCATCATCCGGGTCCATACGCCCGCGCCGCCCTAAACTCGCAGCCTACTCTCCCCGGTGGTGGTAGACCTTGTACTTGAACTGGTCGGCACGGGCAACCGAAAGTGTGTACTCTACGATCTCGTTGCTCATGTTGAATGTGGTGCGCACGAGGTCGAGCACGGGAGCTCCTTCGTTGATGCCGAGCAGATGGGCATCGGCCGTGCGCGCGATGCTCGCGAAGAACTCCTCCTCCGCTACGCGGATCTTCTCGTGAAAGTCGTGCTCGATAACCTCGTACAGCGGCTTGCTCTCCAACAGCGGGCGCTTGAGCGAAAGGAATTTGCGCATGGGCAGATAGCTGCGCTCCACCATCATGGGAATATCGTCCGCAGAGCGAAGGCGCTTAAGCTTGAAGAGCTTGTCGCCCTCGCGAACGCCCAGATGGTCGGCGAGGTTCGCGTCTGCCTCAATCTCGCTGAACTCCAAGATCGTGGTGTGCGGCTCACGCCCCATCTCACGCATCTGTTCGGTGAAGCTATAGGACTGCATGAGGTTCGTGGTTTGCGCAGAGCGATCGGCAACAAAGGTGCCGCGCCCGTGCTGGCGCACCACGAGCCCCAACTGCTCAAGTTCCTGCAGGGCCAAGCGCACGGTCGTACGCGACAGACCATAGCGCTCCGAGAGTTCGCGCTCGGAAGGCATGAGGTCACCCGGCCGGTACTCGTACTCGATCTTCTCGGAGAGAATATCGACCAGCTGATCATACAGCGGCTGGCGTCTCATGTTCACAGCCACAAAAGCCCTTCCTTTCCGCGTAAACGTCTCGGCATCCTCTCGGCCCTACATGGCGCTACCGCCCGAAGGGTGAGCGGTGCATCCTACATCTCGTCGTCTTCGTCGTCGCCCGCCGGCTCGAGCTTCTTGTGGCAAACGCCAGCCTGGCCAACGGTTACCGCCTGCTCCGCCATCTCCTCGAGCGTGGCGTTCGCGAAGCTGCGGGTCATGACGAGCTCGATGAGCATGGGAAGGTTGGTGCCAGCGACGACCTCGACGTTGTCGACATCCTGGGAGATGAGCATGGACTGGTTGAACGGGGTACCGCCGAGCAGGTCGCAGAACACGAGGACGCCCTCGCACTCTTCGCGCATCTCGGTGATAGCGGCACGGAGGTCCTCACCGTAGGTCGCGGCCTGGGAACCCTCGAAGGGCACGGCCTTGAACGCGGGCTGATCGCCGGCGACCATGTCGACAGCGCTCTTCACGCCGAGGGAGAAGTCACCGTGGCCGGTAAGAATGAAGCCGATCATCAAATACTCCTTTCAAAGGCGGACCGTTCGCTTGCGCTCGCGAGGCTCCGGTCCATCTGCTGTTACCGCCTGCGAGTGGTAACTGGTTACTACCAGCTGTTCGAAAACTCTAGGCTCGTTCAGAGCGAGCGTTGAGTTTTCCCATGGGGGCTCGGTCGTTTGAACCGAGCACGGTGGCGCCTTCCTAGGCGTCCTTCTTGTCTGCCGGCGCGTTGCCAGCATTTCCACCAATGCCCGCGGTGGGCATCGAGGCCTCGAATTCCTTTGCAAGGTCATCGAGCATCTGCTCGTATTTCTTTGCGCTCTTGGTATCGCCGGCATTGCGGTACTGCTTCGCGATGAGCAGGTAAAGCTTGCTCTTCAGCGCGGGATCCGCGCTATCGAGCATGCCCTCCATGCGCTCAATATAGTCATGGCGCTTGCCGCACATGATATCGTAGGTGAGCTGGCAATCGGCCGCAACGGCCTGGTCGCAGCGCTGCTTGACATCGCTCAGCAGCTCCTTGGCGCGCTTTTTGTCGTCGATGGTGATGAAGTAGTTGAACCCCATGACGGTTACCTGCGCCTGGCGCTTCTTGGAATTGCGCATGCGCAGCATGAGCTCCATCATGCGCGTTGCCATCTCGCGCTCACCGCGCGCCTCGTGAACCATGAAGCGCAGCGTGTACTGCCTGAAGGTGGGCAGCAGAATTCGAGCAAAAAAGTTATTGAGCGTCTTGAACGCATCATCATAGAGCCCAGCCGAATAAAGCGCTTGGATCTTCACATCGAGATAATGGCGAAGAATGGTGCTCGCCAAGAAGTAGACGACCACGATGGCGATGAAGATGATGACTTCTGGTCTCACGAATAGAACCTTTCGACCGAACTCGTATGACACGCGCAGCTGCGGGCGTGCGCCCCGTGCGCGATACGCCGGCTCACGCCAGCGCAGTCATATGATACGAAAAAACGGGCGCGCACCTCCTGGGAGAACGTGGCGAAGCAAGGCTCCAGCCGTGAGGTGTGCACCCGTCTTGTTCGCAATCCCCGAAGGGAACGGTGCCCGCCCGCAAGCGAACGGGCACCGAGCAAAGCAGAGAGGCTTAGCCCTTGGCGATCCAGCCGAGGCCGCCGAGGACGATGGCGATGATCAGGACGATGAAGATCGCCTTGGTCGAGGTCATGCCCTTCCTGCCGAGCAGCCAGTACACGGCGCCCACGAGGGCGGCGGGCACGAGCTTCGGGCAGATCATGTTGCAGATGTGCTGCAGGTCGACGGTCACGCCGCCCAGGTCGATCGGGGCGGAGATGACGATGCCGACGTTGGTGGACACGAGGGCGCCCACCATGAACACGCCCATGACGGTAGCGGCGTCGGTGATGGCGTTGAGCTGGTCGCTCATCGTGGTGACGAGCTTCATGCCCTGGTCATAGGCGATGTGGGTCTGCTTGCAGCGGAACCAGTCGACCACGACGTTCACGGCGATCCAGATGAAGATGCCGATCGGGTTGCCGGCGATGGCCATGTTAGCGGCCAGAGCACCGAAGATGGTGGGCAGCAGCGAGCCGAAAATGGAGTCGCCGATGGAGGCGAGCGGGCCCATGAGGCCGGTCTTCAGCGAAGCGACGGTCTCGAGGCTCTGCAGGCCTTCCTCTTCCTCGATCGCCAGGTCGATACCGGTGATGATCGTGTTGAGGAAGTTGGAGGTGTTGAAGAACGGCGCGCAGTGGGTGCGAGCAGCGGTCTTCAGGCCCTCAGTGTTGTCCCCGTAGATCTTACGGAGCTGCGGAAGAATGATCCACAGGTAACCGGAGTGCTGCATACGCTCGTAGTTCCAGCCAGCCTGGAAACCGATGAGGTTGCGGCGGTTGATCTGCGCGAAGTCTTCCTTCGTGAGCTTATAGCCCGTGGTCCCGTTCGGGAGAAGCTTCTCATTAGAGCTCATCGTCATCATCTCCCTCCACAGCGGCAGCCGCAGCGGGGGCAGCAGCCTGCGCCTTGTTCTGCACGTAGTAGATGTAGGCCAGCGCGAAGCCGATGAGCGCGATGGTCAGCATCGACAGGCTGTTGTAGTCGCCGCCGGCGAGCGCGGTGCCCTCGGGGAGGGTGACGGCGCCACCGAGGGTGGCCACGTCGCCAGCCACGCCCGCGACGTTCGTGAAGAGCGTGCCCAGGAGGGCGGCGATGACGAAGCCGAGGATGAGGTAGGCGATGTGCTTCTTAACCGGCAGGTAGCGGAGCAGGATGGCGAAGCCGACCGCGGGCAGCGCGCCGCCAGCGACGGTCAGGCCGGCGCCGAGCCAGGCGAAGTCGCCGTTGAGGGCCGCGGTGATGGCCTCGACGACCGGCTGGCCGAAGGCGAGGGCCAGGAAGACCGGGAGCATACGGCTGAGCATCCAGGAGACGGCGCCGAGCCAGTAGTGCACGTTGTAGGCGTTCCAGTTCATCTTCTCGACATCGGAGTCGCACATGTGGCCGAAGAAGGTGTTGGCGAAGCGGCCGGCGATGTCGGTGTAGACCAGGATGGCCGCCACGGGCACGCCGAGGACGGCGAGCGCCTGCTCCGGGTCCATGCCGGAGCTCACGGCGAAGGCCGTGGCGATCAGCGTACCGGAGTTAGCATCGATACGGGACGCGCCACCGAAGGTGCCGACGCCGAGGATGGTGAGCTGCATGGAGCCGCCGATGTAGAGACCGGTAGCCATGTCGCCCATGATGAGGCCCGTGATGAAGCCGGAGAACACGGCGGAGCCGGCGCTGGAGTACCAGTGCAGCTCGTCCATGATCTGGAAGCCGGCGTACAGGGTGAGCAAGATAATCTGCCACCAAGCAATCATGGTTTTCCCCCTTCTAACATTTCTCGAAACAATACGTTCCTACGCTATGGACAGCCGCGCATCTCCCCTCGCGGCGTAGCGCCAAATTGGCGTCCGGGAAGTTAGACCGTGAACTTCTCCGGGGTGTTCTGCGGCGTGAGCTGCATAACCATGGGCACGCCCATGGCCTGGATCTCGGCGAATGCGTCGAGGTCGCCCTGGTCGCAGTTGATGTTGAGGCCGAACTTCTTGACGCTATCCATCGTGGTCATGTTGCCCACGATAATCTCGTCGAGCTTCACGCCGGCCTTGAGCAGGCGTAGATAGGTCTCGGGCTTCTTGGCCACGATGAACAGACGCTGAGCGTCATACTTGCCAGCGTTGATGTTGGCAGCGGCCTTCTCCACGGGAAGCACGGAGAGCTTGCAGGTGGCGGGAGTCGCCATGCGCAGCACCTGCTTCTGGGTGGCGTCCTCAGCCACCTGATCGTCGACGACCATGAAGCGGCTCACCTGACGGGCGTTGGCCCACAGGTTCGCGACCTGGCCGTGAATCAGACGGAAATCGATACGAGCGCCTACGATCATGTTACTCAACTCCTTCTTTCTCAAGATGCCTGATGAGGGGCTCTGAGCGCAGGGAGATCGTGCTCTCGTACACGCCCTCGGTTTCGAACAAAACGAGCTCGTTCACGCCGGCGCGCGTGAAGCCGTGGGGAACATAGAGCGTCATGATGGGGCCAACTTCCCAGAAGCGCCCGACGTTCACCCCGTTCACGAACGCACAGCCCTTACCGAAGCCCGTCGTGTCGATGAAAGTATCGGCGGGTTCATCGAGATTGAACTCGAAGCGGTGGAAGGCGGGCTGGCCCTCCTCGAACCCAGCGGAATAATCGATGCCAGAAATGTCGGTGAGCGGCAGGCAGCGCTGCTCCCAACCGGTAATGAAGTGAAGATCAACGCAGACGCCCGTGCGGATGCCCTTGTGCTGCGTATCGGCCAGCAGCTTGTGGCCGTAACCCACGCGCCCCATGTTCTCCATGAGGATGTCCAGGCGGTTCTGCTCGGCGGGAAGCACGCACTTGATGTCCTCGCCGATATGCTCCTGGTACTGCGTGGCAACACAGGTGCCCTCGACGTACACCTTGGCGCGGTCGCGGCCGTCGATCACGCGGATGCGCTCCTCGGCGTCCGGCGCGGTATCGCGCTCAATCTGCGTCGTGTAGAGGGTATAGCCATAGCTCTGGCGCAGGTCCTCCATGGGCTGCGGATACTGAGAGGTAACGGGCTCGGAGAGGGCGTCGAGCACGTTGAAGAGGCTCACGCGCTCCTTGCACTCGATGCTCTCGACGGCGACGGCATCCTTGATGAGGGGCTCGCCGGTCCAAGCGCTCGGGAAGAGCTCACGCACCACATCGCGAAGCAGATACCACTTCTCGGTGGGATTGCCCTCCTCGTTGAGCGGCGCATCATAATCGTACGAAGTCACCTGATGGATATCGTGCGTATGGCGCGCGGAGCAGGCGTTCATGAAGGCGAAGTTGGTGCCGCCATGGAACATGTAGAGGTTGATGCCGTTACCAACCTGGAGGCACTCACGCACGCAATCGGCGAGGTCCTGGGCATCGCGGCGAATCACGTTCTCGCCCCAGCGATTGAACCAGCCATCCCAGAATTCCATACACATGAGGGGCCAGTTCTTACCGTGCTCCTCGTGGAAGGCCTTGAGGGCGGCGAGGTTCTCCGCGGAACGCGAACCGAAGTTGCCGGTTGCGAGCACGTCGTCATCGATGAGGGTGCCCGCGCGCAGGCAACCGCGCCACGGGCCGTCGGAGGTGCAGAGCGGTACATTCACGCCGCGCTCGACCATGAGGTCGCGGATGGCGCGCAGGTAGTCCTTATCCTCGCAATACGAGCCGTACTCGTTCTCGATCTGCATCATGATGATGTTGCCACCATGCGTAATCTGGCGCTCCACCAAGATGGGCATGAGGTGATCGTAGTAGCTCGCAACGTGTGCCAGGAAGGCGGGGTCGTTCGCACGGACGCGCATGGAGCGCTCGGGCAGCAGCCACGCGGGCAGGCCGCCCCACTCCCACTCGGCGCAGATGAAGGGGCTGGGGCGCACGATGGCCCAAAGGCCAAGCTCCGCCGCCTCGTCGAGGAAGCGCGCGAGGTCCTTGATGCCGGCAAAATCGAATACACCGGGCTCGGGCTCGTGCATGTTCCACGGCACGTAGGTCTCAACCGTGTTGAAACCCATGGCCTTCAGGTTATAGAGGGAATGGTGCCAATCGGTGGGATGGACACGCGTGTAGTGGATCGAACCAGAGAGGATCGTGAAAGGTTCCCCATCAAGTAGGAACTCATTGCTGATCTCAAAGGTGTGCATGACCCTCCCAACGGCAAGCGAATCGACCAAGGCGCAGACCGGGCTTGATTCTCACGGTCCCTTCGCCTTCACGGCACCCTGTCGGCGTGACAGATTGGTGCCTCAGGTAGACCAGTATAACCACATTCTCACCACAAAAATTGAAAACTTATGAAGCGCCTGCGAACGGTTGGTTTTTGCCCATGAGCGGTAAATCTTTATTTCCGCAGGTAAATTGGTATGAGAAAGGTGGTACTCATTTCTGATACAAGTGCATCGTATTTCGAGGTGGTTACAACCACTTAACCAGTAGGTATACCAGTGGAAACGTGATTCTCAGCGCTCCGCCCTCCCCTCTCCATGACGCATAGTATGAAGCTTCCGTGAACGGTCGTCTTCGTCCGGCCAGCGGTCCCCAGAATCGCAACGCTTTCGAGACGCGTTTGAAACACAGGCCCTTTCGCCCCCACTCCCCGCAAGACCGGCATTCTTCGGACTGCAAGCCGGTGCAGGTGCGCTATGCTACTCATGCGCACATACTCATATTGCATCCGTCGCATCGCTTGAGTGGCTGCATCGTAAAAGCGGTGGGCGGGGGTTGGAGGCTGTCGTCATGATCGAGTCGCAACCGTTCGGAACCCTTCCAACCGGAGATTCCGCAACGTTGTACCTATTGAGCAACGGCCAGATCACCGTGCGCGTGACCGACCTGGGAGCGACTATCGTGGGCATCGATGCACCGGGGTCGCAAGGCGAGCTCGCCGATATCGTGCTCGGCTACGATGATGCGGCGGCATATTATCCCAACACACCCTATTTCTTCGGCGCAACCGTTGGCCCGAGCGCCAACCGCGTTTTCCGCGGAGAGGTGCCCATCGACGGCACGGTTTACCACCTGCCGCGCAACGAGGGCAGCAACAACCTGCACACCGACCACGCCTGCGGGCTGCACGCGCTTATCTGGGACGCAGGTGTTAACGAAGACACATGCGCGATAACGTTCACCTGCGCCGTCGACGACGGTGCCTACGGGCTTCCCGGAAACCGCACGTTCACGGTGCGCTACGCGCTCGACGGGATGCGGCTCTTGGCCGACTACACCGCCACCACCGACACGGCGACGTTTTTCAACCTCACGAACCACACGTATTTCAATATGTCGGGAGCGGGCTCGGTCCACAGCCAGCAACTGCAGATTGCCGCAGAACGCTATCTGCCCATCGACGCGACCTCGATACCCACCGGTGAGCTCCGGCCCGTCGAGGGTACACCCTTCGATTTCCGTGCACCCAAGCTCATTGGGAAGGACATCGCCGGCAGCGACGAGCAGCTCGCGCTCGCCCATGGCTATGACCACTGCTTCTGCATCGATGGCTATACCGCGAACGCCGCGGATGGAGGCACTGCCCGCTTTGCGGTGCGCGCCCTGGACCTCGTGAGCGGACGCGGCATGGAGGTTTGGACCTCGCTTCCCGGCATGCAGCTCTATACCGGCAACTTCCTCGATGAAGATCACGGTAAAGGCGATAGCACGTACCGCGTGCAGGAGGGGTTCGCGCTGGAGCCGCAGTTCTACCCTGCAACGCCCTCGCATCCGTCCTTCCCGCAAGCGATCTTCGATGAGGCGCACCCCTATCGCGCGCACAACGAATATCGCTTCTTCACTGCATAGCGGGGCGCACACGGTGTCCCGGTAGCGCACGCGGCACCGCGGACGCACGACCTCACGGCGCACGCGGCACCGAACCTCACGAGCAAGGCAACGGGCTCGCTTCGCCCACATCCCGCCCCATGGCATCGACAAGCCGTCCCCTGTTATATGTATTCGCCACCATCGTCAGTATCAGCCTCAGGAAAGGGAGGAACCAATGTCTTCACCAACAACGCCGCTCGTAGACCGCTTTGCCGAACACTTCGGCAACACCGGCAACCCCCTGCTTTCCGTGACCGTGCCCGCACGGTCCGAGATCGCCGGCAACCATACCGACCATGAGGGCGGCGACGTCATCGGCGGCGCGCTCGACGCGCGCATCGAAGCCGTCTGCGCGCTTAACGGCACCGGCACCGCCCGTATCGAGAGCGTAGGCTACGGCGGCTTCGAGATTGACCTCGCCAACCTCGCCGTGCAGGCCTCCGAGCAGGAAACGACCGCCTCGCTCGCCCGCGGCATGGCCTCCGAGCTCGCCGCGACCGGGCGTACGCCCCAGGGCTTCGACCTCATCATGCAGAGCTCCATCCCCTCCGGCAGCGGCCTCTCGTCCTCTGCAGCTGTGGAACTCGCCTTCGGTCGCGCGATGGAGGCGCTCTGGGAGGGCACGGCAATCGATGCCGTGACGCTCGCCAAGATGGCCCAGCGCACCGAGAACAACTACTTCGGCAAGCCCTGCGGCTTGCTCGACCAGCTTGCGGAGGCACTCGGGGGCCTCGCCCACATGAGCTTTGCCGACCCCGAGACCCCTGCCACCGAAAAGCTCGCCTTCGACTTCGAAGACAAGGGCTATGCGCTCGTGCTGGTAAACGTGGGCAGCGACCACAGCGCTCTGACCGGCGAGTACGCCGCCGTCCCCGCCGAGATGAAGCAGATTGCCGCCGTCTTCGGCAAGGAGCGCCTGTGCGAGGTTGATCCTGCTGCCTTCGACAGTGAGGTCGTACGCCTGCGCCGCGAGCTGGGCGACCGCCCGGTGCTGCGCGCCCTGCACTATTGGCGCGAGAACGACCTCGTGCTCAAGCGCTGGAACGCCCTCCAGGCTGGTGATATCGACGCATTCCTGGAGCTCACGCGCGAGTCCGGAGCCAGCTCCGCCATGTTCCTGCAGAACGTGTCCGTAGGAGGCGCGCCCGAGCAGTCCGCTATGGTCGCGCTGGGCCTTGCCGAGCGTCTGCTCGAGGGCCGCGGCGCCTGCCGCATCCATGGCGGCGGCTTCGGCGGCAGCATCCAGGCTTTCGTTCCCGTCGAGCGCGTCGACGCCTTCCTTGCCGGCATGGATAGCTGGTTCGGCGAGGGCGCTTCCCGTCATTACCGCATCGTGCCCGAAGGAGCTGCATACGCATGGCTGTAAACAATGCTCAGGCCGTTGCAGGCGAACAGACTGCCGCACAGGCCTCCTTGCTCGCTCAAGACATCGAAGCGCTCGTGCGCTATGCCGTAGCGAACGGGCTCTTGGCCCCCGAAGATGAGACGTGGGCCTATAACGCCGTGCTCGAGTGCGTGGGCGCCACCGGCCCAGCCGCTCCGCACGCGGCCGAAATGCTCGCCGACCAATACGCGCTTGCCCCTACGCGCGACCTCGCCGACCCCGAAGGCATCCTCGAGTTCGAGCTGCCCGCAACCGATGGCTTCGATCTTGAGGCGGTCATCGAGCGCATCGCTGCCGCAGGTGTTGCGAACGGGCGCGAGGAAGATACGCCATCGGGCGCCGATCGCATCGCCACCCGCGTGATGGACCTCGTTATGCCGCGTCCCTCCGAGGTAAGCGCCACCTTCGCCGAGCTCTATGACGAAGACGGTGCCGAGGCAGCGACCGACTGGTTCTACCGCATGTGCTGCGACGCGCGCTATGTGCGCACGGCGGCCATTGCGAAAAACATCGGCTGGACCTCTCCCACGCAGTGGGGCGACCTGGAGATTACCATCAACCTCTCCAAGCCCGAGAAGGACCCCAAGGCCATCGCGGCAGCCGGCGCTGCCCCTGCGACGGGCGATGTCTATCCCGCCTGCCAGCTCTGCATGGAAAACGAAGGCTACCGTGGCCGCGGCGCGGGCGAGGCCAACGGCGCGCATCCCGCTCGCCAGAACCTGCGCATCGTGCCCATCACGCTCGGGGGCGAGCATTGGGGCCTGCAGTACAGCCCGTACGCGTACTTCAACGAGCACTGCATCGCCATGAGCGCCGAACACCGCCTCATGCACGTTGACCGCGAGAACATGGGGCGCTTGCTCGACTTCGTGGACCTGTTCCCCCACTACTTCGTGGGCTCGAATGCCGACCTCCCCATCGTGGGCGGCTCGATTCTCTCACATGATCACTTCCAGGGCGGGCGGCACGTCTTCCCCATGATGAAAGCCCAGGTTGCTTCCACATTCTCTATGGACGGGTTCCCTCACGTTGAGTGCTCGGTTGTGCGCTGGCCGCTCAGCGTGCTCAAACTCGCGGCGCGCGACCGCGAGCAGCTGCTCGATGCTGCGTCACACGTGCTCGATGTGTGGCGCGACTGGTCCGATGAGGCTGTGGGCGTAATCGCGGAGAGCAACGGCGAGCGCCACAACACCATCACCCCCGTCGCATGCCGCGAGGGCGAGAACTACGTGCTCTACCTTGCGCTTCGCTGCAATGTCACCACCGACGAGCACCCGCTGGGCGTGTTTCACCCGCATGCGGAGTGGCACCACATCAAGAAGGAGAACATCGGCCTCATCGAGGTCATGGGCCTGGCGATCCTGCCTCCCCGCCTGGTTGACGAGCTCGGGGCTGTGGAGCAGCACCTCGTTGAGCTTTCGGGGGAGCCCGCCTCGCTGGCCAAGGCGCTCGAGGCAGACGCCCTTTCCGCCCCGCACGCCGCATGGGCGCTCGAGCTTGCTGAGGCCCACGGGCCGATAACCGCAGACACCGTGGAGGACGTCGTGCGCGCGGGCGTGGGCGAGGTCTTCGGCCATGTGCTCGAAGATGCCGGCGTCTACAAGTGGGACGACGAGGGCCGTGCGGCGCAGCAGCGCTTCATCGACGCGCTGTAAGCTGGCCTGTCGGCTGCGCAGGTGCGGCCGACCTTCCGCAACAGAGGATCTTCACTCGATTTCTTTCGGGCGCTTTTTCGCATTCTGTTCCGGTTTTTCTCTCAGAGCTGCGTAAAAGCGCCCGAAGATTGTAGCGCCGGCACAATCCCGCTACCGCTTTGTCCGTAGCTTTTGGATTTCTATGCGAGTGACCTTGCGCTGTGGGCGGTTTCCACGTATTATTGTCGTTCGCAGGCGCTTTGCGCCGTGCATGTGGCCGCCAGCATAGCTCAGTTGGTAGAGCACCGCTCTCGTAAAGCGGGGGTCATCGGTTCGAGTCCGATTGCTGGCTCCATTGAATATTGCAGCCCGGGTAGGTAGCCTATCCGGGCTGTTTTGTTTTTATGGTGCTCAGATGACCCGCGCGTTGCAGGGCGACTTTCGAACATGCAATTCGTTCTCGGGCGTGATCTGGACGCTCAGACCCCTCAAAATGGCGAATTGTCGCCCGAAAACCCCGACAATGTCCGGATCCCGCCCGGCAGCGCTGGGGCGCGTCCGGATCCCGCCCGGCAACCCAGCGCATGTCCGGATCCCGCCCGGCAACCCAGCGCATGTCCGGATCCCGCCCGGCAAGCAAACTCGGCAAACAAAAGGGACCGGAGCGACAACGGCTCCGATCCCTCAAACTATCTTCCTATCGCAACAGCCCGTACGTCGCAATGCTCGCTACGCGTAAACACCATAGAGGCGGATGTTCGCGTTGGCAAAGAGCCCGTTAGCGAAGTCTGTCCACGTGGTCGTATATCCCGACATCTGGTTGCTGTACTCCTGGTACGCCACATAGTACGCGGTAACAGCCTGCTCATAGGTAGCGGTATCGCCGGTAAAGGCATCGCCGAGCGCCACATAGTAGGAGCCGTCCGTAGACGCCCATGTGTTGTTCTCGGAATCCCACTCATCGCCCGCAAGGTCGATGATGTACTGGGCATATTCGGCCGATGACGTCGAGGTGTCGCCATTCTCGGGGGCGGTGGGCTCGGTCGGAGCCGTAGCGGTCGATGCCTCCGGAACAACCTGGCTGTAGAGCTTCTGGATGAGCGCGCGCTCGTGGACGATTTCTTTTGCCTGGTCCTCGGTGACACCGTACTGGGTGGCGAGCGTCGCGTAGTCGGAGCTTCCCAGCATGGACTCGGCAAACTGGTCCATCTCGTCATCCGAGACCTCGATGCCGCGCGATTCCGCCTCGCTCACGAGGATATTGTTGCGGACCGTGGAGATGATAGTCTCGGCCGAGGGAACACTGTACGTGCCATCGCTGTTTTGCGCGGACTCGAGACTGTACTCGCTCTCGATGGCGCTGCGCACGGTGATATCGTGCGACGCCCCGTTGTAGGTATAGGACGCGATCACCGTGTCGAGCTGGTCCTCGCCCACTGTCGCCGTGCCGGTACCCGTGCCGCCGAACCCGCCGCTTCCGATCACGTAGCCGATCACCGCAGCTACCACGGCAACGATGATAAGGGCCGCCACGCCGCCGATCTTCACGCCACGCGGCACGTTGGCGAGCACGCCCGTATGAGCAGGCTCGTCATCGTCGGCATCGAGCGGCTCGTCGTCTCCGGGCTCGCCGTCGGCATCGTCGCCGTCGTCGCCGCCATCGCCACCGTCGCCCGAGGCGGGCTCGCGGCCGTCTTCGTCGTCAAGGCCATCGGCATCGATGCCTTCGTTCAGGGCATCCCGCGCCTCATCGTCACCAGATGCGATATCTTCTGCAGATGCACCAGAAACAAGCTCTACCGGGTTCTCAGGCAGATCATCCGGCACATCCGAGCGCTCGATGACCTCGATGCCCTCAATGACCTCGTGCTCCGATTCATCCTTCTTAAGAATCAAACCCATGAGTCCAACCTCTCTGATAACCAGCAAACGGCCCCGTGGAGCCAGTAGCTTTTACGCATGCGCGAAACGATATGGCGCACAGCAGCGCTACGAGCAGCCGCGCGCAGCATCCTGTTTAGGATACCGCCGTCCGCCCGCTCTACGCGTCTTGGGCTTTACTTAACCCGATAATTGATAAACCCGGCCCGCGCGGTCGCTCGAGCCGGGTTCAATCGCCCATTTCTAAAGGTGCGCAATAACGGCGTCGGCGTATGCCTGCGTGCCCGCCGCCCCCTCGGTGCTTCCCGTGAGCGCTCGACGCACATCTGCCGTCACCACAGCACCCTCGGCAAGCGTCGCGCGCACGGCAGCGCGAATCTGCTCGGCAGCCTCCGCTTCGCCCAAATGCTCGAGCATCATGGCCGCCGAGAGAATCTCAGCGGTGGGGTTGGCGATGTCTTGCCCTGCGATATCCGGCGCCGAACCATGCGTGGCCTCGAATATCGCGCAAGAGGTCCCGATGTTCGCACCAGGAGCCATGCCAAGCCCGCCAACGAGCCCTGCGCACAGATCGGACACGATGTCGCCGTAGAGGTTCGGCAGCACGAGCACGTCGAAATTCGCCGGATCCTGCACGAGGCCCATGCACGCCGCATCGACGATCTTGTCTTCGAAGGCGATGGAAGGATGCTCCGACGCAACCTCGCGCACCGTGCGCAGGAACAGGCCGTCGGTCGCCTTCATGATGTTCGCCTTATGGACCGCCGTGACCTTGCGCCTGCCGCAACACTCGGCATACTCAAACGCCGCCTCGGCGATGGCGCGCGAGCCCGCCTCGGAAATCGGCTTGATCGAGATGGCTGAGTCTGCCCTGAAGGGGCGCAGGCCCGCCTGGTCTACGAGGCCGGCGAGCGCAGCAACCTCAGGGGCGCCGGGATCGAATTCGATACCGGCATAGAGGTCCTCGGTATTCTCGCGGAAGATCACGAGGTCGACATCGTGGTAGCGCGAGCCGTCTCCAGGAAGCGAAAGGCACGGGCGCACGCAAGCGTAGAGGTTGAACGCATGGCGCAGGGCCACGTTGACGCTGCGAAAACCCGTACCAACCGGTGTGGTGATGGGCCCCTTGATGGCAACGCCCACCTTGGACACCGCGTCCAGCACGCGCTGGGGCAGGGGCGTCCCATACTCGTCCATAACGCCCGCGCCAGCCTGCTCAACGTGCCAGGTGATGGAGACGCCGGTCGCCTCGACCACGCGGCGCATCGCCTCGGTGATCTCGGGGCCGATGCCATCGCCGGGTATAAGCACCACGTCGTGCGCCATGGGCTACTCCTCCTCGTCCTCGACATCGTCCTTCTGGACGCGCGCCTTCTTCTTGGGTGTATCGAGCTTGAAGCGCTTGACGAGCATGTCGTAAATCTCGCGCGAGCGCGCCTTGAGATAGGCGCCCTTGCCGTTCTCGGCATCGAAATGCAGGCGCGCGGCGAGTTCCTCCGCAACATCGCCCGCGATCTTGCCCTCGGCGAAAACATACAGGTAACCGAGCATGTCGCGGTATTCAAGGTCGCCGTGATAGCACTGGATGGCCTCGTCGACGATGGGCCACACCTTCTTGGAGCGGCCGCGCTCGGTGGCGCCCCACGCGCAGAGCATCTTGAACGCCGAGAGCCTGAGCGTCGCAGAGAGCTCGTCGAAAAGGGCGGTCTCGGCTCCCTCGTACGCTGCACCGATCTCTTTCGCGTGCTCGGGCACGAGCTCGGTGAGCGCGTCGAGGATCTCCCAGCGCGTCTGCGCCTCGGGGCGATAGAGCGCGTCGATCATCTCGGAGATGTACGGGGCGAGCAGCTCGGGCTCATGCTGGGCGAGCAGTGCGGCAACGCGCGCGGAAAACTGGCGCGTGCGCCGGCTCGAGCTTCCCAGGTCTTCGATGAGCGCTGCGAGCGCCGTGTTGTCCTTCTCGATTCGCGCCAGCGTGGCGAGCTCCTGCGGATCGAGTTCCTGCGCGGTGATATCTGCCATTCGAACCTACCTCTTCTTACGTGTGCCCTTGCGCGCAGCATGCCCGGAACCCTGCGAGGCTCCTTGACCGGCATCGGATTCCTGCGCGACCGAAATCATATCCGGCGCCGCCTTTCCCTTGTGGCGGGCGCGCCGTGTTGCCTCGCCGCTCCCCCGAGCGGCGCGGGCGCGATGGCCCTTGTTGACGTTAAAGAACCGATCGAACTTCTTCCATGGACCGCTCGACTCGCCGAATCCCATCTTAAGGCCGGTGAGGCACCCTGCAAGGAACCCAAGCGGTGCCGAACACAGCAGCGGAATGAGGGTGAGAACAGCCGTCGCAACGATGCAGGCAACGAACGCGATAAGGTTGTACACCCAATACTCGCGCGAGGTCGCGGCTCTCTCCCCCGCATACGTGCCCACGGTAAACCCCAGGTAGATGCTGAAAAGGAAGACGAGAACGAACGCGATGATGAAGGCGGGATCGGTCATGCGCGCCTACTTCCCATGGTGCCCATGGCAGCACTCATGGCCCTCGCCGTGATCGTGATGCCCGTGACCTTCGCCATGGCAGCACTCGTGATCGCCATCATGATGGTGCCCATGGCAGCACTCGTGCTCGCCTTCGCCGTGGTCGTGGCCGCAGCCGCACTCGTCGCCATGCTCATGGTCGTGGCCGCAGCCGCACTCGTCGCCATGCTCATGGGCATTCGTGTAGAGCGACCAATCGAGGCCGGCGGCAACCGCATCGCCCTCCTCCTGATAGAGAAGGGTGATTGCCTGCGTGCCCAGCTCGGCGCCACCGATAGCGTCGAGCATGTCGTAGAGGGCGTACGCGGTATCGGCGCCGGGAAGGGCGATCTCCTTCTCCTCGGCCTCCTCGAGCGCCAAACGGATGTCCTTGATGAAGTGCTTCACCATGAAGCCAGGCTTCCAATCGCCGTCGAGCGCCTTGGGCGCAAGTGAGTCCATAGCGCCCGATGCTCCCGTGCCGGTCAAGATCATCTTACGGGTCTGCTCCAAGTCGAGGCCGCTCTGCTGCGCGAGCGAGAGCGCGTCTGCCATGCCGACCATAGAGGATGCAAGCGCGATCTGGTTGGCAAGCTTGGCCGACTGGCCCTTGCCCGCACCGCCGAAGCAGAAGATGCGCGCGGTGAAGGTCTCCAGCAGCGCACGGACCGGCTCGATGTCGCGCTCGGTCGCACCCGCGATGGCCGTGAGCGTGCCGGCGATGGCACCGGACTCGCCACCCGTCACAGGGCAGTCGAACGCCATGCGGTCGCTCACCGCTGCAGCCTCGGCGATATCGCGCGCAAGCGCGGGCGAGCTCGTGGTGAGGTCGATGAGAACGGCACCGAGCTTGGAGGCCGCGAGCAGGCCGTCGCTCGACAGGTAGAGCTCCTCGACATCCTCGGGATATCCCACCATCGTGAAGACGACATCCGCATCGCGCACCGCCTCTGCGGGCGAGGCTGCCCACACGGCGCCTCGCTCGACGAGCGGCTGCGCCTTGGATTCGGTGCGGTTGTAGACCGTGAGCGGGTAGCCGGCATCCATGATGTGGCCCGCGATGGGCGCGCCCATGATGCCCGTTCCTATAAACGCGACGCGCTGCTTGGTATCTGCCATGTTCATCTCTCCTATCAGATGATCCATTTTGGACCCGTCCCAAAATGGATCGTTCCACGAACTTTGTACACGTCATCCCGTGAGGGGTTCCGTGGTACTTCGAATTGCCCTGAAAGAGGAGGGTGGACGCCTCAGGGCGCCGACCAACGATTGAAGGGCAAGGCGGAGTGCCACGAAAGCCCTCACCCGCGGACCTTTTTGGCGATACGGTCCGTGAGCGATGCCTTGTCGGCGCGGTTCTTCCCCCAGAAAATGACAGCAACCATACCCGGACCCACGTGCGCGCCGATGGTTGGGCCCACGGCACCCCGGATGATGGTGAGGTCGGCGCAGCCCGGCTCCTTGCGGATCGCCGACTCCAGCCAGTCGCCGTCTTTCTCGCAATCGGAGGTGACGATGGTCATGGGCAGGTTCGGATCGAGGACGTAGTTCTCCTTGAAGGCCTTCACGAGCGATTTGAGCGCCTTCTTGCGCCCGCGGTTAACGCCGGTGAGGGTCAGCGAGCCGGAAAGGTCGAACGACAGATTCGCCTTGATATCGAGCTTGCTGGAAATCTGCGCCGCCGCCGGAGGAATGCGACCGCCCGCCGCAAGGGAGTCGAGGCTATCGAGGGTGAAGTAGCCGTGCACGTAGGTCTTGGACTCGTTCGCCCACTCGGCGAGCTGAGCGGCCGTGAGGCCCGCCGCGCGCTGGCGCACCGCCTCGAGCACCAAGAGCTCACCGCATGCGCAGGGAAGCGCGTTGTCGACCACGTAGAGCTCGAAATCGGGATACTTTTCGCGCACCTCGTCGGCCGCGATGCACGCGTGCTCGTAGCTCGAGGAAAGCGCAGAGGTAAAGGCGAGGTACACCGTCGGCGTCCCCTCTTCTGCGCACTCGGTGAAGTACTCCAGGTAGCGACCGACCGAGATGGCCGCGGTCGATGCCTTCACGCCGCTGCGGATCTGGTCGTAGAACCACTTAGGCGTCATCGAGGTCCAGATGTCGTCGGCCTTCTCGACGCCGTCGAGAATATAGGGAAAGCCCAGGATATCGACATCGAGGGTCGCGGCGATCTCGGGGGTGAGGTCGCTGCAGGTGTCGACCGCAATACGGCAGCGGTTCTTGTACCCTTCGGACGCGGCAGTGCTCATCGACAAGCCTTTCTCAAAAAAGGCGGCTGCCCCGCATGGACAGCCGCCCGCCTTTACGCATGCAGTAGACGTATTTTACTCGTCTAAGCTCTCAATTTTCGGCTTGATGATGCCATATCCACCATTCTTACGGTGATACACCACATTGATGAGGCCCGTCGTGGCATTTTCGAACACATAGAAGTCGTGTCCGATGAGGTCCGTCTGCACGAGCGCTTCCTCTTCGGTCATAGGGGTGATGTCGATGACCTTCTCGCGCACGAGCAGATCGTCTTCCTCTTCGGGTAGAAGCAGGTCGGCAAGGTCGTCGACGGGCGGCGCCGGCGCAACCTCGGCTGCCGAGGGGCCCTGCTGGCGGTTGTCGACCACCTTCGTCTTGAACTTGCGCAACTGGCGCGTGACCTTATCGGCCGCAAGGTCGATGGCGGCATACATATCCGCCCCGTGCTCGGCCACGCGAATCACCGAGCCTCTCGCACGGACGGTGACCTCCACGATTGCAGGCTCGGGAATCGAGGGGTTCTTCTCGTAACGGAGAACGACGTCGGCCGTCATGGGCTCGATATCGAATACCTTGAGCGCCTCGCCGACTTTCTCTTCAACACGTGCACGCAGAGCATCAGTTACCGTGGTCTTACGTCCCGAGACCGTGATATCCATATGTGCTCCTATCTATCCGGGGACAGTACGTATGATGTTTGTACCCAATCGGAGCGCGGGCATCACATGAGCCATTGAGGCTGCGGAACGCGCCGTTCATCGAAATGAGCGCATCGCGCACGGGCACATGCGCTAGGTGCCGTACGGAATGCACGCTTGAACTCGGTGCTAATCGAGGCTGTTGATATCCTCTGTAATCGTTGGCTCGCCGTCCGAGGAGGCGGACTCATCATCGGACGCGCTCTCGCTCGTAGCCAGGGTGACGCCCGAGATGACCTCGCTCGAGAGGCTCAGCGGCACCGGGCCGTACCATACCTGGTGAATCGCATCGAGCGTGCCATCGGTCGCGAGGGCATCGAGCGCATTATTCACCTCATCGGCTAGGTCGGACGATGACGAGAGGTATGCGATACCGTACGAGGTTGACGAGCTGATGGTGCCCGCGAAGAACACGCCTTCGTACGAACGGGCGAGGTAGCCGCCCGCGGTGGCGTCGCACGCAACGTAATCGACCTCGCCCGCGGCAAGGGCCTCGAAGCACTCGTTCACATTGCTGTAGGTGCTGGAAGCCACGACGTTCACGCGAGCGAGCGCCTCCTGCGAAGCAGAGCCGTCCTGCACGCCCACGCGGGCCGACGTGAGGTCGGACGCAGACACCGTCGTCGATGCCGCGCTCGTGGAACCCGTATTGATGCCGAAGATTGCGGTCGCGTTTTGCAGGACCTCGCCCTCGGTCGAGATATCGCCGGACTCGTCGCTGGCGGTAGCGCCTAGGTAGATATCGGCCTCGCCGTCTTGGAGCGCGCTCGAGGGCGAGGTAGCGTTCACAAAGGACACCTTGAGTCCCATGTTCTCGGCAAGCGCGGTCGCGACATCGATATCGTAGCCTACGAGCTCGCCATCCGTACCCGTGATGACCTGCGGAGCGTCGGACGTATCGAGAGCGACGGTGAGCGTGCCGGCCTGAACGAGCTCGGAATCGGCAATCGCCTGAGCGGGCGCATCGTCTACCGCCTCATCGAGCGAAGGCGTGGCAAGCGAGCAGCCCCCCAGACCAAACGCGAGCGCGAGGGCGGCAACCCCCGCCGCAGCCCGTGCAAGCCTCGACTTCAATCCATCCACCATCGCGCGATCCTCTTCATCCCACGCGCCGGAATCGGCGCCAACCCTATGAGCTCCACTCGCCACGAAAGCAAGCGGTCCTTTTGCGATGTCCTCCAGCTGACCTGGTCTTTTCCCCCACACCTGCGCACTGGAACGTTTGCTCAGCCACCGCGATGGCATCACGACTTGCCCGCTCGCCCGCGGGGCGGAATTGCCCCTAGAAACGGACGGTGCGACTTACCTCTAGGACGCGCCATGATCGCACGCATGCGCACACGCGTGCTTACGTGGGTCCCTTTGACCGCGTCTGTCATGGACTAGGATGCGCGCGGCGCACCCGCAACCACAGCCTGGGAGGACGAGGGAAATTATACAACACGGGCGCTTAGCGTGGGGTTTCGCGGTACTAAACAGGACTGTGATGCGGACAGGGCGCAGGGCGTTGTCGGGCGCATTCCGGACATTGATGGCATTGTCGGGCGAGATTCGGACAACACGGACGTTGTCAGGCGGGTTTCGGACATTGAAAGTGTTGTCGGGCGAGATTTGGACGCTCAGAGCCTCCCAGATGGCAAATTATCGCCCGAAAACGGATCGAGTGTCCAAATGTCGCCCGAAGACAAGCGGAGCGTCCGGAATGCGCCCGAAAGCGGCACGGCGCGGCGCGCTCTCACCAGACGCGGGCAAATGCTAGAGCATCAACGCGCGCGGCGCCGGCCTGCAGCAAGCGTGCTCGGGCGGCACGCAGCGTCGCACCGGTGGTGATGACGTCGTCAAGTAAAAGGAGGCGCTTGCCCGCAACCGGCTCGACCACCTCGTACAAACCCTGCGCCTGCTTCTGGCGCTCCGAACGACCAAGAGCGCGCTGATCGCCCTTGCCGTGTTTAAGCAGCGCATCGAGCACCGGCTTTTCCGCCATGTACGCAAACATCGAAGCGACGAGCTCCATATGGTCGAACCCTCGGCGCGAAAACGCCGCAGCCGTCACAGGCACGAACGTGATGGCGTCGGCAGCGGAGAGCAGGCCTCCGTACCGTTCGGGCGCCGCAGCCTCGGCATGCTCGGCAGCATCCAGCATGAGCTCGGCGATGGGCTGGGCGAGACGCCGCTCGCCCGCATCTTTGTACGCTCGGACGATGCGCGGCACAGGGTCCTCGAATACCGTTGCCGCAAGCGTTCTCCCCAAAGGCTCATACGCAGACGCGCAGGCATGCAAACCGGAAGGCGCGTCGGATGCCGCGAAGGTGCCATCGCCCGCGCATTCCGTGCAGAGCACATCGCCGAATGGCGCGCCGCAGCGCGTGCAGGCATGCGCCGGATCGATAGGAGTTATGCGCGCGATGCAATCGTCGCATACGAGAGCGCCGGGGCGCTCGCATCCGGCACAGCGCGTCGGTGAGATGGCCTCGAGGGCGGCCTCGCGCATGCGCTGCCGCCATGTCGGCACGGCAACCTCGCAGTGCGCATCTTCCATGGGCAGCACCCCCCTCGCCTCAAACGCTCTATGAAGAAGCCGAGCCGGAACCCCTCAATTGACGGATTCCGGCCCGGCTGGTTTCCGCTAGTCCTCAGACGCGGGAGGCTGTGAGCCCGGCGCCGAGCCCTTCGGCTTACGCGGCCTGCGGCGGCGACGCTTCTTGGGCGCCTGTCCCTCGCCAGCCGCAACGTCATCGCGGGCGGCGTCCGCTTTCGGCCGCTCCTGGCCGGCAACGCCGTTCCTGCGAGCTCCGCCGCCGTCGCCGGGGCGTCGGCGCGACACCTTCACATCGCCGTCCGCAACCTGGCTGGCTACCGAGGGAACATCGGGCTTTTGCGGCGTCTGCTTCGCCGCGTCGCCCCGCGCCTCTGTTCGCGGCGCCGAAGCCGAACGATGGCGACGGCGCGTGCGCCCTGCCCCTTGTCCGGAACCCTCAGAAGAAGCCTCCCCAGCATCCCGGCGGCTCTCGCGTGCCGCGGCGCTCAGGAATGCGCTCTCGCGCTCCTCGCTCGAGAGGTGCCGACGGCGACGGCGCGAACCTCCCTGGCCGGAGCCGCTCTGGGCCTGCCCGGCAGCGCCCTGCCCGCCATCACCGGGACGACGCGACGGCGCGGCCTCGGCGGCATCGAGGCGCGTGTCACCTCCCGAACGCTTGCGGCGACGACGTCCCGAACCCTGCCCATCTACCGAAGCGTCGGATGCATCGGCGGCCTTGGCGGAACGGGCGCCGCGTCCCTGCTTTTCGCCGCGCGACCCCTGGCCAGCCTGGCCATCGCCGCGCTCTCCGCGACGGCGACGACGCGAGGTGCCGCCATCGATCACGATGCGGTCGGCGCTCGAAAGGCCATCGCCCACATCGACGCCGTTCTCGCGGTCGAGCTCCATGAGCGCCAACGCGATATCCGGGCTCTCGAGCTTCTCGAGCACGCTGCGCGTCACGCAATCCGGACGGCACGCGCACCCCTGTTCCTCGGATTTCTTCTTAGCTGCATCGGAGCAGGTCATGTCGGCCAGGTCCACGCGGAACACCTTGCCGCTTTCCAGGCGCAGAATGAGCTGCTCACGCGGGGTATCGTATTCCTGAATGCGAGCCTTGCCGAGCGGCGTATCGATAACCGCCTTCTTCTTGGGAGCGCGGCCCTTGAAGTCCTTGTACGCCTCAAACTCATAGCGCAGGCAGCACATGAGGCGACCGCATACACCCGAGATCTTCGCCGAGTTAAGCGGAAGGTCCTGCTCCTTGGCCATGCGGATGCTCACCGGCTCGAACTGGCCCCCGAAGCGCGCGCAGCAGAGCTCCTGCCCGCAATGCGCGATGCCTCCCACGAGGCGCGTCTCGTCGCGAACACCGATCTGGCGCATGTCGACGCGCGTGTGGAAGCGCGTGGAAAGGTCCTTCACGAGCTGGCGGAAGTCCACGCGGTCCTCGGCGGCGAAGTAGAAGACGGCTTTCTCTCCCCCGAAGAGGTACTCCACCCCCACCGGTTTCATGTCGAGGTCGTTCTGCTTCACAAGATCGCGGAAACCGTGCATGGCCTCCTCGCCGCGGCGAGCGAGCTCATCGGCTCGGTCAAGGTCGGCATCGGTGGCTATGCGCAGCACCGGCTTGAGCGGCGCACGGAGCGCCGATTCCTCTACCTCGAAGGGATCGGCTGTAACGAGGCCAATTTCCTGGCCGCGCTCGGTCGAGCAGATGGCGTAGTCTGCCTCGATGATGTCGAGACCTTGCGGATCGAACCACAGGTCTCGCGAGGCAAACGGGAATTTTACGGGAACTACGACGGGCATGAGAGGGCCTTCCTGATATCGAAGAGCATGACCTCGAGGGCCAGCTGAGGGGTAACGTTCCTGGCAATGGCGCGCTCAGCGGAGGAGACGGCGTCGAGCGCCTGAACGATTGCAGCCGGGTGCGCCGTCGCGGCGATCCTCTCGACGATCGAGCGGACGTCCGCGTTCACGATGCCGCCCGGCGCGCCTTCGAGCTCGATGAGCACGTCGCGCAGCAGCAAGCGGGCGCAAGCCAGCACTTCCATGATACCCGAACGCTCGCGCGCGTTGAGCTCGCGCTTGTTGCGGTCTTCCAGCTGCTTCAGTGCACCGCGGCTCAGGAAGTCCGCGTCGCGCTCGAGCACGGCCTTTTGCGTCGACTGAACCTCGGCAAGCGGGGCTTTCACCGCAACGACGAGCGCCTTCGCCGACGCGAGAACGTCTGCCTCGTCGGCATGGGCAAGCGAGTCGATGGCGCGCAGCATCTCGCGACGTGCCTGCTGGCGCTCGGCGCTCTTGAGAAACGCACGCGCCCGGGTGGGGCTCCCCGCGATGGCGACCGCCATGCGGCAACGCTCCTGCGGCAACCCCGTCGACCGCGCGACGAAGTTCGCCGCGTCCACCGGAGAGATCATGCGGAACGGAACGCATTGGCAGCGAGAGACGATCGTGGGCAAGATGGTCTCGCTCGAGGTGCCAAGCAGGATGAACGTGACGCCCTTAGGCGGCTCTTCGAGCGTTTTGAGCAGCGCGTTTGCCGAACTCGCCCGCAACTGCTCCGCACGGTCGAGAATATACACCTTGCGTGTGGCACGGATGGGTGCGAGCAGCACGTCGTCGAGCAGGTCTCGCACCTGCGAGATGAGATAGCCCGTCGCACTTTCCGGCGCATAATAGTGCACGTCGGGATGCGTGTGCCGAGCCACGCGCACGCAGGCATCGCACGAACCGCAGCCGGAATCTTCGCAGATGAGGGCCTGTGCAAGCGCCCATGCGGCATCGAGCTTGCCCGATCCGGGCGAACCGAGGAAGAGGTAGGCATGCGAGGTGCGGCCGGCCTCGACGGCGCGCGCCAAGAAGTCGCGCACGCGCGGCTGCGTGTCGAGCTGCGCAAGCAGCGAGCGTTGGTTGTCCAGCACGGCGGCGGGCATGGCGGCTCCCCAGCTTGAAGACGTAACGGTCTGGCCCGCGATGCATCCGACGTGTTCTCTGACATCTCGGCTATCTGCGATGCGAGCCGTGTCGATTATCATACCCCGACCGGCCCGCTCGCGTCTGGCCCGCGCTACTCCCAGGAACGTGTCCTCCGGCACTACACAGCGCGCCTTCGGGCAGCTTTCCGCCATGCGGCACGTTCTCGGGCGAGATTCGGAGCGGAGGGCCCGGGTAGCCACGCCGCATCCGGGAGGGCGCCGGCCTCCTGAGCTGCGCCTTCTCCTTCCCCTCGCTTGCCTCTACCCGCCCGCCGCGTCAGGAAGTGCCCAAAAGTTGAAACCTCGACGGGGCGGACGGCTCCGGCGCCTAATGATCAGCGTTTTCCAAGATGTCCGGCTATTGCCCGAAAACGAGGGCGCGAACGTCAGCATGGATTGCGTCGATATCACGGCTGGCGTCGACAAGGCGAACCCGCTCAGACTCTGCGGCAGCAATTGCGCGGAAGCCGGCCGCCACGCGCTCCTGGTAGGCAAGCCCCTTGGCCTCCATGCGGTCCTGGGCGCGGTCGCGCGCGGCTGCACGAGCAGCAGCCTTGGCTGGGTCGATATCGAAAACGAGCGTGAGATCCGGG
>LBJMC04202__coassemble_297_pt1 | contig 41055 bp, 25 predicted proteins | sample LBJMC04202__metabat2_low_PE_040 | metagenome-assembled genome bin LBJMC04202 | reverse complement strand
CGCGAAGCTGCTCGCTTCCGGGGCCGTGCGGTTGCCGCCCGCGAAGCTGCTCGCTTCCGGGGCCGTGCGGTTGCCGCCCGCGAAGCTGCTCGCTGCTGGGGCCGTGCGGCTCTCGCCCGCAGCACCGCTCGCTGCCGGGTTGGCGCGGCTCTCCCCAACACCGCTCGTCGCCGCGCCTTTCTCATCAAACGCGGCGAAATCGCCGCGTGCCGTGCGCTCGCTGCAAACTATGTGCTCACCAGAAACGGCCTGCCCTCCCCGCGCGCCGCACCGGGCGAACGCAGTACAGAATGCCTCGGCGCTCGCAAAGCGACGTCCCGGATCGAACGACGTTGCCTGCAGAATCGCATCGGCATACGGCCCCGTCACGCCCGCATGCGCCAAAGACTCCGCACTCGGCTGCCCGTGGGCTTCTTCGCCCGTAATGCAGAAGAGGGCGATCATGCCGAGCGCATAGATGTCGCTCCGCACGCTCGTCTGCCCAAAGCCATACTGCTCAGGCGGAGCATACGATCGCGTGCCGAACCGAACGGTATCCGCAGCTGCCCCCTCGCGATACCGCCGTGCGATGCCGAAGTCGATGAGCGTCGCAGAAAGCCCTGAAGGACCCTCAGACACGATGATGTTCGCCGGCTTGAGGTCTCGATGGACGACAGGGGGATCAAAAGCCTTATGGAGCTCCGCCACAGCCGCACACACCGCAGGAACCACGCTCAGCGAAAGCTCGAGCGAGGGGCCTGCATTGTTTACGAAGGCGTCGAGAGTCTCGCCCGGTATGAACTCAGACACCACGACGAGCTCTCTACCCGTTTTATAGCATTCAACGATTCTGGGCACGTGGGCAAACCGCGCACCGGAGCACTGGGCTTCGTAGAGCTCCTGGTACGCCGTGCCCACACCGAGGGAAAGATCGATGCGCTTGCGCACGAAGGGGCCGAGCGTCGCCCCGTTCGCCCCTTCGAACTGCACGAGCTCCGTGATGGTTCCCGCCTGACCGGCGACAGAGGGATCTGCGCCCATTCGCGCTGCCGCGCCCAGCGGACGCACCACGCGATAGCAGTCTTCGCGCGCAACAGCGGCGAGGTAAGCGCCCAGTTCGTCGCGCTCAGCTGCGCGCACCGATTCGGGCCGAGGGCCGCTGCCCGTTGGAATGTCGTGCGGTTTGTTCATGGGTCCATCGTACCAAAGGAAATGGCACTCGAATATCTATGGAGGCGCTGATTCCATCGTCAAGAGCGATCGGAGTTTCAGCTTTTGGGCACTCTGGAGCAGAGGTCCCGAGTAGCCATGCCGTATCCGGGAGAACGCCGGTCGCCTGAGCTGCGACTTTTCCTTCCCCTCACTCGCCCGTACCTGCCTGCCGCGTCAGGAAGTGCCCAAAAGCTGAAATCGCGATCGGACGAATGGCTTCGGCGTCAAAAAGTACGTCAAACAGCCGGCATCTCCCTAGCTTACGAGCGTCTCCTCGCCGAAGCGATAAAGCTCTTCGTCGGTACGGGTGAGGCCCATACCACGGTCGATGCAAAAGAGGATGATGGCGTCACGCCGGTCCTTGCAGTAGAGCTCGTTTGCGCCGGCCGCCTTGAGCAGCCGGTTGGTCTCGACCAAATCGCACCCGAGCGCGAAGGCGAGCTGCAGCACCTTATCGCGCGTGGGGTTGCGCTGCCCCTTGAAGATCTGATAGCCGAAAGTCTCGTTGATACCAGCCTCGCGCACCACATCCGCGCGGCGAAGGCCCTTCTCGGCAAGCAACTGGTTCAGGTACTCGGAAAGCGTTCGATGGCCGATGTTATATGCCTCGGTAAACTCGATGGGGCTCGAGACAGTGAGCAGCTCATGTAGCAGTTCGTCAGTGAGGGGCTCTTCCGCAGGCGTGACTGCGGAAGAGCTCGCATGCGTGCCCGCACCCTGATACGCGCTACCCTGCGAAGCGCCCGCCTCCGAAACTCCCGCATTCATCTTCCACGCCATCGACTTCGCCCCTCGCCGCGACCACTCCGTCTCTTCCTGCCCTACCATACCCCTTCTCGCCCGTTTCTGAGCGCGCGACCGGGCATGCGTCTCACGCACCCGGTCGCGCCCACGATCCTCTGATCGCGGATGCTGTGAGCCTGTCCGTTTACTGGGCACGCCCACTCCTTTAGGCAAGCGTCCAGCTCGCGGTCGGCTCGTCAGAGGCAATCGAGCCGAAGTACAGCGCCTTTGCCGTATCTCCTTCAAAGTAAATCGTCCCCGTCACCGTGCCGCCGGCAGCTAGCGTTCCGGAGCTCAGCTCATTGGTTGCCTCGCTGTAGTACGTAGTGTACTCCTGAGCACCCTGGGCGTCCTCGCCCTTCCAATCATACGGATTGTACGAAGCGGACTCCTCACCATTATTGGTGTAGGTCACCTGCACGCCGATAACGGTCGAGCCGTCGTAGTTTTCGAGCCCTGTCTGAACGGTGTCGACGCTGACCGTGAGCCCGTTCTCCAGATCGACCGACGTACCGACGGCAAGGTCGGTGAAACTCGCCGGCTCATCGTCCCCCGCGCTTTCCGAGGTGCCCGTCGCACTCGGGCCGTTCACGGCCTCGTCGATGGCAGCGCTATACATGCTCTGCGTACCGAACACGATAGCGATAGAAGCGATGTTCACGACCAGCGCTACAATCGCGAGCACCTTGCCCGTCTTCTTGCCCCGCAGCACGCCGATCACGCCAACAATGGCAACGATGAAGCCAATCGCGCCGATAAAGAACGCGATGTTGTTGATGAACGGCATCCACGACATCACGATTGCCACGATGCCAAGCACCAGCGCAACAATCGCCGCAACGGAGCGTCCCGCCACCTGCTTGCTCTCTCCCATAGTTCCTCCTTCATTGAACATGTCGCTAGCTGTTCTAGCTCAATACATTCTGAGAAATGCAATGGAGAATTTCATTAGCTTGCAGCTAAGAGGGGCGCCATCTCTGCTTTACAGCACTGCGCCCTCCAACCTGAGCATGTGCTTCACACCGCACATGCAGGTGCCGCGCTGCCAAAAACCCCTCGGATCGAGGCCGCACCGCCGCCATAGGACAAGGTTTCAACTTTTGGGCACTTTGGATGGCCCGGCCAAAGTATGGGCACTCAGAGCAAGTCTCCTACCTGGGCTTTTCGCGAGAACTAACCCCTCGATACTTTGAGATACGTCCTGCAAGTGCCCAAAAGCTGAAAGTCGATGCATCAAGCCCCGGCACGTCGATCAAACGAGCCTCAGATACAAAACGCTGCCTTGCAAACTCGATCCACGTCGGCGGTTAAGGGGGAATGTGGATGAAACAAGCAACGCGCTGAATTCAATTGAAGCGCTTTAATTTGCCGAAGACAAGAATTCTGCCGTTTACCGAGCTATATCTTGCTAGAATTGCGGATGTAGGGTAAGTCACCAGTCACAAGGAGAGACACATGGTGAAAAAGCCAACGGTTACGGCAGCCCCTGAGGTCGTCGACTCGGTCGAGGCTTTCGAGGCCAAGCTCGCGCAGGTGCGCGAGGCCCAGAAGGTCTTTGCAACCTACACGCAAGAGCAGGTTGACGAGATCTTCTACCAGGCGGCCATGGCCGCCAACAAGGCGCGCATCCCGCTCGCCAAGCTCGCGGTCGAGGAGACCGGCCGCGGTGTGCTCGAGGACAAGGTCATCAAGAACCACTATGCCGCCGAGTACATCTACAACGCCTACAAGAACACCAAGACCTGCGGCGTCATCGAGCACGACGAGGCCTACGGCATCACCAAGGTGGCCGAGCCCATCGGCATCGTCGGCGCGGTAATCCCCACCACCAACCCCACCTCCACCGCGATCTTCAAGTGCCTCATCTGCCTGAAGACCCGCAACGCCATCATCATCTCCCCGCACCCGGCTGCTGCCCAGTGCACCATCGCCGCCGCCAAGCTCGTGCTTGAGGCCGCTGTCAAGGCCGGTGCCCCCGAGGGCATCATCGGCTGGATCGACAAGCCGACGCTCGAGCTCACCAACAAGCTCATGAGCGAGGTCGACATCATCCTCGCCACCGGTGGCCCCGGCATGGTCAAGTCCGCCTACTCCTCGGGCAAGCCCGCCCTGGGCGTGGGCGCCGGCAACACCCCCGTCGTGATCGACGAGACCGCCGACATCCTGAACGCCGTGAACTCCATCATTCACTCCAAGACCTTCGACAACGGCATGATCTGCGCGTCCGAGCAGTCCGTGACCGCGCTCGATTCTGTCTACGACCAGGTGAAGGCCGAGTTCCAGCGTCGTGGCTGCTACTTCGTGAAGAAGGGCAAGGAGCTCGAGGCCCTGCGCGAGGCCATGTTCAAGAACGGCGCCCTCGATCACCGCATCCCGGGCATGCCTGCCGCCAAGATCGCTGAGCTCGCCGGCATCGAGGTTCCCGCCAAGACCAAGATCCTCATCGCCGAGGTCACCTCTACCGACCCGGCCAAGGAGGAGTTCAGCCACGAGAAGCTCTCCCCCGTTCTCGCCATGTACCACGCGAAGAACTTCCAGGAGGCCGTGGACAAGGCCGAGCACCTCGTGCTCGCCGGTGGCCCGGGCCACACCGCCTCGCTCTACGTGCACCCCGCCGAGAAGGAGAAGATCGCGCTCTTCCAGGAGACCATGAAGGCCTGCCGTATCGTGATCAACACGCCTTCCAGCCAGGGCGGCATCGGTGACCTGTACAACTTCGCCATGGCGCCGTCGCTCACGCTGGGCTGCGGCTCCTGGGGCGGCAACTCCGTGTCCGAGAACGTAGGGGTGAAGCACTTGCTGAACATCAAGTCCGTGGCGGAGCGCCGCGAGAACATGCTGTGGTTCCGCGCTCCCGAGAAGGTCTACTTCAAGAAGGGCTGCACGCCCGTCGCGCTCGACGAGCTCGGCCGCGTCATGGGCAAGAAGCGCGCCTTCATCGTCACCGACCAGTTCCTGTACAAGAACGGCAACTGCAAGGCCATCGAGGCCAAGCTCGACGAGATGGGTGTCGCGCACGACGCGTTCTACGACATCCAGCCCGATCCGCGCCTGCAGGACGCTGAGCGCGGCGTTGAGCGCATGCGCCTGTTCGAGCCCGACCTGATCATCGCCGTGGGCGGCGGCTCCGCGATGGACGCCGGCAAGATCATGTGGCTCATGTACGAGCACCCGGAGGCGAACTTCGAGGATATGGCCATGGACTTCATGGACATCCGCAAGCGCGTCTACACCTTCCCCGAGATGGGCAAGAAGGCCTACTTCGTGGCCGTGCCGACCTCCTCTGGTACCGGCTCCGAGGTGACCCCGTTCGCCATCATCACCGACGCCGAGACCGGCATCAAGTGGCCGATCGCTGACTACGCGCTGCTGCCGAACATGGCCATCGTTGACGTTGACAACGCCATGACCGCGCCCAAGGGTCTCACCTGCGCTTCGGGCATCGACGTCATGACCCACGCCATCGAGTCCTTCGTCTCCATCATGTCCTCCGACTACACCAAGGGCCTCTCCATGCGCGCTGCCAAGCTCGTGTTCGAGAACCTGCCCGCGGCCTACGAGAAGGGTGCTGCCGACCCGCACGCTCGCGAGGAGATGCACAATGCCTCCTGCCTCGCCGGCATGGCCTTCGCGAACGCCTTCCTTGGCGTGAACCACTCCATGGCCCACAAGCTCGGTGCCTTCCATCACCTGCCCCACGGCCTGGCCAACGCCGTCATCCTCACTCGCGTGATGCGCTACAACGCCGCCGAGAAGCCGGTCAAGATGGGCACCTTCTCGCAGTATCAGTATCCGCACGCGCTCGCCGACTACGCCGACCTCGGCCGTTACTGCGGCTGCACCGGCAAGGACGACCGCGAGGTGTTCGAGAACTTCATCCAGAAGCTTGAGGACCTCATGGATACCATCGGCATCAAGAAGACCATTGCCGAGTACGGCGTGGACGAGAAGTACTTCCTCGAGACCCTCGACGAGATGAGTGAGCAGGCCTTCAACGACCAGTGCACCGGCGCCAACCCGCGCTACCCGCTCATCAGCGAGATCAAGGAGCTCTACCTCGACGCTTACTACGGCCGTGAGCCGCAGTCCTACGAGGCGTAAGCACTGATCGCTTCCTGAACGCATCTTCGTTCACCTAACGTTACGCGCCGTTCGCCGTCAAAGCGAGCGGCGCGTTTCGTATCTGGGTACCATTAAGTCAGGTTCACCCTACTGAAAGGACGGTTGCGTAATGATTCTCCCTGAGACCAAGACTGAGCTTGTCCGTCGCGGCAACAAGGTCGTTTACGACCTGGGCGATAAGATCGCCAAGGTGTTCAACGAGACCAAGCCCGTCTCCGACGTGTTCAACGAGGCGCTGAACCTCGCCCGCATCAACGAATGCGGAATCCGCTCGCCGAAGGCACTCGAGGTCACCAAGCTCGAAGGCGATGAAGCCGGCTGGGCGCTCATCACCACCAAGGTCCCCGGCGTCACCCTCGCCGAGAAGATCGAGGCCGAGCCCCAGCGTTTTGGCGAGTACCTTGAGCAGTTCGTCGATCTGCAGATCGAAATTCACGGGTACACGTCTCCCCTCCTCAACCGCCAGGATGACAAGTACGCCCGCATGATCAATTCGCTCGAGGCGATCAATGCGACCACGCGCTACAACCTTCTCGAGCGCCTCGATGGCCTCAAGAAGGGCACCGCGGTGTGCCACGGCGATTTCAACCCCTCGAACGTGATCGTGAGCGAAGACGGCACGCTGTCGGTCTGCGACTGGGCGCATGCCACCCAGGGCGCTCCCGCGGCAGACGTCGCCATGACCTATCTGCTCTTCTCGCTGACGAGCAAGGAGCAGGCGGAAGCCTACCTCGATACGTACTGCGAGCGCGCCGACATGGCCAAGCAGATCGTGCGTCAGTGGCTGCCCGTCATCGCCGCCTCCGAGCTCGCGCGCAAGCGCAAGGTTAACGAGGAGTTCTTGATGAGCTGGGTTGATGTGTTCGATTACCAGTAAGGCGTAAGCTCCCGACGGAAGCCCCGCTTCCCTCTTCGCTGGTCCTCGGAACACGGCTTTGCCGTGTTCCTGCGGAATCGCTCAGAGGGAAGCGGGGCTTCCTGCATTTACGGCTAGAATCTCAGCGGATGGGGTCGTGGCGTTATTGGGCGGCATCGCTGCGCTCGCCGCGTGCAGTGGAGCTGAGGCAGCAACGGGGGGCATCGCTGCGCTCGCCCCCCAAGAACGATTTCCGTTTGGGTAGGGATTGCATAATTCGTGCGTTAAGCGATTGTTATATGCGTTGTTTTGAATAAGCATTTAGATGGACGGAAACGGCGCTGGTTTGGTATCCAAATATGCGCTAAATCGGTCTTTCTTCCTTGCATTTAGGGGCGCCCATTCTCAACCGTGCTGGTAGAGCGGGTTACGGCAAGCCTTATACCAGGCGTGCTAGAGAAACGCACCGGCAAAATCCATGATGAATAACCGATTTAGCGCAAATTTGGTTAGCAGGGCTGGCGAGAGGGGGTCACTAAACCGGAAAGCCGGCTGATCAAGCACCAGCGAAGTAGCCTTTGAAGGCCCAGGCGGCAATGACGCCCTCGTGGCACATGATGGCAGCGCCGTCTGAGTCGATCACGTTGGAAACTCCAAGATCAGAAAGGAGCGCAACGCGCTTGTGATCGAGGTTCCAGCGCATACCTCGCTCAGAGACGACCGCCTCCACTGAAAGGGGGATGAACGTGAATCGCTCATCGCGATGGCCGGCAAGTTCCCAGCAATCCCCCGCCTTGAGGATATGCTGCACAAACGAATCTTCCCAGACTTCAACGTAACCACTATATGCAGCGAGGCGACCGAGCACTGCGAGGGCATGATCGGGCGCGCCACCCGACATGCATGTACACCGCAGGTTGGCATCGGGCCAGCGGCGGGCAACCTCGGCGAGGGCCAACCCCAGATCGGTATCGTCTTTATGGGGGTCGTAGCGCACCACATCGAAGCTGTGGGCAAGGTGCTCCCCCGCTACATCAACGGGAGCTTGGGAGGCATCCGGCTCAGCGGCGCCCTCGGCAGCTCGAACGAGCTCGGCGCCGGCAGGGCTCACCGAATCAGCGTCTCCACAGAAAAGATCGCACCTTATACCCGCTGCAAGCAGGACATCAAGCCCGCGGTCGATTGCAATGACGGCAGAGCAATCTTTCGCCGCACACCGCAGAGTATCGCCAGAAGAGGGTTCGGGAGATCCTCCCACGAGCAGGACACGGCGCGTCATGAGCGCCCTTCCGCATCAAGGGAGAGGCTGCCACCCACATGAGAGGAAACCGGGTATTCCGCGATGCGTTTCAGCGAAAGCTCCTTGAATGAATCAATTGCGATATCTGCAAGGGAGAACACCTCTTCACGCGTGCCGCGCCCAGCGGGGTCAAAGATGCCTACCGTGTTGTAGCCCGCACGCCCCGCGCTGCGCAAACCGAAGGGCGCATCCTCGAACACCCAGACGTCGGAGCGGCTCACGTCGGCAAGGTTGCAGCGCTCGCAGGCGCGACGCAGGGCAAGATCGTACACATCGGGGTGCTCCTTCGAGCGACCCGCCTCACCGGTGGTTGTTACCTCGGGGAAAAACCGATCAAGCCCGTTGGCAGAAAGCCCCAGACGAACCAGATGAGCCGGCGTCGAAGTGGCGATAGCAAGAGCGATGCCCGCCTCCGATGCCGATTCGAGAAAGTCCACCACGCCGGGAAGAACCACGATGTTCTGAGAATACTCCTGCTCAAGCATGTCGTTAAAGCGGTCGAGCACCTCTTTGCCGGAATTCCCAACGCCCCAGGTCTCGTGATATGCCGCGCACTCATCCTCGAAAGACAGATGCTCGAACCGGGCAAAATCATCGGGCGTGGTTTCGACGCCGTACGATGCAAGCAGCTTGGGTTGGCAGCTTAGCCACATGCCCATAGAGTCGAGCAGGGTGCCGTCGCAGTCGAACACGAACACCGGGGGATACGCCATAGCTTAGGCCTTCCAATCTTCGCACGGGCGCGCGGCGCCCCAGCAGGTCACAAACGCCGCCATGGTACCACACCGAGCCCGTAGCAAGGTTAGGAGACCGCAAGCATCGGGGTATATTTCAGCCAACCGCACGCCTACGAAACAATAGCTACCGCCCCTCGGCTTACCGGGTAGACAGAGCTCATCCGGTGGTATCCTAGACACGTCCAGGTTCCACTTGCCTCTGCTCGTGGAACAGAACCAATCGTTATGCTGAGGCACTCCGGAACCCGCGACAACTCTATCGATGGCGGTACGCCGCCCTGACGATTGGAAGTGCGCGTGAAGAAGAGCGAAGCGACCCCGAAGACGTCTGCCTCCGGCACTGCAACTTCGGCTGGTCAGGAACCGTGCCTCATCATCACCGAAAACGATAGGTATATGTTTGCCGCCGGCACCTGGCAGCGCAGCTGGGAGAAGCTCGGCGCCCACCCCGATGTCCAAGAGGGTGTGAACGGCTGGCATTTCGCCGTCTGGGCTCCCGACGTGAAATCCGTCCATGTGGTGGGCGACTTCAACGATTGGAACCCCACAGCGAACCCGCTCTCCCCGCTTGACTCGAGCGGCATCTGGCAGGGCTTCGTGGGCGGGCTCGTAGAAGGCGACCTCTACAAGTTCGTGATCGAGACGAACGACGGGCTCATGCTCTACAAGGCCGACCCGTATGGCTTCTACGCCGAAGATGTTCCGGGCACCGCATCGCGCCTCATGGACCTCAAGGGGTACCAGTGGGGCGACGACGCCTGGCTCGAAGAGCGCCGCGCGCACAACCACATGGAGCGCCCGCTCAACATTTACGAGGTTCATCTGGGCAGCTGGAAACGCCATGGCAACGAGCCGCAGGGCGACCCCGATGAGAACGGCAACTACCCCGGCCCCGGCGACCCTTTCCCTGCTCAGCGCGGCACCTACTATTCTTATGACGACCTCTCGGTCGAGCTCGTCGACTACGTGCGCGATATGGGCTATACCCATATCGAGGTCATGCCCGTCATGGAACACCCCTTCGATGGCTCCTGGGGCTACCAGCCCACGGGCTACTACGCGGCGACCGCGCGCTACGGCACGCCCAAGCAGTTCATGCATTTCGTCGACGCCTGCCATGAAGCCGGCATCGGGGTGATCCTCGACTGGGTGCCCGGCGGCTTCTGCGCCAACGACGAGGGCCTCGCCACCTTCAACGGCAAGATGCTCTTCGAGCGCGAGATTCACCCGAACTGGGGAACGCATAAGTTCGATTTTGGACGCGGCGAGGTACGCAGCTTCCTGGTCTCCAACGCCCTGTTCTGGCTCGAGAACTTCCATGCCGACGGCATCCGCATGGACGGCGTCTCGAGCATGCTCTATCTCAACTTCGGCGTGGACGACCCCGGCCAAAAGAAGTTCAACAAGTACGGCACCGAGGAAGACCTTGATGCATCGGCATTCATTCGCCAGGTCAACGCCGCCGTGGGCCGCGAATTCCCCGATGTCATGATGATTGCCGAGGAGTCGACCGCCTGGCCGCTCGTGACCTACCCGCCCGAGGAGGGCGGCCTGGGCTTCCACTACAAGTGGGACATGGGCTGGATGAACGACACCCTGCACTATATGCAGACCGATTTCCCCTGGCGCCCGGGCAACCATCGCATGCTCACCTTCTCGATGATGTACGCGTTCAACGAGAACTTCATCTTGCCGCTTTCGCACGACGAGGTTGTCAATGGCAAGTGCTCGCTCATCGGGCGCATGCCGGGCGACTGGTGGCGCCAGTTCGCAGGACTCCGTACCCTCGCGTTCTACCAAGCCACGCACCCCGGCGCGCAGCTCTCGTTCATGGGCGACGAGATTGCCGAGTTCATCGAATGGCGCTACTACGAGTCCATCGAATGGTTCCTCACGGAACAGTTCGCCACGCACGCGCGGCACCAGCAGTTCATCAAGGCGCTCAACCACCTCTATAAGAACGAGCCCGCGTTCTGGGAGCGCTCCTACACCGACGACGGCTTCTCGTGGATCGACGCCGATAACTCCCAGCAATCCATCATCACCTTCGTGCGCCGCGGCGAAGATCCGGCGAACGACCTCGTCGTGGTGATCAACTTCGATCCGGCCTCCTACGAGCAGTTCCACCTTGGCGTGCCGAGCGAGGGCGAGTGGGAGGTCATCTTCAACTCCGACGATCCCGAGTACGGCGGAAGCGGCTACACCGATAACGAGTCCTATATGAGCGTCCCGTACCCGTGGAACGGCCGCGAAAATTCGCTCACCATCGCACTTCCCGGGCTTTCCGGCCTCGTGCTCAAGCGCGTGGGGCCGAGCACCTTCGTGCCGCCCGCGCCGAAGCGCCGCTTGACCGCCTACACCGAGGCGCCGATCACCGACCCGAGCGCCGCGCCCACCAAGAAGCCGGCACCCAAGCGCTCGGCAGCAGCCGCGAAGACCACTGCCACGAAGGCCTCTACGGCCAAGAAGACCACGGCGAAATCGGCTACCAAGACTTCTGCTGCCAAGGCTTCGGCCGCGAAATCTTCAGCGGCGAAGACCACGGCCACGAAGACCGCTACAAAGACGACTAAATCGGCTTCCACCAAGAAGACGACCACGGCGAAGGCTACGGCCTCGTCTGCCAAGAAGAAGACGGCTACCGCCGCTTCGACGAGCAAGGCGGGAACAAAGACTGCTGCTAAGGCTGCCGCTAAGAAGACCTCTACCCCAGACTCCGCGAAGTAGGAGGCAGGGGATCCCAAAGGGGACATATCTGACCGCGTACCGCACGGTACAGCATTGGAAAGGAACGTATGAATACCGTTTTCGAAAGCAAAGAGGAGTTCATCGAGCTCTACGAGTCGTCGGTGATGTCGCTCTCAGGCAAACCGTTCGAGGATACGAGCGACATCGATCGCTTCGACGCGCTCGTCAAGCTCATCGCCTCCAAATCGCGCGCCATCCAGACCGAGACCGAGGAGCGCGTGAAGGAAACCGGCCAAAAGCGCGTCTACTATTTCTCAATCGAGTTCCTGATTGGTCGCCTGCTCGATAACTACCTGCTGAACCTTGGCATCCGTGACCTTGTGAAGGACGGCCTGGCCGAGCTTGGGTGCGACCTCGACGCGCTCGAGGAGTACGAACCCGATCCGGCGCTCGGCAATGGCGGCTTGGGCCGCCTCGCCGCCTGCTTCCTCGACTCCATGGCGCACGAAGGCATCGCGGGCTACGGCAACGGCATGCGCTATCGCTACGGCCTCTTCAAGCAGGAGATCGTGAACGGCGCCCAGCACGAGACCACCGACGAATGGCTCTCCCACGGCTACCCCTGGGAGGTTCGCCGCCCGGACAAGGCCGTCCGCATCGGCTTCGGCGGCCATGTCGAGCAGTATGAGCGCGACGGACGCATGTGCTTCCGCACCGTGGACACCGAGGACGTGCTCGCCGTACCGTACGACATTCCCGTGGTCGGTTACGGCGGAAAGACGGTGAACAAGCTTCGCGTCTGGAGCGCCGAGCCCGTTGAGGAGGTCTTCGACCTGGAGGCCTTCAACCGCGGCGACTATGCCGACGCCGACCGTCATCGCGCCGAAGCTGAGGCCATCAGCGCCATCCTCTACCCCAACGACGCGGGCGAGCACGGACGGCTCCTCCGTCTTAAGCAGGAGTACCTCTTCGTTTCTGCCGGCATCTCCAGCGTGCTCGACACCTTCCGCAGCGAGCACGGCAGCAATTGGCAGCTGCTCCCCGAGTATGTAGCCATCCACACCAACGACACCCACCCGGCCATGTGCGGCCCCGAGCTCATGCGCGTCCTCATCGACGAGGAGGGCCTTGAGTGGGACGAGGCATGGGACATCACCACGAGGACCATCTCCTACACCAACCACACGATTCTGCCCGAGGCGCTCGAGAAGTGGCCCATCAGCACCTTCTCCAAGCTGCTTCCGCGCCTCTACCAGGTGATCGACGAGATCAGCCGCCGCTATCGCGACAGCTTCGACCGTTCCGCGAGCGACTGGCAGGACCGCCTGCGCGCCACCGCCATCCTCTGGGACGGCGAGGTCCGCATGGCCAACCTTTCCGTGATCTGCAGCCACTCCGTGAACGGCGTGGCCAAGCTCCACACCGATATCTTGGAGCGCGAGACCCTGAAGGACTTCTACGCGCTCACGCCGCAGAAGTTCAACAACAAGACGAACGGCATCTCGCACCGCCGCTTCCTCGCAGAGGCGAACCCTGCCTATGCCAAGCTCATCAGCGATACCATCGGCACGGGATGGCTCGATAACGCCGACGAGCTCGCCAAGCTCGCCGAGTTTGAGAACGATCCCGCGTTCCTGGAGCAGGTGGGTGCCGCCAAGCACGCCAACAAGGTGCGCCTGGCCAACTACGTCAAGCGCGAGTGCGGCCTCGACATCGACCCCAACTCCATCTTCGACGTCCAGGTCAAGCGCTTCCACGCCTACAAGCGCCAGCTCCTGAACATCTTCAAGGTGATGGACATCTACAACCGTCGTCTCACGGACCCCAACTTCCGCGTGGCGCCCACAACGTTCATCTTCTCGGGCAAGGCGGCTTCGAGCTATGCCTTCGCCAAGGAGACGATCCGCCTCATCAACTCCGTGGCCGACGTCATCAACAACGACAGCCGCGTGAACAACGTCATGAAGGTTTGCTTCATCCCCAACTTCCGCGTGTCGAACGCCCAGCTCATCTACCCTGCCGCCGAAATTTCGGAGCAGATTTCGACCGCTGGCATGGAGGCCTCGGGCACCTCGAACATGAAGCTCATGATGAACGGCGCCATCACCCTCGGCACGATGGACGGCGCGAACATCGAGATCGTGAACCTCGCCGGCCGCGAGAACGAGAAGATCTTCGGCCTCACCGCTCCCGAGGTTGACGAGCTCCGCGCGAGCGGCATGCATTTCGCTTGGGACATGTACAACGCCGACCCCGAGCGGCTGGGCCGCGTGATCGACGAGCTCACCGACAACACCTTCGCTGCGCTCTCCGGCGACTTCGGCAGCATCCACAACGAGCTCATGAGCGGCAACGACCACGACTTCGTGATGAAGGACTTCAACTCCTACGTGCAGGCATGGGAAGAGCTCACGGCGAGCTACAGCGACCATGCAGCATGGAACAAGATGGCGCTGCACAACACCGCGTCCTCGGGCTGGTTCTCAAGCGACCGCACGATCCGCGAGTACCGCGACGAGATCTGGGGAGCGTGATGCCCGCGAACGTATAGGAGCCGACCGTGCCCTCCTCGCGGGCCTAAACGCGGGGCTGGAAAGGATTAGGACCATTTAGAAGGAGAACAGATGAGCAAAAAAGAATGCATCGCCATGCTCCTCGCTGGAGGACAGGGATCGAGGCTCGGGGCGCTCACATCGAAGATCGCGAAACCCGCGGTCTCATTCGGGGGGAAGTATCGCATCATCGACTTCACGCTGTCCAACTGCGCGAACTCCGGCATCGACACCGTCGGCGTGCTCACCCAGTATCGTCCCTATCAGCTTCATGCCTACCTCGGTTCCGGTGCTGCCTGGGACCTCGACGAGCTGGGCGCCGGCGTATCCATCCTGCCCCCGTACGCCACGCAGGAAGGTGGCGCGTGGTACGCGGGCACTGCCGATGCCGTGACGCAGAACCTCGACTACATCAAGTCTCACGACCCTGAGTACGTGATGATCCTTTCCGGCGACGCGCTCTATCGCATGGACTATCGCGCCATGCTCGATGCGCACATCGCCAACCAGGCCGACCTCACGATCGCGGTCATGCCCGTACCCTGGGAGGAGGCCAGCCGCTTCGGCATCCTTACCGCCGACGAGGACGGCCGCATCACCAAGTTCACCGAGAAGCCCGAGAAGCCCGATTCGAACCTCGCGTCCATGGGCATCTACATCTTCACGGCGGACTACCTCATCAAGACCCTTGAGGACGACGCCACGGACCCGCGCTCGAGCCACGACTTCGGCGGCGACATCATCCCCGGCGCGCTGGCCGCGGGCAAGCGCCTGTTCGTCCACGAGTTCCACGGCTTCTGGCGCGACGTCGGCACCATCGCGAGCTACCACGAGACCTCGATGGACCTTCTCGGCCAGAACCCCGCATTCGACCTCTTCGACAACACGACCCCGGTCATGTCGAACGATACGACGCGCCCGCCGCACTACATCGGGCCCGACGGCCGCGTTGACGATTGCCTCATCTCTAACGGCTGCAAGGTCCTGGGCACCGCCCGCCACTCCATCATCTCCACCGACGCGGTCATCGAGGAGCGCGCCGTGGTCGAGGACTCCGTGCTTCTGCCCGGTGCCGTCGTGAAGTGCGGCGCCCATGTGAGCCGCGCCATCCTGGGCGAGAACGCCGTGGTCGAAGAGGGCGTAAAGCTCGGATCCGTCGATACAACGAAGGACACCGCCGTCGTTGGAAACGACGTGGTGATCGGGAAGGGGGAATGATCCGATGATCAACCATAAGGCCATCGGCTACATCACTGCCAACTACGCGAGCGAGGCCACGAGCGTGCTGCTCGACTCGCGCCCCATCGCGTCCATCCCGTTCATCGGGCGCTACCGCCTGATCGACTTCCCGCTCTCCAACATGGCGAACGCCGGCATCAAGACCGTCGGCCTCGTGATGCCCGGTAACTACCGCTCCATCATCGACCATGTGGGCCACGGCAAGGAGTGGATGCTCGACCGCAAGAAGGGCGGCCTCTTCCCTGTTCCCGGCTCCCCCTTCGGCGGGACCAAGCGCGGCCGTCGCTTCCTGCTGCGCGACATCATCGCCAACAAGGAGCTCTTCACCCGCGCCCAGGAGCCCTATGTGGTCATGATGGGCTCGAACATCATCTTCAACCTCGAGCTCGACGAGATCATCGCCGCCCATGAGCGCTCCGGCGCGGGCATCACCATGGTCTATGTCAAGGCTGAGCGCAGCCAGACCGACTGCACCTCACTCATCATCGGCGATGCGGGCCGCGTGAGCCACGTGAAGCTCGGCTGCGAATACGGTGACAACAAGTTCCTCGACTGCTTCGTCATCAACCGCGACCTTCTGCTGCAGATCATCGACCGCTATGCCACGTCGGACTACCTCGATGTCTTCGAGGCGACCGAGCCCGACTTCTCGCTCATCGATGTGTGCAGCTACGAGTTCAAGGGCCTTGCGATGGGCATCTTCAACGAGAAGACCTATTACGAGCGCAGCATGGAGCTGCTGAACCCCGTCGCGTCCGACCAGCTCTTCCGTCGCGACCGTCCGATTCTTACCAAGGCCCACGACGCGCCTCCGGCGAAGTACTCGACCGGCAGCAATGCCACGAACTCCCTCATCTCCGCCGGCTGCGAGATCATGGGCACCGTGCGCAACTCCATCTTGGCGCGCGGCGTCGTGGTCGAGAGCGGTGCCAGCGTCCAGGACAGCATCATCATGCAGTCCTGCGTCATCAAGAGCGGCGCACGCGTTGAGCGCGCCATCATCGATAAGGACAACACCGTGCCTTCGAACACCGTGGTGTGCGGCACGCCCGATGATATCCTCGTCGTTGGTAAAGGGCAGATGAACTAACCGACGATCCCCGTGCATACGAGGTATCATTAGAACCGCCGCTCGGGCATCCCGGGCGGCGGTTTGCGAAACCCGGCACCGTACCGGAACGCAGCAGCCCTTTTGGGCGAGAGTTGGGAGAATAGCATGTCAGATAAAAAGATGCAGGTGGTGTTCGCCTCTGCGGAGGCGGCCCCGTTCGTCAAGACCGGTGGCCTGGGCGATGTCGCGGGATCGCTGCCCCGCGCGCTCGTAGCCGCCGGCGCCGACGTGATCGTCATGGTGCCCAAATACGGCACCATCGCCTCCGAGTACACCGACCGCATGGAGCACGTCGCCGACTTCTACGTGAGCCTTGGTTGGCGGAACGAGTACTGCGGCCTGGAGCGCCTGGTCATTGACGGCGTTACCTATCTCTTCATCGATAACGAGCGCTACTTCAAGCGCGACTACCCCTATGGCTTCTTCGATGACGGCGAGCGCTTCGCCTTCTTCTCGAAGGCCGTTACCGAGAGCCTGCAGCACCTGCCCGAGGGCTTCCAGTGCGATGTGCTCCATTGCAACGACTGGCACACCGCCCTCGCACCGGTGTTCCTCCGCGAGTTCTACCAGGGGCTCCCGCTGTACGAGCGCGTGAAGACCGTGTTCTCGATCCATAACATCGCATTCCAGGGACAGTATGCCGACACCATCTTGAACGACATCCTCGGCATGGCGCACATCCCCAACGCTGCGCGCCAGCTTCGCTGCGACGAGCGCTCGATCAACTACATGCAGGGCGCGCTCGATTACTCCGATGCCATCACCACGGTAAGCCCGAGCTATGCATGGGAGATCCAGACGCCTGAATACGGCGAGGGACTCGATGGGATCCTGCGCCGTCGCTCGAACGTGCTCTCCGGCATTCTGAACGGTATCGATACCGATGCCTGGAACCCGGCGACCGACCCGATGATTCACGCCAACTACTCCGCGGCCGATATGTCGGGCAAGAAGGCCTGCAAGGCCGCTCTCCAGGAAGAGCTCGGCCTCGAGGTGCGCGACGACCGCCCGCTCATGGTCATGGTCACGCGCCTCACCCGCCAGAAGGGCATGGACCTCGTCACGTACGCGCTCGACCGCATCCTTTCCGGTGGCGTGCAGGTGGCCGTGCTCGGCACCGGCGATTACGAGGAGCCGATGCGCTACTTCGCCAATAAGTATCCGGGCACCTGCGCTGCGCGCATTACGTTCGACAACGCCCTCTCGCATCGCATGTATGCCGGCGCCGACATGTTCCTCATGCCGTCGCTCTTCGAGCCGTGCGGCCTCTCGCAGATGATCGCCATGCGCTACGGCACCCTGCCCGTGGTGCGTGAGACGGGCGGTCTCCGCGACACCGTGGCCCCCTACAACCAGTTCACCGGCGAGGGCACGGGCTTCACGTTCGCGAACTTCAACGGCGACGAGATGGGCGACGCGGTGTTCCGTGGGGCGCGCCTGTACTGGGACGACCACGCAGCATGGGATCACCTGGTGCAAAACGCCATGGCAGCCGATTTTAGCTGGGTCCGCTCTGCCGATGAGTACATGAACCTCTACCATAATCTGCACCCCGAAATCGACATCACGAAGCCTGAGCCCGTCGTTCAAGAGCCTGAGCCCGCCGAGCCCACGGCTGCTGAGGCAGAGCCCGCCGCGGCACCGGCACCGGAGCCGACGGCAACGAAGGCTGAGCCTGCACCGAAGGCCGAGCAAGCTGCCGAGCCCGCTGATGACGCCAAGGCAGAGGCTCCAGCAAAGGCCGAGGAGTCGGCACCGAAGGCTGAGCCTGTCGCTGAGCCAGCCAAGAAGACGGCTGCGAAGAAGACCACCGCATCCAAGACCGCCGCGAAGAAACCGGCAGCGCGCAAGACGGCAGCAACGAAGTCGACCACTGCGAAGGCTGCCGAAAAGCCTGCCGCGAAGGCAACGGCCACCAAGCCAGCAGCATCCAAGGCTGCAGCCACCAAGCCAGCAGCATCCAAGGCCGCAGCCACCAAGACGGCCGCATCTAAGACCACGGCGGCCAAGGCCACGGCGACTAAGGCAACGGCCGCAAAGACCACGGCCAAGAAGCCGTCCACCGCTTCGGCAGCCAAGACTGCCGCCAAGTCGACCGCCACGAAGGCCGCTCCCGCCAAGGCCGCCGCTTCGAAGACTGCAGCGGATAAGCCCGCTACCGCAGCCGCAACCGCCCCGAAGGCCACTTCGACCAAGACGGCACCGAAGGCCGCCGCAGCGAAGACGGCACCAGCCAAGGCAAGCACCTCGAAGGCAGCCACCTCATCGGCAGCAAAGGCGACTGCAAAGCCCGCGGCCCCCAAGGCGACGGCAGCAAAAGCAGCGGCCCCGAAGGCCGCCGCGCAGGATTCCTCCGCCGCGACGCCAGCTGATAAGCCGGCCCCCAAGGCAAAGAGCGTTTCCGCAGCTAAGCGCACGACGCGCAAACGCTAGCGCGCTTCTACAGCCTCTACAGGGAAGGCGGGCAGGCACCAAGGTGCTTGCCCGCCTTTTGCTTGCATAGAAAACCAGATTACCCGGCGGATGCAGCGAATGTACTACCAAATGGCATGATAGCGCCTATAATTAAGAAGTTTGTCTGCTACTTGGACCGCCATCTCCTCCCCAAGAGGACGGTGGTACGAGAGCTCGTCATGATCGGACTTCTATGAGACTCATTCACAACAGCCGCCTCCCGCAGTTCCGCTCCCCCTTCGGCGCCGTCGAGAAGGGGACGGATGTCACCCTCTCGGTGCTCGTCGAGGATGCCGAACCGCGCACCATCTCCATCGATCTGCGCGTCTGGATCGATGGGAAGGGCGAGACGATCATCCCTCTGCGCTATGAGGCCGACGGCATCTTCACCGTCACCCTACCCTGCCCCGAGCCTGCACTCATGTGGTACCGCTTCAATGTGACGGCGACGTTCGAGGACTCAACCCGTACCCTCTACCTCGGCGCACCCGAGGGCCGCACGGGGGGCGAGGGCGCCACGTACACCTACCCTGAGTGCCCGTCATTCCAGCTTACCGTCTATAAGCACCGCGCCATCCGCCCCAGCTGGTACGAACGCGGCATGGTCTACCAGATCTTCCCCGACCGCTATCGCCGGGACGCTGCGTGGCGGGAACGCTGCGAGCGCGTGCTTGAACAGCCCAAAGCGGGCATTCCGCGCCGCATCGTCGAAGACTGGGACGAGCCTCCCTGCTATGAGCGCGCGGAAGACGGCTCCATCGCAAGCTGGGATTTCTATGGCGGCTCCTTAAAGGGCATCACCGCGGACCTTGACCGGCTCGCCGAGATGGGCATTACCGCCATCTATCTCAATCCCATCTTCGAGGCGGCAAGCAACCATCGCTACGACACCGCCGACTACCTCAAGATCGACCCGATGCTCGGCACTGAGGAAGATTTCCGCGAACTCTGCGAAGAAGCCGGTACGCGCGGCATCTCAATCATCCTCGACGGTGTATTCAACCACACGGGCGATGATTCCGTCTATTTCAACCGCTATGGCAACTATCCCGAGCCGGGTGCCTGGCAGGGCGAGGGCTCGCGCTGGAAAGACGCATACCATCTCAACGAGGACGGAACCTATGCGAGCTGGTGGGGCATCGGCAACATGCCGGCGCTGAACCAAGATTCGCTCGCCGTTCGCAACCTCCTCCTTGGTGAAAACGGGGTCATCCGCCGCTGGACGCGCGCCGGCGCACGCGGCTGGCGCCTCGATGTGGCCGACGAGCTGCAAGAGTCGCTCATCTCGGATATCCGCCGCGTGCTCCTTGAGGAAAAGCCCGATGGAGTGCTTATCGGCGAGGTCTGGGAGGATGCCTCCAACAAGATCAGCTACGGCTATCCGCGCCATTATCTGCTTGGCAACGAGCTCGATTCGGCGATGAACTACCCGTTCCGGGACATGGTGCTCAACTTCCTGCTGGGCCATGCCGGCGTCGCAGACGCCGTCGAGGCCATCGAGAGCCTGCGCGAAAACTACCCCCGCGAGGCACTCGCGTGCTGCCTCAACCTCTTGGGCAGCCACGACCGCCCGCGCATCGCCTCGCTGCTCGGCGGCGGCCCCGACGAGAGCAAACTCCCTGAGGAAGAGCGCGGCCGGTGGAGGCTCTCGCCCGAGTCCATGGGGCTCGCCAAGAGCCGCTTCTGGCTGGCAACGCTCATGCAGATGACCTTCCCCGGCGTTCCATCCATCTATTATGGCGATGAGTTCTGCCTCGAGGGGCTATCAGACCCCGGCAACCGCCGCACGATGCCGCTCGAGAAGGACATCCACGACCGCGACATGTTCGACATCATCCGCAACGCGTCTGCCGTGCGGCGCGCCCTTCCGTTCATGGTCGACGGGAGCATCGAGTCGTTCGTGCCCGAGGGCGCCAACGACGACGTACTCGCCTACACGCGCCGGGGAGCTCAGGGTGAGGCCGCGACGGTGCTTATCAACCGGAGCTCGTGCGAGAGCCACACGGTGCGCGTTTCCTCCCTGGGCCCGTGCGCGACCGATATCATCTCGGGCGGCGAACTTGCGCCTGCCGAGGATGGCATGGTTGAGTTTACGCTTTGGCCCTTCGGCTCGGCGGTGATCTATTTCCACGAAGAGGAGCGCCTGCAGCTTCCCATGGAGCCCGGTGCGGGCGTGCTCTGCCACGTGACTTCCCTACCCGATGAATCGGGCAAAAAGGGCTCCCTCGGCGACGTTGCCAAGCGCTTCATCGACCATCTGAAGGCCATGGGCATGCGCTACTGGCAGCTCTTGCCGGTCAACCCCACCGACTCCTTCGGGTCGCCGTATTCCGGCCCGTCGGCCTTCGCGGGCAACATCGCGCTGCTCCCCGAGACCGAAGACGAGCTACGGCGCGATTATCGCCGCTGGCGCATGACGGGCGGACCTAAGCTCGATATGGATTTTCGCGCGTTCAAGAAGCGCCATGCGAGCTGGCTCAAGCCCTATTGCGCCTTCATGGCGGTGAAAGCGTATTTCGATGACGCTCCGCGAAGCGATTGGCCGGCCGAGTTCGCACGCTACGACGAAGCCTTCCTAAAGGACGATCGCTTTGCCGCAGAGGCGGAGGCGCAGGCATACCTCCAATATCGCTTCGATACCGCATGGCGCGAGATCCTTGCCTACGCCCATCAGCATGGCATCGGGGTGATCGGCGATATCCCCATGTACGTCTCTGATGATTCCGCCGACGTCTGGTGCGCGCCCGAGCTCTTCAACCTCGATCGCGACGGCCGCCCGACCGAGATCGCCGGCGCGCCGCCCGATGGCTTCGCTCCCGAGGGGCAGGTCTGGGGCAATCCGACGTACCGTTGGGACCGCATGCGCGAGGCCGGCTACCGTTGGTGGCTCGACCGTCTCGCCCGCGCGTGCGACCTGTACGACTACGTGCGCCTCGACCATTTCCTGGGGTTCCATAACTACTACAGCATCCCCGCCGACATGCCGGGTAGCGCTGGAAGATGGCTGGCAGGCCCTGGCATCGACCTCTTCCGAGCCGCCCGCGACGAGCTGGGAGCGCTTCCCTTCATTGCAGAGGACCTCGGCATCCTCACGCCGGGCGTTCGCTCGCTCATGAGCACCTGCGGTTTCCCCGGCATGGACGTGCTCGAGTTCGCCGACTACGATGTGCGAAACGGGCTGCATCCGCACCCCGGCAAGGTGTTCTACACCTCCACGCACGACACGACGACGCTCGTGGGCCATTGCGCGAGCTCGCTCGTTGCACCGGATGACGATAAGGCCGCGCGCGAGCTCGGGGCACGGCTGGTCAAAGAGGCGCTCGAGAGCGATGCGCGCGTGGTCATGATGCCGCTGCAAGATGTCCTCGGCCTTGGTGACGAAGCGCGCATGAACGTACCCGGCGTCGCGAGCGGCAACTGGAGCTGGCAGGCGTGCGAGGAGGACGTTGCTCGGGCGATTGAGCCCACCGCCGCCCTCATGCGCGAGACGGGCCGCTTCGCATCGTGAGCCGAGCAGCCGTCGCCCCATCTGTTGCTAGATGAGCGATTAGGGTACAGTACCGTTGTTTGTTTGAATGCAATCCTTTCGTTGGGAGAACTATGGCACGCTATGATTACCGTTGCACCGCATGCGGTGAAGTCTTTGAAGTTGAGCACGCGATGACCGAGCGCCCCGAGGTGAGCTGCCCGAAGTGCGGAGCGAAGGCCGAGAAGGTCTTCACCGCGAGCGGCATCAAGTTCGCAGGAAGCGGCTTCTACAACACCGATCAGCGCGGAGGGAGTTCCTCGACGGAAGCGACCTCCGGCTCGAGCGACAGCAGCGCATCTACAGATTCCAGCGCATCTGCCGGCTCGTCGCATTCCTGCGAGAACTGCCCGCACAAAGACGCGTAGGCGCACCCACCCAATATGACCTGCTACCTGCGCTGGCTCACACGTTTGTGGGCCAGCGCTTTCTTTTGCAAATCCAAACGGGTCCAACGAGCCCGTGAGCGCGCCAGATACCCCCTGCATGCGAAAAACGCTCACGTGCATCCGGCGTGGCCCGCATGCACGACAACGCCGGGTCGCATGCACGGCAACGCCGGATCGCCTGCGCGGCAACGCCGGATCGCCTGCGTGGCCCCGCAAAGGCGGTTTCAACTTTTGGGCACTTCAGCGGCATACTAGAAAGTATCAATCAGGAGACCGAAAGAAAACAGCAGGTAGATGGCTTGCCTTTTCGCTCTTTCGCGCTTGATACTCAGCAACCCCGCAATCAAGTGCCCAAAAGTTGAAAACCTGCTCCGCATGCTTCTCGGAAGAGGCATTCAGGGCGCCGAGCAGAGCAATATGAAGCCCGCCCGGACGCTAAGCGGTTTTGCGACGGACAAGCCGGGCGCAGAAATGGCCATCGAAGCTGTCGAGCGCGGGAACGGTTTGGAAGAGGCCACGATCGGTCTCCTGGGAGCGCACGTATGCGGTCGCATCAGCGAACTCAGGGCGCTCGAATATCGGAGCCTGCGAGACGGGCGCGAGCGCGAAGCCACGGCCAACCTCACTATTGAGAAAAGCGTCGACCACCGCCGCGTTTTCCTGCTGGAGCACCGAGCAGGTCGCGTAGACAAGCTGCCCGCCAGGACGCACGCGCCGCGCCGCCTCGGTAAGCAGGGCAAGCTGCAAGCCGGGCATGTCGCGATCGATGTCTTCAGGCAGAAGGCGCCAGGGAATCTCGGGGTGGCGACGCATGGTGCCCGTGCCGGTGCAGGGCGCGTCTACAAGCACGCTATCGAAGAGGTGCCGCTCCCCTGCCCGACGATCAGTTTCGGAAAGGGCGCGATCAAGGTCGCAACCGTCACCGGTAACGAAGCAGACGCCCTCGATAAGCCCAGCGCGCTCGAGGCGACGGCGATTCAGGCGATTCTTCTTCTTTGAAAGCTCAACCGCAACAGCCGAGCGCCTCATGCCGCAGCGAGTCGCTTGCGCCGCCATGACGAAGCTCTTGGTACCGCGACCCGCGCCAACCTCGAGGCAGTCGCCCGGCATCGTGGCAGCCGTCGCCACCACCTGGGCATTCAGGTCGCAGACCGCAACGGCAGAACGCTTGAGCAGATCGGTATGCATAAGCTCTGAGCTGGCGACCGGCGCGATGCAGCCGGGTAGCTCGGCAGCATCAGAAGCACCGACACGCAGGCCCGCAAGGACGTCTTCTGCCGTAGCATCATGAGGGTTGAGGTGCACCGCTACGGGAGCCGGCTCAAGCTCGCAACCAAAGAGCAGGCGAGCTCGCTCGAAACCAAGCGAGGCGATTACCTCCCCCGCGAGCCATGCCGGCAGGCCCGCCGAGCGTGCAGCCGAGACCGTGTCGCGCTCGGATCCCGCCGGAACATCCTCGGCGGCCAGATACACCCCGCGGTCGGCAACGATGCGACGGAGCACGGCGTTCGCGAAGCCTGCAGCACTCTTCGCGCGGGTACGCACGAGCTCCACACCCTGACTCACCGCCGCCCGGGGCTCAGTGCCCAGATAGACGATCTCAAACGCCGCGATGCGAAGCGCCTCGCGAATGCGGACGTTCATACGGCCGGGCTTCTCACAGTAGGTATCGATAAGCTCGTCAAGGCAGCCATAGGTTGCCACCACACCGAGCACAAGGCGGGTCGCAAGGCCGGCGTCGCGGCGGCTCAGCTCACGCAACTCCGGCGAGGCGTCGAGGCCATCGCGGGCATAGGCTCCGCTTTCCTCAAGATCGAGCAGGATATCGAGGGCAACCCGGCGCGCGGGTGAAAGTTCCGTCACGAGAGCGTCTCCCAACTGCCCTCGCGCTCGCGCTGCCCCGCAGCCCATGAAGCAGCGTCCATCGCACGCTTTCCGTCGGGCTTGAGCTCAAGGACCTCGATGATTCCATCCGAACAGCCCATGTACAGCCGCTTGTCGTGGATTGCGAATGCTCCGGCATCAAGGTTCGAGATGGCAGAGGGTGCGGGCGCTTCTTGCGCCGAGACGATTCGAGCTGCCTTGCCTGCAACGACGCAGCGAGCAGGCGCCGCATCCGAGGAAGCGAGCACACGGCGCACGTTATCGCACGCGCTCGCCGCGGGGTCAAGGCGCATCTCTGCCTTGGAAATCTTTGCCGCGTGGGTGACGAGCGACTCATCCTGCACGGTCCAGGGCGCGGTGCCGTCAACGATCGAGGGAAGCATCTTTACGAGCAGGTCGCCGCCGAGCTTGCCGAGCTCCGCGGTAAGCTCGTCCGCGGTCTTGCCCGGAACGCTGCACGAAGCCTGTGCGCAGTAGTCGCCCGTATCGACCCCCTGGCCGATGCGCATGATGGATACGCCCGTTTCGGCATCGCCGGCAAGAATGCAGCGCTGGATGGGAGCCGCGCCGCGCCAACGGGGCAGAAGCGACGCGTGCACGTTCACGCACCCGGCAGGAGCCATGGTGAGGACCTCGTTGGGCAGGATGCACCCGTAAGCCGCCACACAGAACACATCGGCCTGAGCGGCACGCAGCGCCTCGAGCGCCTCAGGGGTCATGCGCGCGGTCTCGAGCACGGGAAGACCGAGCTCGAGCGCCGCCTCCTTAACGGGAGAGGGTTCGAGCTTCTTGCCACGCGAGCGAACCGCATCGGGCCGCGTGACCACGAGGGCAACATCGAAGGCGGCATCGAGCGCCCTGAGCGAGGGCACAGCGAAAGCCGGTGTTCCCATGAATACGACACGCATGAGGGCTCCTTTCTCGGCAACCTCCGATTCCGTTTGCCCGGCGTTCGGGCAGTCCTCGCCGCCTCAGCCCTGCTGAGGCGGCTGCGGAACTCATGGCGGGCAAACGGAATCGGAGGGGGCTCGAAACTCGCGCGGAAAAAGAGAGTACTTAGTCGGTTTCGCCGGGCTTGGCTCCGCGGCGCAGCGCCTCCTGGTACTCGCGCATGGCATGCATGCGCTGGGCAGGCTCGAGTCGCTCGAACATGGTGATGCCGTGCAGGTGGTCGATTTCGTGCTGCAGGCACACGCAGAACACGCCGCCCTCGGCCTCGTAGCGCATAAGGTTCGCATCAAGGTCATACGCCTCCACCACCACGCGGTCGGGGCGCTTGATCTCGCAGCTCACACCGGGAATGGACAGGCATCCTTCCGAGAAGGGCACAAGGTGGTCAGACTGCTCGACGATAACGGGATTGATGAGGACGATCGGATCGTAATCGTCAGCCGACTCGTAGTCCGTGTCGATGACCACCATCTGCACGAGCTCGCCAATTTGCGGGGCGGCAAGGCCGACTCCGGCATTTTCGAACATCTCGCGCTTCATGCGCTCGGCGAGTGCCTCGATTTCGGGCGTTATCTCTTCGATGGGTTTGCACTCCTGCCGCAAGCGCGGGTCGGGAGAAAGCACGATTCCGTTCACTTCCATGGCAACCTTCCCTATGTCGGCGCGCAGCCTGCGCGCGGTACTCTCAAACGCTAACCACTGTACCCCCACGCGCCGCGCGCAAACCCGCCGCCCGCAGCGCTTCACGATAAAACCCGCAGGCACGGGGTAAGACAATGAACTTGTCTCTTTGTCTCACATAAGGTCGTAGGGGTCGACGTCGACGGAGATGCTGATGCCGCGCTCCTCGCCCACGCGGGCAAGCGCCTCGGCGATAGCAGACGAGACATCGTAGTCGAGCGGGGCTTTGACGAGGAAATGGAAACGATACCGGTCCTTCGCCCGCTCGATGACACAGCTCGCGGGTCCGAGCACTACGGGAAGACCGACCACCGCCAAACCGCTGCCCCTTCCCGCAGATGCCGGCACCCCGAGCTTGAACACGCGCCGCACCTCCGTAGCGAATCGATCGGCAAAGGAGCGCGTGCGCTCCTCCGAGCGGCCGCGGCACACGACATTCACCAGACGAACATAGGGCGGGTACTGGGCATCGAGGCGCATGGCAAGGTCGTGGCTAAGGAAGACCGAGCGATCATGCGATGCCACGGCACGGATGACGGGGTCGTGCGGCAGATAGGTCTGGATGATGACCTCGCCCGGACGCTCGCCGCGCCCCGCTCGACCGGCCACCTGCTCGAGTAGGTCGTAGGCGCGCTCGCTCGCACGGAAATCGGGCATCTTGAGCGCGTAGTCGGCATTGATGACGCCCACGAGCGTGACCTCGGGGAAATCGAGGCCCTTCGCGATCATCTGTGTTCCCAGCAGCACGGCGCACTCAGCCGCGTCGAATTCCTCGAGGAGCCGGGCGTGGCCATCCTTGCCGCGCGTGGAGTCGGCATCCATGCGAATCACGGCAACATCGCTCGGGAGCAGTTGCCTGAGGGCATCTTCTACCTGCTGCGTCCCCAACCCCATCTTAGCGAGGTACGGGCTCCCGCACTGCGGGCAGCGCGAACCCGGCGCCGGATACGGCCGCACGCGATAGACCGACCCGCACGTATGGCATTCAAGGGTATGCGTGCGCTCATGGTAGGTGAGCGCCGTCGAGCAATGCTTGCATGTGGGAACGCATCCGCATTCCCGGCACATGAGGAACGGAGCGAAGCCGCGACGGTTATGGAGGAGCACCGCCTTCTCACGGCGCTCGACAATTCCCATAAGCGCATCATGAAGCGGACGGGAGAATATCGATCGGCTTCCACCGGAGAACTCGCGCCTCAAATCTGCCACGACGATGCGCGGAAGCACCGCCCCGCCGGGACGCTCAGGCATCTCGACTCGAGTCCACGCCTGACCGCGATGAGCCCCCCGGCGGCAGCGCTCGAGCACCTCGGACGAGGGCGTGGCAGATCCCAAGACGAGCGGGCAACCATAGCGCCGCGCCATCTCGGCCGCAACATCGCGCGCATGGTAACGCGGGCTCGAGCCCTGCTTATAGCTCTGCTCGTGCTCCTCATCGATGATGATGATGCCGAGCTCCCGGTACGGGCAGAACAACGCCGAGCGTGCGCCCACAACAACGCGCGCCGCCCCGCTTCGGACCATATCCCATTGATCGAGCCGCTCCCCGTCAGAAAGGCGCGAGTGGAACACGGCCACCGCATCCCCGAAGCGCGACCTGAAACGGCCGACCGTCTGCGCGGTGAGCGAGATCTCGGGCACGAGCACGCACGCGGCCTTTCCCGCCGCGAGCACGGGCTCGATGGCGGAGAGGTAGACCTCCGTCTTGCCCGAGCCAGTCACCCCGTCGATGACCACCACATCGCCGGCCTCGGCCTTCCGCGCGCGCTCGATGGCGGCAAGCGCGGCGCGCTGGCCTTCCGTCAAGCTTTCCGGAACCTGCGCGCGCGCAGACGAGAGACGGTGCTCCTCAGACGGCACGCCGCGCCAGGCACGACGTTTCTCGATGGCAACGATGCCTTTCTTCTCAAGCGTTCTTATCGTCGCCGACATGCTGGAATAGAGGAAGTTGAGCTCGCGCGTGGTCACCGGCCCGCAGGACAGGGCCTCCATGAGCTGGCGCTGGCGATGCGCGTTGACGGCGGGCCTATAGCCGCGGCCTTCGTCGGTAAGGGTCACCCACCGCTCGTGCACCTCCTTCGTCTTGGGACGTTCCACCTCGTAGCTGCCGTCCTCGAGCTTGCGCACGCGCGGCGTTGCCTTGGGAGGCAAGAAAAGACGGAGGCATTCAGCGACCGAGGCAACGTATTCACGCGACATCCAGAAGGCGAGCTGCGCAGACACCGGCCCGAAGGCGCGCTCGGCGAGCACGGAGCGCACAGGCAGCACGCGCTCGGGCGCAAGGCCTGCCGCTCCCGGCAGCTCAGCCAGCTCGGAGGCGCGCATGACGACATAGCCGGCAACCATGCGGCGATGGAACGAGACGAGCACGATGGCGCCCGGCACCGCCTCCTCATCAAACGATGCGGGAACCGCATAGGCGAAGGGATCAGACAGCGCACGCGAGGGAACGTCGACCACCACGGAGACGTAGCCGCACACGGGCTCCGAACCCTGCGCAAGCCGGCGCCCGCCCGAAGCCGTCACGGTATCGGGAACGAGGCCGGTCGCGGCGCGCGTTCGGTCTGCGCCCCGGGAGGACCCGGTGCCATCCGGCGCTACGGCCCCCTCCGAAGAGACATCCGGGGTAGCGTCAGCCGGGCGAAGCGGCTCCATGCCATCAGGAGAGCACGCTCCCCCGGTGCCCTCTTCCCCTACCAAATCCCACAGCGAAAGCTGCTCAGCCATGCACATCAAATCCCGCGAATGGATGCTCGTCGCCTAGAGGCCGCACGCAGCGCGCAGCTCGTCCACGCGGTCCGTATGCTCCCACGTAAAGTCCTCATCGTCACGACCGAAGTGCCCATAGGCCGCCGTCTTCTCGTAAATGGGACGGCGCAGGTCGAGGTCGCGGATGATGGCGCCAGGGCGAAGATCGAACACCTCTTCCACGGCTCGCTCGATCGCATCCTCGGCGACGACAGACGTCCCGAACGTGTCGACCATGATGGAGAGCGGGCGCGCCACGCCGATGGCGTAGGCGAGCTGAACCTCGCAACGGCAGGCAAGGCCGGCGGCAACTACGTTCTTGGCCACCCAGCGCGCGGCGTAGGCGGCGGAACGATCGACCTTCGTGCAGTCCTTGCCCGAGAAGGCGCCACCGCCGTGGCGACCCGTGCCGCCGTAGGTGTCGACGATGATCTTGCGACCGGTAAGGCCGGTGTCGCCCATGGGGCCGCCCACCACGAAGCGGCCGGTGGGGTTCACATAGACCCGGGCGCCGCCCCAAGGGATGCCCGCCCCATCGAGCACGGGCGCGATGACGTGCTTCAGCATATCCTCTTTGATAACGCCCATGTCCTCGATCTCGGGGGCATGCTGCGTAGAGATCACGACCGTCTCCACCGAGACGGGCCGGTCGTCCTCATAGCGCACGGTCACCTGGGTCTTGCCGTCCGGGCGAAGGTACGGGAGCGTGCCGTCGTGGCGAACTGCCGCCAGGCGCTCTGCCAAGCGGCTCGCCAGATAGTGCGGCATGGGCATGAAGGCAGAGGTCTCGTCGGTGGCGTACCCGAACATCATGCCCTGGTCGCCGGCGCCGATAAGGTCGAGCGGGTCGGTTGTGGTGCCGGCCTGCACATCAAAGCTCTCGTCCACACCCTGCGCGATGTCCGAGCTTTGGCCGTGGATCATGTTGATGACGCCGCATGCATGGCCGTCGAAGCCGTACTCTGCCCGGTCGTAACCGATGCGGCAGATGACGTCACGCGCGATCTGCTGCACGTCGACGTAGGCCTGGGTGCGAATCTCGCCCGAGATGACGACCATACCGGTGGTGAGAAGCGTCTCGGCAGCGCATCGCACGTTTTCGAGCTTGGCGGGAACGCCGTCCGTATCCACGTAGCCCATGGCTTCGAGGCGCGCCTCCTTGTCGAGGATGGCGTCGAGCACCGCATCCGAGATCTGGTCGGCAATCTTATCGGGATGGCCCTCCGTCACGGACTCAGAGGAAAAGAGGTAGCTGCGCGGCGTGGGTTCGCACGTCGAGGCGCAGGTGGGTGAGGTGGAACGAATCTGATCTGGCATATGAGCCCCTTTCGTATGACGTCCGGGGACCGTTACCATTCCCCCGGGCTATTCGGCTACGTGATTGTACCGCGCCGCGCGGACACGCATGCGCCCGCGCACAAGCGCCACATCTATTATTGCCGCCATCGTCGCTGCGGGCTTCAGTGAGACAACGGTGCCGGGTTAATCTGTCTCACATGAGACAATCGTGCCGGGTGAAACTGTCTCATCCCTTGTCTCATCGACCGTGACTCAGCCCGCGAACACACGCTCGGGACGAATATGCGTGCGCACCCGCGCAGCTGCGACAGTTGCAGCAAGGCCGATGGCGAGCCAGACCGTGAGCGCCACGCAGGCGCCGCCCGCACCGGACGCAGGGCCCGCCATGGCTCCGCGCAGGCCCTCGGCAAGCTGCGGCACGGGCAAGACCGCCCCGAGCGCCCCAAAGGCCCCGCTCGCGAAGGACGCGGGCAGCACGCTCCCCGCGCACACAAGCTGAAGCGCCAGCAGGAGCACGAGCACGGGAGCCGCCGCGCGTCCGCAGAGAGCCCGCGCGCCCTGATCAATCGCCGCGAACGACAGCGCCGCCAGAACCACGATGGCACAGAACGCGGGCATATGCGCAGGGGCGCTCCCCATGGCGAAGATAACGGCAAGCGCCACGGCAATCGCCTGAACGAGCGCCACGCCCGCCGAAACGACAAAGCCCGAGAGCACCGCCGGCAGCGCGCGGCCCGCCAAGACGACGCGTCCATCGAGCGGAGGCATCACGACAGCCGCCAGCAGCGCGCCGAGCCAGAGGGCCACCGCGAGCGCGATCGGCGCGACCTGCATGGGCCCCGAGACGCGGTTGCGCGCTTCCGTGGTGAAGGAAACGGGCGCCGCTGCGGCCTCAGCCCGCTCCTCCGCCTGGGACGAGGCAGCGCCTAGGCTCTCCCCGGCAGACGTCAGCGTATCGTTGATCGTTTCCTGCCCCTCGCGAAGCTGGCCGACGCCCGACGCAAGCTGCCCTTCTGCCGAGGCCATTACCGAGATGCCCTCACCCAAACCAGATATGCCCGCGCCCACGGCATCAAGCGCCTGCCCGAGCGCGACATTGCCCTGCCCGAGCGCCGCGGTAGCCGTAGAGAACGTATCGAGCACCTGCGGCAAGGCGGCGGTGCCCGCAGCCACGCCCTGCACCCCCAGCCCAAGCATGCCATCGGGCGCAAGCGATGCACCGGCCTGGGTGATGAGGCCGCCGGTCTCGATCAACGCCGGTGCAGAGGCGTCGAGAGTCGCCTTCGCAACCTGCGCGCTCACCGCAACCCTCAAAGCTGGCTCCACGAATTGGCCGGCAAGAGAGGCGATGTCGTTCGCGGCACCCGCAGCCGTCTGCTCAGCTTGGCTGTATTCTTCCGCAGCGCTCGCGAGCGCCTGGCGCTGTCCCTCCAAGCCGTCGAGAGAGGCGGCCGCCGAATCAACCTTGCCTGCAAGGGACTGCGCGTTTGCAGCAGCCTGCTCGAGCTCGCTGCGAAGACTCTCGCGCTCTAGCTCGAGCTCTTCGATACGCGCCGACACCTCTTCGAGCGTGTCAAGACCATCGGTTACCCCCGAGGGATCGAAGGTACCATTCGCTATCGCAGTAAGGCGGTGGACGAGCTCCTCGTATTCAGCATCGAGCGCTTCCATGCGCTGCACGATACCCTCCTGGCCCTCATCGCCTTGCTCCGAGGACAAGGTGCGCGCGAGCGCCTGCGCGCCCGTCTGCGCCTCCCCCACAGCAGCCTGCGCATCGCCGACCGCCCCTACAAGCGCCTCGGCGCCCGCTTGGACCGAGGACGAGGCATCGGACATGTTCCCCAGCGCATCGGACAGCGTCTGCGCATGCTCGGAGAATTGCGGCGCGAGCGAGCTCAGCTCGGCGAGGTCGGAAATGCTCTGATCAAGCTCGGACGAAGCCTTGAGAAGGCCCTCGCCCGTACGCGTGACCGCGGAGCCGAGCGTTTCAATGCCCTCCCCTGCCGCGGCAACGCCAGCCGCCGTGGCTTCGGCACCGGCGGCAAGCGGAGCAATGATCTGGTCGTTCGTTGCATCCATGCCGGCTGCGAGCGACTCCGCTCCCGCGCCCGCCGCCGTCACGCCGCTCGCGATCGCGCCAACGCCCTCTGCAAGCGCGCCGGTGCCGGACGCCGTCTGCTCAAGGCCCTCCGCCATGGCACTCGTCCCCTGCTCAAGGGCATCGTAGGCGCTATCCAGCATGACCGCCCCGTCTGCGGTGAGCGTCAGCGTGGATGCTTGGCTGCGCACATTATTGAGCACGTTCAGAAGGTAATTCTCGCCAAGATCGGAACGAAGGCGGGCCTGGACCTGCCTGAGTACCGCAGAGCCCTCTTTTGTGGCAAGCACATTCTGCGCGCCATCGGAAATGATGCGAAGCTGCGCCTGCTCGGGATTCGAACCCGTGAGGCTCGACACCTTTTCCGAATAATCTGCCGGAATCTCGAGGATGAGCGCGTATGTACCGTTGGCAAGACCTTGCTCGGCCTCGGATGCGCCTACCTCGCTCCATGCGAGCTCGTCCGAATCGAGGAGCGAATCGACGAGGTCCGAGCCGGCTTGCACGTTCCGGCCGTCTGCATCGACCGCGCCCTCGTCGAGATTCACCACCGCCACGGGGATCCGGCTTGAGGCATCGAGTGCGGGAACGAGCGCCGCCACGAGAACCGCTGCCGTAAGCGCCGGCACGAGCACGGCGGCCGCAAGGATGGAAGTACGGCCGCGACCAAGGCGGGCAGCCAGAGAGCGAACGATGTCCATGAAGGCGCTCATTACGCCATCACCTCCAGCTTGGGCGCAAGGGAATCAGGGACGGCATCGGCCTCGCAAGCGGAAACTGCAGAGGCAGGTTCACTCGGGTGGCCGCTTGCACGCATCGCATCGAGAGCCTCTGCCGCGGGAATATCGAGCGCGCACGCGGAACAGCCGAAAGCCTCGGCCGCGCAGGCGCACGCCGGCTCGCTCGTTGCAACGAGAACCGCCGTGCCCATTCGCACGGCAACAGAGCACACATCTTCGACAAGCATCGAGGCATCGGCGGCAGAAAGACCCGTAACGAATGGGTCGGTCAAATCGATCACGGCGACGCGCGGCGCGCCCGCCAGCGCGAGCGCGGCAGAGAAGCGCGCACGCTGCGCGGGATTAAGCCGGTCTACCTCCTGCTCAGATGCCGTAGCGAGACCAAGCGCGGCAAGAAACGGGAGGACATCGGACGCGCGAGACCCCGCGCCAAAGGGGCTCTGCTTGGCGTCGCGTTTTCCCGCCGCATCGACAGCGGGCTCGCATTCTGGACTGAACGCGGCAGCATGCTCCGCAGCGCCCTCCGCAACGCCCGCCGCGAGATCCGCGGCATAGCCCGCACGTGATGAACCGTTCGTGCCTGCTGCACCGCGCACGCGTGCCGCGCCACCGCGGTGCGCTCGCAACCGGGCTTCACGAGCGACCGCTTCCTCGACCGTCCACGCGCCCGATACCTCGGCCACTCGCTCAAATACTCCAAGGCCCACCCGCGCCCGAGGCAGCCGCTCGCGCGGAGCAAAAGCTCGCCGCAGAGCAGCAAGACCGCTGGCTGGCGCGCCGCCGGCCAACTCCACCCCGCACACTACAAGCGAGCCCGATGTGGGATTAACGAGCCCCGCCACAGCAAGCAGCACGTCGCGCGCCGGCGCATGATCGGTCGAGAGCAGCACGCACACCTCACCTGGAGAAACTTCAAACGAGGAGAATTCGAACGAACGATACGCTCCGCTGCGGTAAGAAACGTCGTGAGCTACGATTGCCGGTGCTTCCACGGTCTACCTTCCCGACACATGGTGACAGATATTCTTAGGTTCATACCCATTTGTTATCACCGCAGCCCAAAAAGATGCAAAGATGCCGAGAAGAGCGAACCATGCCTATAGCGAACCATGCCTATAGCGAACCATGCCTATAGCATGGCTTGATACCGAAATCGTGTACACGAGCGTCACGAATCGTTGATTTTGCGATTGTTTTTGACGCTCGTGTACATGTTTTGACGGAGCCTGGCCCTATTCCGACCGTCTCAAGGCCCTATTCCGGCAGAGCCCGCACCCCGCACCCGAGCTCACTGCTCCGCGCATTCCTGCATACCGCTTCCCCTGCCCCAACCCCTGCGCTCGCGCTGCTATAATCAGGGGCGCAAAACCGCAAGCTCACGGCCCGCGAGCCGCACGACCATCAGAGGAGCACACTCATGTCCAACGTCCGCGTCCGCTTCGCACCCTCGCCTACCGGCAAGCTGCATATCGGCGGCGCCCGCACGGCGATCTACAACTGGGCGTTCGCGCGCGCTAATGGCGGCACGTTCATCCTGCGCATCGACGACACCGATCCCACCCGCTCCACCGAGGAGAATACGCAGATCATCCTGCGCGCCATGCGCTGGCTTGGGCTCGATTGGGACGAGGGCCCCGAGGTGGGCGGCGCGTACAGCCCCTACTCCCAAACCGAGCGCCTGGATATCTACCGCGAGGCCGCCGAGCGCCTGCTCGCCGAGGGCAAGGCCTATCCCTGCTTCTGCACGCCCGAGCAGCTCGCCCAGGACCGTGCCGAGGCGCAGGCGCGCAAGGACCCCTTCCAGGGCTACAACCGCCGCTGCCGCAACATCCCGGCCGACGAGGCCCGCGCCCGCATGGAGGCCGGCGAGCCCTACACCCTGCGCATCAAGGTGCCCGAGGACCGCGGCGACGTGGTTATCGACGACGCCGTCCATGGCAAGGTGACGTTCGCAGCCAAGGAGCTCGACGATTTCGTGATCTTCCGCTCCGACGGCACGCCCACCTATAACTTTGCCACCGTGGTGGACGACGCCGCGATGGGCATCACCCACGTGATTCGCGGCGACGACCACCTCTCCAACACTCCGCGCCAGGTCATGGTCTACGAGGCCCTTGGCGCACCCGTTCCCACCTTCGCGCACATCTCGATGATTCTCGGCGCAGACGGCAAGAAGCTCTCCAAACGCCATGGCGCCACCAGCGTCGAAGAGTACCGCGACGCGGGCTACCTTTCGGATGCCTTTGTGAATTACCTGGCGCTTCTTGGCTGGTCACTCGACGGCGAGACCACGATCATCCCCCGCGACGTGCTCGCGAGCAAGTTCTCGCTCGAGCGCATCTCCAAGAACCCCGCGACCTTCGATCCCAAGAAGCTCGACTGGGTGAACGCGGAGTACATCAATGCCATGACCGACGCCGATTTCGCCGACCAGATCATGCTCCCCGAGCTTCACGAGGCCGGTCTTCTTGCCGGCGGCACCGAACTCGACGAGGCATGGGTCGACAAGCTCGCCGCTATCGTGAAGCCGCGCACCAAGATGCCTGCCGACGCCGCAACCGTTGCCGCACCCGTCTTCGCCACCGCTGAAACCTTGGAATACGACGAGAAGTCCGTAAACAAGGGCCTTGCCAAGGAGGGCATGGGCTCTGTGCTCGACGCCGCGCGTGCCGCGCTCGAAGCGCTGCCCGAAGACGGCTGGACAGCCGAGGCCATCGATGGCGCCTTGGAGCCCCTGCCCGACGCGCTTGACCTCAAGAAGCGCGTGGTGTTCCAGGCAGTGCGCGTTGCCGTGTGCGGCAACATGGTGAGCCCTCCGCTCGGCGAGACGATGGAGCTCATTGGCCGCGATGACTGTATGGCTCGCATCGAGCGAGCGCGCGAGATGGCGCTCTAGCGCAGAGCGCAGCCACACCTGGAGCGAATGCGTACCGAACGGGTGCGTCCCCGGCGGATGCTTTCCGGGTTTTCCTGCGCGGGTGAGGTTTCCTCTTGACTGGGGGTCAAGGGGCTTTGGCGGTACTCCCCGCGTGAGCGCGGGTGCTCCAGCTTCGGATGCCTCGCGCTCCATACACCTTACGTGTTTCCCGTGTACGCGGGGCGGAAGCGGCATCGCCCGCGTCCGTCTCGCTTTTTGTCCGCACGACATGGTACTGGTATAGGAGGAGATACCGCGGCAAGAAGGAGGAAGCATGGCAGAGCGCATCCAAGACACGAAACGCGACTATGACGGTGCAGACGAACAGAGCGTAAAGGGCGGCTGCGATACGCAAGCGGAACGTACGCTCGTCATCGGCGATATGCACTGCAAGGAGGAACCCATCCTCGAACGCGTGGACGCGGCGATCGAGCAACTCGGCTGCGGGCGCATCGTGTTCTGCGGCGACTACGTAGACGAATGGCACTCGAACCTCCTCACCATGCGCGATGCCCTCGACGCCCTGCGCACCTGGGTGCTCAAGCGTCGTGCGGACGGCCTGACCGTCGACCTCGTGACGGGCAATCACGACATGCAGTACCGCCTGCGCGAAACAGGACCGGGCACGCATGCGCCGCTCTTCGACGAAGTGGCGCACTTGCTCGATGAGCTTAATGTGCGCGCGGCCACAACCGTGGGCAACACACTTGTCACCCATGCCGGCGTCACACGCAGCTGGGCGACGGACTGCCTCGACCTCGCCGAGGGCACAGACGCGCAAACCATCGCCCGGCAACTCAACTCCCTCCTCGACCATGGACAGAAAATCTCGCTGCGCATGCTCGCCATGGCGGGCGCGGGCCGCGGCGGCTACGAGCTCCCCGGCCCCCTCTGGGCGGACCGCTCGGAACTCGCGCACGACCCGCTTCCGGGACTCGACCAAATCGTCGGGCACACGCCGGTGGAATCCATCGACCTGTGGAACATCCCGGCCGAAGACGGCGTCCGCACCGGAGCGCGACTCGTGTTCTGCGACACATTCAGCCTGAAGAGCAATCTCTCGCCTATCGGAGACGGCAGCATGCTCCTCGTGGAGGGCACGGGCGTCCGTGCAGTCACCGATGAGGAGCTCGGCCTTACCCCCTGGCCGGCTACCATCTGGGATTGGATGACCATCCACGTTCTGCCGTTTTTGGGTTAGAAAAGGGGGTGCGCCATGACGCGTACCGAGACGGCGCGAGTCGAGGCATGCGATGCGCCGGGCATCGAGCGCATCCTGCGCGGCGGCTGGGCAGCAGACTTCAAGGCGGTTCTGCTCGCGCATGAGGTGCCCGCCCTGTGCACGCTAGACGAGGCGCTGCGCGACCGGCCGGTGACGCGGTTTCTCGTCTATAAGCTGTTCGCGCACTGCAATGTTTACACGATCCAGACATACTGCGGAGAGAAGAGCGCGGAGTACGAAGCATCGCGGGCCGCGCGGGCGCTGCTCGCCGGCGCAGCACAGGAGACGGGCACGAACATGCGCCTGCATCTTAACAAGAAACGAGATGAGCTCGTCCTTCCGACGGGGTGCGCAGGTAGCGCGAGCAGCGAAGCGCCGTACGCAATTGCAGACTACGATGTCATGAATTCCGTGGCTCTGCGTTTCAAAGACTGCAAACTGGGAACGACGTGGTTCAGCCTCATGAAACTGCTCGTCGACCTCGACGCTCTGGGGCTTGGGCAGGATGCAGACAAGGACATGCTCTGCGCTGCGCTCGCGGAGCGCGTCGAGGGTGCACAGGGCGACTCCGCACGGCTCGCCACCTTGTTCCGCGACGAGCGGAAGGTCATCGTCGAGAGGCTTGGTGCGCAACCGCGGGTCCACCAGGCGCAGATCTACGAGGCGCTCGCGCACTATACGGACCTCACCCACACCATCGGGAACTTCGGCCTCATACCCTTCGGTCATCCGGGAACGCGCCGGACCTTCAACCCATGGAAAGGCTGCGGCGGCGTCACGGGTGACCGCCAAGATTGCTTCCTCGAAGCGCTTCGCAACGCCTGGGGCTCGTTCACATGGAAGCTCTCGGACGGCTCCGAGGTGCCCTGCGCGGAGGTCATGTCCTTTCCCGACTATATCCGCGCAGCGCAGCTTGGGCTCTACTGCGTGGGGCGCGAGGTAGTCGAGACGTTCCTAGATGCAGCGCGTCACGAGGACGCAGATGGCATCATCGCTGCCTACGCGCATGTCGAGCAGGCGTGTACGAACATACCGGTCGACCTCGATAAGGAATTCCCCAGCGAGCCAGCCGGGGTCGCCCACCTTAAGGGCGCAACACTGCGCATCGAAGCGCGCGGGCGGCTCATCATGGCGCGGTACCGGCACTGTCAACGCCAGTCCATTTGATACAATCGGCTCGGTTCATCAACGCGATCGCGCTCGGCGCATCCGAGCGGTTCGTTCGCGCCAGCACAAGGAGGGGCAATGTCGGGCACATCCGCTGCACCGTCCGCATTCGAAATCTTGGGCCCGATCATGGTCGGGCCATCATCGTCGCATACCGCAGGGGCGCTCCGCCTCGCGCAGGTAGCGGCCTCGCTCATGGAAGCACCTGTCGCGCGCGTGCGCTTCGTGCTGCATAACAGCTTCGCACACACGTACCGCGGACACGGCACCGACCGCGCGCTCGTGGCGGGCATCCTGGGACTTGCCACAGACGACGAGCGCATCCGCGATGCCTTCGAGCTCGCGCGCGAGCGCGGCCTCTCCTTCGAGTTCGTTCCCGGCGCCGATGACGAGCACCTGCATCCCAACACCGTAGATATCGAGATGGAGGATGCCTGCGGGAGCGCCTGCTCGGTGCGAGGAGAAAGCCTTGGCGGCGGCCGCGTGCGTCTTTCGCGCGTGAGCGGGGTCGAAGTCGATATCACGGGCGAGTACGACACCATCTTCGTCACCCATCGCGACACGCCCGGCGTGCTTGCAGCGCTCACGGTTCGCCTGTCCGAGCACAACGTGAACATCGCCTTCATGCGCACCTACCGCACCGAGAGGGGCGGAGCGGCCTACACCGTCTTCGAGCTCGACGAGCTTCCGCAGGGCGAGCGGCTGGAAGGCCTGCTCAGCGAGCTCCGCGCAAACGAGAACGTGCGCGTGGCCACCCTCATCCGCGTGCCTGGAACGGTTCGTGCGCCCGAAACGGGAAACCCGGGCTGCACATTCGCCAACGCAGCCGAGCTGCTTGCCTGCTGCGAGGGCAACGACGGCGCGCAGCAAACCATCGGCGGCATCATGCGCCGCCGCGAGGAAGCGCTCATCGGAATCGACGCGGCCCGCGCCGCTATGAGCCGCGTCATCGAGGTCATGCACGCCGAGACCACAGAGCCCCTCGAGCGCCCGCGGCGCTCGCTCGGAGGGCTCATCGGCGGAGAGGCCAAGCGAGTGCAGGGCGCAGCCGGCACCTTCGCCCCCGCCCTCATGGGAGCCGTCCAAACCGAAGCCGTCGCCCGCGCGATGGCGGTGCTCGAGCGCAGCGCTTCCATGGGCGTGATCGTGGCCGCCCCCACGGCTGGCTCGGCGGGCGTCGTGCCCGGATGCGTGCTCGCCACGGCAAAAGCCCTTGGGCTTGACGCGGACGCGATCCAGGACGCGCTCTACGCAGCCGCTGCCGTAGGGCTCATCCTCACGCTGAATGCAAGCGTTGCAGGCGCGGAGGGCGGCTGCCAAGCCGAGGTGGGCAGCGCGGCCGCCATGGCGGCGTGTGCGCTCGTGCAGATGCAGGGCGGCACGCCGCGCCAAGCACTGGACGCGGCCTCGCTCACCCTCGGCAACCTGCTCGGACTCGTATGCGACCCCGTGGGCGGCCTTGTGGAGGTGCCCTGCCAAAACCGCAACGCTATCGGCGTGGCCGCAGCGTTCTCCTCGGCGCAGCTCGCGCTCTCGGGCATAGAGGCGCTTGTGCCCCTCGACGAGATGGCAACGGTCATGCGCGATGTGGGGCGCGCGCTGCCCGCGTCGCTGCGCGAGACGGCGCGGGGAGGCATTGCCCAAGCTCCCTCAGCGCGCGCGGCATGCGCCTCGTGCGGCGGGTGCGCGGCACACCGTTAGCCCCTCTCGGGCGCTCGGCGGCTCGCCGAGACAGCTCGCCGCGCGATCTCAACGCCATGCCGGCCCACCCGCAGCCAAGGACGGGCGCACCCCACGGCTCGCCGTGCTCCACGGGGCCACCGCCGCGCCCCGGCCCGCCGCGCTCCAACGGACTGCCTCCGCGGCCCCGCCCCGCCGCGCCCCAAGACCCGCCGCTGCGCCCCGCGCCCTCCCCTGCAACGCATCGTGAAAGCTCCAGACGCATATTCCATTGTCCGCACACGCAGGTATAATCGCTTATGGAATATTACCGTCACAATCCGTTGGAGGTACGCTCCACGATGCGTCCATCTGATTTCAGCTCATCTTCAGATAGCGATAAGACCATCGTCTCCCCGCTCCCCGCTGCCCCGTCCGCCGATGCGAGGGCCGGGCGCACGGAGGTTCGGCGCACCCAGCCGGGAAGCCACTTTGCCGCGCCGCAGAAGCCGAAGGCCAGCTCCCGCAAGGGCAGACGCGACGAGCGCACGCCGCGGAACCGGCGCCGCGTTCCCTTCATCGTGCTGGGAGTCATCGTCGCGCTGCTCGTCATCACCTATGCCGGCGGCGCCATCATCTTCTCGAACGTCTTCTACCCCGGCACCACGATCGCCGGCGCCGACGTCTCGCTCATCGGCCCCGGCAGCGCCGCCACCCGCATCCGTTCATCCATGAACCGCT
>LBJMC04202__coassemble_244_pt1 | contig 47696 bp, 32 predicted proteins | sample LBJMC04202__metabat2_low_PE_040 | metagenome-assembled genome bin LBJMC04202 | reverse complement strand
CGCGTCCGCCTGCTCCGCCGGGCGCACCTGCTCCGCTCCGCTCGGCAGCCCCGCGCCATCCGCTCGCTCCGCCACACCCGGCAGCCCCGCCGAGCTCAACAGCTCCACGGGCTCGGCGCCCTCGTCAGTCACGCTTGGCTGGCACGCGAGTACCTCGTTCACGCGCGCGGCCGAGGCGCTCGCCTTGGTAAACACCACCACAAGATTCGCCACGTATACGATAGAAAGCAGCGCTTGGGTCATGTAACTCACAAAGGCCACGACCTGACCCTGCGTGAGCTCGCCGATGTTCACCTGGATACCACCCGCCCAAAGGATGGCGCAAACAGCGAGGTACATCACCAAAAACGTCACAGGGTTGAGCACCGAGGAGAGCCGGCCGACCGCAATGGCGGTAGCGGCTTGATCTTGGGCTGCATCGGCGAGGCGCCGCCGTTCGTGCCCCTCTCTAACAAAGGCGCGCACCACGCGAACGCCCGACAACCCCTCGCGCACGATGAGCGCGATGCGGTCGAGCTTCGCCTGCATACTGCGATAATACGGAATGCATGCCTTCATGACGAACCAGAAGAGACCACCCACAACGGCCATCGACACCACAAAGATGAGCCCGAGCCGCACGTCGATAGCGAGCGCGGCGACAAGCGATCCCACGGCCAGAAACGGCCAGCGCATGAGCTGCCGTATGCCGAGTGCGATGGCAAGCTGAACCTGGTTGACGTCGTTGGTGATGCGCGTGGTGAGCGAAGGCGTACCAAAGCGGTCGAGGTCAGCATGAGAAAGCGCGTTGATGTGCTCGTACAGGCTGTGGCGGATGCTTGTGCCCATGCCCTGCGACGCGCGCGAGGCCATCTTCTGGCAGGCAAGGGCGAAGAGGATGGCCACGGCGGCCATCGCGAGAAGGATTCCACCGCCTGTGAGCACGGGTTGCACGCTGCGCGTGCCCACACCCGCGTCGATCATATAGGCCACAATGATGGGCGTGAACAGGTCGAACACGACTTCGATGAGCTTGCAGAGCGGACCGAGAACAAGGTTCGCGCGGTACGAGCCGCCGAAGCTTTTGAGGAGCTTGAACATAGACCGCCTTCGGTCGGGCAATGGATTGCTCAAGCCATGATAGGGCAAGCTGGTTGAGCTCGCAAAACGAAACGGCATGAACTAGTGGGTGCAACAAGGAATTAAGAGGCACACGCCGGAGCGGGACCGAGTGCGGAGGGTCTAGCGAGTGTGCTCTCTATCTAGCAGCGCGCTCCTCGCCCGGCGGGCGTACCCCCCGCCCAGTGAGCGCCTCTCTCGGCTGGAGCGCTCCCTGCCCGGCAGTGCACTCCTTGCACTCCATATACAAAAAGCGCCCGTGCGCTCGATGGATCCGGGTGCCCGGCAGAGGCTCCTTATGGCTGCTTCCTCCCGGACCTGACCAGGTTCGGAACATATCGTCACCCGAACCCATCGAACGCGCTAGGCGCTTGGTCTATGGTACCCGCTTCCACCGCCGCCGTCTAGGAAAACATCGATTAATCCCAACAGACGAGAAATCGCGACACGCTCGCCTCTGCATATTTGGAATTAACGGCGCTCATTGCGGCAAATCGGAAGCTGCTCCCTGTTCACCGAGCCGGCTCCGGAACCATCCTCCCGCTCGGTGCGGCAAATATGGAGTTACCCCTCCTCTGGCTCTGCAAATCCTGAGTTATCGACAACGCTCCGGCCCCCGGCGTTGCAGATATGGAGTTATGCTCGGCGAGTGCGGCAGATTCGGAGTTATCGGCAGCGTCCCCCTCGCCCAACGTAGCAATTCTGGAGTTAAGGGCTCCCAGCGCTGCAGATCCGGAGTTACGGGTGCCTGTGGAGGCCGATAACCCCGGAACTGCAGCACTCGGCGCGAGTAACTCCGAATCCGCAGCGCTGGGCACCGAATAACCCCAAATCCGCAGCGCTGGAGAATCGAGCTCAATGGGCAAGACTGCTCCAGCAGGCAATCCGCCAAATTCGGCAACCCGTCGTTGCCGGCAGCCACCCACGATGAGCATGGGATGGCCCGAATCCGCCGCCTCGAATTCACCCGCATGCGGCACTGAACATGCCCGGATAAAGAATCGGGGGCCCAGAGCTGCCAACCTTATAGCAGATACGCGCGGATGACAGCCTCGCCGGCGGCACGGAGGTTGGCGCGCGCCTGGCTGGGGTCGAGAGCATGGGAGAGATCCATCGGCCTACGCACGATGGGCAGAACGAGATCAATTCCTTGCTCGCACACGGCGTCAAGATCATCGGCTCGGCCACCCACTACAGCAACCACGGGCACGCCGGCGGCCCGGGCGCGGCGCGCCACGCCGAGCGGGGCCTTGCCGCCCGCCGTCTGGCCGTCCATCATTCCCTCGCCGGTTACCACTACATCGCAGTCGCGCAGCGCCTCATCGAACCCGGCGCGATCAAGCACCGCATCAATCCCAGGCGTGAGCGCGCCCCCAAGCGCGAGTACCGCCGCGCCCAAACCGCCCGCTGCTCCTGCTCCGGGCACACCGGCCAGCGAGCGGAAGCGCGGGGCGGCCACCGCGCGACACGCCGCATCGAGCAGCGCCCCGTAGCGGACCATCCAGCGGTCGTAAGCATCGAGCGCGTCGGGGTCTTGAGCCAGCCCCTTCTGCGGGCCAAAGACACGCAGGGCACCTCGCGATCCCACCAGCGGGTTCGTCACATCCGAAAGCGCGATAAGGCGCGCAGGCCCGAGCGCCTGCGCCGCCGGCGCCAGATCGATAGAAGCGACCTTCTCAAGTCCCGCGAGGCCCGTTGGGATGTCCCGACCATCCACATCGAGCAGCCGAGCGCCGAGCGCCTGCAGAAATCCCGCACCGCCGTCGTTGGTCGCGCTCCCTCCAAGGCCGAGATAGATGGTTTGCGCGCCGCACGCAATCGCGTCGAGCACCAGCTCGCCCACGCCGTAGGTCGTGGCAGCAATCGCAGCTTGGGGAGTTCGGTCAGAGCTACCGAGGCCCGCGACGACCGCCATCTCGATGAACGCTTCATGGTAAGTGCCGACGGAGCGCTCGAGGCCGCGCCCGCCCTCCGCGTGCACTGTGGAGGATGCGTCGCTCTCTTCTGCCGAACGCACGGCTTCCGAATTTGCAGCGGAGCCATCAATCGCTGCTAAAGGCACGTCACCTGCAGCATCGAACAGCAAGTATTCAGCGGAAATAACGCGTCCGAACGCGTCAAGCGCCTGCGCTGCGCGCCTCGCCATTCCACCCGATGCCGCGAGCGCCTCCCCCGTCCCTTCTCCTCCGTCTCCGATAGGCATGGCGGTCACCCGCGCATTCGGGCACGCATGGAGAATGCCCTCAATCACCCATGCTTCCGCCTGAGCGCTCGTGGCGGAACCTTTGAAGGAGTCGATTGCCAGAAGCACGCGGGGAGAGGGGCCCAACAAAGCGGCAGCGTGCGCACCGTCCGTTGCACAGGAAGCGGAGCCTGGATGGGCAGCGGCACGCACATCGTCCGCGGCAAGGCCGGTTGCGCCGTCCGCAGCAAGGCAGCCCACGTCGCCCGCAGCAGCGTGAGCACCTTCGGCACGCGGCGCCGTCGCGTCCGCTGCATCTCGCCCACGGCACTGAGTCAAGATAGAGCCGTTTCGAGAACGCAGGGCCTCGTCTCGTTTCGAGACGTGTGCGTCGTTCGCACGCCCCTCACCCCGAAGCTCGGCAAAAAAAGCTTTGAGCACACCTGCGCACTCGTTGGAAAGCACGCCCGCAGTCACCTCAAACGCATGGTTAAGCCGTCGGTCGGCATTCAGCTGGTAAAGCGACCCAAGCGCGCCGGCCTTGGGGTCGGCCGCGCCGTAAACGCAGCGGGTCACGCGCGCGTTCACCATAAGACCCGCACACATAACGCAAGGCTCGAGGGTCACGTACACCGTGCAGCCCTTGAGCCGCCAGCGTCCGAGCGCGCGGGCTGCCGCGACCATCGCCGAGAACTCAGCATGCGCAGAGGGGTCTTCGTCCAGCTCACGACGGTTGTGCGCCCGGGCGATAATCTCGCCTTCGTAGACCACAACAGCCCCGATGGGCACCTCGCATTCCGCCGCTGCCGCATGCGCCTCGGCCAGCGCCTCGCGCATGAAGCGCTCGTCGAGCCTGCTCAGAGACATGTCGATATTCCGCTCGTCGCCCACGGCCGCCCCTCTTTCTCACGCCGGTCGGTATTCGATGCTATCATTACCTACCACGGAGAGATGGCAGAGCGGTTGAATGCGGCGGTCTTGAAAACCGTTGGGCGCGTGAGCGTCTCGAGGGTTCGAATCCCTCTCTCTCCGCCATAGTGAATGCCGAGCCTGCGTTCCTTTGGGATGCGGGCTTTTTTCTGCAGCGGATGAGGAATTCGAACCCTGTGAAGGTGCGGAGCTGAGGAAACGCGGAGCGTTTTCCAGCGAAGCACGCAAGACCGCGCGAGCGGCCGCAGCGGACGGCGGCGTGAAGCGGCGCCCCGAACCCCCCTCTCCGCCATAGACGCTCGTAGCCCGTGCCGGTCACCCGGCTCGGGCTTTTTTCTACAGCGAGCGAGAGATTCGAACCCACACAGCGCCTCACCCAAAACGTGTACACGAGCGTCAAAATCTAGCCGAAAAACGGCGATTCGTGACGCTCGTGTACACGTTTTACGCAGCAGGGGGGGGTGCACTGATATGGGCTCGAGGCATATAAGCCCGAAGCGCGGGCGAAGCGGTGAGCCGCACGCGCCCCATGTACGCGAGCGAGCGCAGCGGTTCACGCACCACGCAGATGCACGCGAGCGAGCGCAGCGGTGCTCGCCCAAAGCCGCTACGACCCTCTCCCGCCCCAGCAAGGCCGTAAACGCAGGAGGCCCCGCTTCCCCTTGTTCCGTAATCCGCAGCGCGCAGCGCGAGGACATCGGAACAAGGGGAAGCGGGGCCTCCGCCGGGAATGAACGACCTATGCGACCTTAACGATCCAGCCCTCGGGGCCCTCGATCTTGCCAGCCTGAATACCGGTGAGCGTCTCACGCAGCTTCTGCATGACCGGGCCCACGTGCTCCATGCCGCCCTCGCCAAAGACGATCTCTTCGTCGCCATTCACGACCTTGCCCACCGGGCTGATGACGGCAGCCGTGCCGCACATGCCGCATTCGACGAATGCGCCCGCTTGGACCTCGGCAAACTCGACCGGGCGCTCCACCACGGTCATACCGAGCATATCGCGCGCGACCGTAACGAGGCTGCGACGCGTGATGGACGGCAGAATGGAGTCGGTGTGGCTCTGCGGCACCACGAGCGTGCCGTCCTGGTCAACGAAGAGGAAGTTGGCACCGCCAGACTCCTCAACATAGGTGTGAGTCATGGGGTCGAGGAACATGTTGTCGGCGAAGCCCTCGGCATGTGCCTGGACGCTGGGATACAAGCTCATGGCGTAGTTGAGGCCGGCCTTGATGGCGCCGGTGCCGTGCGGTGCGGCGCGGTCGTACTCGGGCACCTTGAGCGCGACGGGCTTCACGCCACCGGAATAATACGGGCCCACGGGCGTCACGAGAATGCGGAACTGGTACTCATCTGCCGGCGCAACGCCGATGACCTCGCCCGTTGCCACCATGAACGGACGAACGTAGAGCGTAGCGCCCGAGCCGAACGGCGGCACCCACGCCTCGTTGGCCTTGACGACCATCTTAACGGCCTCGATGAACTTGTCCTCCGGGAAGGGCGGCATCACGATGCGGCGAGCGGAGTCTGCCATGCGGGAGGCGTTGAGGTCCGGGCGGAAGCAGACGATGTCGCCGTCTTTGGTGGTATAGGCCTTGAGACCCTCGAAGACCTCCTGGCAGTAATGGAAGATGCCCGCGCACTCGGAGAGCGTGAGGCTGTGATCGGTGGTGAGGCCACCCTCCCCCCAGGCGCCATCCTTGTAGTTGCAGACGTAGCTGTAGTCCGTGGGCTGATAGGCGAAGCCGAGGCTACCCCAGTCGATATCCTTCTTCTCTGCTGCCATGGGTGCTCCCCTCGTATCGATACGTTGAACCGTGCGCAAACGCAGAGCGCAATCGCGTGCCCTTTATGGTACTCCGTTCACACGCGTCACCGAGAGGTTTCTTGCTTATGAGCGATTTGTTAACGGATGGCGCAGCGAGGGGCGCGGGCCTGGGGAGGTGATTTGTTAACGGATAACGCAACGAGGGGAGTGGATCTGGGGGGCCATTTGTTAACGGATGGCGCGGACCTGGGGGCCATCTGTTAACGGATGACGCGGCAAGAGAGCGTGTACCCTAGGAAAACACCCAGCTTTTGGAGAACCACCCTCTCGCATGAGGTCACCTCGTGAAGGGCGCTGGCCCCGTTTCTTAATCCTAGTAATTCGCTATACTTAACCGAAAACACTCGGGCGCCCAGGCTTCGCGCCGCCCGCCCCGAGCCGCCGGTCGAGCATGGGACAGGCTCCGTCGCAATCGCCCCATCTCGCCCGCACGCCCGCCATCATGCCAAAAGGGGCAGCCATGAGCTTTATCGACACCATTCGCGAAGATATCGGCACCGTCAAGACGCACGACCCCGCCGCCCAAAGCGACTTCGTGATCTTCCTCTCCTACCCCGGCCTTCATGCCAAGTGGATGCACACGCCCGAGCACTGGCTGTGGAACCACGGGGCGCGCGGCCCCGCGCGCGTGCTGAGCCAGGTCACGCGCTTTTTCACCGGCGTCGAGATTCACCCTGCAGCGCAGCTAGGGCGTCGTTTCTTCATCGACCACGCCATGGGCGTCGTCATCGGCGAGACCACCGTGGTGGGCGATGACTGCGTGCTCTACCAGGGCGTCACGCTCGGCGGAACGGGCAAAGAGTGCGGCAAGCGCCACCCGACGCTTGGCAACAACGTCACGGTGGGCGCCGGTGCCAAGGTGCTCGGCAACATCCAGATCGGCGACAACGTCAAGGTGGGCGGTAATTCCGTCGTGGTAAAAGACGTGCCCGAGAACTGCACCGTCGTAGGAATTCCCGGGCGCGTGGTGCGGCGCAACGGCTGCCGCATCGTCGAGGAGACCTATAACCGCGACAAGCACCGCGAGAACATGCCCGACCCGGTCGAGGAGCAGTCGCGCCTGAACCGCGAGGGCATTCGCAAGAACCATCAGCGCATCGGCGAGCTTGAGCAGCAGGTGGCCGACATGGAACGCCAGCTCGCCGAGCTTACCGAGCTTGTCAATCAGTTCGTTCAGCAACAGCAGAAGAGATAGAGACGGTCGGGCCGGTTCCCATCCGACATGAAAATGACCCGGCTGGGACGCAGTAAAAAAGTTCGAGGCTCGAGTCGGAAGATTTTTCGCGACCCGCCGAGTAAGCGCCTCGCTCACATTGGCGCGACCTGCGGTTTTGGTAACGCGTAAGCGGGGTCTACTCGGCTTGTCCGCAAAAACCTTCCGACTCAAGCCTCGAACTTGTCCGCAACGTTCAAAAACGCCCAAAACAGCAGGGGCCGGCCCCAAGGCCAGCCCCAAAACCCGCGAAAATCCCTACGAGGAGCTCTTGCTAGCTGCGCTCGGCGAGGTTGATGCCGTTCGCCCAACCCCAGCGCGGGGTCACCGTCGTGCCGTAGAAGCTGATCCAGTAGTCGAGGTCCTGCGTCTCGATGTTGCCCACGTTATGCATGACCCTGTTATCGCCAATGTAGATGCCAATGTGCCCGTAGATGCGCCCGGCCGAGGTATGGCTGTGCGTTGACACGGCAATGAGCATGCCCACCTGCAAGTTCGCCTTGCTCGAGCTTGTGCACCAGGCGTTATACATGTCGTTCGCGTTGCCTCGCACGCGGCTAAAGCCCGCGTTTTGCATCACCTGAGAGACCCACAGCGCGCAATAGCCGCTACCCGGAGACGGCGTGTAGTAGCACGAGTTGACGACGCGCTTCTGCGCCCCGCTCGCCGCGCTGTAATCCTGACCGCTTCCGCGCTCGGGCAGAACCGGGGGATTGGGGTTCTGCGACGCCGCGGCCTCCTGGCGCCTGCGCTCCTCCTCGGCCTCGGCCTCCGCGGCGGCGAGAATCTCCGCATCGCGCTGAGCGATGAGGTCTTTGACCTCGCTATCGAGGTTGTTCAGAAGCTCCTGTGTCTCCTGCTGCTTGGCCTGCATCTGCGACAGCTGCTCGGCCTGCTGGGTCTTGAGCTCCTCGAGCTGGGCCTTCTGCTCCTCGAGCTGGGCCTTCTGCTCCTCGAGCTGCGACTGAATCTGCTCAATCTGCGCGATGACGGCGCGGTCCTGCTCGTTCACCTTCTCGAGGTAGTACGCGTTCGAGATAAGGTCGTCGAGCGTCGTGGCCGAGAGCAGCACCGAGAGCGCCTCGTTGCCGCCCGTTTTGTAGTTCGTCGCAACGCGATCGGAAAGCAGCGCCTGGTTCTCTTCCAGCTCTTCTTGCTTTTCCTCAATTTGCTGCTCGGTATCTACGATCTGCTGCTCGACATCCTCGATCTGGCTGAGCGTCTCATCTTGCTGCTTGCTGAGCTCCTGATACTGGGTCGAGATTTCGTCGAGCTGCGCCTGGACCTCGTCATACTTCGCCTGAGCATCGCTCAAGGCGTCGAGCGTCTCCTGCGTGGCCTGGGGCTTAGCGAACGCGCGCACCGGATTGGCGAAGAGCGTCGCCGCGCCCGCCATGGCGAGCATGGCCTTGAGAGCGGAGCGCCGCGAGACAGCAGCCGCTTCGCCGCGTGCTGCACGGCCTCCATCGCCTGATGCAGGGATGTCCGTCGCCTGACAATGGCCACTCTGAACGGTGGTTGATAGATGAAGTTGCACCCCGTCTGCGCAAGACGAGGATGCGTGATCGTGGTGTGACATACGTGCTCCGATGTAAGTGTGTTTATATGTCGCCCTCCGCATAAGGATAGCGCATTCCGTCGCGCTCCGGGGCCCGAGTGGGATATTCATCGCTCCTCCCATGCGTCGCAACTCGCCCTTCATGCAACGGCTATACTTTTGGGAGCACATCGCGCACCAAAGCAGGGGCAGCGCGTTCAGGCAAACCCAACGTGAGGAGCTTTCATGGCACAGACACTTGCACCCCAGGATACCTGCGTTCTCGTTACCGGCGGAGCTGGGTTCATCGGCTCCCACACCGTGGTCGAGCTGCTTCAGCGCAACTATAAGGTGGTCGTGGTCGACAACTTCTACAACGCGAGCCCCGTTGCCCTCGACCGCGTGCGCGAAATCGTTGGGCCCCAGGCCGCCGAAAACCTTGTCTTCTACGAGGCAGACGTGAATGATCGCGACGCCCTCACCAAGATCTTCGACGCCGAGCAGCCCTCCCGTGTCATCCACTTTGCCGGCTACAAGGCCGTGGGTGAAAGCGTCCAGAAGCCCATCGAGTACTACCAGAACAACATCGGCAACACGCTCACCCTTGTTGATGTCATGCGCGAGCACGGCTGCAAGGACATCATCTTCTCAAGCTCGTCGACCGTCTACGGCGACCCGGACAACCCTCCCGTAACCGAGCAGGACCCCAAGAAGCCCGCCACCAACCCCTACGGCTGGACCAAGTGGATGATCGAGCAGATCCTCATGGACCTGCACACCGCCGATCCGGAGTGGAACGTCGTGCTGCTGCGCTACTTCAACCCCATCGGAGCGCACCCCTCGGGCCTCATTGGCGAGGATCCCAAGGGCATCCCCAACAACCTCGTGCCCTACGTGGCGCAGGTGGCCGTGGGCAAGCGCCCGTTCGTGCAGGTCTTCGGCGACGACTACCCTACGCCCGATGGCACCGGCGTGCGCGACTACATCCATGTGGTCGACCTCGCCTGCGGCCATGTCGCAGCGCTTGAATGGATGAACGGCCGCTCCGAGGTGGGCATCTTCAACCTGGGCACGGGCACCGGATCCTCCGTGCTGGACGTGATTCACGCCTTCGAGAAGGCCTGCGGCAAAGAGCTGCCGTACCAGATCTGCCCGCGCCGCGCCGGCGACATTGCAGCCAACTGGTGCGATGCCACCAAGGCTGAGCAGGAGATGGGCTGGAGGGCGCAGTACAACATCGACGACATGTGCCGCGACTCCTGGAACTGGCAGTCCAAGAACCCCGACGGCTTCGCCACCGCCCAATAAGTCATATGGGGACGGGGTTGTTTTGGCTCAATGAGTCAAAACAACCCCGTCCCATTTTGCACCACGAATGAAAGCTTGCACTATGGCCAACGCCTTCGCCGCATACCTCGCCGAGCACCACCATGATCTGGACGCGTATCTGGATTCGTTCTTTACGGAACAAACCCAGCATGCGGACCTTGAGCGCTACCTGTACGCACCGCTCGCCGCCTTTTCCGCCAACGGCGGCAAGCGGCATCGCCCTCTCATCTGCATGCTCGCGGCACGCGCCGTGGGCGGTGATCCCGCTCGCGCCCGAAGCGCCGCGGCGGCAATCGAGCACTTCCAGAGCGCGGCCCTCATTCACGACGACATCGCCGACAAGGGCCAGCTGCGGCGCGGCAAGCCTTGCATGTACCTCACAGAAGGCGTAGGCCGCGCCATTAACTGCGGCGACTACGACATCACGCTTTCCACCGACGCCGTGCTCCGCGACGAAGCGCTCGACGCTCCCCTCAAGCTTCGCGTACTCGGCGAGCTGACCGCCATGATGCAGCGAACCGTCGAAGGGCAGGCACTCGACCTGGGCTGGGTGCAAAACGAGCGCTTCGACCTCACGGTTCAGGATTACCTCACCATGGCAACGCTCAAGACCGCGCACTACAGCGGCGCCGTGCCGCTCGCGGTAGGAGCGATGGTGGGTGGAGGAAGCGAGCAGCAGGTAGAAGCCTTGCGTAGTTTTGGCTTGGCCACCGGCCTGGCTTTCCAGATCCAAGACGACCTTTTGAACCTTGTGGGGGATGCGGGCGACAAGGATTTCCGCAACGACATCACCGAGGGCAAGCGGACCCTTGTAGCCGTTCATGCCTTGGAGCACGTCGAATCCGAGAGCCGGCGTGAGCTTGTTGAAATCTTGCGCAGCGGCACCCAAGATGCCGCCCTACTCGAACGCGCTGTGGAAATCTTCGACGAGACGGGCTCGATCGCCTTTGCCCACGACTATGCTCTCCGCCTGACCGAACGCGCCAAGAAGGAGCTCTCTGGCATCGAGCTCGAAAACGACTGCCGCGAGCTGCTCCTTTCCATGGCCGATTTCTTCGTCGAACGCCTCAGCTAGCGCGTGGGGCTTGTGGGATACGCGGGTCGCATGGGGGGGGTCGATGACTCACGCGACCCCCACGACGGAGGATGAATCGTGCACACCTGGTATCTGCGTTTCATTTCTGAGCAGACGGACCGCTCGAGTTTCCGCGACCTGCGCTTTGACGCTTCAACACCGGGTGTCTGCGTTTCATGCTTAGCGTAGGCGCCGGCTCACGAGAACGCCCACAAGCGCTAGCACCACTGCGACTGCCAGCGAGATGCCCGTAACCAGATAATTGCCCGAGCCAAAGGACGATGCCGCAACCGTCGACGTGACGATCGAGGGGATGCGACCCACCGTGGTGATGAGCAGGACCGGAAGAAACCGCGCTCGGGTAAGGCCGGCGAAGTACGTGAGGAAATCCTTGGGCGTGCCCGGAATCAGGAAAACGATGAACATAACGAGCTCGAGCCGACGTTCGTCGCGCAGCCACGAGAAGCGGTCGAGCATCGAGCGGTCGAAGAAGAGCCCCACGACGCGCCAACCCCAGCGATGAACGGCCCAGTATACCAAGGTTGTTGCGAGCGCACTCGCCACCAGGCAAAGCGCCGTGCCCTCCCAGAAACCGAAGGCATAGCCGCTCGCAAGCTCGATGGGCTCACCCGGAAGGAACGCAAGCACTACCTGGATCATATTGATACCGATCATCGCAAGGCGGCTCAGCACGCCCCATTGGTCCACGAAGGCGCGCACTGCCCGGGCATCCATGAGCCACGCGACGGCACCGGGCACGTAGCGCCAGCAGGCAATGCCGAGCAACGCACCCATGACAATCAGCACCGCAATCGCGATGACCCGTTTGCGCCGAAGAGCCGCAGGACCTCCCGCCTCAAGCTCCGCTGCCGCGCGAGCGGATCCAGGCGCCTGCGGGATGCCCGGCGCACGATTCTCCACCTGCTCCATCATCGGTTCTCCTCGTTCGTATCCACGGCGAACGTAGCCGTCACACAGGCACCGCCGCCCTCAAGATTTCCCAGCTCAACTGCACCACCGTGCAAGCGCGCGAGCGTGCGCGCAATATTGAGCCCCAGGCCGAAATGTTCGGCCGACTTGGCCTCGCTGTAGAAAGGGTCGCACCCGTGGTGCAGCGCCTCCGCCGTGAAACCGTGGCCATCGTCCGTGACCACAAGCTCCAGGCGCACGTCGCCGCGCGCTCCCGCAGCGAGCGAGCCCTGCTCGGGATGCAGCAGGTCAACGCTCACTGCCACCTTCGATCGCGCATGGTCGCAGGCATTGCCCAGCAGATTGCCCAGCACCTCCTCAACCAATTGCATATCGATGGAGAGGGGCTCGGGGCACGGCTCGGCGGCGCGCTTGGCATCCGGCGCGGCAGTGTGCTCGGGACACGGCTCGGCAGTGCGTTCGGCATCCGGCTCGGCGGCGTGCCCGTCACCCGCGCCGTCGGCACCCCCGGCATCCGGCACGGCGACGCTCCCGTCACCCGCCCCGGCAGCGCGCATGCCGTCGCCCAACGAGAAGAGCAGCTTGCAGCCGTTCCCGCGCGTGGCGACATACCCCGCCGCCTGGCGCTCGAGAACGCGGGCAACATCGGATGGAGCGCATGCCGACCACATGACCTCGCGGTCTTCCAGCTTGGTAACACGGCTCATGAGCTGCGCGTAAGATTCCAGGCGATCGGCTTGGCCGGAAAGCGTGTCGAGCGTCTTGCGCACGTCCTCCCCACTTCCCGCACGATCGGCCTTCATGCGCGCCATTTCGAGCGTTCCCTTGAGCACCGTCACCGGCGTGCGCAGATCGTGCGCGAACGCGGCGTTAAGACGCCTGCGGTCCTCGGCCGTGCGCCATAGCTCGCGCTGGGTGGCGAGCAGCGAAGACCGCATGCCCTCCATCGCCGCTCCGAGGCGCCCCAGCTCGCGCCCGCGCACAGCGCCAATCTGAAAGTCGAGGTCCTGCCGTGCAATGCGGTCGGCCGCCGCCTCCAGCACGGAAAGCGGGCCCCCGATGTGGCGCCGATAAAACCGGCGGAACAGCAGCACCGCAAGGCCTCCAAAGGCAACGATGGGTACCCCCACGCCCGCCACCAGCCGCAGCGTCCAGTCAATCCAGGTGAGGTAACTCGCCTCGTCGAGCGACACGTAGTAAGCGACATTCGAGAGCACGACATCTTCGCCGAGATTCGTATTCGCGAACTCCTCAACCGTTTGCAAGCGCTCGGCGCGCTCGCGCGCGTCATACGCGGGAAGGTCGCTCACGCTCACCGTGGCCTCGGGATCGTATGGGGTGCCATCGGTCTGAAGATAGTCGTCCTCGGTATAGTTTCCGCCCCAATCGGACACACGGTACGAGGGGTCGCTGCGAAGAAGCTCCATCGTCGCGTCCACAACCTGCATGTCGCGATTCCAGCCTCCGGCCACGACACCCGCGGACGAATAGCTCTGCGCCGAGTTGGTGAACGCAACGAACACGACCTGCTCGTAGAAATCCTGCAGGTATACGGGCGTCGCTCGCAACAGCTCATCGGTCTGTGCGTCGTAGATGTACGGCCCCGCGTTCACCTCAACATGCTCCGACCGGTGCTCTTCCGACACCCGGTAGTACACCTCCATGAGCGCGTCGATAGCAACGAGCGTCACCGCGCTGGCCGCCACGAGCCACACGAGCGCATACACGAAAAACGCCCGCATGATCGAGGGGTTGCGCCACCAAGCCCGCAGCCGGTCGCGCAGGCGGCGAAGACGGCCTCCGCGCTGCGAATCGCCGGCGGCAGAAGCCGTCGCCCGCTCTGCTTGGCCCTGTTCCTGCTGCCTATCGTCTTGTCTTCCGCTCATCGCGCAGCCCACCTATAGCCAACGCCCCACACCGTCTCGATGACTTCGCCATCCACTCCCGCCTCCGCAAGCTTCTTGCGTACTCGACGAACATGCTCGCGAACGATGGATGGGTCGCCTGTTGCGTCCCACCCCCATACCTGCTCGTAGATGTGCACGCGGTCATACGCGCGCCCCGGGTTCTTGCTCAGCAGCGCGATGATGTCGAACTCCGTGCGCGTGAGATCAAGCGAGATGCGGGCATCCCGGACTGAGACCTCGACCGTACGCTCCGCATAATCGATCGTGAGGTCATGGAAGATGCGGACGCTCTGTGGCCTCGACGCGTCGCGCCGCGCCTCACGAGCCAGATGCGCACGCACGCGACCGCCCAGTACCTCGAGCGAGAACGGCTTGAGCACGTAATCGTCGGCGCCAGCAGCGAACCCGTCGAGCTGGTCGACGTCTTCCACGCGCGCCGTAAGGAAGATGATCGGGCAGCTAAGGTGCTCGCGAATACGGCGGCAGAGCTCGAACCCGTCCATGCCGGGCATGTTCACGTCGAGCAAAGCGAGGTCGATTCCAGAGCGCTCCTCCGTCAAGCTGCGGTTGACCGCACGAAGCGCCTCTTCGGCGTTTTGCGCGCACACGGTTTCATACCCTTCCATGCGGAAGAACTCTTCGAGCATCTGCACAATCGAAAGCTCGTCGTCCACGATAAGCAGTCGCTGCTCTGGCCCCATTCCCATCAACCCCACATCGAACTCACTGCATCCGGATGCCGGAAACCCTGTCTTGCCAGCGTGCCCAAGGGGCTCGCCACCTTTTTCGCCGCCGTCGTGCCAGGTCGCGGGTTTTTGCCCGCACGCCGTCGCACTTGGCCGCTGCCCGCACACAAGCGACCAAGGCGCCCGCCGTGTCGCCGGGGTTTCCGCTATCATCATGCCAAGTAAATGTCGACAATCCATCTACCATTCCGATGTTTTTCAGGCGGAAGCACGCCCGCGGGCAGCGATGCGCGCAACTTGATAGACTATACAAAGAAGATGAACCAACGAAACCACGCCGCAACGCCGGCGCAGGGCAAGCATATAGAAAGAAGCAGCATGGAAGCAATCACCTCGGGCATGCAGGGACCGGCCGTCGAAGACGTGCAGGCGCGCCTCACCCGCTTGGGCTACACCATAGATGCCGCAGAGCTTGAGGCTCAGGAGTTCGGCCCCGCCACCGCAAAAGCGGTTCAGGAGTTCCGCGCGAACATGCAACTCGATGCGGGAGATACCGTGGATACCGCATGCTGGAGCTCCCTCGTCGACGCCTCGTACGCGCTCGGCGACCGCACCCTCTACCTGCGCCTGCCCAACTTCCATGGAGCCGATGTTATGGAGCTCCAGCACGCGCTCAACACCCTGGGCTTCTCGTGCGGGCGCGCAGACGGCTCGTTCGGCCCGCACACCGAGGCGGCCCTCCAGCAATTCCAGGAGAACGTAGGGCTCTTTGCCGACGGCATGGCCTTCCAGGACACCTTTAACTACATTCACCGGCTGCGCCACGTGTGGGAGGGCAAACCGCCCGTCGTGGACGCCGAGGAGCGCACCGGTTTCGCGCGCGCAGCGAGCGTGCTCGAGCGCAACCGAATCGCTGTCATGGGCGTGGATCCCATCGCGCGCAACGTCGCGTCGCGCATGTGGAACATCGCCACTGCGACGACAGACGGCAGCGGCATGCAACTGTGCGACAGCGAAGCGCCCGACGACGTCGATATGATTTTCGAACTCGCGAGCTCGGAGCTTCCCGAAGATGCCGCACCGCGCGCGACCATCGTGCTGGCAGACTGCCCCAATGTATCGCGGCGCATTCGCACCGCGCTCGCCGCTTCCACCACGCGGCCAACGCTCATTCGATTTGAGCTTACGGGAATCACGAGATACGGATCGTTCACCTCAAGCGACGCACAGGCCCTTGCCGTACAACTGCTCGACGGCGTTTGCGATGCGCTGAGCGATTAGGTACACTGATTGGGCTGAGCGCGCCTTTGGGGCGCCGGCTATGCTTTGGGGCATCGTCCAGCGGCAGGACCCCGGTTTTTGGTGCCGGTTACGGGGGTTCGAATCCCTCTGCCCCAGCCATGCAATACGCGCAGTTCAAAGTATCTAACATGCTTTGAACTGCTTTTTTATCTCGCTCATGCGAAACACTAATGCGAAATGCTTGCGGTAAGCGTTTGGATTTGCCAACAGGCTCAGCTTCTATCGAGAGCCGCCGCGGCCCGATTTCCGCCACGGGGCCCGTTGATGCCGCGCACGGGTATCCGTCCGGACCGGCGCATGCGCCCCAAAGCCCAAAACATGGCCGCCCCACAGCCCAGTATCCAAATTTGCGCTAAATCGGTCATGCATACTGGAATTCAGGGGTGCGCTTTTGCCATCGTGCAGGTAGACTGCCTCTCGCACCTCACACTACCAGGACGGTTACGAATATTGACCGCCGTTTCCCAGATAAAAAGACCGACTTAGCGCAAATTTGACTACCCAAATCACGCCAATTAACCGCAGCATACTTTTCTATACATTTCGAAAATATGTTACCTGCGTTTATGTCGCGTTCTATTCATCAAGATTCGAGAGTGGCTCACCTGTTCATGCTCCCTTTGCTGTAAAGCACAACGTAAGGGTTCACTTCGCCGTCAACACAGCCTGCAAGATGGGCGCGCATCTCCTCTGGAAGCGCAACGCGCCACGCGCCCTTCTCGCTCGGCGCAGCTTCCCCATGCCATGCGCCCTTCTCGTGCGGCGCACTCGCTCCGTCACTGGCATCTGCGGGAGCTCCCACCGATGCAAGCACGCGCAAATCCTCGGACGAAGCCTCAACCTGCAAGGATCCCTCAATCAAGCGCGCCCGAACCTGATGAAGCCCAAGCTCATGCAGATAGTCCTCGCAAGCGCGCACGGCGGCGAGCTTCCGCTCCGTAAGCGGCTCGCCGCACGGGATGCGCGTCGCCAAGCATGCGCCGGCCGGCATGTCCCACACCGGGATGCCCCATTCACGCAGCAACGCGCGCTCCTCATCCTTGTGCCAGCCAGTCTCTAGAAGCGGGGAACGCACCCCAAGCTCCTCGAGGGCGCGCATGCCAGGCCGATAATCGTCCGCATCGTCCGCGTTGCTACCATCCACGACTACCTCGATGCCGCGCGCCTGCGCCTCGGCCAAGATTGCCGAAAAACCAGCCCGCTTACAGTAATAGCAGCGGTTCTCGTCGTTTTGAACAACGTTTTCCAAAGAGAAGGGATCGAGGGGAACCGAGATGAGCGGTAGCCCGAACGCCGACTGACCAGATCCTGCAGCTCGCTCAACCGACGCCAGCTCAGGCGTTGCCGAAAACGGAGTCTCGATATGCATGAGCACCGTTCGGCTCGGCACCGCTCGCGCGCAAACCGCAGCCAAAAAGGTGCTGTCGACACCCCCGGAATATCCGACGACAACCGATTTCCAAGAATCAAGCAGCTCTTCGAGCGCCTGCAACTTTTCCCGCGTTTCGCGTTCCACAGCATCCTCCGACTTCTTCGCGGTTTCCGGTCCCTCTTGTACCCATCGCAGGCCTGCTCTGGCACAATAATGTGGTCATCTCGTCGACGGTCCGTCGGCCCGTCACATCGGCTCGCCCATGCAATCGTTGCTGGCCCGCCACACGACCGTAGCAGCACGCTCGCGTTGCTGCCGCTGGCCTAGCCAAACATTCGCAGCGACGGAGCATGAACCTTCGTGAAGGGAACCCCTATGATTAAAGCGGTGCTTTTCGATCTTGACGGCACTCTCGTTGACACCGAGCTGCTCAGTGCGCGCGCATGGCTGGCATCTGGCGAGCGCCTGGGTCTCGATGTGGGCGAAGAGCTGATCAGAAGCTTCGTAGGACGCACGGCCGATGCCGTTACCAACATACTCGTCGAACACCTGGGAATTACCGAAGCAACTGCCCAGGAGCTCTTTTCGCTCCATCGGAGCATCAAAGACGAGCTCATGGAAAACGAGCTCGCAGCCAAGCCCTTTGCCTCGAAGGCGCTCTCCGTGCTCAAGGATCATGGCTTCGCGCTGGGACTCGCCACTTCGTCGTATCGTCCGGTTGCGGAGCGTGAGCTCGAACCGTTCGGCATGCAGGCGTATTTTGACAGCATCACCTGCGGCGATGAGATTGAGCACGGCAAACCGGCCCCAGATATCTACCTGCTCGCTGCCGAACGCCTCGGCATGCGGCCCGAGGAGTGCGCAGTCGTCGAGGACTCCCCCAACGGGGTTCGCGCGGGAGCCGCAGCTGGCATGTCGGTTTTCTTGGTGCCGGATACGATTGAGCCCACGCCCGAGATTCGATCGATGTGCGTCGATGTGCTCGGCTCGCTCGATGAGCTCGCAGGCGCGATTAGGCTGCGCAACGAAGAGATTGCGTAGCGCCGGACCCGCAATAGCCGCTAAAGATACGAGCCCATGTCGAGCTCGGCAAACGCGCGTACCGCTCCGAGCCCGGAAAGCTCCGACCTATGCGCCGCCCCCTGTCCGACCGTGCTCGCTCGCTCCAGCAAAAAGGGCCGCACGAGCTCACGCGTGGCCTCGCCACGCAGCACGGCAGAAGGCCTCACCGCAACCCGGCTTGTGCCGTTCCGGATGGCATCAGTGCTGGAGGCGCCGCCCGAACCTTGGGCGCCCCACGTACCCTCCGTGCCGCGGGTACCACCCATACCCAGGGCGCCACTCACTCTCCGGACGCCACCCGTGCCGTGGGCTTCGGCCGCACCGCGGGCACTCCCCCCGCCATTCCGGATGCCGATCACGCTGCCCTGAGCCCCGACCGCACCGCTCCGGCCGTTCTCCTCTTCCATAGCCGCGATTTGGCCCACTAGCATTTGGACCCCTTTGCGGCCAATCTCGTATCCAGCAGGCGAACAGGTGGTCAGCGGCACCGCCCCTCCCCAGGCAAGGGGATTTCCATCGCACCCTGCTACCATGATGTCGCCCGGCACATCGCACCCTGCCGCCTGGACACCCTGGATGGCCCCCGCCGCGATAGCATCTGCCAGGCCTATGATCGCATCCGGCCGCTCGCGGCTCGCACGCTTCGCAAGCTTCTCCCCCAACCGAGCACCATCGGTAGATCCGCAACGGCTTCCCTCATCAAGCACTTCGAACGAGCATTCAGGGTGCTCGGCACCAACGGATTGTATGCCCGCAAGGCGCTCGGCAAGCGGAGGCAGCGAAGCAGATCCGATCACGGCAACCCTGCGTGCCCCGCACGCGACGACATGCTCTGCAATCAAGCGGCCCTGAGCCCGATAGTCTGCCGAAACCGAGAGCACCTCACGCGGCGCACCCAGGGCACCTAGGTACACCACCGGCACCGAAGGCGCATGCTGGGGCGGAGACACCCGATACGTCGATGGCTGCACCAGCACGCCAGCAAGCTGCATACCAGTACAAAACCGCAGATAGCGCCTTTCCACCTCTGCGTTTTCGTTTGAATTCATGATGACAAGATCGAGGCCCGCGCGCTCGGCTTCGTTGCGGGCACCGCTTGCTATCTGGACGCTGCAACCATGGTTGAAGCGCGGCAAAACGAGCCCGATTACCGCGTTGGACCCCCCGGCCAGCAGGCGCGCGCTTTGGTTGGGAAGGTAGCCCAGGCGCTCGATGGCCTCTTCGATCAGCCGACGCGTCTCGGGGCGCACGCGCTCTGGGTGGTTGATCGCATTCGATACCGTTCCCAGCGAGACGCCCGCCTCGCGCGCCACGTCGCTGATGTTAACTCGCGCCATCTTGCTCCCGCTACTTTTCCACATCGTGTATTGCCGATTTCGGCATGGTATCTCAGTATAGCAACTCTTTGAAACGCTTTAATGGCGGGCGGAGCCTTGGTATACAATGATGGCGCAACGCATACCGTCACCAAGCTCCAAGTTCGTGACGAAACGACCGTAGGGAGGCCCATGCTCCTCGCCATAGATATGGGAAACACGCAAACGGCGCTCGGCCTCTTCGACGCCGACGAGCTCGTACGCTCTTGGCGCATGCCAACCGACCGCACATTCACTGCGGACGAAATCCATGTTCGCCTGCTCGGCTACCTGCGCATGTACGGCCTTACCCTTGAATGCGTAGACGAGATCGCCTTCGCTGGCGTGGTCCCGCAGCTCACCCGCGAATGGCGCGCCTTCGCTCAGCGCATCGCGGCGAGAAGCATCGCCGTGGGAATGGATACCGCCGCCGTTACATGCATCCACGCGCCACATCCCGAGGAGGTCGGCGCCGACCGTATCGCCAACGCCGTGGCCGCTGAAAAGCTCTACGGTGCGCCGTCGATCGTGGTCGACTTTGGCACGGCGACCAATATCGACGTGGTCGATTCCGACGGTTACTACATCGGCGGCGCAATCGCCCCGGGGCTGCGCATCTCGATGGACGCCCTCGTTGCCCGAGCCGCCCGAATCGCAAGCATCCCGCTGGAGACGCCGCCCCACGCCATCGGCCGTACCACCGAGGAGGCCGTGCAGAGCGGCGCCGTGCTCGGAACGGCTGCTATGGTCGAGGGGCTTGTTGGCCGTATCCGGGCCGAGCTGGGGGCGCCCGAAGCCCGCGTCATCGCGACCGGAGGGCTTGCGAGCATCGTGGCAGATTCAACCAACGTATTCGATGTTGTCGACGGGCAACTCACCCTCAAGGGCATCTGCGAGATAGCTCGACGCATGCGCGACCGCGTACCGCGCACGGCGTAGAACGGCCCGCATTCCTAGCCTGCTCGGGCAGACAGGCACGTGCCGCCAAATAAACCCAGTTTTTCAGACTCCCACGCCGGGGAGCAATCAAACACCCATCGATACCTGCGGTATTGCGAGCATAAGGGCCGCGCCCATTGGACACGGCCCTCAGAAATCGGGCTTAATCGACGCGGCTTCCTTCAGCGTCACGCAACGGAGCCCTCGTCTCCCTGCATGGCGTCGTCCGCAGCAAGCCGATGCGCCATGACATCGCAGGCAAGCGCGCCCACCACCGTTTTAGCATCCTCGATTTTGCCATCGAGCACGGCATCCACGAGCTCCTGCACATCGACCAGCTCGACGTTCAGGAATTCGTCCTCGTCGGGCTGGGCCCCCTCAAACGAAAGCTGGGTAGCAAGGTAGATATGGATGAGCTCGTCGGTAAATCCACCCGAGGTGGCGATGGTGGTGAGGTAGGCGATGCGCCCCGCCACAAAGCCGGTCTCCTCCTTGAGCTCGCGCTTCGCGCAGTCGAGCGGCTCCTCGCCGGGGTCCATCTTGCCTGCGGGAATCTCCACCGTCACACGGTCGAGCGCCGTGCGGTACTGGCGCACGAGCGCAATCTTTCCGTTCTCTGTGAGAGCAACGATGGCTACGGCCCCGCAATGACGCACCACGTCGCGCACGGAGCAGCGCCCGTTCGGAAGCTTGACCTCCATGCGTTCGACATCGAAGATCTTGCCGCTCCACATGGTCTCTTGCGTCAAGATTTGCTCATGCAGCTCGGCGTCGCGCTCGCCTTCGTCGCCGGGAACCAGATGGCCGCCGTCTTCGGCAGCGGGCACCTCCTCAGGCATTGCGTCCGCATAAGCATCTTCCAGGTTGTCAGTAGTTGAGCTATCGACCATTTTTTCTTCGATCTCTGCCATGTGTCTCCCCTTCGCTCAGCGCGCGTGCAGTGCGCAGTCACGTCAGTTGTACCCAACAACGCATCACGCTACGCCGGCGCAGAGCCTTCTGAATACCCGCCGCATACAAGCAGAGAAAGGGCCCCGGGAGCAACCCAGAGCCCTTGATGAATCGCAGACACCCGGTGTCTGCGATTCATCCAAACGAAAGGAGGCCCCGAGGGAATCCCCCGGGGCCTCCTATAAGGAGCTAGGACTCAGGCCTTAGACCTCAGCGTAGACATCCTTGAGCTTCAGCAGGTGCTGATAGCGGGCCATTGCGGCCTCCTCGTTCTCCTTGAAGAGCACCTCGGCGCGCTCGGGGAACGAACGGGTGAGCGAAGCATAGCGGGCCTCGTTCATCAGGAACTCCTGATAGCCGCCCTTCGGCTCCTTGGAGTCGAGGGTGAACTTCTTGCCCACCTCGGCGGCGGGGTTGAAGCGGAAGAGGTTCCAGTAGCCGCACTCCACGGCCTTCTTCATCTCGGCCTGGCAATTCTGCATGCCACCCTTCTTGATGGAGTGCATCTCGCAGGGGCTGTAGCCGATGATGAGGGACGGGCCGTCGTAGGCCTCGGCCTCCTGGATGGCCTTGAGCGTCTGAGCGGGGTTGGCGCCCATGGCAACCTGGGCCACGTACACATAGCCATAGCTCATCGCGATCTCGGCAAGGCTCTTCTTCTTGGTGGTCTTGCCGGCCGCGTCGAACTGGGCCACCTGGCCAAGGTTCGAAGCCTTAGAGGCCTGGCCACCGGTGTTGGAGTACACCTCGGTGTCGAACACGAAGACGTTAACGTCGTTGTTGCTGGCGAGCACGTGATCGAGGCCGCCGAAGCCGATGTCATACGCCCAGCCGTCGCCACCGAAGATCCAGAAGCTCTTCTTGGTGAGGAAGGACTTGTCGGCGAGGATCGCCTTGGCCTTGTCGCAGCCGCAAGCCTCGAGGGCCGCGATGTAGGCAGCAGCGGTGGTCTTGGATGCCTCGGCGTCCTTGCGAGCGTCGATCCAGGCCTTACCGGCAGCCTTCACGTCCTCGGGCGTACCCTCGGCAGCGATGAGCTCCTCGGTCAGCACCACGAGCTTGTTCTGAACGGCCTCGTAACCGAGCGCCATGCCCAGGCCGTGCTCGGCGTTATCCTCGAAGAGGCTGTTGTTCCACGCCGGACCATGACCGTCCTTGTTGACCGTGTACGGCGAACGGCCAGCCGGGTTGCCCCAAATGGAGGAGCAGCCGGTAGCGTTGGAGATGAACATGCGGTCGCCGCAAACCTGGGTGACGAGGCGCGCATAGGCGGTCTCGGCGCAGCCGGCGCAGGAACCAGAGAACTCAAGCAGCGGCTGCTTGAACTGGCTGCCCTTGACGTTTGCAGCCTCGAGCACGGGCTTCGGCGAGACCTCGGCCACGCAGTAATCGAAGGTCTTCTGCTCCTCGAGCTCCTGCTCCTGCGGCACCATGGTGAGGGCGCCCTTCGGGCAGACCTTGGCGCAGTTGGTGCAGCCCATGCAGTCGAGCGGGCTGATGGCCATGGTGAACTTGAGGCCGGTGTCCTTCGGCATCTTGATGTCGAGCGTGCGCATGCCCTCGGGCGCGTTCGCGATCTCTTCCTCGGTCAGGCCGAACGGGCGGATCGTGGCGTGCGGGCACACATACGAGCACTGGTTGCACTGGATGCACTTGTCGGCGTCCCAATGCGGCACCATGACGGCGACGCCGCGCTTCTCGTACGCAGAGGCGCCCTGCTCGAACTGGCCGTCGGCGTGATCGACGAACGCGGAGACGGGGAGCTCGTCGCCCTCCATGCGGTTGATGGGCTCCATGATGTTCTTGACCTGCTTGACGAGCTCGGGACGGCCCTTGAGCTCGGCGGCGGGAGCCTCGTCGGCGGCGTCGGCCCACTCGGCGGGAACCTCATGCTTCACGAAGGCGGTGGCGCCGGCATCGATGGCCTTCCAGTTGGCCTCGACGATGTCCTGGCCCTTCTTGGCGTAGGACTTCTCGGCAGCATCCTTCATGTACTTGATGGCATCCTCCTGCGGGAGCACGCCGGCGAGCGTGAAGAACGCGGACTGGAGGATGGTGTTGGTGCGCTTGCCCATGCCCACCTGAACCGCCAGGTCGATGGCGTTGATGGTGTAGAGCTGCACGTTGTTCTTGGCGATGTAGCGCTTCTCAGCCGCAGAGAGGTGCTTCGAGAGCTCGTCGAAGTCCCACTGGCAGTTGATCATGAGCGTACCGCCGGGCTTCACACCCTGGGCGATCTTGAAGTGCTTGGTGATGTAGCTGGGGTTGTGGCACGCCACGAAGTCGGCCTTGGTGATGTAGTACGGGCTCTTGATGGGCTGATCGCCAAAGCGCAGGTGGCTGATGGTCACGCCGCCCGTCTTCTTGGAGTCGTACTGGAAGTAGGCCTGAACGTACTTGTCGGTGTGGTCGCCGATGATCTTGATCGAGTTCTTGTTGGCGCCCACGGTACCGTCGCCGCCAAGGCCCCAGAACTTGCACTCGATGGTGCCCTCGGCCGCGGTGTTGGGTGCGTCGGCGTCCATGGGGAGGGAGAGGTTGGTGACATCGTCGACGATGCCGATGGTGAACTCGCGCTTGGGCTCGTCGGCCTTGAGCTCCTCGTAGACCGAGAACGCAGCCGCGGGCGGCTCGTCCTTGGAACCGAGGCCGTAGCGGCCGCCGACAACCTTGATGCCGGTCTTGCCGGACTCATAGAGCGCAGAGACGACGTCCTCGTAGAGCGGCTCGCCGATGGAACCGGCCTCCTTGGTGCGGTCGAGCACGGCGATCTTCTTGACGGTCTCGGGCAGCGCAGCGATGAAGTGCTCGATGGACCACGGACGATACAGACGGACCTTGACCAGGCCGACCTTCTCGCCATGGGCGTTGAGGTAGTCGATGACCTCCTCGAGGGTATCGCAGAAGGAGCCCATGCAGACCACGACGCGGTCCGCATCCGGCGCGCCATAGTAGTCGAAGAGATGATAGTTGGTGCCGAGCTTCTCGTTCACCTGGTTCATGTAGTCCTCGACCACCGCGGGCAGCTCGTCGTAGGTCGTGTTGCAGGCCTCACGATGCTGGAAGAAGACGTCGCCGTCCTCGTGGGTGCCGCGGTTGTGCGGGTGCTCCGGGTTGAGGGCGTGGTCGCGGAACGCCTGGACGGCGTCCATGTCGCACATCTCGGCCAGATCGTCGAAGTCCCACACGGCGACCTTCTGGATCTCATGCGAGGTGCGGAAGCCGTCGAAGAAGTTCAGGAACGGCACGCGGCCCTTGATGGCGGAAAGGTGCGCCACGGCGGCGAGGTCCATGACCTCCTGGACGTTGGTCTCGGCGAGCATGGCGAAGCCGGTCTGGCGGCAGGCCATCACGTCGGAGTGATCGCCGAAGATGTTAAGCGCGTGGGAGGCAACCGTACGCGCGGAGACGTGGAACACGCCCGGCAGGTGCTCGCCAGCGATCTTGTACATGTTCGGGATCATGAGCAGCAGGCCCTGGGAAGCCGTATAGGTGGTGGTCAGCGCACCGGCGCAGAGCGAGCCGTGGACGGTGCCCGCGGCGCCCGCCTCGGACTCCATCTCGATGACCTTCACCGGGGTTCCGAAGATGTTCTTCATCCCCTGGGCTGCCCACTGGTCGACATGGTCGGCCATGGGGCTGGACGGCGTGATGGGGTAAATCCCCGCAACTTCGGTGAACGCATACGATACGTATGCGGCGGCCTCGTTGCCGTCCATGGACTTGAACTTGCGCGCCATATACCCTCTCCTCTCATAGGTATACAGGTTCCCGGTGCCTGGTGCGCCGGGGCTTTTCCGCATTTCTTGGAAAATCGCTGGTACTAGGCCGTGTCTGCGCAATTGGCGCGGCCGCGTGCGTCGGGCTTCGGCGATGAGGGGAAGCCGTCTGCTGGCGAAAATCCACATGCGTCGTTATTGTACCGCGTTCGGCGCGGCCGTATTCGTGAATCTGAATAGGTGAGATGATTTGGAGGGGGAGGTTGCGAACGGGCCGATGGGCCGTGGGCGGGGCCTCATGCAGACACGATAGCTTGCAGAATGCAAAAAACTCATTCCACTGTATTGCTATCGGGATGCGTTAATAAAGGCAGCAAGAAAGCCCCTTATCGCGTTCCACGCGCTAAGGGCCCATGAGCACAGCACCAAGCAAAGCGCAATGACGGAACCCGTCTGTGCCAAAGACGTAACAGTCAGGCCAAGTAATGAATAGTCTCCGCGCGCAAAAAGGAAATATGCAAGCGCGAAGAGCATGCTAAGGCGCCGCGCAATCCCGGTCATAATAGACTCACGCATCCCAAGCGCGCGGTAGGTCCCCCATACATTGAGAACCACAACAACCACCCATAAGAAGAGCAGCCAGTTCAACATACTTATTTGGCTCGACAATTCACTGCTAACAGCATCTCCGGCTAACCCCTCAAACCCCCCAACCAATTCGTAAAGACCGCGCGCCTGAAGTAGCGAAAACTGGCGCGGCGAAGCAAAGAATGCATAACCGCCGGTCTGAACCATGGGAATAATCCCCAGCAGAATAGTTACAATTGTCCATTCCACGGAGGCAATCTTTGTCGCTTCCCAGTCAACTTCTCGCCCGCCGGTAACACCGCTTTGCACGAGCTTCGCACCGCATCTTGGACAATATGGGCCTTTTTGCACAATGCTATGGCCGCATTTTGGGCACTGCATGACATCCACCTAGCCTTTATCGCAAAACCATACCGCACACACCGAAATGTGATGGCTCAGCAAGCTTGCCGGAGAGGATCAAGCACCAGCGAGATCCTGGCCACAATGGGGACAAAACTTCATCGATGCCTCTACTGCCGTAGAGCAGCGTGGGCACTGCGCCGTATCCCCAAATAACTCTGCGGCATCCGCCCCGCACCGCGAACAGTACTTCTCCCCGGGCAATATTTCCCAGCCACAGATAGGGCAAAAACGCGATGTTGCGCACCCGCCATTGACCATCTCTTTACTTGCACGAGCTCTCTCTACCTCGCCTCTCTTAATGCGCTCGATTCGTGCCCGTTCGGACTTCTCTGCTTCAACAGCCGCAATGGCTGCCAGAAATTCCTTTGGACACCTCTGTTGCAGTTCCTCATGAGGAATCGTGGTAAATACGGCTTCGCCCAAGGCAAGGAGCGCCCGGCGTTTCTGTTTTCTTGCATCTTTGATTTTTTGCTCAAACTCGCTTGCCAATTCATTTTGAGACATCGTTCACCTCGGTATCATATAATTGCGTTGCGTCTTCATCCGGCACCACAGCAATGCAGCGGCTACTCAGCAGGCTCTTCTCCACGTACCTTGTGATCAAACCAGATTGTTAGTCCCACGACAATCAGCGTGAACCACCATCCAAGCCCCAGCGAAACTATGTCATAGCTATATGTGCCACCCATCGCATCACCCAGAGCATTGTTAATCGATGCATTGAGGCCAAAAACGAGAAGTGCTCCAATCAGCAACGCGCCAAGAGCGCAGTAAGGACCGACTGCGACCGAAGCCTTAGGTTCCCTGTATTTATATATCTCAATAGCCATGCACACGACAGGCACAGCAGCGAGTGCGAGCGAGAAAATCGAGATGGCCGCTAAACCAGATACGGCACTCGCGCTCGTTCCAGACATCGCCGCAAGATTAGATACCGACGATGAAAGCCGCGACAAAATGAATGTAATACTCACGAGATTAACGCCGGAGCTTCCTATTATGTAGCTCACATCAAACCATGGAGCCAGAACAAACAGGACGATAAGGGCGACCCTAAAAATGATAGGGAGCTTTGACATTTGCCCGGTCTTCTGATCTCCATCTTCGCGTATCTTTGTTCTGCAATAGGCGCAGTATCGAGCTCCTTGCCTCGCTTCTTTGCCACAATTTGGACAATACATAATCCTCCCTTGAAATCATTCGTTTCAGATTGATCGATTGTTGTCACCAACTAGCTTTCAGCTCTATTTGGATTAATGTTGCGCACCGGATGGCCTTCCAAATCGCAGTCCGCCGACGCTATCGTCTGACCGTTATACATAAACTCAATAGGCACAACGTATGCATCGAATTCACTCGCATACCAAGCGTCGCTCATTGAGTAGCTGTACTCGGAATTCATAGGTACGCCAAGACTTGTGGCCGCATTGCTAACAAAGTCGTCACTGATTTGAACAGTTTCCGATTCTCCAAAGGCGCTTTCGGTTGTTTCCATCATCATTTTGTCGATTGCACCACCGGAGCTTGCATAGGATTCCGACGAACGACCCGGCATATTGGTGATGTATGCACGGGCTGGCGGCCGGCTGTCAAGCACCGCGTTATTAGCTCCTACGCCAACCGCTATGAGCGCAACAACCGCCGCAAGGGCTAGGATGATCGCGCGTGCTCCCCGTCCGCCCTTTTCCTGTGCTGAAATGTCATGCCTGTTATCTTGCATCACATCAATCGGCGTCTCGCTATGAGGAGAAACTCTCGTTCCATCATGAGGGCAGTACACCGTATTCTCCGCAACATCAAGCCCGCATTTTGGACATTTCATGCCGCCTCCTAACTACCACCTCTGCCGCCGTCCGCGAGATCGATAGGCAACGGCCCGTCGACCTTCCGGCAGCAAAGCACTTTCCAGCGCGCCTGCCCAGCGCTTCAACCTATTGTTTGACCATCGAGAAAGTGTCGCGCCTCCACGCTACAAGCGGCTTTGCAACCTTTGCCTCCGTATACACCTCAACCAGAAACTCGCCATCTTGATTCAGGCATATGCTGACAGTGAAAAAACCGAGGTCCTTTCCTTCATAGATTTGATACGTTGCATTGCTGTTTTTTCTGATTGAGATAAGTTGATCGTTAATCTCAAGGTAGTGGTCGCCATCGGTGGATTCGGCGGCATTTTCGAGAGACTGATGACTGTGTATCAGCACTTTCATATCAACAACAGCCGTTCCAGCGCTCTCGTCAACCGATTTAAAAGTAATGGTTACCGGATTGTTCTTTCCGCCATAGCACGCCGCCTGGCCCGATACACCATTGTGCTCAGTCTCGACAAATTGGCCCCTCCATGTACCAAGCAGGCTATCGAATTCAGGCCAAGTCTCCGAGGTGTCATTTGAGCCGTAACTACCGTTATCGTCCCGCCCAGCCGAAGAAGAGCTTTCCGCGCCCTGCGCCCACTCGGTAATCGAGTCGACCATTTCATCATTATTTTGATCGCTCGACCCAATAGTAGCCGTTATATCAAATGACCTTCCGGAATCTGTGCCATCTTCCCCATACGACTGTTCGACAAGACTGAAGTCCGCAAGGCTGTACCCAAAGATGGCGTTATCGCTTTTCCTTGCGATAATTCTATACGTCCAATACGCCACACCGCTCTCATTTTGGTATGTAACCGTGATGTCAAACGAAACAAATGAGCCGAATTGTTGCCAGCCGGAACTTTCGAGATCGGCTGTGAGAGGAATGGATATCCAAGGCGAATGCCATCCGTCGTTAGCGTAAAAACTCGTATACCTGCTCGAAGAGCTTTCTAGGTAGCTCGTGTCTGACAACTCTTCCCCATAAACCGACTCAAGCACTTCTCGGCCAGATTCGGGGGAAACCCATAATAATCCGGGGGCTACCTCCTGAGGTACGATTCCATACGCTGCCGACGTGATGAGCCCACGCTCTGGGGCAATCTCTGGATGCACCAACAACTCCACTATTCGGTTGTCAGTTCTGCCATCAGTAAATGGCTCTTCGAGCATCGATGTCGGGAGCGGAGCATCGGCAGAAACTTGCTCCGCCGTACCATAGGAGTACGAGAGCGCGAGGTCTTCGAGACGGATCCTCTGCTCCTCGTCCAACTGAATACTATTTCCGATTACGTGAACCCCTGCATCAAGTTTTATGTCACTCAATCCATTCTGGGCAGCCAAATCAACGCTCTGTAACCTATTGCCTTCCGCCCAGAGCGAAACGAGCGACCCAGAAGCAGGTAGCACGAGATCCTGAATGCCGTTGTTCGTGCAAACCAAGTGGGCAAGCTTATCGTTTTTTGAAAGGTCGAGGGATGCTAATGCGTTGTCGGAACAGACCAGCGTCTCGAGATTGCTAAAAACCTCAATACCTTGGAGACTGCCGATTTCCAGCCCCGTAAGTCCATTGCCCTTCTCGAGCGGCTCGCTAACAGAGCCGATACTCGTCACGGCTTCGGCTTCTCTTTTCGAGAGAGCACCGTCGCCATTGGCATCAAACGACTCGCTCAGGTATGTCCTAAATGCCTGGTCTTGAACATCCGCGAGATTGAGCGCAACTTCTGTTGCATCAAGGTCGTCATTCCTAACGTACGACCAAGCCAAGAACCCACCACCACACAGAAGCAAAATGACAACTATAATTTCGACGACAAGGACGGGGCGAAACTTGGCTACACGATCCCCCAGCAGCCCCTTTTCCGTCTTTTCCTTTATTTCGCCGTCCACTTTACTGGAACGATCGCTAGGCATGAAAATGTTTATAGCGTCGTCATCGCTATCTCGCTTTGGCGCATCTCTATGCCCGTCTTGGTTGACCTCGTCAGCAGGCACTACTTCTCGCCCGTCGTTCTTGACTCTCCGCGAATCCGAGCTCTCGTCTCCAAATCTTATCTCACCGATGGAAGCCCCACAGTTGTAACAATAATTTGTGCCATCAAGTATTTCCGTCTCGCAAAAAGGGCACTTCATCGCGTACTCCCCCTTAGCACACGCATTTCCATGGACTGCCACATCAGCAATCCTTTGGCTCTTTCATCGTTTGATACTAGATATCATATCATAGGGCGAGCATGCGTTCATATTCTGGCGCTATGAATACTGACCAACGCCGCCGCAGACTCGGCGAACGCATAAGAGCCGAGCGTGAACAACAAAATATTTCGCAGCGCTCCTTTGCGCTTATGATTGGCATCAGCCAGCCATATCTTTCTGCCGTTGAATCGGGCACCATCAGCATTGGCTACGACAACCTCTGCAAAATAGCTGATGGACTTGGAGTAACCGTCGCAGAACTGGTGAGCTAGCACACGCCAATCATCGTCAACGCATGTGCCGTACGGCAGTTATAAGCTATTAATAATCTTGCTCGCCGTTTCAGATTTGGAGTTAAGGCCGTCCAGGGAGACCGATAGCTCCGAATCTGAAACGGCGGGCAGAATGTAACTCCAGATACGAAGCGATAGAAAAGCGCTACGCGGGAAATCGCACTCAATAGCGCCGCGGATTTCCGTAAAGAAAGAGGGACTTAGGACATCGGCTGACGAATAAGCGGCAAGACGGGCCACCTCAGAGCGCGCGGCGGGCTTCGATGGCGCGGCCGAGGGTCAGCTCATCCGCGTATTCAAGGTCGCCGCCTACGGGCAAGCCACTCGCCAAACGGCTCACCGTCACGCCCAGCGGCTTGATGGTGCGTGCGAGGTAGCTCGCGGTTGTCTCGCCCTCTATGTTGGGGTTCGTAGCGATGATGACCTCTTGGATGTCTTCCTCGCCCAGGCGCATAAGCAGCTCGCGAATATGCAGCTGCTCCGGACCGATCTTGTCCATGGGGCTGATCACGCCGCCGAGCACGTGGTACAAGCCGTGGTAGCTGCCCGTGCGCTCGATGGCGGTCACATCACGCGGCTCGCCAACCACGCAGATGCGCGTGCGATCGCGCATGCTGTCCATGCAGATGGGGCACTCGTCGGCCGTAGCGTAGTTAAAGCAACGGCTACAGAAGTGCACGTGCTCTTTCACATCGAGGATGGCCTGCGCCAAACGGCGCGCCTCCTCGGCGTCGGCTTCGAGCAGGTGATAGGCGATGCGCTGGGCACTCTTGGGACCGATGCCCGGCAAACGCCCCAGCTCATCGAGCAAGCGCTGCAAATCTTGGTTGCTCGCCATGGCATCCTTCCTCATCGGCTTCCACGAGCGACATTCGGTGTTACGGGGTCACACGCACCGCGTGCATGCACATTCGCGACGGATATCAACGGTTATTTTGCAATGAGCCCAGTAGAGCGGTGTCTTTGGCAAAAGAATTTGCAGGTAGAACTCTTGTGCCGTTTCGTGCTACTCGACGAGTCCAAAAACAACCGTTGATTTCCGAATCGAGTGAACTTAGAACGGCATGCCCGGAATGTTGAGGCCTCCGGTAACAGCGCCCATCTGGCGGTTCGCAAGCTCGCCTACGCCGCGCAGGGCCTCGTTCACGGCTGCCATAACCATGTCCTCGAGCATCTCGACGTCCTCGGGGTCGATGGCCTCAGGGTCGATCTTGAGCGAAGTGACCTGCATGTCGCCGCTCACGGTGACCTTGACCATGCCGCCGCCGGTCGAGGCATCGACCGTGGACTGCGCGATGGTCTCCTGTGCGGCGGCGAGCTGCTCCTGCATCTTACGAGCCTGCTTCATCATTTGCTGCATGTTCATCTGAGCCATGGGAACTCCTTTGATTGCGGTGCGGCGCGCATCTGGCAAACCGGGCGCGCCGCGAAATTTGACGTTGGCATCGTACCATGAACGAGCGCGCTACTCCGCGCCACCCACCTGCGTCACCTTTACTCCGTCGCCGAATACGCTGCCCAGTACCAACGCAATATCGTCAGCGCCTTCGTCGCCCATGGAGACGGAAGGAGCCGGCATTGCAGGGGCCGAATCAGAGGCCGAGGGCGCAGAGCTGGAAGATCCGCCGGCCGCCGACATCGGAGACGCGGCTGGCGTAGCCCAGGGAACAGATGACGGAGCGGCGGGCTGAGCGACATCGGAAGAAGGTGTCTTCGGCTGCGAAGACGACGAGGGCGCAGCCGCTTGCGCTGAGGGCGCCGCAGCAGCAGCAACCTGCGGCGCACCGGCCGTGGAGGCTGCGGAAGAAACCGTCGTAGGAGCTGCTACCGCAGAGGCTGCGGAAGAGCCGGCCGCAGAAGCGGGAGACGGTGATGCGGCGGCATCGAGATCCGCGCCGGGCATATCGAACGGGGGTAGGTCGTCGTCATATGCCATGGCGGCAGCGTCGTCGTAGGGCACCTGGTCGTCATCCCATGCAGGGCCCTCGGAGGCCGGTGCCTGGGCGGGTTTTGTGAAAGCAGGGGCCGGTGCCTGGGTGGGCTCCGAGGGAGCGGGGCCTAGCTTGCGCTCGGACACCGAGAGGGCTGGCTCAGGCGCTGGACCAAACTCCGCCGGAGCAGGAGCCCACGGAGCAGAATCTGGCGACAGCCCGGATGCGGGTTCCTGGGCGGCCGGCGTGGCTGCGGGTTTTTTGGCCACTGACTCAGGCGCATCGGGCGATGCCGAAGCAGCAGGAGAGGAGTGGATCGCCGGGGCTGACGATTCCGCCGCGACCTGGGGCCCCGCCGGCGCCGTGGCCTCGGGCCGTGCGGCCGATGCAGGCGCCTCCGGCACAGAAGCAGCAGGAGCTGAAGGCTGCGGGGCGGAAGTTTTCGGCGCAGCGGCAGAACCATCCATCACGTAGTGCACCGCACGGTTACCAAAAACAGCGCACACCTGCGGAAGCACGATCTCCTGCGTGTCCGGCCGGCCGAGCATCGTGATCGCAAAGCCCGAGCCGGGAGGGAAGCTCACCGTAAGCGCTGACCCGTCGTCGGATTGCGCGCGGGAACTCTGCAGAAGTGCACCTCTCGAAGGCTGGGCCGCGGTAACGCGCTTCACCACATCGCTCCACTTGCGCTGCAGTTCGCCCGCATCGGTCACCGCGGGCGTGGGGGCCGCAGCCGACGCAGCGATCTCGGCCGCAGACGGGCGCGAGGAAGCGGCTGGGGCGGCGGCTGCCGAAGGGCGCGAGGGCACTGCCGCTGAGGTCGGGGCAACCCGCCCCGCTGCGCTCGCCAGGCGAACAGCTTCGGGACCGGAAGCGTGCTCAGCCCCGGGCCCTCCGGCACGTGCGGGCCCCCGCCCGGTAGCACGCGCGGTCTGAACTACCTGATCAGAACGCGCGTCAGCTTCCCGCTGTTCGGCGCGAACCGAGGGGTCCATCGTCCTAGAATCCTGCGGAACAACGGGGGCGACGGGCACCGTGCCACGCTCCTCAACATGTGCGGCGGCAGCCTCGGTCGGCGTGCTCACCGATGGGCGATGGGCCTCACCAGCAATACGGGAAGCCGCGGAACGGGCGGACGCGCCGCCCTCAGCCGGCGATGCCATCTGCCCCCTCGCAAATTCGGCGGTTTTTGCCCCCGCCGGTGCGAAAGCCTGCTCCGCCGCAGAGACGGCTGCCCCGGCGGGTGCGGATACCTTATCGGGCTTGGAAGTTCCAGCCGAACCGGAAGTTCCCGCCGCCGCGGAAGCCTCAGCCGACACGGGCGCCCCGGCTGGCATGGACGCCTTGGCCTCGTTCGGCACGGGCGCCTTCGCCACCGCCCCCCGCACGCCGGCAAGGGCAGCCACTCCGCTTGCATCAAGAGGCGCTGCGGGCACACCGGAAGCAATCCGGGACTCCAGGCGGTCAATTCGCTCGGCAAGCGCTTCGAGCGTTAGGTCGGATTCGGGGCGAGCAAGCCGGGTAAGTGCGATTTCGAGCACCAGGCGCGTGTCTGCTGCCGTGCGCATCTCGAGCGCAGCGTCGTCAAGCACCGTGAGCGCGCGCGCCAGGCGGTCGGCCGTCCCGAACAGCCCGGCTTCCTCGGCCAGCGCCTCGACGTCCTCCGCCCCATCGAAGAGCTCGGGGCGCGCACCCGCCACGCTTACCATATATATATCTCGCGTGTGCGCCACGAGGTCGCGCGTGAGCTCCATGAGGTCCTCGCCGGCATCAACCTGCGTGCGCACGAGCCCGAAGAGCGTGGCCACGTCACGTGCCGCGATGGCCCGGCTGAACTCCGAGAGCACCGTGCCCGACACCTCGCCCAGCAGCGCCCGAGCGTCCGATGCATGCACCGAGCCGTTGCCGAATACCGACAGCTGCTCCAACGTGGACAGTGCATCACGCATGCCGCCGCGGGCGTGCTTCGCCACGATTTCGAGCGCCTCGGCATCGTAGTCGAAGCCCTCCTGTTCGCAGATGTAGGCGAGCCTGCCCACAATGTCCTCGTTGCCGATACGGTGAAAATCGAACCGCTGGCAGCGCGAAAGGATGGTTTCGGGAATCTTTTGAGGATCGGTCGTGCAGAGCACGAACAGCACATGCTCGGGAGGCTCTTCGAGCGTCTTGAGCAGGGCGTTGAACGCCTGCGTGGTGAGCATGTGGACCTCGTCGATGATATAGATCTTGTATGCGCCGCGCACCGGGGCGAAGCTCACCGAGTTGATGATTTCCTCGCGAACGTTATCCACGCCGGTGCGGCTCGCAGCGTCGAGCTCGTAGACATCCGGATGCGTGCCCTCGGCGATGCGCTGGCATTCCTCGCACGAGCCATCCGGCATGCAGCCAGAGGCGCCCTCGGCGCGGGCAGCCGCAGCGCGCTCGCAGAGCAGCGCCTTGGCAAGGATGCGCGCCATGGTCGTCTTGCCCGTGCCGCGCGGGCCGCAGAACAGGTACGCGTGGCTCAAGCGGCCCTCTGTGATGGCATGCTCCAACGTCGAAACGATATGTCGCTGTCCCACCACGCTCTCGAACGTCAACGGGCGGTATTTACGATAGAGCGACTCCATGGATTCTCCTTCGTGCAGTACGATCGACGGCGCCGAGGTGGCCGCTCGCCAACCGGGCAACGGCGTGCCTCCATGATACCCTCCCGCGCGGTCACGCAAGCGCGAGCCTGCCGCCTCGCGATTCGACTCGAAGGGTCGCCGACGCGCCCCCTCCCGGCTCGCCCGGCAGCCCCTTCGGCCTGCCCGGCAGCCCCCAAGCCGCCGTCAGCCTTACAAGCCGTGGGACGCCAGCCGGCGGTCGATCTCCTTGAGCGTGACGCGCGCGGCAAAGAGCTGCCGGTACGTCGCGGTCTTCACCTTGTTCTGCGCCTGCAGGTCCTCCATGCGCGCAACCGTGCTCGAAAGCTCCTCACGCACCTCGGCCGCAAAGGCCTCGTACGCCGCCAACCGTTCTTGGTCCGTCATGGTCCCTCTCGTCACGCAGCCTTCATAACGGCAGCTATTGTCGCATGGTAAAATGTGCGCCAAGGCATACCGCACTCACATCACAAACGCACCAAGGATGGCCATGCCGCTCTTCTCGCAACATACCCGCCCCCCGCGGGGCGCATCGCCGCATAGCGCGGCCCCCCGCCCGGCAATGCCCGGACGCGCCGCTGCAACCCGTCGCGCGCCCGCGCCGCAGCCTGCGCCGGGAGCCACGGCGTCCGCGCTGCTCAAGCGCTATCGACCGATTGAAACCCGTGCTACCGGCGGCTTTGGCAGTGTGGAGGTCTGCCTCGACGCTCGCCTGCAGCGCCGCGTGGCCATCAAGCGCATTCCCCTCGCCGCACCGTTTGAGATCGCATCCAACGACGCGCGCGCCGACGCCCTGGCTGAGGCCCGCACCGCGAGCCTCCTGCAGCACCCCAACATCGTCACGGTCATCGACTTCACCTACGACAACGCTTACGCCTACCTCGTCATGGAGTACGTCGACGGCATGTCGCTCGAGGAGTTCCTCGCCACGGTAGACGGCAACTCGCTCACCTACGACGAGTGCGCCTGCATCGCGGACGCCCTCGCGCAGGCACTCTCCTATGCCCACGAGAACGGCGTGTTGCACCTCGACATCAAGCCGGCGAACGTGCTCATCGACCGGAGCGGCCACGTCAAGCTCGCAGACTTTGGCATGGCAACGCTCACGAGCGCCGCCGGCTTTGGCGGGGCGCGGGGCGGCACCATCGGCTACATGCCCCCCGAGCAGTTACGCGGCGACGCGGTGGATGAGCGCAGCGACGTGTTCGCGCTCGCCGCCGTGCTCTATGAATCCCTCTGTGCCGCGGCGCCGTTCCGCGCGGGCACCCCCGCCGACTCACTCAAGCGCATAGACAAGGGCGTCATCGTGCCCTCGAGCCTCCTGCCGGACATTCCCGAAACCAGCGAGGAAGCCCTGATCTGCGCCCTCTCGCCCGAACCGTCGGAACGCATGGCGAGCATTGCGGACTTTAGCGACTGGTTCCTCCCTCATCTGGGAGACGCGCGCGAAGGGCGGAAAAGCCTTGCGCGCATGATTGAGAAGCTCACCGCCGACGACGAGGGCGATTCCGGGGAAACCGAAGCCACAGGGCAACGCCGCGTATGGGAGCTCGATCCTGCCGAGGGCTACCTGGGAAGCCGTACCCCGCGGGCGCGCGCACTCGCCACGAGCGTGATCGGAGGCGTGGGGACGGCAATCTGCTGCGCCCTAATCCTCACAACCCTCGGGCTCGACATCCAGGCGAGCGTTCTCGCCGCGATCGCCATCGGCACCGCCGGCGGCATCGCCCCGCAGATCGGCTCGGCACTGGTAGCCACGGGCTTCCTCATGATGATCATGAGCACCACGAACCTCATCGCCGTCTTGCCCGCAGCCGCCGTGCTCTGCGCGATTTTCATTGGGTGGTGGTACACGTGGGGCCGCACGCTCGGAGCGGCCTCGGCAGCGCTCGTGTGCATCATGGCGCTCGGCGCCGCCACGGGCGATTCCCTCGTGCTCGCAGGCCCGGCGGCGGCCTTAGCGGGATACTTCCTGCCCGCAGTGCCCGCCGCCATCAGCTGCTCGCTCGGAGTTGCCCTCAGCCGATGGCTCGACCTCGCGATCGAGAACGGTGGAGCGCTCGAGAGCGCCGCCGCCTTCGCCTCGCTCGCTGATGCGCCCTTCCTCGCGGGGCTCGCGCTCATCGCCGCGACCGCCGCGGCAACGAGCGTCGCGCTCTCCCGGCACGCCCGCAACATGCGCGATTCGCGCGGCGGAGGCATGCTCGGCGTTGCCTGCGCGCTCGCGGGAATTATGGTTGTTTTGCTGCTCTGTCTTGCAAACCCTATGGAAATTGCCAGCGTGGACACTGCATCGATTGCCAAGATTCTCGGGGCGGGAGCTCTATCCTCTATAATCATCGGCATGTGTGTATATCTGCTTGGCTATCGCAAGGACATCCCGGAGGGTGATCGATCGTGAACTTCCTGAACATCTTCGAGGACCACGTGGCGGGTATCTTCGGTGCCGCGCGCGCCCCGTTCTCGTTTAAGAAGCTCGCCAAGCAGGCGGCTCGCGAGATGGAAGATCAGACCCTCGTGGTCAACGGCGCCAACACCGCGCCGGCGCTCTACACGATCCTCATCTCTGCCGACGACGATTCGCTTATGGCGCCGTTCTACCCACAGCTCGCACGCGAGGTCGCGAGCTTTGTGAAAGCCCAGGCCGACAAGAAGCGCTACGGGTTCGTGGGCGAGCCCCTCGTGCGCTTCATGATCGACCCCGCCCTCAAGCCGGGAAAGTTCTCCGTCTTTGCCGAGAACGTCGACGGCCCCACGCTCGCCCGACTCTATGAGGAGGAGCGCGCCTATCAGAACAGCCTGAGCCAGAACTACGGGCGCTCCGCAGTCAATCGCGCTCAGCAGGCGCCCATGCCGCGCCAGCAGCCCGCGCAGCCGCGCCAGGCCGCTCCGGCGCGCCAGGCCCAACCGCGCCAGGCGGCTGCCCCCGAGGTTCGAAGCGCAGCGCAGCCTATCTCCCTTGCAGGCAACGCCCCCGGCACAGCGGGCATGGGCGCCGCTGCCGGTGCGGGCGCTGCAGCAGGCGCCGCGGCGGGTGTCGCAGCAGGTGTCGCCGCGAGCAACATCCCCGATCCGTTCGCGAGCAACGATGCCGCATCCCCCATCCCCGTGCCCAAGACCGTGGGCCGCGAGGCCCTCGCCGGCATGGGCGGCGCAGCAGCATCCGGCGCATCGCTCGGAATCGGCGCCGTCCCCGCCGTAAGCAATCGCGCTCCCCTGCCCGCGCAGGCGACCGCCCAGCTCGTTGACGTTGTGACAGGAGACGTATACCAGGTGAACGGCCCGGCCTGCATCGTGGGCCGCGAGCGCGCCGTGGCCGACGTGGCCCTGCGCGACCCCAATGTGAGCCGCCGCCACGCGCAGCTCACCTCTACCGGAAACGACTGGTCCATCGAGGACCTCAACTCCACCAACGGCACGTTGGTGAACAACCGTCGCATCACGCGGTGCCCGCTGCGCAACGGCGACCTGCTCACCTTCGGGCTCAGCACCTTCGAATTTAGGAGCTGATGCGAGTGATCGACGTCATCCTCTTCATCGGACGCATCGTTCTGGTCGTCCTGCTCTATATCTTCCTCTTCGCGGTCATGAAGACCGGCGTGGGGCTCGTGCGCGGCCAGCGGCGCGATTCCGCCATCTGGACCATCGACGTCGACAAGGGCCCGCGCGGTATCCGCGGCATTCACGTTGATATGCTCGGCCCCGTAATCGTGGGCCGTTCCCCCAGCTCCGATATCTGCATCAACGAGCCGTTCGTCTCGGCAAGCCACGCCCGCTTCTCCCTGCAGGGCCCGGCACTCGTGATCGAAGACCTCAACTCTCTTAACGGCACCCTCGTCAACGGGCGACAGCTGCTTGAGCCCGCAACGCTCCGCGAAGGCGACGAGGTGCAGATCGGCGACGTCGTCATGAAGGTGAACCGTCGATGACGCCCGAGGAGCAGCATAGCGGGAACATCCCCTCCTTCCTTGAGCAGGCCGAGCACGCCCCTCTTGGCGCGCATATGGCGCCACCCGAGGGGCTCGATGCCACCCGCGCAAACGCTCCCGCGCATACGGATGAACGCGCCCGCGCCCATGCCGCAGAACCCGCTCCGGCACCTGCCCACATGGCAGATTACGGCCACGCCGCAAGCGGCAGCGCAGGCGATGCGATCGACCTTGAGTCGAGCACGCTCTTTGGCAACCCCCCCGCGGCGGCCGCCACGGTATCCGGCTCCGAGCCTGCGGACACCCCTTTCGAGGGGCAGTCGGCCCCCTTCGCAGAGCAGCCCGCCCCCCAACGCGAACACGCGCATACCGAAGAAACAGCCGGCGCAGCTCAGCCGGGTCAGGAGGGCTCGTCGGAGCACGCGCGGCCAGACACTACGGCAGAAATCGATGTCGCAGCCGTAGAGGCACGCCTCGACGACCCGGGCTCGACCCAGAGCTTCACCCCCATCACGGAGGACCGCATCAACACCGACTCCACCTACGATGCCGGCACGAGCACCTCGCTCATGTGGGGCGCTCGCTCCGATGTGGGCTGCGTGCGCACGCATAACGAAGACTCTTACCTGGTGCAGTCGCCGCTCTTCTGCGTGTGCGACGGCATGGGCGGCCACGCCGCCGGCGAGGTTGCCTCGTCGATCGCGGTCGAGACCATCGCGCGCCTGGCCCCGCAGGAAGCCGACCCCACACGCCTGGCCGCCGCCGTCGAAGCTGCTAACGCCGCCATCATCGAGGCCGCAGCCAACGGTCTGGGAAAGGCGGGCATGGGCTGCACCGCCACCGCAGCGTATATCGAGGGCAACGTCATCGCCATCGCGCACGTTGGCGATTCTCGCGCCTACCTCCTGCACGAGGGGACGCTCATCCGCATCACACACGACCACTCCTATGTTGAGGAGCTCGTCGATGCGGGCGAGATCACGGCAGACGAGGCCCGTGTGCACCCCAACCGGTCGGTCATCACGCGCGCGCTCGGGTCTGATCCGGCGATGTACGCAGACCACTTCCAGCTCAACATCGAGGAGGGCGACCGGCTCATCCTGTGCTCGGACGGCCTCTCGAGCATGATTTCGGATGGCGAGATCGAGACCATCGCCACCCAATCCCCCACCGCGCAGATTTGCACCGACAACCTTGTTGACGCTGCGCTCAACGCGGGTGGCGCCGACAACGTAACCGTCGTCGTGGTTGATGTGGTAGACGATGGCCGTCTGCGCGACCTCGCCCGCCGCCGCAGGCGCAACCTGCTCATCGCCCTCACTGGCCTCATCGCCGCCATCGTGATCGCGTGCGCGGCGGCCGCCATCGTGATCACCAACTCCGTGTTCCTCGGCGTGCACGACGGCTGCGTGGCCATCTACACCGGAGTGCCCGGGTCGTTCATGGGAATCGAGCTCTCCCACCTGAACGATGAGACGGGCATCGACATAGACGACCTTCCCGAAGACACGCAGAACCGCCTGCGCGCCGGCATCAGCCAGTCGAGCATGGAGCAGGCGCGCCAAACGGTCTCCGAATACCGTCAGCAAATCTACGAAGAGCAGACCCGAGCCGTCGAGGACGCTGCCGCCATCCACGGCGACGCCAGCGCCGAGAGCGCAGGCTCGTCGGGTGACGCCGAGCCTTCCGATGATACGGCCGCGGCAGATCCCGCCGCAGACGCCGTAGGTCCCGCCGATGCCGAAGGAGGCGAAAGCTAATGGGTAGCCGCCGAAACACCGAGCTCATGCTGCTCATCGGAGCGGCCTTCCCGGTCACGCTCCTCTACGCCCTCTATGTGGTCACCACCGGAGCGGCCCTCTCGTTCACCACGCTCGCTGTGCCGATTGGCCTCTTCGCCGCCTTCGCCGCGGCGCATATCGGCGTGCGCATCTTCGCGCCCGGCGCCGACCCGGCCATCCTGCCCATCGTCTTCGTGCTATCCGGCGTGGGCATCACCTTCGTCACGCGCCTTGCGCCCGATTCGGCCCTCAACCAGCTCGTCTTCCTGTTTGTCTCCATCGCGCTCATGGTGGCGACGCTTGCCGTGGTCAAGAACCTCGACATGGTGAAGCGCTATAAGTACACCCTCGGCCTCATCGGCATCATCCTGCTGTTGCTGCCCATCTTCATCGGCGAGGATCGCTGGGGCTCCAAGCTGTGGATCAACCTGGGCTTTATCACCATCCAGCCCGGCGAGTTCGCCAAGATCTGCATCGTGCTGTTCCTTGCGGGCTACCTCGCCGAGAACCGAGAGCTGCTCTCCATCGCCAACCACAACGTCATGGGCTTCAAGATTCCGCGCCTGCGCTTGCTCGCCCCGCTGTTCGTCGTATGGGGCGTATGCCTCGCCATCGTCGCCTTCGAACGCGACCTCGGCTCGGCGCTTCTCTTCTACACGCTCTTCCTCATCATGCTCTATGTAGCGACCGGACGCATATCGTATGTAATCATCGGCATCGTGCTGCTTGGCATCGGTGGATTTGGCATGTACCAGATCATGGCACACGTGCGCACGCGCTTCGAGATCTGGCTCAACCCGTTCAGCGACGCGCAGAACAGCGGCTACCAGCTCGTGCAGTCGCTGTACTCGCTCGCCGACGGCGGGCTCGTGGGCCAGGGTATCGGCCGCGGCATGGCCAATCGCATCCCCGTTGTGGAATCCGACTTCATCTTCTCTGCCATCGGCGAGGAGTGCGGCCTGCTCGGCGGTGCAGCGGTTCTTCTGCTTTTCATGCTGTTCGCGGTACGCGGCCTCACCACCGCCGCGCGCGCCAAGAGCGACCTCGCCGCCTTCAGCGCCACCGGCCTCACTGCGGCCATCAGCTTCCAGGCGTTCCTCATCGTGGGCGGCGTCACCCGCCTTATCCCGCTCACCGGCGTCACCCTGCCCTTCATGAGCCAGGGCGGTTCATCGCTTTTGGCGAGCTTCATCATCGTGGCGCTGCTGATGCGCGCGGGCGACGAGGCGACCGGCCGCGAGACGGAGCTCACCGGCACGGGCATCATGACCGCGCTCGGTGCCGACGCGACCCCTGCACGTGGCGGCTCCCCGGCGTTGAGCAGCGTGGGCACGCGCATCTTCGGCGGGCGCAGCGCCACCGGCAAGCCGCTGGGTGGCTCGGGCTCCATCGGCGGATCGCACGCACGCCCTGGCTCCCGCATGCGCCGGCGCCTCCTCGACACGCCTGAATCCGGCGTGCTCGGGCGCGTGGCTCTCGCCAAACGCCTCACCCGCACGGTTTTCTTCTTCACGGCGCTCTTTGCGGTACTCATCGGCAACCTTACCTACATCCAGGTCATCATGGCCGATACCTACAAGAGCATGCCGGGCAACAACCACACCATCGCCCGGCAGGCCTACGTGCAGCGCGGGTCCATCATCACCTCGGACGGCGTGACGCTTGCCGAGTCGATCCAGCAGGAAGACGGCACCTACGTGCGCTCCTACCCCAACGGAAACCTCGCGGCGCACACCGTGGGCTACTACTCCACGCGCTACGGCAGCTCGGGCGTGGAGAACTCCATGAACGATACGCTCACCGGCTCGGTCGACTATTCGAGCTGGGAGAATGCCCTGCTCTCCCTTGCGGGGGTCTCCCAGCCCGGCAACTCGGTCATGCTGACCATCGACTCGCGCATCCAACGAGCAGCCGAGCAGGCACTCGACGGGCTCTCGGGCTCGATCGTCGTGCTTGACCCACGCACCGGCGCCGTGCTCGCCAAGGCAAGTGCGCCGACCTTCGACAACACCGATATCGCAAGCGTGCGCGAGAGCGGCAGCGAAGGCAGCGGCGAATACGACCGCGCCACGCAGGCCCTCTACACGCCCGGCTCGACCTTCAAGGTGGTCACGCTCTCTGCGGCGCTCGAGAGTGGTCAGGCCACCCTCGACACCACCTACGACGCGCCCTCCGAGATCGAGATTGGCGGAGCGTCCATCACGAACATGCACGGCAGCTCGTACGGCAGCATTAGCCTGCGCCGCGCCTTCGCATACTCGGCGAACACCGCGTTTGCCCAGCTCGCTAACGACCTCGGCGCCGACACGCTCGTGCAGTACGCGCGCGCTTTCGGCTACGGGCAGTCGCTCGGCCAGGACTTCACAACCACCGCTTCCATCATGCCCGATCCAAGCGAGATGACCGAGTGGGAGCTTGGCTGGGCGGGCGCCGGCCAGCCCGTGGGCCAGGGGCACACCCCCGGCCCGCAGACGACCTGCATGCAGAACGCGGTGATCGCCGCCGCCATCGCCAACGACGGCATCGTCATGAACCCGTATGTGGTCTCTCAGGTGCTTTCGCCCGAGGGCACGGTTGTGAGCACCACTCAGCCCCGCTCGCTGGGCCAGGCGGTGAGCTCCACCACGGCATCGCAGGTCAAGGAGGCCATGCTCGAGGTCGTTGAGAACGGCACCGGCTCCGCCACCCAGGTTTCGGGCGTGCAGGTGGCCGGCAAGACCGGCACCGCCGAGGTCTCGAACAGCAACGTGAACTCGACGTTCATCGGCTTCGCACCGTACGACACCCCGACGGTGGCCATCGCCGTCGTGGTGGAGAACTACAACGAAAACGGTGTCTCGGCCGCCTCGGTCGCCGGCGAGGTCCTCGCCGCTGCGCTCGCGGCGCAAGGGTAAGGGGCGGCCATGGATGCACGAGAACGAGAGGCCGAACGCGGGGGACCCGCCGCGAGCTAATGTGCTCGAGCCGAGGCGCTCGCACAGGCTCGGCTCGCAGGGAACCCGCGTAAGCACGCCCTTCTAGGTAATAATCGCCCGCGTGAGCGGCGTACGTAGATGTGATAGGAGCAAGAAATGCAGCAGCAGGTACTCGGGGGAAGGTACCTCCTCAAGGATAAAGTCGGAACGGGCGGCATGGCCACCGTCTACCGCGCACAAGACCAAGTGCTGAACCGCACGGTCGCAGTGAAGATCATGCTGCCCCAGTATGCGGGCGACGCGACCTTTGCCGCCCGCTTCAAGCAGGAGGCACAGGCGGCGGCCGGCCTCTCGAGCCCGTACATCGTGGGCGTCTACGATTGGGGCAAAGACGGCGACACCTATTACATCGTTATGGAGTACCTGCGCGGCACCGACCTCAAGAGCGGCATCCGCAGTCACGGCGCGCTCGACCCCAAGAAGGTCGCCCAGATTGGCTCGCAGATCTGCGCCGCGCTCTCCGTGGCCCATAAGCACGAGATCATCCACCGCGACATCAAGCCGCAGAACATCATGGTGCTGCCCGACGGCAACATCAAGGTGATGGACTTCGGCATTGCCCGCGCCAAGAACAGCCACCTCACGCAAGATAACAACGTGCTTGGCACCGCGCACTATGTCTCGCCCGAGCAGACGCGCGGCCAAGAGCTCGGACCCACGAGCGACATCTATTCGCTCGGCGTGGTCATGTACGAGTGCGCCACGGGCCAGGTGCCCTTCGACGGCGACGACGCAATCTCTGTTGCTTTGAAGCAGGTTAACGAGCTGCCCGTTCCCCCGTCGCAGCTCAATCCCAACCTCGACGCCGACCTTGAGCGCATCATCCTGCGCTGCATGGAGAAGGATCCCGCCAACCGCTTCCAGACGGCCGACGAGCTGCGCCAGACTTTGAACGCGTACCTCGCGGGGCGCCAGGTGGATGTCCCCGAGCCCACGCGCGTGATCGGCGCGGTGCCCGCGGGCGGCGCCGGCACCACCGAGACGCGCGTGATGAGCGACCAGACGCAGGCCATGGCGCGCCCGGCGGGCATCGGCAACACCGCGGTGCGCAGCGGGTCCGGCATGAGCTCGAGCGCCTCGGGCGGAGCCGACCCATACGGTGGAAAGAAAAAAGGCGGCAAGGGCAAGATCGTTGCCGGCGTGGTGGCCGTGCTCGCGATCATCGGCATCATCGCCTTCGCTGCCTTCAGCGCCCTCAACAGCGGAGCGAAGACGGTCACCGTGCCCAACGTCTTGGGTTACACGCAGGAGGAGGCAACCGAGGAACTTCGGTCGCTTAACCTTGGCGTTAAAACCTCGTCCGGATATAGCGATGAATACGAAGAGGGCGAGGTCATGAGCCAGACCCCGAGCGGCGGCCTTCAGGTCGAAGAGGGCTATGAGGTTGAGATTCAAATCTCGCGTGGCCCCGAACCGGTAAAGACCACTACGGTGCCCGATCTAAAGGGCAAAACGCGCGAAGAGGCAGAGAAGCTTCTTGAAGAGGCCGGCTTGGTGGGCGTAGCCTCCGAGGCGTCCAACGACGCTGAAGAGGGCACCGTCTTCGAGCAGAGCCCCGCTGAGGGCGAAGAGGTCGAAGAGGGTTCGACGGTCACCTACACCGTTTCCACCGGCCCCGGCACCGTGAGCATCCCCAATGTGGTTGGCGACGGCGAGAACAGCGCCCTCGGCGCGCTCGAGGATGCGGGCTTCTCGGTGTCTCGCGAATACGAGTACAGCAGCCGCGTCGATGCCGGCGTGGTCATAAGCCAGAGCCTCACTGGCTCTGCCATGCCTGGCACCACCATCACCATCACCATCTCGCGTGGGCCGGAGCCCGACACCAGCACCCCCGATACCCCCGCAACCTCGCCCGATTCTCCAACGACGAGAGAGGATGGAGAGGGGACGGCTGCCGCTGAATAGCCGCTGCGCACTTGCGCCGCATATGCCGAAAGGGGACGAGCCCGCTCGTCCCCTTTTTCGCGCGTGTGGGGCGATAAAGCCAGCGCGCGCCCGCCTCTCGCCCTCCGCTCCCGCGCATCCGACCTCCCGCGCGCCCGCATGCCCGCCCCTCCTGCGCACCCACGCGCGCTCAGTTCTAGCCTGCGCATTTGTATAGATTTATTGCCGTCCTACATACCGGGGCGGCGCATGCGATAATGGCCGCCGCCCAAGGTCAAGCGTGTGCACACGCTCTTGAGCCTGCTCCAACCGCCAAGCCCCTATACCCCTGTTCCAGCAAAGGAGGCCACCATGACCACCGCGCCAGGATCGCTCAGCGATCGCGCCCTCGAACTCGCACGGCTCACCCTCGTTCGCCGCATCATCACCGCTGGTGCCGTCGTGGCATCCGCACTGCTGCAGGCCTTTCTCATCCAGGCATTCGTGAATCCTGCAAACCTGCTCCCCAGCGGCTTCACCGGCATCGCGGTGCTCATCGACCGCATCACGGCGCTCTTCGGCGTGCGTATCTCCACCGACCTCGGCATGCTCGCGCTCAACATCCCGCTCGCCTTCATCTGCTGGAACCGCATCTCCAAGCGCTTCGTCTTCTTCTCCATGATGCAGGTCGCGCTTTCCGCCGCGTTCCTGCGCATCTTCTATTTTCAGCCGTTGCTCGACGATCAGATCATGCTCGTCGTCTTCGGTGGCTTTATCTCGGGGCTTTCCATCGCCATCGCGCTCAAAGCGGGCGCCTCGACGGGCGGCACGGACTTCATCTCGCTGCTCGTGGCAAACCGCACCGGCAAGACCATCTGGGGCTTCATCTTTGCCAGCAACTGCGCCCTGCTCGTAGTGTTCGGCGCGCTCTTTGGCTGGGAGCATGCGGCATACTCCATCGTGTTCCAGTTCATTGCAACCAAGACTATCGACAGCTTCTACCACCGTTACGACCGCGTGACGCTGCAGATCACCACGCGGCACGCCGACGCCGTGATGGACGCGTACATCGCGAGCTTCCAACACGGCATCAGCTGCGCCGAGGTGATCGGCGGCTACAGTAGGCAGCGCATGTACCTGCTGCACACCGTTGTCTCGACCTACGAATCCGAGGACATCGTCCGCCTCGTGCGCGAGGTGGACCCCGGCGCCGTCATCAACGTGTTCCGCACGGACAACTTCGTCGGCGGCTGGTGGGGCGGCCACGTGGACGAACCCGTGCCCACCGCTGTGCCCGACCCTGCCAAGCTCCGGGCCCGCGAGGCGGCGCGGCGCTCCCGCCAGGGACTCATGCAGGACGACGGGCGGTAGCAGGGCCGAAAGGGCACTGTTGGTCTGTTCGAGGGTCCACCTCCCCGCCGCCAAGCGGCCGAATAAGATAAAACGTGCGTCCGATGCTCCCGTTAGCGCATCGCTTTGTATAGGGTTGTAGGACCTACTTTATGCGGCGGTGAAAAACCAGTCTTTTCGCAATACTTTTGATCAGGCTATCTACCAGCAGTTTTATACTGTTCTTGCAGGTAGAAAGCCTGAGCTCGATACTCAAAACTCCGCCGTTTTAACCGTTTTTTTCATTTACCCAAAAGTAGCAAGCTCAGGCATGAATACTATTGCCACAAGAATGCATATTCAGCGATCACTTCCGCGCTTCGCGGGCACCGATCGCGTCGAGAGCGCGCAACGATTACCACAGCTGCCACAGCCGCAAAGCATAACTGCGGCATGCCGCCGCCCTCGCTAGTCGTCATCCCCGCTGGGTCCCAGCTGCTCCAGCACACGG
>LBJMC04202__coassemble_233_pt1 | contig 49950 bp, 28 predicted proteins | sample LBJMC04202__metabat2_low_PE_040 | metagenome-assembled genome bin LBJMC04202 | reverse complement strand
GATGAGTATGAGGGCGATGACGGCGAGCTGATTCTCGATGTTACTGCTCCCAATCTGGCTGTGCTCATCGGGCGTCACGGTCGTACGCTTGAGTCTCTGCAGACCATGTTCTCTCTGATTGTGAGCCGTCGTTTGGGATTCCGTTATCCTGTGGTGGTTGACATCGAGGGTTATAAGAGCCGTCGTAATGACAAGGTTACTTCTATGGCCCACTCTGCTGCCGTCCGTGCCGTGCGTCAGCATGGGTCCGTCGCTCTTCCTCCTATGAGTGCCTACGAGCGTCGTCTGGTGCATATCGCGCTTCGCGATAACGCTGCTGTTGAAACTCATTCCGAGGGCGTTGATCCCGAGCGTCGAGTTGTTGTGACTGCTCTATAGGAGTTTCTTCCATATTGGTAGTATTAAGGGGTGTGGCTGTGCCGCACCCCTTTTCTATGACAAAAGTTTGTGCTTCAAGAACTATTGGCAGGAGTATATCTATGAGCGAGCCTTCCGTTTCTCACTCAATGATTGTTGCAGAGCTTGGACAGTATTGGGATCGTTATGCCAGCTCACTTCAGGATGGGCAACTGACCTCCAAGGTTACTCTCGGTGAGCTGGAGTTGTGTGTTGGCCATCTCGAATATGTTCTCAAGGCCAACGAGAGCATTAACCTGACTCGCATCACTGATCCACACGAGGCAGCCATCCTACATATCTACGATTCGCTTGTTCTTCTACCATATGTTGATGGTGCCCCTAAGGGTAAGTTGCTTGATATTGGCACCGGGGGTGGTTTCCCTGGGCTTCCGCTCGCTATTACTTCTCATCGTCCTTCTGTCCTCATGGATTCGGTTGGTAAGAAGGTTAAGGTTGTAGAAGCGTGTGCCTCTCAGTTGGGTGTAGAACGAGTCCAAACCGTTCATGAACGTGTTGAGTCCTACGCTCTTTCTCATCGTGGTGAGTTTTCCGTTGTTGTAGCACGAGCTGTTGCGCATCTTTCCACCCTCGTCGAGTATGCTTCTCCGCTTCTGAAGAAAGACGGTCTGCTTATTGTTTCGAAGGGTGTCCCTGATGCTGATGAAGTATCTGATGGGACCTATGCCGCTCAGGTTTGTGGGTTCGATACTCCCTTGCGTTACGATCTTTCTCTTCCTGGGAAACGTGGCGCGCGAGCAATCTTTGTATTCAAGAAATCTCACAAGCCATCAATGAAGCTTCCTCGGGCTGTTGGGATGGCTAAGAAACATCCTATTTCAAAGTAGCACTCACAGAGGTCAATCGTTTTGATTGGCCTCTTTTTATTTCAAGTGTTTCTTGATTTTACATGTTCTCTAGTTTACTAGCCTTTTGATGTGACGTTAGGGCATTGATGGCTGATTATCATCGGTCTGTTTTCACGTGAAAACTTGGTTTGTATTACGCTGTTCCGTTTTGAGAGGATGCCACATATTCTCCTAGCCCCTTTTTCGATTGATTGCGGTTGTAGATTTGTTTCGCCGCTGATGTAGCAAAGGTGTGGGAATAGTTCGGCATGCTTTCATGCAATCCGAATTGCATGTTGTCCTCAAGGTTGATGGCTAGAAAGCTTCTCGTTTTAAAGTGCGTAATTTAATCAATGCATATTTTTATTACTCGTGAATACGGTCCGATCAGGTCGATTGTAAAAAGGTTGAATCGAGTTGTATCAATTTTATTTTCAATAAAACATGCGTAATTCCATCAATTGTTTGGCAGGCTTGTAATTCATTCCATATATGCGTAATCGCATATTTATTTTTAGATGGCTGCGGGATTTTGATTTCTGATCATCACAATGGTAACCATGGCTCCCGTGCATTCATGTGTCTACCTTATTGATTTGAGTGTGTGCAGCAGAGCTGTTTTCACGTGAAAACACATTATGTGTGCTCTTGCTTTAGGCGGAGTGATTTTAGAAGTCATGATATTCAGGATAGACTGCTAGACCCAGTTTTAGTACTAGACAGTTTAGATATGCTCCTCAGAAGTTAACTTTCAGACGTTTGTTTTAGATTTCTCATTAGTAGCTAAATTCATCAGGTTGGTGTCTTGCATGTCCAATCAAGCTGAAACATAATGAATGAACAAGATAAATGTTTTCAAGTGAAAACGCTTCGACCGACCAATATCATTCTTTAACTGCAGTAGGAGGTCAAATGGGGTTCAAAGACGTCCCACGGGATTCGAACTCGAAGACAAGAATCATTTCAATCATCAATCAAAAAGGAGGCGTGGGAAAAAGCACCACGGCAGTCAATCTGTCAGCCGCGCTTAGCTCAAAGGGTAAAAAGGTCTTGTTGGTTGATTTTGACCCACAGGGAAACAGCACGAGCGGCTTCGGTATAGAAAAAGAAGAGCTCGAGCAGTGTGTGTACGATGCGCTTATCCATAACGTATCTGCAGAAGACCTCATTCATGATACGGATTGCGAGCGTGTCTTTGTAATTCCTGCAACGATTCAGCTTGCAGGCGCCGAAATAGAGCTTGTTTCAGCAATGGCACGTGAAACACGTTTGAAAGAGTTGCTCGTTCCGGTTCAAAATGAATTCGATTACATCTTTATCGATTGTCCACCGTCTCTCGGATTGTTGACTATCAACGCTTTGGCGGCAGCGGATAGCGTACTGATACCGATTCAGTGTGAATACTATGCACTTGAGGGTGTTACGAAGCTACTTGAGTCGATGAGAATGGTCAAAGAGCGCATCAATCGCTCCCTTGAAGTGTTTGGCGTGCTCATGACAATGTACGACTCTCGTACATCGCTTGCAAACCAGGTTGTTGATGAGGTGCGGGCGTACTTTGGTGACAAGGTATTTGACACGCTGGTTCCTAGAACGGTCAAGATTTCTGAAGCGCCGTCATTTGGAATGCCAGTAATAGAATACGCTCCGAGCAACAAGGGTGCAATTGCGTATCTTTCTCTTGCAGATGAGGTGATCGGTCGTGCCTAGCGCAAAGAAGAAATCCGGACTTGGCAAAGGGTTGTCTGCTCTTGTAAGTGAAGCCCAGTACGAAACGGGGCATACAACAGACAATACAATGATTTCGATTCACGAGATTCATCCGAACCCTAATCAGCCTCGTACTCATTTCAATGAGAAGGAGCTTGGTGAGCTAAGCGAGTCGATTCAGGAGCACGGAGTGCTTCAACCCCTTCTTGTCCGTAAGGATGCGAAGGGATACGAGATCATTGCGGGAGAGCGTAGATACCAAGCAGCAACGCTTGCAGGGTTAACCGAGCTTCCGGTAATCATTAAAGATGTTGATGATGCAGAGATGCTAACGATTGCACTGATCGAGAATCTTCAGCGCTCTGACTTGAATCCCATTGAAGAGGCAAAAGGCTACAAGCAGCTCATTGACTCAAGCGGAATGACTCAGACTGCTCTTTCGAAGGCGGTTTCGAAGTCACGCTTCGCAATCAGTAACTCCCTGCGCCTCCTTGATCTTCCAGAGCCAGTCCAGGAGCTCATCTTTGACGGTAAGCTTACCGCTGGTCATGCCAGAGCGATTCTTGCCGTTCCTTATGAAGATGCTCGGATCAAGCTGGCTGAGAAGGTTGTTGCGGAAGGTTTGTCGGTGCGAGCGACAGAACATCTTGCACCATTGTTTTCTGTCGCGGAAACACCGAAAGCCCCTCGTCCCGTTACTCCGCAATCGTATAAGCGTGCAGCAAAGGTACTTCGCCAGACATTCAACACGAACGTTCGGGTAAAGAACTCACGAGGTAAAAACAAGATTGAGATTGAGTTCAAGGATGAGGAAGACCTAACGCGAATTCTCTCTCAGATTATTGGAGAGCAAGGTGACTAAGATGAAGCCAGGATTGATCGGTGGACTGGTTGCTGCTGGAGCTGCAGTAGTTGTGGGCTCAGTAGTTGGCTATATGGTTGCGACAAATCCAGAGCTGAGGGCACGGCTGGGTCGTGGGGCTCGCGATGCATACGAAACGTCCAAGAAGAAGATCGTAACTATGTCCGAAGACGTTGCTTTGAGGACGGCGCAGATGACAAAGAACCCAAAGATTAATCAGGATTGGGTTGCTCACCAGTGGGAAAGCGTTGGGTATTAGGATTGTTTGTTAGGTACCTAACTAATAAGGTTTTTACCATAACATAGATGCAATCCGCAGGCCAGCCTTCCCTGCTGCGAGAGAATATGGTTTCACGTGAAACGGGGGTGCCAAGCATGTGCCTGGCACCCCCCCGTTCCGTTGTAGCGGAATCCGTTTTACTGTGCTCTATAGGAAGAAGAACAGCTAAATGTTAAAGCCCTCATGAAAGATGAGCGTTGATCTTCCGCTGCTTCAACTGTCCGCAGGCAGCATCGATGTCACTCCCCCGGGAATTGCGGATCGTGGTTTCCACGCCACGCATCTGAAGCCTGCGTTGCAGTTCTTCGACCTTCTTCATGGGGGACGGCTTAAAGGGGCTGTCGGGAATATCGTTCAGCTGGATGAGGTTGACGTGGCACAGGGTGCCCTCGCAGAAGTCGCAGAGTGCGTTCATCTCGGGGTTTGTGTCGTTGATACCTTCAATCATAGCAAATTCGTAAGTTGGCCTTCTGCCAGTCTTCTCGGTGTACAGCTGCAGTGCCTCATGGAGGCGAACGAGCGTGTACTTCTTAACGCCCGGCATGAGCTGGTTTCGGGTGCTTTGGATGGCAGAGTGGAGCGAAACAGCAAGGGTGAACTGTTCGGGTAAGTCGGCAAAAGCACGGATGTTGGGAATGATTCCGCAGGTAGACACCGTAAGGTGACGCGCACCAATATTGAGGCCGTGCTCGCTGTTGAGCATGCGGAGGGCGCGCACCGTTTCGTTGAAGTTGGCGAAGGGCTCTCCCTGTCCCATAAAGACAACGCTCGTAACACGTTCGCCAAGGTCTCGGCTCACGTGAACAACTTGGTCGACCATTTCCTGCGCGGTAAGCGAGCGCGTAAGGCCGGCAAGGCCAGTGGCGCAGAACGCGCAGCCCATGTTGCAACCGGCTTGCGTGGAGATGCAGACCGCGAGGCGATTGCGCGAGGGCATTCCAACCGTTTCGACGGCAACCCCGTCGGGGAATTGGAGGAGGTACTTTCGCGAGCCATCCTTAGAAACCTGCTTGACCACCTCTGTTGGCACAGCGAAGACGAAGTGCTCGGCAAGCTGCTCGCGGAACGCTTTAGGAAGGTTGGTCATCTCTTCAAACGAACATACGTTCTTATCGAAGAGCCATTCGCTGAGCTGCTTGGCACGAAACGCAGGTTGGCCAAGCTCGCTCACTACCTGCGAAAGTTCCTTAGAGGAAAGGGTTCTGATGTCGGGAAGATGGTGGGTGCGCTCCATACGAGGCCTTTCTGCGAAACGTTTGATAGCACACGGGTGCAAGTTGCGTACATACCTATACAATAAGGGAAGTTATGCCCGCTGATGGGGTGGGCGAAAAAACACCAGGAAGGGGAGCCGGCAATGTCTGAGTATAAGCCGGATGAGCTGCGCGTAGCAGTGCTCGCAGGTGGTATATCCGATGAGCGGGAAATCTCGTTCTCGTCGGGCAAGAATGTCATGGCGGCTCTGGCAGAAGCCGGATACACGCATGTTGAGATGCTCGATCCGGCAGACGATGACTTCCTGGTGAAGCTTTCGGAGGGGTCTTACGACGTTGCCTTTATCGCCCTGCATGGCCGTGGTGGCGAGGATGGCATGATCCAGAGCATTCTGGAATACCTCGGTATCCCGTACACGGGATCTGGCGTGATTGCAAGCGCGTGCGCGGCAGACAAGGATGTTGCCAAGGCGATCTATCAGCGCGCCGGTATTCCCACAGCACGCGGCATCACCATCAGGCGCGACGATGACGTATGCATTGCGGACATCGTCGACGAGGTTGGCAGCGAGTGCTTCGTGAAGCCTGCGGTGAACGGGTCGAGCTACGGCGTCACCTATGTGAAGGATGAATCGAAATTGCTCGACGCCCTGGAAACCGCGTTCGAGTGCGACGAGAAGGCCCTCGTGGAAGAGCGGCTTGTGGGCACCGAGATTACGGTCGGTGTGCTGGGCGATCCCCCGCGCGCCCTGCCCATCGTCGAAATCCTCCCCCAAGAGGGTTCGGAGTTCTACGATCTTGATGTGAAGTACATCGACCCAACGCTCGTTCACCGTATCCCAGCTGCGATTTCTCCGAAAGACTACCATCGCGCTGAGGAATATGCGGTGGCTGCGCACGAAGCCCTTGGTTGCAAGGGATTCTCGCGTTCGGATTTCATCGTGGGGGAGCACGGAACGACGATTCTCGAGACCAACACGATTCCGGGAATGACCGATACCTCACTCTTCCCCGACGAGGCGCGTCATGCAGGCATGCCGTTCAGCGCGGTGTGCGACGAGCTCATTCATATCGCCCTTGAGGGCGCGGAGGAATAATGCCCGAACAACACGAAAGCATCCCGGCTATCGAGGATGCGGTCATGCCCGGTACGCCGCGGTTCGTTATCGAGGCGTACCGGACCCTTGCTGAACGCGCGAAGGAGCGCGAATTTGGCCTCATCGAGGAGGATGTGGTCATTCTCGATACCGAGACCACGGGGTTGTCTCCGCAGGAGAACGAACTCATCGAGATATCGGCAGCAGTGCTCTCGGGGCGTGAGATAACCGACCGCTTCGATACCTTCGTGCATCCCACGACGCTGATTCCTGCCGAGATTACCGAGCTCACGGGGATTACGAACGCAGATGTTGCCCATGCCCCCGATGCTCGCACCGCCGTGGCCCAGCTCGCCGAGTTCGTGGGCGGGCGCCCGGTGGTCGCACATAACGCAACATTCGACCGCACTTTCATCGAGTCGGTCAAAGGCGGCGTAGACGTGAGCTCCATCTGGATCGACTCGCTCGCCCTCTCGCGCATCGCGCTTCCCCGGCTTGCATCGCACAAGCTCTCGTATATTGCTAAGGTCTTCGGATGCAGCGCGGTTTCGCACCGGGCAACGGATGACGTCGATGCGCTTGCGGGGGTATGGCGTGTTCTGCTTACCGCTCTGGCGGACCTTCCAGAGGGATTGCTCGGCCTGCTTGCGAACTCGCACCCCGATGTTCCATGGACGTACCGCCCCATCTTCTCCTATCTCGCACAGGAGAAGCCGGACGCCGTGTTCTCGCTCGAGGCGGCACGTACCCGCGTGATTAGTGACGAGTCGTCCGTTGAGCACGTGGACGCCGACGATCTGCCGTCGCTCGAGGTGCCGCGCCGCGACCAGGTGGAAGCGAGCTACGCCCCGGGTGGCCTGGTGAGCTCGATGTATCCAACGTACGAGCCCCGCGCCGAGCAGGTCGAGATGGCCTGCGAGGTGCGCGACGCCTTGGCAACCTCCACCCATCGCGTCATAGAGGCGGGTACCGGCGTGGGAAAGTCCATGGCCTATCTCATTCCGTTTGCAGAGGCGGCGAGGCTCAACGGCATCACCGTGGGAATCGCGACGAAATCAAACAACCTGGCCGACCAGCTCATGTACCACGAGCTGCCCAAACTCAGCGAGGCGCTTGAGGGAGGGCTTTCGTACTGCGCACTCAAGGGGTTTGACCACTACCCCTGCTTGCGAAAGCTCGAGCGCTTGGTGAGAAGCCGTTCGGACATCGTGACCACGCGCGACCCGGCGGATACGCTCACCGCCATGGCCGTCATCTACGCATATGTATGCCAGAGCCCTTCGGGCGATCTCGATGCGCTGGGCATTCGTTGGAAAAGCGTGAACAGACAGGACCTCACCACGGGTTCGCGCGAGTGCGCGCGCAGGCTTTGCCCGTTCTTCCCGCATAAATGCCTGGTGCACGGCGCACGCATTCGCGCTGCCCGCGCCGATGTCGTGGTGACGAATCACTCGCTGCTGTTCAGAAATGTTGCGGCAGATGGCAAAATACTGCCTCCCATCAGGCATTGGGTGGTCGATGAGGCCCATGCTGTCGAGAAGGAGGCCAGACGCCAGTGGGCCGTCTGCGTCTCTGCCGACGATAGCAGGCAGGTGTTCGAACGCATGGGTGGCAAGGATGCGGGCGTGCTCGGCCGCCTCTCCCATGAGCTGGCGGGGCGCGACGGCTCGACGCTGTACATGGGCCTTGTATCGCGTTGCATCTCAACGGCGAACCGTGCCTCGCTTACGATGGCCGAGGCATTCAGCGGCGCGCGCGAGTTCGCCAAGACCGTGAGAAGCGGCGGCTATGACCAGGTGAATATTTGGATCGGCCCCGAGGTTCGAGAGAGCGACGACTGGTCGTTCCTGGCAAGTTCGCTTCTCACCGCAATCGACGCGCTCGAGGAGACCGTAAAGGCCCTGCATGCGCTTGCGGGGAATCTCGCGCAGGATTCACCTGAGCTCGCCGCGGATCCGGCTGATCTTGAGCGGCGCGTTCGCGAGCTGTTCGACGGGCTCAAGCTTATCGCTGAGGGTGCAGACGATCGCTACGTATACTCCCTGCAGGTTAATCGCAGGTTGCGCGCGGGCGGCGAGGCGTTCACTGCTGAGCGCCTCGATATCGGGGAAACGCTTGCCGAGCAATGGCTTCCCGAGGTCCATACGGCGATATTCACTTCGGCAACGATGTCGGTCTCGGGTGGGTTTAAGCACTTTGAGCATGCCGTGGGTTTGGACCGCCTGCCATCGGGCTCGTACAAGTCACTTCACCTCGATTCGAGCTACGACTTTGAGTCGAATATGGCGGTCGTCGTGGCGGGCGACCTGCCCGACCCGCGCAACCGGGATGCGTACATCTCGGCGCTCGAGGATTTGCTCTTCGACGTTCATGTTGCCATGTCCGGCTCCGTGCTCACCCTCTTCACCAACCGGCGCGATATGGAGGAGCTCTTCGATTTGGTGGCGCCCCGCCTTGCCGCGGAGGGCTTGGAGCTGGCATGCCAGAAGCGCATGAGCTCGCCGCGCCGGCTGCGCGATCATTTCGTTTCGGAGAAATCCTCGTCGCTGTTCGCGCTCAAGGCGTTCTGGGAGGGCTTCGATGCTTCGGGCGATACACTGCGCTGCGTGGTCATTCCGAAGCTGCCCTTTGCGAGTCCCACCGATCCCCTTTCGTGTGAGCGGGCGCTGCGCGAGGAGCGCGCGTGGGCGAGATACTCCCTGCCGGATGCGGTGCTCGAGGTCAAGCAGGCTGCTGGTCGCCTTATTCGCTCGTCAAGCGACACGGGCGTGCTTGTGCTGGCGGATTCTCGGCTTGTGAGCAAGGGGTATGGCAAGAAGTTTCTCAATTCGCTTCCCACGCCCTCGTACCAGCGTATCGAGGCGAAGCGTGTGGGGGCGTACCTCTCGCTGTGGCGCCGCGCGCACGAGCACGGGCGCTCCTAGGGAAACGCTGACTTTACCATCGGGAGCGATCGATCACCGTCGGGGTCGAGCGGGATTGCAACTTTTGGGCACTTCGCGGCGAAGGGCCCGGGTAGCCGTGCCGCAGCCGGGAGGACGCATGCCACTTGACCTGCGCTTTTCCTTCCGCCCCGCTCGCCCGTATCTGCCGTGCGCACCGCGAAGTGCCCAAAAATTGAAAACTCGGCGGCAGTACGCCTCCGACTCGTCTACCAGGTGTCTCCCGCGCCCGGTAGTCGGCGCTTCCCGAGGTAATCGCCGGCTACTGCCTTTGGTGCGCCGCCGCGGAGGCCTTTCCTCGCCGACCCCGTTCTGCGATATGGGGCGACTATGGGGTGGTGTTTCCCTGGGAGAGCTCTTGTGCATAGCGGAGCAACTGCTCGCGCCATGCTGCGGGCTCGACGATCTTCATGTCTCCCGCGGCTGCAAGTACTTGGTCGAACAGCCAGGAAGCAGTGCTTACGCGCACCGCGACGCGTGAGCGGCATGGGTCTTGCGGGGACCGCGACACATCGACCACGCCCGACCACGACGAAAACTCATCGCTCGATGCGGGGCATTCGACGGTCACGATGGTGCCCGTCTGTGCGAGATGGTCTTCGACGGTGAGGTCGCTCGGTTCGCGACGGCTGACGGACTCATCGGTGAGTTCAACATTGCTGATGCGGTCCAAGCGATATCGCCGCTCCGCATCTTTCTCGACGTTCCACGCGACGAGGTAGGCATAGTCGTCAAACGCTTCGAAGGCGAGCGGGTCGATAAGACGCGGCGCGGGCTGAGTGTCTGTCTGCGCTCGGTACAGGATGCGGCACCGAACCCCGTCTTCGATGGCCTCGGAGAGCTCTTGGTAGAACGGGCCGTATGTGCGCGCGGTCGCAAGGAGTGGCTGTTGGTTGCCCGTCTCGATTCCTGGGGAGATGAGGGCGCGTTCAAGACGTTCGGAGAGGTTGGAGTCGAGTTCCAGAGCACGGATCACGTGGGCGAGGGCCATGCTTTCTCCCGCCGTAAGGCGCAGCGGCCGCATGCGTGCCGCATCCCCTTCAAGGACGATCGAATCGCTTTGTCGGTAAGCGATAGCACGGGCTCCCCCTTGCCGGTCGGCAAGGGTGGAGAGCAGGTCAAGATACCCGTCAAGCTCTTCGTCGGTGCATGCGAGCGTCCGGCGCGTCTCGGCTGCGCTAAGGCGGTGGCCCGGAGCAGCTGTGAGCGCTTCGAGCATCCAGAGGGCGTTGGTCACCCGATCGCTATGCGCCATGTGCCTCAACCACCTTATCGATCATGCGCTGCCATGCGTCTACGAATGCCTGCGGAGCCACAGGGCGCAGCCCCTCCCGTGCATGGCTGAGGGCAAACGAAGCGGCAGCATCAATATCTCTCACCTCGATGGTCCATCGCCAGGAGCCGGCTTCTGTGAGGGCTATTTCCCCGCGTCCATGGGTGCATGCGAGCACTGCTGCTTGAGGCATGGAAGATGGCAGCGAGAACTGCGCCTGCACCGATTCCCCCTCGCCGAAATCGAAGGGGAGAAAGACGTAGTCCTTAATGGAAAACGTGTTGGGGATGTTGTAGGTGCCCTTTGGACGCCAGACCTTTTCGATGCGGTCGGTGCGAAAGGTGCGGATGCTTTGGCTTGCGTCGTCGAGGCCGGTAACGTAGGCGCAGCCCTCATGGCTGAAGATTCCATATATGGCAAGGCTGCGCTTTGATGCTTCGCCGCGCGCGTTGCGGTACGAGAACGTGATCTTCTTGCGCGTGGCGAAGGCGCTCCAAAGTGCATCGAGAATAGGATCGAAGGCGTTGGAGGCCTGTTCGTCCCGTCCCTGCGGCGTGCTGCCCTCAGCAAGCTCGAGGGCCTTGTCGCGCACCGACTGGAGCGGGCGGCCAAGCGGCGTCGCCTGCCCCTCGAGATATTCATCTATCGCCGCGGCAAGCGTTTGTGCGTCGTCCCTTGTGACGATACCGCCTGTTGCGAAGGTATTCTCGTGGTCGAGCTTCCAGTAGCTCTCCTCGCTTTCGGCGGCGCCCAACGGCTTCGCTTCAACGATTTGAATGCCCTGCTCGGCGAGCTTCGAACGATCACGGCGAAACTTGCGAAGGTCCGAGTCGCGCTGAGGAGACCCATAGCCCAGGTCGGAGTCCGAGACGATCTCTTCCGTCGAGAGCGCCCGCGTAGAGGCGTTGAAGATAAAAAACAGGTTGAGGAGGCGTTGCGCCGAGGTGTCCCCGGCTATGGCCTGCGCTTCGTCATACGATGGCACGAATACCCTCCCTTTCTCGCATCCATTCTACATGAGGCTCCCGGGCGACGTGTTATGGAGATAGAAGGTGCAAATGGGCCTGCGAGCGCATATAACCTGCGGTAACGCAGCGGCATTTTCAGAGTAGCGGTATACTTTCCAGAATACGGACGCATTATCTGCATGTTCTTATGCGTTGTGACCGCGACTATCGAACAGGGACAGGGAAAGCTGATGGCCACCACCCGTAAATATTTGAACCATCTACTCCAGAACACAGGGATCACCCCCGCGTGCAGCGAGGAAGAGCGAGCCGCTGCAGAAGACATCGCCCGCATCTTCTCCAACCATGGCTTTGAGCCGGAGGTTCAGGAGTTCAACGCCTCGGGCACCCCGAAGGTTGTGCTCGCCGCGTTGGGTATTGCGCTCTTCGTGGGCGCGGTGCTCATGGGTGTTGGCGGTGTGGTGGGCATCATCGGCCTCTTGCTCACGGTCGCCGTGGGCGTGGTGTACGTGCTGGAGCGTATGGGCAAGCTGTCGTTTGCGGGCTTCGGCGCATCCGGCCTCTCCCAGAACGTTATCGCCTATCACAAGGCGTCCGGCCCGCTTGCGTCGCCGCGCAACCGCCCGGTGGTCGTTGTAGCTCATTACGATTCGCCGCGCGCCGACCTGTTCTCGCAGCTCCCCTATGCGACCTACAAGCCCATCATCGTCAAGCTCATGCCCTATATGATGGTGGTCCCCGCGATGCTCGCCATCATTCGCCTGCTGCCGTTCCCGGGTGGCGCGAAGGTTGTCTTCTGGCTGCTCGCGATCGTAGCGGCCCTTATTCCGCTTGCTCATGCGGTGGGTATTATCGCGAACCGGTTCATCCTCCCATATACCTCTGGTTCGATTTGCAACAAATCGTCTGTTGCCGCCATGCTCGGCGTGATGGATGCCGTTGCCCCGTTCGAGCACGGTGAGGAGTTCCCGAACGACGTTCCCTTCGAGGATTATTTCTCCGAGCAGGTTCGCATGGCTCAGGCAGCCGAGGTCGAGGCTGCGGTGGCCTCGGGAGATCTTCCCGAGGAGGCGCTCGATGAGCTTGCGGGCGTAGCCGCCGGCGAGCAGACTGGGGCTACGGAAGACCAGGCCGGGGCGCAGGATGATCAGGGGCTTGGTGCCACGCTTGCCGGAACTGCGGCGCTTTCGCTCGATGATCTCGAGGCCGGCCAGGCCGAGCTCTCGGGCAATACTGCCCCGGAGGCCACCGATGCGATGGGGGCCACCGCGACCATGGCTCCGGTTGATGTCGTTGCAGGTGCGGCCGTGGATGCCGCAGCTGCCGTCGTGGATGCTGGCGCGTCCGCTGCCGATGCGGTTCAGGGTGCCGACGATGCCGTTGCCGCCCAGGCGAGCGAATCCGATTCTGCTGGCGCTACGGTCGCCATGCCCGTGGTCGATGGTGACGAGAACGATGAGCGTGTGGCCGAGGACGCAGCTGCAGAGCATGGTGCCGATGAGGCTCCGGCCGACGATCTTGCAGATGAGCCTGCCGAGCTCGAAGACGAAGGCTCTTCGGAGGAAGCGGAGGATGAGGCTTCCGCACCGAGCGTTATCAACGCCTATGGTAATTATCGCTACGGTATCGATGTGATCCGCGCCATCGGCATGGTTCCCGAGAACTGCGCCATTGAGTACGACCTCACTGAACCCGAGCCGGAGCCCGAGGCCGAGGCTGATGCTGCGATCGATGAGGGTGAGCCCCTCGATCGTGAGCAGGACGATGAGTTCGCCGATCAGGTTGATGAAGAGCTTCCGCCGCTCGAGGACGAGTTCGAAGGCTACGCTTCCGATGAAGACACCTATGCCGATGCCGACGATTACGGGTTTGAAGACTACGGCGACTATGACGATGATGCCTTCGCGCCGGTTCCGGTGAATCACGGGGCCGGGGCGCACCCCGCTGGCGCTGCCGCGGGTCTCGCCGAGACGCTCTCTGCTGTTGGCGCTCGTGCATCGCGGTTCTTCGATGGCGCGCTGCGCAAGGGCCGGAGCATGCTTGATTCCGTGACGTCTCATGGTCAGGGCGATGCTTCCAACGAGGAGCTCGAGCACGATGAGACCTCTGCTGAGGCGAGCGCGCCAACGGTAGACGCTTCGGCTGACGGCTCCACTTCTGTGGCCGAGGATGCTCCCGTTACTGCCGACGCCGCGGAGAGCGGTGCCCCCGAGAGCGCGGCTCCGGAAGCCGAGCAGGTTGCTGATGTGGCCGATTCGGATGAGGGATCGTCTGTCGCGGGTGGCGCGACCCAGCGTTTCTCGGTAGCCGATGCCGCTTCGCTTGAACAGCCCGAAGCTCCGGGTGCCCAAGGGTCTGCCGGGTTCGACCCCGATGCAACGATTGCCCAGACGAGGTCCTTTCCCGTCCAAGATGTCGCTGCGACGCCGTCGCAGGCGTCTGACGCGGGTGTCGATCAGGTGGAAACCGTCGACTCCCTGATGGCGCAGATTACCGCCCCGCGTCGCACCACTCCTCAGCCCGCGCCGCAGAACCGGGCGTTCAGCATGGTTCCCGATCCCGCGGCTCCCTCGGTCAACCAGATGTCGACGGTCAACAGGTCCTCGCTTTTCGATTTGCCGGATCCATCTACGGCCCCGGTTGATCCGTTTGTGACCGAGCCTGCTGCGCCGGCCGCACCTGCCAATCAGGATGCAGCTCCGGCGCCCGCCCAGAGCGCGTTTAGCGTGATTTCGTCTGATCAGGACTATGCCGCTGATTACGGTCAGGATGATGGTTTTGGTTACAGCGACGGGTATGGTGCCGATACCTACGAACGCGACGACAGCGTGTTTGAGACCATTACTGCCGACGCTCCGGAGCCTCTGGCGGCAACCGGTCGTGCGAAGAGCGGGAAGCGCGGCCTCGGAAAGCTCTTCCATCGCAAGAAGCAGGACGAGTCGAGCATGAGCGACTGGCTTGGCGTCGACGATGATTTCGATGCGAAGCGCTCTGGCCGCGATATCGGGTCTTGGGATAATTTCGAAGGCGATGACTGGAAGGGCGGCGCCACCAGCTCGAACGGCGCTTCGCAGGAAGACCTGCGCGACGCCGTGACCTCGATGGGCGACGACGAGCTCCTCGGCCATGACATCTGGTTCGTGGCAACGGGTGCTTCCGAGCTTGATAATGCTGGTATCCAGGCGTTCCTCGATACGCATCGCGATAAGCTGCGTGGTGTGTTCCTCATCAATCTCGAGAGCATCGGCGCGGGCGAGCCGGTTATGCTCGCTACCGAGGGCGGAGAAGGCGGCAAGCGCGTGCTCAAGGGCGACAAGCGCATCATGAACCTTGTCCGCCGCGTGTCTGGCGCCTTCCATAGAGAGTTCGCAAGCGTCGAGATGCCCTATCTCACGACCGATGCCTACCGAGCCATGAGCATGAGCCTGCGCTCGCTCACGATCGCCGGCGTTGAGGGCAACCACCTTGCCTGCTCGCATTCTGAGGACGATCTGCCGTATCGCGTCAACGAGAAGAATGTCAGGATCGTTGCCGATGTTGTCACGGAGGTCATCAGGAGGTCCTAAGAAGAGCACCTTGCTCGCATGTCTCGAATGGTAATGACGGGGCGCCGATACCCTAGGGGTGTCGGCGCCCTGGCGGTTCATTTTGGGACGGGTTCAAAATGAACCATTTTGGGTGTCGGAGTCCCGTTTCATTCAAGAGTCCCCAACTCTGTGGCACGCCCCGCGCACCATTGAAAACCACCTGCTAAGCGGGTGGTTCTGATGCCCGGCTATGCGTTGGCGTTGCTATGCATGAGCCTCGAGGTAGGCGATGATGTCGTCAGATTCGTAAAGAGGCTTTCCGTCGATAAACAAGCAGGGGACCTGGACCTTTCCACCCACGTTTTGGAGGGTGGAGCGGTCGTTGGGGTTAGCCGTGATATCGCGGAGGGGTATATCGATGCCCCGGCGCTCCATATAGGAGAGCACCTTCCGGCAGAACGGGCAACCGGGCATGATATAGAGTTCAAGTGCTTGCGACATGCGGAGCTCCTTTCGTTTGTTGGGTATTGCTGCTATACCCAACTCTTGGATAAACCGACCATTGACGTTTGTTCAGGGTAAAGTTGCTCAAGCGGCCACAGAACCATCAAAAGCTGGTAGCATTACAGGGAGCTGGTTCGTATCCGGAGGTCCAGGTGAGTGAGATCATCGAGTTTATAAAGCGCCATTGGATCGCGTATCTCATCGGTGCGATTCTTGCCATCGCGCTCGGCCTTGGGGTATCCCTCTATATTCTTCGCGTTGGTTCCACCCCGGAACAGCTCCACGCTGAAGAGGTGGCTTCGGAGCAGTCTAAGTCGTCATCCGGGCTCTATCTCTTCTAACCAGCTTCTGATTGGTCCCCTGATACGAATATCACGATGGTGCGCCGCATGCTGTGACCGTTTCCTTCGGTGCAGGTGATGAGGCTGAGGACGCGGCGCGCGCCGCTAATCGCAGTCTGCCAGTTCTCGGTGCATGCGGATGCTTCGTGTGCGAGCTCGGTGAGCCATGCTTTCATATCTTCAATGGATGTAAAGGAAAACTGCTGTATCGCTTCGTACGATGCGGGAACGCGGAGTGCGCAGAGCGGCTGGAAGATTGTGGTTCGAGCGATCTTGCCATTCTCAACGGAGCGCCATGTGGCATTGCCGAGCTTATCGAACGCGCCTTGTTGGAATCGGTTCGCCAGTTCGCCAAACAGCACCGGTGAGCTTGCAAGATGGTGGGCATACACCACGATATGCTGCCCGTCTTTGGAGCTCCTCCGGTCGATATACGGGCATCCGATGCTGTGGGGAGCCCCATCGATGGCATGATGGAGATAGTAGTCGTCTGCCATGGTTGAAGTTGGTTGCGCAACGGGGTAGCTGATGTGTGTGCCATCAACGTCTATCCAGGCCACAAGGGCGGGGTTGTGAAAGGTCTTCTGGCCCGTAACCTGGATATCGTTGGCGTTGGAGGCGAGCGCACCCATAAGGCCCTGCATGTGCAGGTCATACGCATCGACCTGCGCTGAGAGAATCCCGGTGGAGCATGCGCTGATGAGGCAGATAACGGCAAGACACGGAGCAGCTATGGAGCGCAGGATGCTTTTGACGGAATAACGTGCGCTCATCGTGCCTAGTGCTTCCCGCGTCTCCAGATCGCCATCAAGATACATGCGATAAGAGCGATGCAGACCGTTACCGCTAGTATGGGAGCCACCGATGTTGCGCCTGATTTTACGAGCGGGCCCGTAAACGATAGAGGTGTCTCTGCAAGGATGTCCGATCTGCGGTTCGCCAGCGTTTTCATAGCGAGCAAGGCCACGTCATCTGTCGCCCATGCCTGTTTGGGCAGGAAGAGGGGTGCAGCGATAGCGAGGACGAAAGTCGCCGCAGCAATCGTGCACATGAGCAGTCTCGTGACCCTTGCATGGATTGCTTTCGGATGCAATCTGAGCAATACGCTCAACGTGCGCCCCTGGCCTGTGTTTTGAGTGCGAGTCTTGCCGCCAAAGCCGCATCGTCCGCCCATCGCTACCTCCCTCTTCACGCCGTGGTCCAAGCATATGAAGACGAGGTGGTCGATGATTCGGTTGTAGCTGACAAGATGCCGTCTTAGATCTGAACAAAAACTGAAAGACTAAGGAAAGCGGCAGCTTCTCAGTCCTGTCGCATGAACAACCAAATTTGAGGTGCGGCGAACAGGACTCTATTACTCCACCAAAGGAACAGAGCCCATCGCAATCGAGTGGCCGCAGCCCAGCCGGTAGCTCCAACCTGCCAGGCGGTCTCAACCAAGCCGGCTGTCCCAACCTAGCAAGCAGCCCCAACCTGACCGGCGTGAACTCGAAATGAGGTTCCTGATTTTTCGACTCTCCTCTCATGAATCCAAAAATGGTCACCCAGGCTGTTTCGCACCCGACTTGCGTGAATCCAAAAGAGCCCCCGCGCGATCCCGTCCCGGCTCGCGGCAATTCAGGGGGATTCAAAAAGTCGAAAAAAGTCGTTGACTTCGGCCAGTGGGCCGGGGTATTATCTCCTAGTGCGATGGACCTGTAGCTCAGTTGGTTAGAGCGTCCGGCTGATAACCGGGAGGTCACAAGTTCGAATCTTGTCAGGTCCACCATCTTCTTTCGCAATAAACACCCCAGCGAGAGCCGAGTCGCCGCTGGGGTGTTTATTCCTAAAGGGGGTATAGCTCAGCTGGGAGAGCGCGGGCTTTGCAAGCCTGAGGCCAGGGGTTCGAACCCCCTTACCTCCACCAACAATTTTGAAAGCCTCGCTACAGCGGGGCTTTTTCATATCCAAAGAGGAAGCATGGGGTTCGAACCCCGTTTGGGGCGCGGAGCGGAGCAAACGCGCGAGCGTTTGCCGCGCAGCGCGCAAGGCGGCGCAGCCGCCGCAGCGGAAAGAGCGCGCGCAGCGCGCGGCGAACCCCCTTACCTCCACCAAGATTTTGAAAGCCTCGCTACGGCGGGGCTTTTTCATGCCCAGGGGGAGCACGGGATCGTAAAGGTCCCCCATATCGCAAAACCCGCCCGAAAAGGCGTTGGTACCCGCCCAGCCGGCATCATTCCATCTGTTATGATGAAACCTCTGAGCACCTAGGAGGTCTTCATGCGCGCTGTTGATCTGGAACTCTTCAAGCCCGAGCTGGTGTTCTTCGGTTTCGAGGCTGCCAATAGCGACGAGCTCTTCGAGAAGCTCGCCAACGAGCTTGCTCCATACGGCTACATCAAGGATTCGTGGCTCGCCGGCATCAAGGAGCGCGAGGAAACATACCCCACGGGCCTCGCCTTCGAGACGGTTTCCGTTGCTCTGCCGCATGTCGATCCGGAGCACCTGAACAAGCCCTATATTGCCGTCATCAAGCCAAAGGAGCCTATTGCATTTAGGGGTATGGCTGGAATCGATGGCGACGTGCCCGCGCAGATCATCGTGAATCTCGGCCTGACGGCGCACGAAGAAGGGCAAGTTGCCGTACTTCAGGCGCTCATGGGTGTTTTCCTAGATACCGACGCCGTGTCTAGAATCATGGCGCAGACCACCCCCGAAGGCATGGTCGAAACAATGCGCGAGCTCTGCTTGTAGCTCTGCGCTCAAGGTGAACCAATGGGAGCGCGCCGACATTTCGGCGTGCTCTGCCAATCTCGAAGCATGCTTCGCCGAGCCTGTATATACTGGTAACCCCTGAGCGTCGCTCGGGTATTCAGCCTCTATACGATAGAAAAGAGCCAGCACATGAGTGCCAGCACCTCGCGGGCGGCCCGCCCGTCAACCATGCTCCGCCGTTTTCTTGCCTACTATGGCCCGCAGAAGCATCTTTTCATTGCCGATACCGTTTGCGCGTTTGTTATCGCAGGTATTGACCTTGCGTTTCCGGTGATTCTGCGCGCGCTCACCAACGGTCTTTTCACCGAGGGGCAGCATGCGATTATGGCATCGATCGGCATGGTCGCCGTTGGGCTCGTAATCATGTACCTCATTCGTTGCGCATGCCGCTATTTCGTGTCTGCCCAGGGTCATATCATGGGCGCCCGCATGGAATCGCAGATGCGCCAAGACCTTTTCGACCAGTATGAGCGGTTTAGCTTCAGTTACTTCGATCGCGTGAACTCGGGTGACATGATGAGCCGCGTGGTCAATGACCTCTTCGATATCTGTGAGGCGGCCCACCACGTGCCGGAGTGGATCATCATCTGCGGCGTCGAGATCATCGGCGCGTTCGTGATCCTCTTTACCATCTCGCCCGCGCTCACCGGGATCATGGCGCTGGTTACTGCGGGGTTCGTCGCGCTCATGGTGGTGCAGAACCTCCGCATGCGCTCCGTCTACACCGACAATCGCGTCAAGATCTCCGAGGTCAACTCACAGCTTCAAGACTCTCTCGCCGGCATGCGCGTGGTGAAGTCGTTCGCGAATGAAGAAACCGAGCGCATCAAGTTCCGTCGTTCCAACGACCGCTACCTCGGCTCGAAAGAGGCCATGTATCGCGTGATGGGAACCTATCAGGCCACGAGCGCGCTCATGACCGGGGCGCTGTTCACGCTCGTGGTGGTGGCAGGCGGGTGCCTTGTTGCCGCAGGCCGCATGAGCGCGGTCGATATGGCAACGTTTGCGCTCTACATCAGCCTTTTCACCACGCCCATCGAGACCCTCGTCAACTCGACCGAGACGTTTCAGAAGGCCATCGCCGGCTTCCGCCGCATGGACGAAGTGCTTCAGAGCGCGCCCGATATCGAGGATGCGCCCGATGCCCGCCCACTCAAGGTGAGCGCTGGTGCTATCGAGTACCGCAATGTGTGCTTCAGCTACGAGGACCGCGAGCTCGAGGATGAGCATCGTGCGGGCGACGAGCGCCCGGTCATCGACCATCTCAACCTCTCGATTCGTCCGGGCGAGACCATCGCGCTCGTGGGCCCGTCGGGCGGTGGCAAGTCTACAACGTGTTCGCTGCTGCCCCGCTTATACGATGTGCAGGACGGTTCCATCTGCATTGACGGGCAAGATGTGCGAAGCGTCACGCAGCGGAGCCTGCGCCAGGCGATAGGCCTGGTTCAGCAGGATGTATACCTCTTCGACGGAACCATCGCCGAGAACATCGCGTACGGCAGGCCCGACGCATCGTTCGAAGAGATTGTCGAGGCGGCCCGCCGCGCGAACATCCACGAGTTCATCGAGAGCCTTCCCGAGGGATACGATACGGTGGTGGGGGAGCGCGGAAGCCGTCTTTCGGGCGGTCAGAAGCAGCGCGTGGCCATCGCGCGCGTGTTCCTCAAGGACCCTGCGATTCTCATTCTCGACGAGGCGACTTCGGCGCTCGACAACGAGAGCGAGGAGGCAGTGCAGGAATCGCTCGAGCGCTTGGCGCGCGACCGCACGACGATCATCATTGCCCATCGCCTCTCGACCATCAAAAACGCCGACGAGATCGCGACCGTGGAGCGTGGCCGAGTTGTGGAGCGCGGCACTCACGAGGAGCTTCTCGCGCAAAACGGCACGTACGCCCGCTACTATCGAATGCAGTTCGAAGGAATGCGTGCCACCAGCGCCTAAGGCTTGTGGCCTGCGCGGGGCCGCGGTTCTTGCGTGGAGGCATTCGCTCGCGTTCGGATTTGGCTCGACAGGAAGACGATGGGAAAGAAACGGCAGCTCACACCAGAAGAAGTGACCGAGCTCTTCTCGGAGGTCGACGCATCGGGCGTCATCGACCCTGCGCGCGTGAAAACGCGCAAGAAGCGCTTGATGTCATGGCGCGCCGCGCGCAGCGCTGGTGACGAGGAGGCCGAGGAGCGCCTGACCGCGGAAGACCGCCGCTCGCGCACGGGCAGCATGGTCGACCCGCTTTCTGACGAGGACCCTTCGGGTTCGAAGGTTGGCAACACCATCTCGCGCTTTGGCGTGGCGTTCATCGTGGGCATCATCGTGCTCGTGGTGGGCATGCAGGTGGGATACGGCGTCATGCGCCGCCTGAACACGGCAAACCTTTCGGACACGGTGAATACGGAGACCGTGAGCCGCGCCATCGAGGGGGGCCTGGAGTGGGGCAACGGATTCACCCAGTTCCCGAGCACCTTCACGGTGGACGAGGCAGATGAGCGCACGGGCGTGGTTGAGGTGAGCGTGGTTTCGACCGACGCGTCCAACGAGCTCGAGCTGTTCTCCAATAGCCAGATCGAGGCGGCGGCGCTCGCTACGAACGCACTGCTTAACGACAACATCAATCGCGTGGTGTACAACGTCTCGGCCGTTATGGACGAGGACGGGAACATCGTGAGCGACGGGCTGCTCTCGTTCTTCCCTGTTGATGGCACCGAGCGCCAGATCTTCACGTTCATCTGGACGAAGAATATGTCTGAGGCGTCGAGCAACATCGACTGGGAGCTGCGGATTGTCGGTATGGACGAGGAAGTCGCCAGCCGTATCCAGAAGCAGGTGAACTCGGTGTCTTCGTTGATTGACACGCCGAGCGTCGACCAGAGCGATATCGAGGCTCAGGAAGACGAGCTCGCTTTGGAGCAAAGCCTTAAGGGCAAGGATGTGTTCTTGGGGACCGACGACGGCCAAACCCTGAGGGACGCTCTCTCCGCTGCGCAAAACTCGGATGCGACGGCTGTGCAGCAGGATGCGGCCTCCGGGGATTCTTCAGGGCAATAGCGTTCTGCGGGGCGAAAGGCTCCGCGGTGCAAGAGGCATTCGGCCTCTCATATACTCGGATGTGCGCCTTTAGGGCGTTGTGTTGCGCTAACCGGCTCGATTTTGGTGCTAAAGACCCCTGTGGAAGTGGTTCGGTGCAAAACTCCCGTCAAAGGATCGGATTTTGGGGTACGTGCCGAGTAGCCAACATTATCGCACTTCTCGTACCAGCGCTTTTCATGCGCTCGCCATGGGGTATATCTGGGCCACTCATTAAAATCCGATCCTTTGGGGGGGAGTTTTGAAGCGCTGGCGCTGTGAGGGGGGTAGATTCAGGCGAAAACGGGGTGTGAGCGAAGCCAGAAGCGAAAAAGCGGGGGTGTTTGTCCCGGTGGGACAAACACCCCCGCTCGAAAACAGCAGCCAAAAAGAGAGGGGCCATGCTAAGCGACCGCTGCGAATCCTGGGCTGCTCTGTGTGGACTATGCTAGCAGCGCCGTGACCTTCCCGAGCAGCGGCTCATAGCTAACGCCGCGCTCGCGGAACTGCGGCTGCTTCGAGGAGACGATCATCGCGTCGTGCACGAAGTCGCCGGCGAAGCGGACGGCCTCGTCGAGCGCCTTTCCAGCCATGACGGCAGCTAGCAGGCACGAGCAGTACAGGTCTCCTGTTCCGTGCAGCATGTAGGGGAGTAGCTCGTTGTTTACCTCGAAGAACGCGCCCGACTGCGACCCAACGAAGTTGCGGATGAGCCCATCGCCGCGCTGCACGCCCTTGAGCACCACGGTCTTGGTCCCCTTGGCAAGGAGCGCTTCCACCATCCGCTGCGCTTCGTCGTCCGAAATGCTCTCGCCCGCCCAGGCATCGCCGATCGGCTCATCGAGGATGATGGCAGCCTCGGTGAGGTTGGGGGTGAGAACGTCCGCACCCTCGGCGAGCTCGGCCATGGCGGAGCAAAGCTCGGGGGTGTAGGTGGCGTACACCTTACCGTGATCGGCCATGACGGGGTCAACGATGCGCAGGGCCTTCGGGTAGGTTTCGTAGATTCCCTTGATGATGTCTACCTGCTCGGGGGCGCCCAGGAAACCGGAGTACACGGCGTCGATATCGACTCCAATGCCCTTCCAGGCTTCGAGATAATCGGGCAGAATCGCGGTCGTATCGTGCATGTACCAGCCAGGAAACGCCGTGTGACTCGAAAAGAGCCCGGTTGGCACAGGACAGACGTCGCAACCGGCGGCCGAGAGCACGGGAATGGCGACGCCGAGCGAGCACTTGCCGTAGCCGCACAGGTCGTGCACGGCAGCGACGCGCGGGATGTAGTCCCCCTCGCGTTGATAGAGGGGTGGCAGGGAGCTGGTGATTTGGTTAGACATGGATTGCCTTCTTTCTTCCGCGGACTTATGGACCAGCGTACGAGGCACCAGCATAGTACTTGCACGCCCTGCGCGGGGCGAGAAACACGTTCGTTACGTAACGAACGCGGAGCGGCCATGAAGCAGGTTGCCGATTCTGGGTCGGCGGGACACAGGCCTGTTAACGGTGCGAGGAGGGTTGGTGCTGCACGGCACGCGGTTAAGCGACCATGAAGCAGGTTGACGATTCTGAGCCGGTGGGGCGTAGATTCGCAATTGGCGCACGGGAGAGTTGGTAGTACGCCCGCGCGCGATGAATCCATTTCTCCGCTGCATGTTGAGCGACGCGAAATGGGTTCTACACGCGAGCGGGGGTTTGGGGTGTCTGACCTGCGGATCTTATGAGAGGACTTTGCACATGAGCGCGGGGAATTCAATAATATCCGCTGCTACCCCGAGACGCTCTTGGTTATGCCCTCGACCGCGTGGTGGATTCGCGCACCACAAGCTCAGTTTCCATGGTCATTGACTGCGGCGCGGCGGCGCCCTTCATGCGTTCGAGGAGGATGTTACAAGCGGTATAGCCCATACGATAGCGCGGCTGGTTCACGGTGGTGAGCGTGGGCGTCGTCATGATGGCGTTGTCGGTGTTGTCGAAACCCACGACCATGAGGTCGCCGGGAACCGTAAGTCCAGCTCGCCGCGCAGCACTGATAACCGCGGCTCCATAGGTGTCGGAGCATGCGAATACACCATCAGGGGCATTGGCGGATTCCAACATGTGGCACACCGCGGAGTGGGCAAGGCCGTAGCTGTTGTCGGGCACGCACACGATCCATCCGTCTTCGATGTCGATACCGTGGGCCTTTGCCACCGACAAAAACCCGTCCATGCGCCCGCGCGCATATTTATAGGTATCGGGGCCGCTTACGATAGCGAGCCTGGAACACCCGCACGACACCAGATGCTCCACGGCGATTCGCGCGGCGGCAAAGTCGTCGATAGTCACGAACGGCACGTCAACTTCGGGGTTGACCTCACAGCATTGCACGAGGGGAATGGTCGAATCGATGCGTTCGATGGTTTCGGCCTCAAGGGGGCTTAGGGTGATGATGCCGCTGGCGTTGCACCGGCGCAGCATAGCGCAGTAGTCGTTCACCGCGCTTGCTGTGGGAACGTCCCACGATACGAGCACGTCGAAGCCGGCGCTTCGCGCGGCCACGCGGATGCCGCGCACTATTTCGCTGTAAAAGGGGTTGTCGAGCCAAGGGATGTTGACCATGATGAGGCCGGCGCCACCCTCGAATTCAGCGGAGTTGTACTGCCCAACAACGGAAGAATAATTGAGCTCGCGTATGCTTGCATTCACGCGCGCCGCCGTTTTTGAGCTCACGAGCTCGGGATGATTGAGCACGCGCGAAACGGTGGCAAGCGACACGCCGGAATGCTGGGCGACCTGCTCGATTGTAACTTTGCTGCCCATGACTCCACTCCGTTCCCGCGAGTTCAACTCTAGCCACACCCACTATTGTATCTGCTACATCAAGATGACAATATGTCAATTTGCTTGGAATGAAAAAACTTTTCAATCCCACCGCCTCATATCACATCTGTGACGCTGTTATGAATATATCCGTTTACCTTTGATAAATTACCGTTCACGGAATGAGTCGATAGTGCGAAAAGCTTCCTCGGTATTATCAGAAATGAAAGAAGTGAAGCAAATCTACTGAAAAATATTTTCAGTACAGGCAGGAGAGCTCGCTTCAATTCTGCTGGTCAGCGGCTGCATGAGGCCTCGTGATAGGAGGAGAGCATGGTTCGCGTCGGTATCATCGGATGTGGAAAGATCGCCCAGGTGAGGCACATACCGGAGTACGAGGCGAACCCCAATGCGCAGGTTGTCGCCCTCTACGATGTCGACCACGATCGCGCGTGCGAGCTCGCCGAGCAGCACGGGGCGACCGCATACAACTCGCTCGACGACTTGCTCGATGACCCCGACATCGATGCGGTGAGCGTCTGCACGTCCAATGCGACTCATGCCGAGGCGACCATCAAGGCGCTGCGCGCGGGCAAGCACGTGCTGTGCGAGAAGCCCATGGCGGTTACGCTCGAAGAGTGCGAGCAGATGGTCACGGCGGCCGAGGTTGCAGCCAAGGTGTCCGGCGCAAAGCTCATGATCGACCAGAACCAGCGCTTCGCCAAGGCTCACATCCGCGCCAAGGAGCTGCTCGATGCGGGCCGCATTGGCCGTGTGCTTACGTTCCGCACGACGTTCGGTCACGGCGGGCCAGAGACCTGGAGCGTGGACCCCGGAACGGGAAGCTGGTTTTTCGATCCCAAACGCGCAAGCATGGGCGCCATGGCGGACCTTGGCGTACACAAGACCGATCTTGTGCAGTGGCTCTTAGGCCAGACTGTTGTAGCTACGACGGCGATGGTGTCGACGCTCGACAAGCGCGACCCGGAGGGCAATCTCGTAGGGGTTGACGACAACGCTTCTTGCATCTATCAGATGAGCGGCGGTGTGGTTGGCACCATGACCGCGAGCTGGACGTATTACGGTCCTGAGGACAACTCGACGGTGCTCTATGGCACCGAGGGCATCATGCGCGTCTACGACGATCCGGCGCACTCCATCGTCATCGATCGCAAGAATGGCGAGCGCGAGCTCTATGACGTCGAGGCCATCCAGACGAACGACAACCAGACCGCCTCGGGCATTATCGATGCGTTCGTGAGCTGCATCGAGCAGGGCGCCGAGCCTGCCATCACGGGCGCAAGCGTGCTCCCCGCCATGCGCGCGGTGTTTGCGAGCATCGAGTCTAGCAAGACCGGCGCCAGGGTGAGCATTCCTCTGTCCTGATGACATGCGGAAGTAATTAGTTACGCGGGAAGGATTAACGCCATGAAGATGGGATTTATCACTTCGCTCCTCGATGGATGGTCCTATGAGGAGATGATGGATGAGGTAGCGCGCATTGGCATCCAGTGCGTGGAGGTCGCGTGCTGGCCCAAAGGCAAGGCAGAGCGCAAGTACGGCGGCGTCACGCATATCGAGATAGACCGCGTGCTTGAGGACGATGAATACGCCCGCCACATCTTGGATTATGCCAAGGAGAAGGGCGTGGATATCTGCGCACTCGCATACTATCCCAACAATCTCGACCCCGACCCCGAGCGGCGCAAGGTGTTCAACGAGCATCTCGTCAACACCATCCACGCTGCGGCAAAGCTTGGGGTGCCCAAGGTCACCACGTTTATCGGTCGCGTGACCAATAAGACCTTTGAGGAGAATCTCGAGATGCTCCCAGAGGTTTGGAATCCCATTCTGGAGGTGGCAGAGCAGGAAGGTATTCTCGTATGCATCGAGAACTGCCCCATGCTCTTCGACGCAACCAACTGGCCGGGTGGGCAGAACATCATGACGAGTCCCGCCAACTGGGAGCGCGTGTTCGAGGTCCTGCCGAGCAAGAACCTGGGCCTTGCGCTCGACCCGAGCCATTTCGTGTGGCAGATGATCGACTGCGGCGAGGCAATCCGCGCGTTCAAAGACCGCATCTACCACGTTCACCTCAAAGACATCAAGTTCAAGCCCGAGGAGCTTGCGCGCCGCGGCGTGATGGCGTACCCGCTCGACATCATGGATCCCAAGATTCCGGGATACGGCGACGTTGACTGGTCCGATTTCATCTCGCAGCTCACCATGGTTGGCTACAACGGCGACTGCTGCTTGGAGATCGAGGATCGGTTCTTCGAGGACACCCGCGAGCACCTCGTGCAGAGCATCGAGCTCGCAAAGCGCTACATGGATCAGTTCATCATCTAGGATTCTCGCGCGGCACTCGCCGCGCTGGATGAGGACATCGCCTCGTCTGCGGTGCCGGGCAGGCGGGTCACGTAGGTAATGCGACCAGAACGGAAAGAAAGGAACGCATTATGGCAAACATCACTCGTCGTTCGTTCGTGGTAGGTTCAGGCGCGACCGCGCTGGTCGCGGCGCTCGCCGGCTGCTCCGGCGGTGAGACTTCCGGCGGTGCAGGCTCCGCTGGCTCTGCCGCTGCCGCTTCCGGTGGGCACATCTACGTGCTTACCGCTTCGCCCGATCATGGCTGGACCGGCCAGGTTGGCGTGTTCGCCCAGGAGAAGGTCGACGAGGTCAACGAGGCCGGTGCCTACACCGCTGAGCTCCAGACCGCCGGTGCGGCCGCCGATCAGATTGCCCAGGTTGAGGATATCCTCGCTGGCGATCTCTCGGGCGTCGCGGGCATCGTGATTCAGCCGCTGGACGACACCGTCCAGTCCGCCATTCAGCAGATCGTTGACGCCGGCGTGCCCTATGTGGCGTTCGACCGCATCATCGAGGCCGTGCAGGACAGCGCCGTCGCGAACGTCAAGGGCGACAACGAGGGCATCGGTGCCGGCTCTGCGGCGTACTTCGTGCAGAACGGCATGCAGCCGGGCGACCCCGTGTACATCTACCAGGGCGACACCTCCTCGGTGACCACCCTGCGCGACAACGGATTCTCCGAGTACCTGCTGGGCAACCTTGAGTTTGACGGCGAGACCGTTCCCGAGGACCAGAAGTGGACGCAGGAGCAGATCGATTCTGCCATCACGAAGTCCGGCGCCATGAACTGGAGCCGCTCCGACACCAAGGCCGCCTTCGAGGCGCTCTTGGGTGACGAGGCCAACGCCTCCATCAAGTGGTGGTATGCCGAGGACGACGAGCTTGCCATGGGCATCCTCGAGGCGCTCAACGGCGGCGGCATCTCCGATTCCACCAAGGAGGCCTTCTACGCGACTAAGCCGTTCGTTACCGGCTGCGGTGGCCTGCAGGAATACTACGACGTCATTGGCGGCGACTCCTATCAGGATATCGTTTCCAACCTCGGCGGCGTCATGTCCGTGACCTACTCGCCGTCCATGATCCAGACCGCTATTCAGGACATGGTCGATCACCTGGACGGTAAAGAGGTTGAGCAGGACCACGTGATCGCGTGCGAGAACGTGACCTCCGAGAACGTCGACGACTACGTGGGCTTCGAGTAAGGGGTACCCGGGCACCCGCTTGCGGCAGCATGCGAGCGGGTGCCCGCTCTCATGTGGCGCGGTGCAGGGTTTGGATTCCTCGCACTGCGCGCCAGGGTATGCGTTCGCTGAATTGGTGCTGCATTCGGCGAGCGCATATTGATGGGTTACGGACGGGGCATGGCCCCGTTCGCGCTTTGGAATAAGCCGCCAGACGAAAGGAGCTCCATGGACCTTCTGACCATGAGCGGTATCCGCAAGTCGTTCAGCGGTGTTCCCGTGTTGAATGGCGTTGACCTGCACGTGGGGCGCGGCGAGATTCACGCTCTTTTGGGCGAGAACGGCGCTGGCAAGTCGACGCTCATGAACATCCTCACCGGTTCCTATACCGCCGACGCGGGCACGACCACGTTTGCTGGGCAAGACATCACCGGCGCCTCGATTAAGGCGGTGGAAAAGGCGGGCATCGCATTCGTGCACCAAGAGCTCAACCTGTTCAACGACCTCACGGCCTACGAGAACATCTTCTTGGGCCAAGAGGAAGTGGGGCCGTTCTTCTCGCTCAAGAAGAAGAGCATGATCTCCAAGGCCCAGGAGTTGTTTGAGCGCCTGGGCGTGGATATCGACCCCACGATGCTCGTATCGGATCTTAAGCAGAGCCAAAAGCAGCTGCTCGAGATTAGCCGGGCGCTCTTCTTTGACGCCAAGCTGCTCATCTTGGACGAGCCCACGACGGCGCTCAACACCGCCGAGGTCGAGCACCTGTTCAAGATCGTGCGGAACCTTCGCGACCAGGGAACGTCGTTCATATTCATCTCGCATAAGATGCCCGAGATCTTTGCGCTCTGCGATACCTACACCGTGCTGAGGAACGGCAGCTTCGTGAGCGAGGGGCGCATTGCGGATACCACGCCGCGCGAGGTGACGAGCATGATGGTGGGCGCTGCGATCTCCGAGCGCGGAGCGTACGAGCCGCGCGAGACCGGAGACGTGGTGCTTGCGCTCGATCATTACTCCGGGCCGGGGTTCGAAGATATCTCGTTCGAGGTGGCGCGCGGGCAGGTCGTGGGCCTTACGGGCCTTATGGGGTGTGGCAGCACGGAGCTCATGCAATGCCTCTTCGGCATCGAGCGGCCCCAGGGAGGGTCTGCAACCGTACGGGGAAAACGCCTGCACGGCGGTTCGATCCACGAGGCCATGAAGGCCGGCATCGCCATGCTCCCCTCGGACCGCAAAGAGAATTCGGTAGTGCCGGACATGTCGCTCTTGGAAAACATGTACCTGTCCGAACAGGTGCTCTCGGCCAAGAGCTTCGTGATCAACAAGCGGCGCGAGCAGGAGCGGTTCGAGCACTATCAGAAGCTCTTGAGCATCAAGGCGAATTCCAGCGCCGATAGCGTGCTCTCGCTTTCCGGCGGAAACCAGCAGAAGGTGTTCATGGCGCGCTGGCTCAACACCGACGCCGAGCTGCTCCTGCTCGACAACCCAACGCAGGGCATCGATGTGGGCGCCAAGGCAGAGATCTACCACCTGATACTGGACCTGGCCAAGCAGGGCAAAACGGTGGTCATCAACACGCTCGAGATTCCCGAGCTCCGCGAGGTTGCCGACGTTTGCTATGTACTCTACGAGGGGCGCATCGTCAAGCGACTCGAGCACGACGAGATCGATGAGCAAACGGTGATGCTCTACTCAACGAACTCCCAGGATATTGACCGCACGGTCGAGACGAACGAATGAGGTGCATGCAAGGTGAGTAACAACACGGCTTCGAGGTCGGCGGGCCTTTCGAACGTGCTCGGGCTCGTTAAGAAATACAGCTTCGTGCTGGTGTTCCTGGCCATCTTCGTGGTGTATGCCATCGCGAACGGCGGCCTCACGCTCAACGCGACCATGAATGTGCTTCGCCACAGTGCGGTGATCGGTACCATCGCCATCGGGATGGGTATCGTGTGCCTCACGGGCGAGATCGACCTTTCCGTGGGATCGATGCTCGCGCTCGTGGCGGGCTTCTCGGTCGTGGTGTTTAACATGACGGGGTCCATTCCGGTAACGCTCCTGTTTGCGTTGGTGTTCGGTGCGGCCTGCGGCCTTATCAACGGCTTTCTGGTGGGCGTGGTCAAGATGCCCGCGTTCATCGTGACGTTGGCAACGATGCTGATCTACCGTTCGCTCGCGCAGTACGCGTGCCAGCACTTGCCCGGCGAGCTCATTGGCAATGGAAGCTCGGTGTATCGCATGTCCAGCGAGCTGGGCGCCTACGACGCCCTGTACTCGTTTGGCAACGCGCGCGTGGCCGGCGTGCCCATCGTCGGCCTCACGATGGTGCTCGTGGTGGTGCTATTCGTGTATATCTGCGCGTCGACGAAGTTCGGCAAGAAGATCTACGCGGTGGGCTCGAACGCCAAGGCGGCGCACCTTACTGGCATTAGCGTTCCGCTCGTGAAGACGCTCGTCTTCACGATCGCCGGCGCCCTTGTGGGGCTTTCCGCGTTCCTATGGATTGCCATGAATGCCTCTGCCGACCCGGCTACCACCGGCTCGAGCTACGAGATGTACGCCATCGCCGCCGTGGTGCTTGGAGGCATTAGCATGAGCGGTGGCCGCGGGCGCATGATCGGCGTGCTGTTTGGTGCTCTTTCGTACGACGTAATCGATAAGATCATCATCGCGCTCAAGATGGATGCGCTGATCCAGGACACGATCAAGGGCGTTATCCTGATCATCGTGATCATGATCCAGGTGGCAGGGCCGCAGATCAAGGAGTTCTTTGGGCGTAAAGGGACGAAAAGCTCGAAGTAGCGGCTTGCGCCGAGCTTCTGCGCGCAGCGATACGGGCAAGGAACGCCGCTGCGTTTGGCGGCGGTGCGGCTTCGTGTGGAAGCAGGTTTTGCTAGTGAGCTCCGGTCTCGCCGGTGAGCTCCTGCCCAGCCGGCGTTCGTGAAACATAACCCTTCTTTCCGGGGCCCCGTGCATGACGACGCGCGGGGCCCTTTGTTATTCCTGGGCGCGGCGAGGTGAACAAAGCAAGCGGGTTCGCCGAAATGGCCTGGGGAGGCGTCAAGCAATCCGTGTTGTTCAGCACCAAGAAACGGGCTAAGGCGGTTTTCCCAGAGACAGCTTGGCAGACGGGGGCGACATCCGTTGCTATCTGTTCATGCTCTTGGGTGCAGGCGGTGACTGCCGGGGATGCCAGCGAACGGTAGTCCATAATCGCCAGAGCACCATCGAAAAGCCGTCAAAATGTAGCTCCGGATGTTGCGATTGTATTTTCGCCGGCCGCCGACGGAAAAAATCGGTGAACGGAAAACACGAGGTAACGTAAACTTTAATTTAGGTTTTATACCAGATTATGTTACCCCCCTACTCCTAAATAGGTCGTACCTCCAGCGTAAACGAGCATAAAATCCCGCTTATGTAGGCGCGTATCAGCACTAATAGCAGCTGAAACGTAGCTAAGTGCAAGATTGTCGGAGGAAGGCACGTTATGTTGAGGGTGAAAAAGAGCGTGGGGGGGGGGGGTCTCGTCGCAAGGCATTAACTGCAATTGCTGCAGCGGTTGTGCTCATGTTTGTGGCGACTGTAACCTCGTATGCGCTCGGCTATGATCCGGTTGGAGCAATCTCGGGCGCATTAGGAATAAGCCCTCGCTCTGCGGCAACTACGACGGGCGTGTGGGAGGCAGATACCTCTACGCAAAACTCGTGGTATGAGGGTGATCTCGGTGTTTCTGGTCAGGGGAATAACTCCACTCAGAACACGGGCCGCATTTGGACAGACAAATCCGTCTATAGCGGCGATGCAACTCTGACGAACGCCTCAAGTGGTGAAACCACTTTCACCGTTGAAAACGACGAGGGGACCGCCCTTGTTGAGCTTTCAGCGCTTTCCTCTGCTGCGAGGATTTCTGGCGTTACGACTGCGAGCCAGCCACTCGACATCGTCTTGGTGCTCGACGCGTCCGGGTCGATGGACAACACCCAGGACAACAACCCTTATCTCGATTCGTATGCCGAGGCGTATGACGTTCGCAACAATAACGGGCAGACATATTACGTTCTTGTCGACGGTGAGTATCAAAGAGTGTTCTATCAAAGGTCCCGCTGGTATTACATGAGCGGGAGGTATCCTGAGTATGTAACGCCAATGACGAGTGCTGACGATACGACCTCTGGGCATGTGCAGTTCTACACGCGCATGACAAAGATGGATGCTCTGCAGCAGGCCGCTGACAACTTCATTGCACAGACAGCTGCGGAGAATGCTCAGATTACTGATTCTACTCAGCGCCACAGAATTGCGCTGGTTAAATTCGCAAGCACATATACGAACAATGTTGGAAACGGAACCGATGGGGACGGCTATAACAATTCCCAGATCATGTCTGGTTTCCAGTATGTAAATGGAAACACAAGCCAGACGCTTCAGAATACAGTTAATAGCCTTGATGGCAATGGAGCCACACGTGCGGACTACGGTCTCACCCACGCCAATCGCCTCATGAATGGAGAAGCGAATGGCGGCTACGGCAGCGGAGCACGCAGCTATGCGCAGCGCGTTGTCATTTTCTTTACTGATGGCAACCCAACTTCCTACAGCTCCTTTAATGATGATGTTGCTGGATCGGCAATTAACCAAGCGAAGGAGCTGAAAGACAACGGCGCTCTTGTTTTCAGCATCGGTGTGTTTGATGGAGCTACGCCGAGCGACACAAATGGCAATTTTAACCGTTACATGAATGCGGTTTCTAGTAATTACCCCAGTGCAGAGTGCTATGAAACTGACTGGTGGGGAAATTACGATCGGCAAGTGGATGATTTTGAATACCTTCACCTCGGCGATTCATCAGATGAAGACTACTACTATGCCGCCGAAGATGCTGAAAGCCTGAACTCGGTCTTTGAGGCGATTTACGATCGCGTAACCGAAGGCGTTGCCACTCCACCGATTGCCAACGACGGTGAAACCACCATTGGTGGACAACCAGTTGGCTACCTGACCTTCACCGACCAGCTTGGCGACTACACCGAGGTCAAGAACTTCAAGCGTGTTATCTATGCTGGCCATGAGTTCACTCTTAATGAAGATACGCCAACGAGTATCGACGAGGAAACCGGCGACACGCTGTATCGCTTTGCGGGTGAAGTTACCGCGAATGACATTTACGGTGAGTCAAATCTCGCTGATCTCATCGTGCGCGTTCACCATGAAAATGGGCGGGCGGGCGACACGGTGACCGTTGAGATTCCAAGCTCCCTGCTTCCGCTGCGTCTGTACACTGCGGGCCCCAACGACGAGGATGGAATCGACAACGACGTTAAGGATGCTTATCCCATTCGCATCTTCTACACCGTTGGCCTGAAGGACGGCTTGGTTGACAATAACGGGACGCTCGATACGTCCCAGATTGACAGCAGCTACATTACAAGCCATACCGATGCAAACGGGAACCTCGTATTCCATTCGAATAGCTACGCTGGCCGCAACAATAGCGCTACGACAGCGGGCGGTGCCGGTACTACCACGGCTACCTTTACTCCGGCTACCACTAACGCCTTCTATTACTTCACGTCAGACACGCCTATCTATAACACCCAGAACACCAATAATCCTGCTGGAACATTGCAGCCTGGTAGTCAATACTGGTACATGCGTACCTACTACTCTGGTGGCGAGGAGCAGCAAGAGTGGGTGCAGTTCACGTATGATGACAATCGCCTTTCTGAATACGTGAGCACTGATGAAAACGATCATGCATATATCGAGTCCGGCGCACCTCGTTTCACGCGCGCGAACGAGTTTGTGGCGGCCAAGGCCGATGGCGCTAACGTAACCGATACAGCTGAGAACTCCATTTCTCCGGATTGGAGCGGCTCCGGTGAAGTCACCGTCACCCTCGGAAATAATGGGCGTATTGCCTACCCCATGAAGGGCGACCTTCGTATTGACAAAGATGTCAATTGGGGTGACGGCACGGAGAACCCGGATAAGGAATTCACCTATACGGTGAACTTCAACGGTGATGAGACCATTACCGGTGAATTTGATTATACGAAGTACACTGAAGACGGTACAACAATTGACAACAACGGAGATGAGCTTGGCGAGGGCCAAACCACTGGTACGCTTGCAGACGGCGGTACGGTAACCCTTACCGACGGCCAATACATCATCGTTTCTGATTTGCTAGCGGGCACAACGTTTGAGATTGTGGAATCCACCGAGAACGGGTTCACCCCGAGTGTGCAGGTGGGTGCTGGTGAGGCTCAGCAGTCTGCTACGGCTAACGGCACCGTTACGTCGAGCGCAACCACTCATGTAACGTATACCAACAAATATGACTTTACTGGTACGGTAACCACGACCGAAGCCATCGGTGGTAGCAAGGTTCTGACCGGCCGCGATTGGGCCAATGGCGAGAGCTTCACGTTTGCTATTTCGGCGTCGAATCCTTCCGATGCTCCGATGCCGAAGAACGCTAGCGTGACGCTGACGAACGACGGTACCTATAGAGAGGACAAGGCCTACGACTTCAGCTTCGGTACGATTGAGTATGAGAAGCCCGGTACGTATACCTACACCATCAGCGAGCAAAACCCCTATGCGTCTGGCATGAATGCGTCGGCCGCCTCCTACACAGTAACGGTGACAGTCGAGGATAACGGCGACGGCACCATGAAGACTCCGGTCATCAAGGTTGAGCAGACTGCTGATGATGAGGGAACTACGCTTGATGAGCCCGTTGACGTAACTGACGGTAATGGGGCTCGGTTCACGAATGAGTTTACTAGTAAAGGTGAGTACACCGTGAACCTTGAGGGCTCCAAGACCTATACCGATTCCACGGGCGAAACGAGCATTGCCGATACGAGGTTTGGCTTTACGCTGACGCCGCTGGGTGGCAAGACCGATGCTTCGCTCGATGACTATGACATTGACGCGGAAGTTGTCCCGATACCCTTGAGCAACCAGGCGACGACGAATACCAGCGGTGCGTTCCGCTTCGGTAACATTGCTTTCGACATCAATGATGTGGGCAATACCTACTACTACACGGTGACCGAGAACCTACCCGATGGTGTCACTGCCGATATGGACGAAGATGCAAATACTGATGGCGTTCAGTACCAGGGCATGACCTACGACCAGCATGTCGAGAATGTCTCGATTGAGGTCTATCAGGTAACCAACGACAACATTCAGGATGGTCAACAGGTCGGCGATGTTGTTGCCAATGTGCACGATGACGCGGACGACATCACCTTCGCTAACAGCTACACACCCGCGCCCGTTCAGAATACCGGGGACGATGCGGTAACCATCACCAAAGAGGTTGATGGGCATGCGGCAACCGATGGGCAGTTCAGTTTCACGATGAGTGCGGCTGACGACGCTACGCGCGCCGCCATCGCTGCCGGCCAGATCACCGGCGAGGGCTTTGTGGCCGATGATCCCAATACTGACGATGACAATGAAGCGGTGACTCAGGTATCGCAGGCTACAGGCGCTATTGCGAAGGACGGCAGCCAGCAGCTCACCTTCCCGACGCTGACGTTCTCGCAGGTCGGCGATTATACCTTCGAGGTGACTGAGAATATTCCGGAATCTGTGCCGAGTGGCTGGACGTACGATACCCATACCTACACGGTGACGTTTAGGGTGTCGGACAATCACTCCGGCCAGTTAAGCATCGAGACCATCACTGAACCCAGCGAAACCAATAGTCCTACGTTCACCAACAGCTATAGCGCCGACTTCAATTATCTTGAGGGCGCCGGTGGCCTGGTGATGAGCAAGACGCTCAATGGTTACAGCATGACCCAAGGTCAGTTCAGCTTCACCATTACTGGTGCCAATGAAGCCTCTACGGCAAAGTTGAGCCCAGCGGACCAAAGCTTTAGCAACCCGCGTGGCGCAAGCAGCGGTAGCGCGGTGTTGTGGCGCGTGTTCCGTAATATGACGTTTGACGAGGATGATGCTGGGCAGACGTTCACCTTCACGGTGCATGAGGTCGTTCCCGAGGATGGTGCTCCTGCAGGCTACACCTACGACACGCAGGACGTTACGGTTGCTATCGAGGTGATCGATAACAACGATGGCAACCTGTACACCGTGACCACGGTAACCAAGGAAGGCCAGAGCACCGAGTACGACAGCCGCAACTTCCAGAATGGAACTGCGAGCACATATCCAACTGCGGTGTTCACGAACAGCTACAAGGCTGAAGGGACTGCGCTTGAATCTGTCTACTTTGATAAGGAGCTGACAGGTCGCGACTGGAAAGATACAGACATCTTTGAGTTCACCCTTGCGGCCGATGCCGATCGCTCTACGGTGAGCGAGGAGGCCCTGGACGCCTCCATGCCGGAGACGACGACGTTTACCGCAACGTCTGGTGACCGTGACTTCTCGTTCGGTGCATTTAGCTTCAAAGAGGCCGGTGCCTATGTGTACACCGTAAACGAGACCCAGCCTGGTGCTGAGGAAGACACGCAGGGCGTGACCTATGACAGCCGTACGGCAACGATTGCGGTCGTTGTCGAGGACAACGGTACAGGCACGCTAAGCATTGCTAGCGGCTATCCGATGGTGACGGGCCTTGGACCTGCAGACGAGAACGGCGTTTATTCGTTCGTTAACCGCTACAACGCGGATCCGGTTGATCTGACGCAGGACACCGATTCTGGCCTCGGCGTTCAGAAGACCGTGACGGGTGCTCCTAACGAGGAGGACTTCTCGTTCACCGCGACATTTAACGCCGATGAGAGCACGGGCACTGTCGATAATATCGAGGGCCTGACCGATGACAACACGCTGACGGCTACCATCTCTGATGGCTTCGCAGCTGGCGAGACCAAGGGCGTTGACTTTGGCACTATCACGATTAGCGCTCCTGGCACCTATGTCTTTGACGTGGTTGAGGACAACGCTGCTGCCGCTCCTTCCGCAGGCTGGACCTACGACGACAACACGCGCCAGATCGTGGTGACGGTAACCGACAATACCGAGGGCGAGCTCGTGGCCACGACGACGCATGAGGGCCAGGAGACCAACGATCCGGTGTTCACTAATAGTTACACGCCGGAAAGCGTGACGGTTGGTGACGACGAGGCGGGTCTCCAGGTGACTAAGCAGGTTACCGGGGCTCCGGCGCTGAGCGAGTTTGACTTCACGCTGCAACTCACCTCTGATAACAGGTCCAACGTGATGGTGGGCTCTGGAGACGAGGCAACCGCCTTCCCTGAGAACGGCATTAAGATGTCCACCTCGGGTCTTGAAGGCCATGAGAACTCCGAGACCGTCGACTTCGGGGACCTTACCTTCACTGCAGTGGGCGACTATGTCTTCACAGTGGCCGAGACAACTGCGCAGCCTGATCCGGCGAACGGTTGGACCTACGATAATGCGGCCCGGACCATTACGGTTCACGTGACCGACGAAGGATTCGACGGTCACCTCGACGCAACGGTCGAGGACAATAACCCGACGGTGACCAATCGCTACAACCACGGCACGGTAACCCTTACCGGCGATACTGCCCTCAAGGTGCAAAAGACCGTGACCGGCGCTCCGACTGATACCGACTTCACCTTCGTGGCTACGTTCGATGCCGAGGCGAGCGCGGCGGCGGAGAACCCCGGTAGCATCTCCGGAATCCAGGGAGCGACCGAGGAGCAGGCGTTCACGCTCAACGCCGCGGTGGGCGACAGCTTCGCTGAGGGCGATGCAGCCAAGACGGCGAGCTTCGGTGACGTGACCTTCACGCAGCCCGGCACCTACATCTTCGACGTTGAGGAGACGAACGAGGACCCCGCTGCGGATAGCGGCTGGGCCTACGACCAGACCATCAAGACCATAACGGTCGAGGTGACCGACAACGGCGAGGGTGCGCTTGTACCCACCGTTACCTACAGCAACGATGTCGATGGCGCGGCTGATGCCGACAAGGCGGTCGACTCTGCTGCGGCCTTCACCAACAGCTACGAGGCTGCGCCGGTGATCATCGGCGAGGGTGATACCGTGGGCATCACCGTCAAGAAGACCTTCACCGGGCGCGAGAACGGCTGGGGCGATGACGATAACTTCCAGTTCACGCTGACGCCGGTCGATAATGCCCCGATGCCCGAGGGCGAGGGTGCGGATACCATCATCATCGGCAAGCCCGAGAGCGGTAGCGAAAACACCAACGTGTTCGGTGCTATCGAATACGATGTGGTGGGCGAGTACCACTACACCATCTCTGAGGTTGTGCCGGCGGATGACAATGCGGATGCCGAAGGCGTGCAGGCAAGTGGCGTGACCTACGACACCCATGTTGCGAACGTAACCGTCTCGGTGACCGACAACGATCACGACGGCAAGCTCGAGGCAAGCGTGACCTACGACAACGATGACGCTACGACCACCGCGGACCAGGCAGTGAAGGGCGCTGCGGCGTTCACCAACACCTATAAGGCCGGCGGAACGACCACCACGCCCGATGCGGGTGAAGGCAGCATCATGCTGCGCAAGGTGCTCACCGGCAGGGATTGGGCTGAGGGCGAGACCTTCACCTTCAGCATCGCCGCAGGCAACGATGAGGCGGCCAACTACCTGCCCGATCCGGCAACCGCGACCGTCTCTGAGCCTACCGGCAAGGACGACAACGGCAACGACTACGCCGACTTCGTTGGCTGGACCATCACCTACGACCAGCCTGGCACGTACGTTTACACGGTGACCGAGGTGCCGGGCGACAACCCGAACCCGGGAATTACGTACGACGGCCATACCGCTACGGTGACGGTGCGCGTGACCGACAACAACCAGGGTGGTTACACTGCGGTTGCTGAGGTTAAGGATGGCACCTTCACCAACAAGTACCAGGCGGGTACGGTGGACTACGACGCCGAGGGTGGCCTGCGGATCGTGAAGAACCTGACGGGTCATGATATCGCGGCTGGGCAGTTCCAGTTCACGCTGAAGGCCATCAACGACGACGCGATTGAGAAGCTCGGCGGGAAGACCCGGGTCTACGACTCTACGGCGCAGGCCACGAGTGGCAACGTAGCCTCCGAGACCATCGCGGCCCTGACTGGCATGACGTTCGACCAGAGTGACACGGGCAAGACCTTCACCTTCACCATGGAAGAGACCAAGGGCGGCGGCGAAGGCTACACCAACGACACCCGTAAATACGAGATTGAGATTGCGGTTACGGACAACACCCAGGGTACGCTGACGGTTACGACTGCGGTCGATGGGGAAACGGTTGCGACCTACACCGCTTCGGCTGTGGCAACCAATGCGCTCCAGCCCGTCACGCTCGAGTTCAACAACCGCTACGACGCCGGCACGACCACGGTGGGCGAGGATGACTCGGCCAAGATTGAGGCCACCAAGACCCTGACCGGCCGTCCGATGACGGCGGGTGAGTTCACCTTCACCGTGACGGATAAGAAGGGTAACGAGGTCACGACGGGCTCGAACGCGGCAGCAGCCGACGGCGAGGCTGGCAAGGTTACCTTCCGTGACATCACCTACACCGTTGAAAAGCTCAACAACGACGCAGCCAATGGCATTGCCAGCAAGACGGCCGGCGAAAACGGCGCGACGGCCTACACCTACCAGTACACGGTTACCGAAACCGGTGGCACGGGCGATGGCGTGACCAGCGTGGCCAACTCCTTCCCGGTTACCGTGACCGTGACGGACGATGGTGCCGGGCATCTGACGGCCGCTGTCGACCAGGGCGAGAACCCGACCCTTGGCTTCACGAACACCTACGGCGATGGTGAGACCGCCGAGGCCGTCCTGAACGGCAACAAGGCGATTGCCCTTGCCGACCCGACCCTGACCGGCCCGACCCTGGCGGACATCGCGGGCAAGTACACCTTCACGCTCGAGGGCTCTGAGGGCGCGCCGATGCCCGAGGGCTCGAACGGCAACACCTTGACCGTGCAGAACGATGCGGCGGGTGGCGTCGACTTTGGCACCATCACCTACACGATGGCCAACGTCTTTGGCACGGATGCCTCGACCGATGCGGCCGACGACGACGTGAGCACGCAGGCCAGCGAGCCGCGCAGCAAGACCTTCACCTACGAGGTCACGGAGTCTGGCGAGGTGGCTGGCATCACCAACGAGGGCGGCACCAAGACCATCGAGGTCAAGGTGACCGACAACGGTGACGGTACGCTTTCGGTTGACGTGGCTCCTGCCAGCGGCGCCGCCGAGGGCATGGACTTCACCTTCACCAATACGTATGACGCGGAGGACGTGACCACGACCCCGACGGGCGAGGGCGGCGTGACCATCACCAAGACGCTCGACGGCCGCACCATGGACGAGGGTGAGTTCACCTTCAAGATGGTCGAGACGGGCACTACCGAGCCGGTGGCGACTGCCAAGAACGGTGCGAACGGTAGCGTGAGCTTCGGTGGCATCACCTTCACCCAGCCGGGCACCTACACCTACGAGATCAGCGAGGTGCCGGGTGAGCAGAGCAACGGCGTGAGCTACGACCGGAGCGTCTATACCGCGACGGCTGTGGTGACGGATACCGGTACGGGTACCCTGAGCGTCGAGTGGACGGTTAAGAATGCCGCCGGCGAGGAGGTCGAGCAGATCGAGTTCGCCAACGGCTATACCACCACGCCGGCATCGGTCACCCTCGGTGGTAGCAAGGTGCTCAACGGCGCCACGCTCGAGGACGGCCAGTTCAGCTTCCGCCTGAGCGATGCCGAGGGCAACGAGGTCCAGACGGTGCAGAACGCCGCCGACGGCAGTTTCGTCTTCGATACGCTGACCTTCGGCGCGCCGGGCACCTACGAGTACACCATCTCTGAGGTCCTGCCCGAGGACGACGACGCCACGACCGATGGCATCCAGCAGGATGGCGTGACCTACGACGAGGCCACGTGGACGGTCGAGGTGACGGTGAGCGACAACCGTAAGGGCCAGCTCACGATTACGGGCCTTACATACAACGGCGAGACTGAGTTCCCGGTGTTCACAAACACCTACACGGAGCCGCCTACGCCTGAGCCGGATGACGACAACGAGGGCCCGCTCATGCAGACGAGCGACGGTACGTTTACCGCTATCGCCGCCGTGCTGGGGCTTGGCGTCGTTTCGATCGCCGCAGGCGTGGTGATGAAGAAGCGGGGTGAGTAGCCTATGGCGATGAGGCCGGGTTCTGGATCATCGCTAAAAGGAGTGAGTACGCACATCAACGGCCGGCACGCGTTCGTGCACGAGCGCGTGCTGGAGTTGGTGGCGCGTGAGACCGAGCTTCGCGGGGCGGTGCGGTTTGTTAAGGCCGATCTTGCGAAGCGGATGGGGTGCAGCGAGCAGATGCTCGACCGCGCGGTGCGTCGCCTGTGCCGAGAACAGCTGATCACGCGAACGCCGATATTCAATGAGAACGGCGGTCAGCTGGGAAACGAGTACCAGGCAACGAGTGACGGCTTGGTCATGGCGCGTCATCTTAAGAGCCGCAAGCGTGATGCTTCGTAAGGAGCATGCACTCAGTTACCGGGCTGTGCAGGGGAATACCTTGCGCAGCCCGGTTTTTTAGTGGGTCAGATGGGCGGGTTGGTGTCAAAGGTGCCTGACGAACGAGCTTCGGACCGGCGTGGCCCCGACGGTTTGAAGCCGAAAAACTTGCTACCCGGGGGCATCATTTAGCAGCTTCGACACATACCGTCTGCTAGCGTCAGGGGTGAAATCGACGAACGGAGAACCCGAGGTAGACGGCAGCGTTTTGGACTCGAAGACGGGCGTTTACAGGGAGGGGGGCACCATAATAAATCGAGCGGAGCGAACATACCTCCATACAATCGCTTCAAATATGCGTCGCGCATTGTGCGTCGTATGCACGCCGGTGTTCGGCGATAACGGCGGGCAGCTGGCAAACGAGTGTCGATCTACCGCCGAGGGCATCCATCGCGTACGCGCCGCGAAGTCCTCGACGCTCCGACGGTCATAATCTGGATAAGACGGGCGGGCCCGCTTGCCGGAAGGCGCGGCGGGCCCGCTTCGCATAGATGCGGGCAGCGGCTGCGGCGGGCGTTTGCCGCGTGGATGGCAGCTCTCCTCCTGCGGCGGCTTTCTGTTCGCGGCAGCTTCCCGCTTTCGCGTCGGACGCTTCTTGCCGTCGCGGCCTGCGCGTGTCCGCTGCCCGCATGCGGGGGGCTGCCGATGTGCGTCATGTGGAAAAACATGTATATCGAGAAGCATATTCTGCATATAATTGGCATCTTTTAATTAATCCACGAATATTATTACCAAAAGTTTTATACAACTGGATAAAACCAGTACAATACTTGCGGCCTATTAACCTTTAATCCGGTCCAGAGAGCCCGGGAAGGAGCGAACATGGCACCACAAGACATGGCAGCCGAGCTTGCCAGCACTTGCGATGCGAGCCCATCGGCTCGTCGGGCGCGCGTAAGCGACCTCGCGGCGCGCATGCTATCAAAAACCAGCAAACAATCGAGCGATCCGGCCATCTTGCTGCTGGCCGACGGCACGGCGTTCTACGGGCGTTCGTGCGGCGCCGCAGGCACGGCGGTGGGGGAGGTGTGCTTTAACACCTCGCTCGAGGGGTACTTCGAGGTCGTGACGGACCCGAGCTATGCCGGACAGATCGTGACCATGACCTACCCCCAGATAGGGAACTACGGCATCGACCTTGCCGATACCCAGACGGCGCCGGGCATGCCGGGCAGGCACGTGGGGAACGTGAAGCCGGCGCTGCGTGGTCTCGTGGTGCACGATATGTGCCACGTGCCGTCGAATTGGCGCTCGACCATGAGCCTGCCGGAATACCTCGAGGAGCGCGGCGTCGTTGCCATCGAGGGCATCGATACGCGCGCGCTTGTGCGGCACTTGCGCGACAACGGAGCACAAAAGGGCATCGTTTCAACCGAGGTGTTCGATCTTGCCGAGCTCGCTCGCATGCTCGATAGCGCCCCCGACCTCGTGGGAACGAACCTCGTGCAGACCGTAAGCTGCAAGGAGGCCTACGGATACGATGCGTCGAGCCTGTCCAAGAACCGCGCCTTCGCTGCGGCCGTCCCGGCCAATGCGCGCAAGAAGGTCGTGGTGTACGACTGCGGCGTGAAGAGGGGCATCATCGGGGGGCTCGCGCGTGTGGGGTGCGAGCTTCTCGTCGTGCCATGGGATACGCCGGCCTCCGAGGTGCTCAAGCACCATCCCGACGGCGTCTTTCTTTCCAACGGACCAGGCGACCCGGACGCCGTGGAAGAAACGTACGCCCAGGTTCAGCGGCTTATTGGCAAGGTGCCCATCTTCGGCATCTGCTTGGGGCACCAGATGATCAGCCTTGCTGCCGGAGCCACCATGGAGAAGCTCGTCTACGGGCATCGCGGGGGCAATCAGCCGGTTATGAATCTGCTTACGCACCGCGTGGAGATCACCGCGCAGAACCACGGGTTCGGCCTCGTGTTCCCGAGCTTGGGCGAGCTCGTGCCGGAGCTTTCGGGCGGCGTGTCCGAGCATCCTTGCGGTTCCGATGGCACCCCCGCCACCGGCGACCTGCGATTCTGGGTCGAGCGGGGTGTGGCGCCCGTGGTGAGCAATGAGCGCTTCGGACGCATCCGTCTCACGCACGTGAACCTGAACGACGGCACCGCCGAGGGCATTCAGCTGCTCGATGCCCCTGCGTTCAGCGTGCAATACCACCCCGAGGCCGCGCCTGGTCCTACCGATGCGCACTACCTGTTCACCGCGTTCATGCGCCTCATGGACGGTGACCGCGATTACCTGGATATCGATATCGCCAAGGACCGCCTCGCGGGGTGGACCTTCGCTGCGTGATGCGGCGCAGGGCGCGCTTCCGCTGGTTTTCAGCGAGTTGAGCCGCGTGATTCGATGTTGGAAGCCGCCTCTGCGAAACGGATTTACTGATTACGCCGTGAAATTGGCTAAAAATGTCGATTTTCGGCAATCGCATCTCCCTGAAGGGCTCGACGAACGGGGAAAAAGGCGTGGAATGGGTGGAGAGGCGGGCGTAGAACCTTCAAAACGGCCGCAAACACACCGATATCCGCGCGCAGGGCACAGGTCGATTGCCATTTTTCGACATTTTTAGCCAGATTAGGAGAACGCAATGCCAAAACGTACCGACATCAAGCGGATTCTCGTCATCGGGTCCGGCCCGATCGTTATCGGCCAGGCCTGCGAGTTCGATTATTCTGGCGCTCAGGCCTGCAAAGTGCTCAAGGAGGACGGCTACGAGGTCGTTCTGGTCAACTCAAATCCGGCCACGATCATGACGGACCCGGGGCTTGCGGACCGCACCTATGTTGAGCCCGTGACCCCAGAGTTTATCGAGAAGGTGATCGCCCGAGAGCGTCCCGATGCCCTGCTTCCCACGCTCGGCGGGCAGACGGGCCTCAATGCCGCTGTGGAGCTGGCCAAGAACGGAACGCTCGATGCATATGGCGTCGAGATGATCGGGTGCGACCTTGCCGCCATCGAGCGAGGCGAGGACCGCAAGCTCTTCAATGAGGCCATGGCCGAGATCGGTCTGGAGGTTGCCCGCAGCGGCTACGCCTATTCCATCGACGACGCGCTCGCTATCGTGGCGCGCGTGGGCTACCCCTGCGTGCTGCGCCCGAGCTTTACCCTGGGCGGCGCGGGTGGCGGTATCGCGCACGATGAGCAGGAGCTGCGCGAGATCGTGCGCCAGGGCCTCGAGCTCTCTCCTGCCGGCGAGGTGCTCGTGGAGGAATCCATCGAGGGCTGGAAAGAGTACGAGATGGAGGTCATGCGCGACCGCGCTGGCAACGGCATCATCGTGTGTTCCATCGAGAACCTCGACCCCATGGGCGTGCACACGGGCGATTCCATCACCGTGGCGCCGGCGCAGACCCTTTCCGACCTGGAGTACCAGCGCATGCGCGTGGCCTCGCTGGCCATCTTGGAGAAGGTGGGCGTGGAGACGGGCGGATCCAATGTGCAGTTTGCCGTAAATCCCAAGAACGGCCGCCTCATCGTGATTGAAATGAACCCGCGCGTGAGCCGAAGCTCGGCGCTTGCGTCCAAGGCCACCGGATTCCCCATCGCCAAGGCGGCGGCTCGCCTTGCGGTGGGCTACACCCTCGACGAGATCGTAAACGACATCACCAAGGCCACGCCGGCGTGCTTCGAGCCCAGCATCGATTACTGCGTGGTCAAGGTGCCGCGCTTCGCATTCGAGAAGTTCAAGGGCACCGACACCACCCTCACAACGCGCATGAAGGCCGTGGGAGAGATTATGGCCATCGGCCGCACGTTCGAGGAGGCGTTCGGCAAGGCCATGCGCTCGCTCGAAGACGGGCACGCCGGGCTGAGCGCGGGCGGCGACAACCTTGCTGCCGTGCCGGATGACGAGCTTGGGGGCCGCGTGGCATCGCCCACCGAGGACCGCATCTTCGCGCTCGCCGAGGCGCTCCGTCGCGGATGGAGCCATGAGCGCGTGCACGAGCTCACCGGCATCGATCCGTGGTTCATCTCGCGCATCGCCGACATGATCGCCGTGCAGGAGAGCGTCCGGGGCCTGCGCGTGGAGGACATCGATGCCGACGCCATGCGTCTGCTCAAGCAGTACGGTGCGAGCGATGCCGAGATCGCGCAGCTCACCGGGAGCGATGAGCGCTTCGTTCGGGCCTATCGCAAGGGGCTCGGCGTTGTTCCCTGCATGAAGACCGTCGATACGTGCGCCGCGGAGTTTGCGAGCGCAACGGAGTATCACTACAAGACCTACGAGGGCCTCATGCGGGTATCGCCCGACGCGAGCCGTGGCGTTGCGGCAGACGAGGTAACCCGCGCGCACAAACCCAAGGTGATGATTCTGGGCGCGGGGCCCAACCGTATTGGCCAGGGCATTGAGTTCGACTACTGCTGCGTGCACGCGAGCTACGCGCTGGCGAGCCGCGGCTTCGAGACCATCATGGTGAACTGCAACCCCGAAACCGTCTCCACCGACTACGACACGTCCGACCGGCTGTACTTCGAGCCGCTTACCTACGAGGATGTCATGGACATCGTCGATGTGGAGCGCCCCGACGGCGTGGTGGTGACGCTCGGCGGCCAGACCCCGCTCAAGCTGGCCCGCGCGCTCGCCGATGCCGGCGTGAAGATCATGGGCACGCAGCCCGACGCCATCGACCTTGCCGAGGACCGCGAGCGATTCAGCGCCCTGTTGGACCGCATGCGCATCATGTATCCGCCGGCGGGCGAGGCACGGAGCTTCGAGGAGGCGGAGCAAGTTGCGGCGCGGATTGGGTTTCCGCTGCTCGTGCGCCCGAGCTACGTGCTGGGTGGCCGCGGCATGATGATCGCCTACGACGCGGAGCACCTTCGGGAGTACATGGCCGAGGCCGCGCGCGTCTCGCCTGACTACCCCGTCTACCTCGACCGATTCCTCGAGGGCGCTATGGAGTGCGACGTGGACGCGCTCTGCGACGGGGACGAGGTCTATATCGGCGGCATCTTGGAGCATATCGAGGAGGCCGGTATCCATTCGGGCGATTCCGCCACGTGCATTCCGCCCTTCAGCTTCTCCGACGCGCTCGTGGCGAAGCTGCGCGACACCACGGCGCGCATTGCCATGGCGCTTGGCGTGCGCGGCCTGGTGAACGTGCAATATGCCATCCAGGGTGAGCAGGTCTATGTGATCGAGGCAAACCCGCGCGCGAGCCGAACGGTGCCGTTCATCTCGAAGGCCACGGGCGTTCCGCTCGCCAAGTGCGCGGCCTGCATCATGGCGGGGGAGAAGATCGCCGACCTGCACCTGCCTGCCGACGACCGGCGGCTCGATTGGTTCTGCATGAAGGAAGCGGTGATGCCGTGGGGCCGCTTCCCAGGCGCTGACGTGGTGCTCGGCCCGGAGATGAAGTCGACGGGCGAGGTGATGGGCATCGCGAAGAGCTACCCCGAAGCATATGCCAAGACGCAGCTCGCGATCAGCTACGAGCTTCCCACGCCGGAGAGCGGCAAGGTGTTCATCTCGGTGAATGATCGCGACAAGCGCAACATCCTCTCGCTCGCGCGCATCCTGCGGTACCTGGGGTTCGAGATTTGCTCCACCGAGGGCACGGCCCGCGTGCTGGCTGGCGGCAACGTGAAGTGCGAGGTGGTGCGCAAGTTCAGCGAGGCGCACCCCAACATTGGGGACATGGTGGCGAATGGCGAGATCGCCCTCATGATCAACACGCCGTTCGGGCAGGAGTCTCGTGGCGACGGGTACCAGCTGCGCACCGAGGCCGTGCGTCGCGGGGTCACGTGCATCACGGCCTTGAGCGCGGCGAACGCCTTCGTGGCAGCGGTCGAAGCCATTGAGGACGCTCGCCTCGATCGCGGCGAGGACATGGGGGTCATCGCCCTGCAGGACCTCCCCCAGTACGAGGTGTAAGGCGCTTCTGCCTCGATGCGTCCGGGCCTGCGGATTCTGGAAGATTGCGATGCCGGCGGCGGCCGGGGTACCCCACCCCGCTGCCGCCGGGGGCACCCCGGCGATTTCGCCCCGCTGCCGCCGGCCGGCGTTTCTCGGCAGCCCCGCCCCGTTGCCGCCGGGGGCACCCTGCTCCCCTGGCGAGGGTGCCCCGTTCATGGCGATACGATGTTAATTGACCTAAGTTAGTAACAATTTACGCATAATCTAAGTAAGCGAGTGGATCGAGGAGACGGGGCAGGTACAATCCCGTTTCGTTCCTCAATCTGCGGATGCGATGCCGGCGGCGCGAACGCGGCACCGGTGGCATGAAGACGAAGCCTACGACGCGAACACGGCACGGGCGACGCAAGGACGATGCCGGTGCCGCGACTGCAATGCCGGCGACACGAATGCGATGGTGGCGATTCCCAATGGACGAGAACAGCAGGACGATACATGACGACGTGCGCCAGCGGGCGGTCGAACTGCTCGAAGCCGATGTGGGCCGCCGCCACCTCGCGCGCGAGCTTGGGGTGAGCGATGCGACGGCCCGGCAATGGGCCCGCGCGTTTGCCGTGGGCGGTGCGGAGGCCGTGCTCAACGCTGGGAACCACCGCAAGGTGTACGACTACGAGACCAAGCTCGCCGCCGTGAAGGAGCACGTGGAGCGCGGCAAGTCGGTCCGCGATGTGATGGTTAAGTATCAGATTCCCAGCGAATCTTCGCTCAAGGCGTGGTGCCGAGCGTACCGACGCGACGGCGCGCATGCGCTCGTCAACAAACGTCGAGGTCGCAAGCCCAGGTCTTCGGCAGAATCCTCGTCGTAGGAGCATTTCCCGCGGCGTAGCGCGCGTGCTATCATGGTCCGCGGTCAAGCATTCAAGGCTGCCCGCGGGCAGCAGAAGGGAGCAGCATGCTCAACGCTATTGAGATCGCGCCGAAGGTTTGGTGGGTTGGCGGGCTCGACTGGAACGAGCGCCAGTTCCACGGCTACACCACCGAACGCGGCATTACCTACAACGCCTATCTCATCATGGACGAGAAGGTAACGCTCATCGACACTGCTAAGGCGACCTTCACAGACGAGTTCGTTCAGCGCATCAGCCAGGTGGTCGATCCGGCGAAGATCGATGTCGTGATCACCAACCACGTGGAGATGGACCACTCCGGCAGCCTGCCCAAGATCCACGAGCTCGCGCCGAGTGCGACCATCTACGCCAGCGCCCCGGCCGGCGTGAACGAGATCCGCGCGCACTACGGCATCGAGGTCGAGGGCGTGAAGACCGGCGACTCGCTGAGCATCGGCGAGCGCACGCTCCACTTCGTGCAGACGCCCATGGTCCACTGGCCCGACAACATGGTTACCTGGTGCCCCGAGGACGGCATCCTCTTCTCAAACGACGCCTTCGGCCAGCACTTCGCCACGAGCAAGCGTTTCGACGACGAGAACGACCTTGCCGAGGTCATGAAGCAGGCTAAGAAGTACTACGCCAACATCGTGTGGCCGTACGGCGCCCAGGTGCAGAAGGCCATGGGCGCGCTCGCGGGCCTCGACATCAAGATGATCGCCCCCTCGCACGGCGTGATTTGGCGCAGCAACATCCCTGCCATCCTGGAGAAGTACCAGGCTTGGAGCACCTACCAGACCGAAGACAAGGCCGTGGTGGTGTTCGACTCCATGTGGCATTCCACCGAGCTTATGGCGCGCGAGATCTGCGACGCCTTCATCAAGGAGGGCGTGACGGCCCAGCTCATCGACCTCAAGCACACGCACATCTCGGACATCATGCTCTATATGTGCGACGCGCGCTACGTGGCGGTTGGCTCGCCAACCCTCAACTCCAACATGATGCCTACGGTGGCGAGCTTCCTCACCTACATGCGCGGCCTTTCGCCCAACAACAGCCAGCGCATCGGTATCGCGTTCGGCAGCTATGGCTGGGCGCCGCTTGGTCCCAAGCAGGTCGAGCAGGCCATGCAGGACGCCCATTATCTTTCACATTGATGTAAATTCGGCTTACTTAAGCTGGACGGCGGTAGAAAAACTGAAGAACGGAGCAGCAGTAGATCTGCGCCGGATACCGGCCATTATCGGCGGCGACCAGAAGTCCCGTCACGGGGTGGTGCTGGCCAAATCTTCTGCGGCAAAACAATATGGCATCCGCACAGGGGAACCTGTTGCGAATGCCTTTCGTAAATGTCCCAATCTTGTGATGGAACCACCGGATCATAAAATGTACCGGGAGAAGAGCCGGATGCTGATGGAATATCTGCGCACCTTTACTTCTGAGATTGAGCAGGTAAGTGTGGATGAGTGCTATATGGATTTCACATCCATTGCGTCCCGTTACCATTCGCCGGTGGACGGCGCTCTTGAGATCAAGGACGGGATAAAGAA
>LBJMC04202__coassemble_215_pt1 | contig 54780 bp, 53 predicted proteins | sample LBJMC04202__metabat2_low_PE_040 | metagenome-assembled genome bin LBJMC04202 | reverse complement strand
GGGCGAGATGGCCGTGCAGATCCTCACCGAGGGCGCAGACCCGGCGACCATGCCGATCGAATATCTGGAGGCCGAGGACTGCACGCTCATCGCCAACCAGGCCTCGGCCGATGCCTGCGGCGTCGACCTCTCCGTGCTCGACGCCCCCGAAATCGTCTAACGCGTCTCGCAACCCTGGCAGTGAACCCCGCTGCCTCCGACGTAAAGGAGAAGAATCATGAAGTCCGCAATTTCCCGTCGCACCTTCGCAAAGGGCCTCGCCGGCACCGCCGTCGCGCTCGGCGGCCTCGGCATCGCCGGCTGCAGCGATAACGCAGCCTCCGGATCTGCCGCAAGCAGCGGGACCACCTACCGCATCGGCGTCCTGCAGCTCACGCAGCACTCCGCCCTCGACGCGGCGAACGAAGGCTTCATCCGTGCCCTCGACGAATCGGGCATCTCCTACGAGGCGGACCAGCAGAACGCCAACAACGAGCAGTCCGCCTGCACCACCATCGCGTCCACGTTCGTGAACGACGGTGTGGACCTCATCCTCGCCATCGCGACCCCGGCCGCGCAGGCCTGCCTGAACGCCACGACCGAGATCCCCATCGTGGGCACCGCCATCACCGACTTCGCCGAGTCCGGGCTCGTGGAGTCGAACGACACGCCGGGCGGCAACCTCACCGGAACTTCGGATATGAACCCGGTCGCCGACCAGATCGCCCTGCTCACCCAGCTCGTGCCGGACGCCGCGCAGGTGGGCCTGCTCTACTGCACCGCCGAGAGCAACTCCGAGATCCAGATCCAGATGGCCGAAGAGGAGCTCGATGGGCTCGGGATCGGCCACGAGCGCTACTCGTTCTCCTCCACCAACGAGCTCCAGACCGTCGTGGAGACCATGGTCGGCCAGGTTGACGCCGTGTACGCCCCCACCGACAACACCGTGGCGGCCGCCATGTCGCAGGTATCCGCCACTACGAACGAGGCGGGCATCCCCACCATTTGCGGCGAGGTGGGCATGGTCGAGAACGGCGGCCTTGCATCCGTTTCGATCAACTACGAAGAGCTCGGTTATCGCGCGGGCGAGATGGCCGTGCAGATCCTCACCGAGGGCGCAGACCCGGCGACCATGCCGGTAGAAACCATGGGCGCCGATGAGTGCGACCTGGTTTACAACCAGCAGACCGCCGACGAGATCGGCGTGGACGTCTCGAGCCTTGCCAGCGACGGCGGCACAGACGTGAGCGCTGAGGCGTAAGGCGCCTCAAGACCCAACGTCCGGCCTCACATGCTGGGCAGCAAGCGTAGCGCTACGTACAATGCGGGCTCCGTTCAAGAGGACGGAGCCCGTTTTCGTTTATGCGAAATGGAGTTGGCAGACAACGCCGCCCGCCCTCTGAGTCGAAATGGGACGAGGCGAAGCGGGACGAGCAAGACAAGACCGCCCATGCGCCGTCCAGGCAAAAGTACCAACCGAACAACGCCTCGTTCCCCGCTGAGATGAAGCAGCGCTCGGGCTAAACGGTGCCCGCGAGCCGCCTCCATGTCTCCGCGTGCTTCTTACCAACCTCCGTCGCGCGATACCTGTTGCCACCTTGGGCGCCATTCGGCATGAACTGCGGCTGCGACTCCACAAGCCCCTGTTCCCGCAGACGGTGCACCGCACGGTCGAGCGATCGCGGGCAGCACCCCAACCAGCTTGCCATCTCCTTTTTATTGAATATCACGCCGCCTGCTTGGTTGGTCTCCCGAACGATGTACTCAAGCACGCGCTCATGCACAAAGGCATGCCGCTTATTGATGCTCACGCTAATGCCGTCGAGTGGGCTCAAAGCCTCCTCGTTGCGCTCCATACACCTCTCCTTTTTCATGCTGCCCCGCCGCCTGTAAGCGCGGGCACAGCCGCTTACCTTTTAAAATGCCTGCCGTCGGAACGATTGCGCGGGCGTCCATCGGGAGCGTCGCGCGAAAGCCCGCCTGCCTGTTTCCAGCGACCGGCGGCATGGTGCCGCCCATCGCCCCCAGTCTCCCGCGCATCCGTTCCCTCTGGAGGCCCCGCCGCGTCTCTCTAGCTTCCTTTATGCGAAAACCTCCGGCTGGCAGCTTCTGCCGACCACCGTTCCCCGAAACGGCCCCCGAGCGGCACATGCCGCCGATCACGTGGTCCGCACCCCATGGCCGCTTGATTACCACTCCATTACAGACGCGCCGGTCCGTGGCGTTCGCAGCGGGGCGTGATACACTTTTGGCGTTATTTATGCAGGATTTCTTGCATCGGCCCCGGCGGGTTCGCTCGCCGGGGTTCGTTGCCTTACGGAAGAGAGGGGCTGCTATGGGACTCGCCATGCTTGGTGCCGTCTCGCAAGGCATTCTCTGGGGCGTCATGGTGCTCGGCGTCTTTATCACCTATAAGCTACTCGACATCGCCGACCTCACCGTCGACGGCAGCTTCGCGCTCGGCGGCAGCGTATGCGCGGTGCTCGTGGTGAGCGGCGTGGACCCGGTGCTCGCCATCTTCGCTGCCATGCTCGCCGGCATGCTCGCCGGAGCGGTAACGGGATTCCTCCACACGGTCTTCGAGATTCCCGCCATCCTCGCCGGTATTCTCACCCAGATCGCGCTGTGGTCGGTGAACCTGCGCATCATGGGCAAGTCCAACACGCCGCTCCTCCGCGTGGACACGCTGTTCTCGAGCGTTACCGACGCCACCGGCCTCCCGCAAAACGTCGCCTCCATCATCGTGGGGCTCATCTTCGCCGTCTTGATCATCGTGGCGCTCTACTGGTTCTTTGGCACCGAAATCGGCTCTGCCTGCCGCGCAACCGGCAACAACGAGGCAATGGTGCGCGCGCTCGGCGTCGACACGAAGGTCACCAAGATGATCGCGCTCACCCTTTCGAACGGCCTCGTGGGGCTCTCCGGCGGCCTCATTTGCGAGAGCCAGGGTTACGCTGATATCGGCATGGGCACCGGCGCCATCGTGATCGGACTTGCCGCCATCGTGATCGGCGAGGTGCTCGGTCGCCTCACTCCCGGCAAGCTCCGCTCCTTCGGTAGCCGTCTTACCGCCGCTGTCGTTGGCTCCGTGGTGTACTTCCTCATCCGCGCAATCGTGCTGCAGCTCGGCATGGACGCGAACGACATGAAGCTCATCTCGGCCGTTATCGTCGCGCTCGCGCTTTGCATCCCCGTGGTGTGGGAAAAATACCAGCTGCGCCGCGCCTACGCGCGCTCCGCGAAAGCAGCGCCCGCGACCCCTGCCGCCAACTCCGAAGGGGGGCGATAGCGCATGCTGACGCTCAACGGTGTGTGCAAGACCTTCAACGCTGGAACCATCAACGAGAAGCGCGCGCTCGTGAACGTTGACCTTCACCTCGATGCAGGCGATTTTGTGACCGTCATCGGCGGCAACGGCGCCGGCAAGTCTACGCTCATGAACATGATCGCGGGCGTATACCCCATCGATGCGGGAACGATCACGCTCGACGGGCTGAACATCTCGCGCCTCTCTGAGCCCGCGCGCGCGAAATACCTCGGCCGCGTGTTTCAGGACCCCATGATGGGCACCGCCGCAGACATGCAGATCATCGAGAACCTTGCCATGGCCAAGCGACGCGGCAAGACGCGCACCCTTGCCTGGGGCGTCACGCGCTCCGAGAAAGACGAGTATGCCGAACGCCTGCGCGAGCTGGGGCTCGGGCTCGAAAAGCGCCTGACCGCCAAGGTGGGCCTGCTCTCGGGCGGGCAGCGCCAAGCGCTCACGCTGCTCATGGCAACACTTACCGACCCCAAGCTGCTGCTGCTCGACGAGCATACGGCGGCGCTCGACCCCAAGACGGCAGCCAAGGTGCTCGACCTCACCGAGAAGATCGTTGGCGAGCACCATCTCACCACGCTCATGGTGACGCACAACATGAACGATGCCATCCGCTTGGGCAACCGACTCATCATGATGCACGAAGGCCGCATCATCTACGATGTCTCCGGCGCCGAGAAGGCAGCGCTCACCGTGGCCGACCTGCTCCAAAAATTCGAGGAGGTCTCGGGCGGCGAGCTTGCCAACGACCGCATGCTGCTGAACTAGGCGCGCTGAACGAACTGTCGGAGAATATCGGGGCGAGGCTGAGGCTTCGCCCCGATATTTCGTTCTAGGGCACGTTCTGCCAGTTCATCCTCAGCACGCAATTCGCTCAGGCCGCGATTGCTCCTCCGGCACATCCGAAGCTCGAACTTCCACACCAGCGTACGGACCGTACAAAAAGTGCCCGACAATCTTATACTGGCCGTATCAACGATTCGGCGAGACCCGACCATCCTCGCCGCAGCTTCTCCAGGAGGCACCATGAGCATGCGGAACGAACTTGCCATCATTGCGGATCCTACATATCGGGAGTTTCAGGCCAAGCTGGTGCCGACTGTCGAGCCGGAAAGCATCCTGGGCGTGCGCACACCGGAGCTGCGGCGTTTTGCCCGCACGCTCTGGAAGGACCGGCCTGCGGAGGCGAAGGCTTTTCTTGATGAACCCCTCCCCCATGAAACCTATGACGAGATGAACCTTCACGGCCTGCTCATCGGCATGGCGGCGCACACGCCGAGCGAAGCCATCGATCTGCTTGACCGGTTCTTGCCGCACGTCGATAACTGGGCCACCAGCGACCTCATACGCGTGCCCGCGTTCAAGCACGATCTGCCCTCCGCCCTCGTACAGCTGCGAGCTTGGATGCAGGCCACAGGATCGCACACGGAATACGTCGTGAGATTCGGCGTGACGCAGCTTATGGAGCTCTTCCTGGGCGACGCGTTCGAGCCCGAACAGCTCACGTGGGTCGCCGCAATCGAGCGGCCCGAATACTACATCAACATGGCGCGCGCCTGGTACTTCTCGTACGCTCTCATCAAGCAGCCCGAGGCCACGCTCCCCCTCTTCGAACAAAGAAGCGCCCAAGGCGAGCCGATGCTCGATCCTTGGACGCATAATAAATCGCTGCAGAAGGCGCGCGAGTCGCGTCGCATGAGCCCTGAGCAGAAAGCCTATCTGCAATCGCTCAAGGTGTAGCGCCGGGCCTGCAGCGCGCACGGAACGCGAGGGGCACCCTCGCCATCACGCTCGTCGCAAAACCTATTCGCCGCCGAAAATCTCCATGATGTCGCCCAGAGCAGAAAGCGGGCTCTGCTTCTTCTTGCTCTTCTTGTCGTAGCGGGCGCGCTCGTCGTAGCGCTCGTCATAGCGATCTTCGCGCCGGTCATCCCGCCGCTCTTCGCGACGATACTCCTGCCGCTCGCTCTCGCGATACCCGTCGCGCGCGTCGCGGGCGCGATCGATAATCTTGTCGAGCTCGCCCCTATCGAGCCAAATGCCACGGCACTCGGGACAATAATCGATCTCTACGCCGTTCTTCTCGCTCATGAGCAGGGTCACATCTTTGCAAACGGGGCATTTCATCGGGCGTTCCTCCATGGGTCGCTCGGCACACGTGGCCGCATGAACACATGGCAGTTTTATACCCAGAAGCCCCGACGCTGATCATTCGGATGCGCAGGCAATTAGAACCAATCGATATCGTGGCGCAGGTAAACGGCGATCTGTCCGCTGTCGTCGAGGTCGGCGACCATGGTCACCGTCCAGTTGCCGGCATCGAACACCGCTCCGCCGTCGTCGGTCACGATAACGAGGTCGTTGGGGTCGATGCCGTACGATTCGAGAATCCGCAGCGCGTTCGACCATTTCTCGTTGATGATTCCCGTGAGGTCGGCAGCGGTAACGCGGTTGCCATCCGCATCGTACACACCGGGTTCGTCCCCCTCGTCCCCTATCGAACCAGACGAAGAGCCGCCACTAGAGCCGCTTTGGGCCCCAGAGCCGATAGACCCAAAGACGCCGCCACCGTCCTGCGATTCCGACTCGTCATCAAGAGAACCGGCATCCGATTCGTCCGCGCTCTCCTGTGCTTGTTCGAGCGCAGCGATCTCGCTCTCTTGCTCATCAATCTTTGAGGACAAGGCGGCCCCCATAGCGATGGTCGCCGCGGCGAGCACAACGACAACGCCTGCGAGCACCCCCATGAGCACGCGCATGCGGCGGCAGCTTCGCTCGAGCTGCGCCACGCGGTCCTCGCCCGACGGTCCCGAGCCTGGTTGCTCCGCCCCAGCATGGCTGGCATCGGCCGGTGCAGGCGCGGGCGCCGGCATATCGATTCGCTTCGTCCAATCGACCTTGGTGTCGTCCATGTGCCCCTCCCTCAACATGCCCTTCGCAGCGATACCAATGAAAAGCCGCCTAGCAGGGCATTTCGAGAATACCCCGCAAGGCGGACTTATAGACAGGAGGCTCTATTCGTGCAGAAGTGATGGCAGTCCATGAGCGAGCAGCCGCATTCGCACAGGGCACCGATAGACCTGTAGGCGGGTGGACCCATGGATGATGGACTCATCCGCGGAACCCCGCTCATCCGCGGGACCCCGGTGAGCTTGCAGGCAAGCGGCTCCATCCGCAGAGAAACCATGGAGGGCCTTCGCAGGTAAGGCACTAGGGAAACGCTGATTATATCTTCGCGGACGATCGTGATTTCAACTTTTGGGCACTTCGGGGCGGAGGGCCCGAGTAGCCGCATCGCGACCGGGAGGGAGCCGGCAGCCTGAGCTGCGCCTTTCCCTTCCCCTCGCTTTCCTCTACCCGCCCGCCGAACGGGGAACTGCCCAAAAGTTGAAACCTTGACGGGACAGATGGCTCCGGTGCCCAATAATCAGCGTTTTCCTAGCAGAATCGGACCGACTCGGCCCCCTCGATCACCATGCTCGCCTCAAAGAACGCTTGAAGCGCCCGCGTGGCAAGGCGCACGTCGCGCGTGCCCGCAGTCTCGTACGAGGAGTGCATGGCAAGCTGCGGGCAGCCCACGTCGACGGCGTGCATGCTGGCCTGGATGTTCGAAAGGTTGCCGAGCGTCGACCCGCCCGCCATGTCGCTACGGTTGGCGAAGGTCTGGCACGGCACACCCGCGCGTTCGCATAGGGCCAGGAACGCGGCGCGGCTGAAGGCATCGGTGCAGTAATGCTGGTTCGCCGCCTCCTTGACCACGATGCCACCGTTCAGGTGGCAGCGGTTCTGCCCGTCGTACTTATCGGTCTTGTTGGGATGCAGCGCGTGGGCGTTGTCGCAGCTCACCATCATCGACTTCGCGAGCGCGCGGCGATAGTCCTCGGGCGTGAGGCCGAGCGCTGCGGTCAGGCGGGTGAGCGCATCGGGCAGGAAGGTGGACATCGCTCCCTGCTTGGTGTTGGAGCCCACCTCCTCGTTATCGAAGCAGCAGTACACGTTCACGCTCGCGGGATTCTCGGCCGCCATGAAGGCCTTGAGCGAGGTGAACGCGCACATGAGGTCATCGAGCTTAGGCGAGGAGACGAACTCCCGCGCCGCACCCCACACGCGTGCCGGCACGCGGCTTACCAGGAAGAGGTCGCGCGCAAGAATCTGCGTCCGCTCGACGCCGGCCTCGCGGGCGATGAGTTCGTCGAAGCCCTCCGCCGTGAGCTCACCTGCAGAGACCAAAGGAACGATGTCGGTCGCACGATTAGGAGAGAACGAGTCGTTCACGCTGCGGTCGAGGTGAATCGCGAGGCTCGGGATCATGACGAGGTCGCGATCGGGCGCGACGAGGCGGCTCTCCACACGGCCATCCACCTCAACGAGCACGCGCCCCGCGATGGACAGCGGGCGATCGAACCACGTGTAGTCGATCATCCCGCCGTATGCCTCGACGTTCAGGCGGAGCATTCCCTCGGGTCCTTCGATAAGCGGCAGCGCCTTTAGCTTGAAGGTGGGCGAATCACCGTGCGACGCGGTAACTTGGAAGTGATAGCTCCCCTCCGCGACGGCGCGCTCCCCCACCTTGAACGCGATGATGCTCGATCCGTTACGGGTGGTGTAGTAGCGCCCACCCGCCGAGAGCTCCCACGCGTCTCCCTCCGCGAGGCGGGTGAACCCCGCTCGGTCGAACTCGGCGGCGATGGTGCGCGTGGTGTGGAACATGCTCGGGCACGCCTGGATGAAATCGATGAGCTCCTCGGCTGCTTTCACATCAAGCTCTTCTACCATGATCTACTCCTTAGCAGTTGAACAATCGAGGACGTGGCGCCCAATTAGACGAGCTTGCCCGCGCAGTGGTCGATCGCATGCTGCACAACCTCGGCAGTCCAACCGCTGAAGCGCTTGGTGCGGCGCACCAGATTGCCCTCCTGGGGGACCTGGTAGGTCACGGTGATCATGCGGAAGCGCTTGACCTCGGTGACCTCTTCCAGCGAAAGGCAGCTCTCCTGAGCGGTGTAGGGTTGCGCCGCGATCTTGATCTTGGGGTTCATCATCGTGTAGATGCGACCGCCATCCTCGTAGGCGATGATAGCCTTGAGTGACCCGATCTGGTTCGCCGCCAGGCACACGGCATCCTCAAGCGATTCGAGCGTGTCGCGCAGGTCCTGCATGACCTCCACGTCTTCGATGGTCGCTGCCTCCGCGGGCTTCGAAAGAAACTCGCGATCCTTCACGATCTCCTTGATCATTGCAATCCTCTCTGGTCGTCCGCGCTCGGCGCGGGCTTGCTTGCGATGTCTTGCCCGACTCTGCTCGCCGGGCTCGAGCACGCAGCTATCATAACCGGGTAGCGCTTCCCTGCGCTCCCCGATTCCCACGCCGCCGCATCGATGACATTAGGCCTGGTAGAACTCGTGGAAGTCCTGGGTCATGCGAGCCAGCGTTGGCTCGTCGACATAGCACATGTGCCCGCAGCCGTAACGGCAGAACCGGATCTTCTCGCGCAGCTCGCGCGGCAGGTAGAGCTGGGCGATGGTGTGCTCCATGTTCCACCACGGGGTCGCCGCATCAAAGCGCCCGCCCATGATCATGAGCTTCGTGGTGGGGCTGCGGCGGAGCGCCACGGCGATGTCGAGCGCTACGTTGGGCGCCGCGACCGTCGTCTCGTCCACGCCGGGCTCGTCGTGGACCCAATTCCAGCCGATGCCGATCTCGCCCCACACGCTCAGTCGGTAGTTCGCCGGCCCCCGGTAGCCCACCTCGTTGCGGAGGAACGCTCGGAACGCGGCATACCAAGCGCCCTCGATGGCATGGCTCGCGGGATCGTCGCACGCGAAGTAGAACGATGCCTTCTGGATGGGCAGCAAGGCGCTTCCGGCAAAGCGCATGTCGAGGCGACCGATGACCTTCTCATCGGCAGCCATGAGGTCGCGGCGGAACTCCTCGAGCGAGACGCGCAGGTTGCGTGCGATGAGATACTCGACCGGAAGGCCGATGAACGCCGAGAGCTGCTCTGCCACGGCGCGCTGGCGCGACGCATCGATGCGATCGCCCTGGAGCAACGCCGAGGCGTACTCATCACCGGCGAAGGCGGAGGCGCGATCGAACCACTCATCCTCGTCAACATCCTCGCCGACAAGGCCGAAGTACTGCGCTGTCGCTGCGAACGAAGGCATCATGCCCACGTAATAGAGGTCGTTGCCCGGTAGGTTCTGCGTCCAGTCGAAGAGGGCGGACACCATGACCACGCCGGCGACCGGCACGCCCGCCTCGCCGAGATAGCGCATGAGCACGGAGTTACGCATGGTCCCGTACGACTCGCCCACCAGATAGAGCGGCGAGCCCCAACGACCGTTATCCTCGAGCCACTGGCATATGGCGCGACAGAACGCACGCGCATCCGCCTCCAGGCCGTAGACGCGCTCGGTACCGTACCCCTCGGCAACGAACGACCAGCCCGTGCCGAGCGCGTCGAGGAATACCAGGTCGCTCTCGGTCAGGAGCGTACCGGGGTTGTCCTCCACCTCGTAGTTGGCCGCATCGACGAACCCGCATCCGTTGGGCACCACGCGGCGAGGCCCGATGCCGCCGAAGTTGATGGGGACCGAGGCGGACCCGGGACCGCCGTTGAAGCAGAAACTCACCGGGCGACGGCGCGCGTCAACGCACTGGCCATCCACCTTCTCTGCAAGGTAGGAGACGTTGAACATCTTTCCCTCGAGCACGCCCTCGCTATCGATCACGTCGAGGTGGCCGGCGCGGGCCGTGTATGAGATCTCGCGACCACCGGCACGCCAGATGAGGCTCGCCTCAGCCGGCTCGGGCACCGCTTGCGCTGGCACGGCTTGCTTTGCGGCCGCGCTCTCCATCTCTGCCATTGCAATCCTCCTTTACGCAACACCCAGCATGTCGCAGAGCGTGAGCATGTAGATCTCGGCCGCATGCACGACATCGATCACGTCCACGTCTTCGTTGTAGCCGTGGATGCCGTCGTTGTTGCACGGGCCGAACTGGATGGTGGGGCATCCCAGCAGGCGGTAGTTCGCCGCATCGCTCGACGCCCACTGGTATGCCGGCAGGCATTCCTCGCCCCAGACGTCCTCGATGTTCTTCTTGAGGCTCGTCACAAGCGTGCAGGTGTCAGAGGTCACGTTGCCCTCGGTAATCCACTCATAGGTGGCCTCCACGCCGGTAACGCCGCTCTCGGCGATCACGTGCTCGACGGCGGCTACGACCCCATCGTGATCGGTGCCGTACGGCAGGCGCACGTCGATGTGGGCGGTCGCGAGGTCGGGCACCTGGTTGATCTTGCTGCCGCCTTCGATGAGGCCCACATTGCACGAGATGTGGTCGACGACGTTGCCGACGCCCTCTGCAGGAATGGTCCGCTCGGCCACGATGCGCGAGTTCCGTACCGCGCGCTCGTGCTCGGGGAGGAAGTGTCCCGGCACGGAGATGATCTGGTCGATGTTCACGAGCACGCGCGCCAGCTTGACGATGGCGTTGTCGCCCTTGTAGTTGTTGGTTGAACCATGGCCGGGCACGCCATGCGCCGTGAGCGTCACATGCAGGATGCCCTTCTGGCCGATCTCGATCGTCTCGTGACCGGTCGGCTCGCCCACCATGACCGCATCGGCTCCGTCGGCATAGCCGTTCTCGCAGAACCATTTGGTTCCGCTGCCCGCGATCTCCTCATCGCACACCATGTGCAGGCGGATATCGCCCTTGAGCTCGGCGCCCGATTGTTTAAGCATCTTCATGGTGAAGAGCAGCACGGCCAGGCCGCACTTCATGTCCGACGCGCCGCGGCCAAAGATCTTGCCGTCGTGCATCTCGGCACCAAAGGGATCGAAATCCCATCCAGAAAGCTGCCCCACCGGCACCACGTCCACATGACCGTTGAGAACCACGCGGAAGCCCGTGGGATCTCCCATCTGGGCGTAGACCACCGGATAATCCTCGCCGCCATCGCCGACGATCTCCTCGGTCTCTATGCCCGCCTGCGCAAGGTAGTCGCGGACGAACGCGATTGCCGGAGCCTGGCTATCGATGGGACTCTGGTTCTTGATGCGAATCAGGTCACGGCAGAGCTCGAGCAGCTCGTCTTGCTGGTCGAGCACCGCCTGGTGCAGGGATTCCTTCGTTGGTGCCATTGGGCATACCCACCTTTCTTCGTCGGCGACCGCCTTAGAGCGTATCGCCTCTCATCATAGAACGACCCGCCGCCAGAATCGGCAGCGGGCCGGTTTGTACGCGACTAAGCACAAAGCCTACGCGAGCGCGGCATCGAAGCGCTAGGCGGTCACCGCATCGTGGTAGCGGAAGCACGCGACCTGGTGCCCCGGTTCCACCTCGGTGAGGGCGGGGCGCTCCTTGCGGCAGCGCTCCTCGCAGAACGGGCAGCGGCCGGCAAGCGGGCAGCCCACCTGATCGCCCACAGGGCTCGCGATCTCGCCCTTGAGCTTGAGCTCCTCCGTCTTCTGGAAGGGGCTCTCGGGCGGCACGGCAGAGAGCAGCGCCTGCGTGTAGGGATGCATCGGGTTCTCGTAGACGCGATGCGCCGGGCACAGCTCCACAACGCGGCCGAGATACATGATCGCGATACGGTCCGAGATGCGCTTGATGACCGAAAGGTCATGGCTGATGAACAGGTACGTGAGGCCGCGGTCGCGCTGCAGACGGCGGAAGAGGTTCAGCACCTGCGCCTGAATCGACACGTCGAGGGCCGAGACGGGCTCGTCGCACACGATGATCTTGGGATCGAGCACGAGAGCGCGCGCCACGTTGATGCGCTGCCGCTGTCCGCCGGAGAACTCGTGCGGGAAGCGCTCCATATGCTGGATGTCGAGGCCGACCTCCTTCATGAGGTCGAAGACGATCTTCTCGCGCTCCGCCTTGTCGGGCACGAGGTTGTAGATGCGCAGCGGCTCCTCGATGGCGCGCGCGGCGGTGAAACGCGGATCGAGCGATGAGTACGAGTCTTGGAACACCATCTGGATGTTCTTGCGCATGGCCTTGAGCTCGGGGCCCTTGAGGCCGTTGATGTCTTGGCCCTTGTAGCGGATCTCACCCGACGTCGCCTGGTGCAGCTGCACCACGCAGCGGCCGAGCGTGGACTTGCCGCAACCCGACTCGCCGATGATGCCGAGCGTCTCGCCCTCGTACACGTCGAGCGACACATCCGACAGCGCATGGAGGGTCTTGAACTTGTCGAACAGCCCCTCTCCACGGAGCTTGAAATCCTTGCTCAGATGGCGGATGGAAAGGATCGGCTGGTGCTCCTGCGCCTGCTCGGCTGCGGTGGCCTGAGTCATCTCGCTCATCGATTCACCTCTCCTCTCACAAGTCCGCCCTTGCCGTCCTGCAGGTGGCAGGCGACGAAGTGGCCGGGCGCGACCTCATTGAGAGGCGGCACCTCGCGCTCGCAGATCTCCTTAGCGTACGGGCAGCGGGCGCAGAAGTTGCAGCACGTACCGGTGAGCCTCAGATCGGGGGGAACGCCGGGAATGGTCTTGAGGTCGGCATCCTCGTCGTCCGAGAGCTTGGGCATGGAGTCAAGGAGACCCCAGGTGTAGGGGTGCAGCGGATTGGCGTAAAGCTCGCCGGTAGAGGCGTGCTCCACGGTGCGTCCGGCGTACATGACCATGACGTCATCCGCCATCTTCCAAACGATGCCCAGGTTATGGGTGATGAGCAGGATGGCCGTGCCGAACTTCTCCTGCAGGCCCTGGAGCAGGTCGAGCACCTGCGATTGCACCGTCACGTCGAGAGCCGTGGTGGGCTCGTCGGCGATGATGAACTTGGGATGCAGGCTCATGGCCATGGCGATGATGACGCGCTGGCACATACCGCCCGAGAGCTCGTAAGGGTAGGAGTCCATACGGCGCTCGGGCTCGGGGATGCCCACCAAGCGCAGCATCTCGATGGAACGCTTGCGGGCCTCTTCCTTGGTCACGTTCTCATGAGCGCGGATGAGCTCGATCATCTGGCTGCCGACTTTGAACACCGGGTCGAGCGAGGTCATGGGATCCTGGTAGATCATCGCGATGTCCTTGCCGCGAATCTCAAGCAGGTCGCTCATGCTGATGTTGACCATATCCTTGCCGTCGAACTCGATCTCGCCGGACTCGATGGAGCCCGTCTTGGGCAGCAAGCGAATGACCGATGAGGCGGTAACGCTCTTGCCCGAACCGGACTCGCCCACGATGCCGAGGGTCTTACCGCGATCGAGCGTGAAGCTCACGCCATCGACGGCCTTGGAGATGCCGGCGGAGGTATGGAAGTAGGTCTTGAGGTCCTTCACCGAAAGAAGGTGCTCACGGGCCCCGTCTTGATTGATTTCAGCCATGCGGCACCCTCCTTACTGCTTCTGCTTGGGGTCGAACACGTCACGAATGCCATCGCCCAGAAGGTTGAAGCCGAGCACCGTGATGAGGATGAAGATGCCCGAGATCGTGGCGATGTGCGGGGAGGTGCGCAGGCAGGTGCGCCCACCCGAGAGGATGTTGCCCCACGACGCGGTCGGCGGGGTGATGCCCATGCCGAGGAACGACAGCGCCGCCTCGGAGATGATGGCGCTCGCGACGTTCAGCGTGAAGTACACGATGATCGGCGACATGGCGTTGGGCAGGATATGCGTGAAGAGGATGCGCACCGGCGAGGCACCGAGGACGCGCTCGGCGTTGCAGTACTCCTCGTTCTTGACGATATGCACCTGGCCGCGCACGACGCGCGCAAAGTACGGGATGTTGCCGATGCCGAGCGCGATCACGACGTTGATGGCTCCCTGGCCTAGGATCGTCATGAGGATGAGGGCGAGCAGAACGAACGGGAACGACATCATGCCGTCCATGACGCGCATGATGATCGAGTCGAGCAGGCCGCCGAAGAAGCCTGCCACGAGACCCACGAGGACTCCGATGAGCGCGCCCACGAGCGTGCCGCCCACGGCAACGAAGATCGAGATGCGCGCACCGAAGATGATGCGCGACAGCAGATCGCGGCCGTAGTTATCGGTTCCGAAGATATGGCCCTCGCTGCCCGGCGCCGCGTAGGCATTCGTCATGTCGATGGCGTTGGGATCGTAGGGCGAGAGCTGGTTGGCGAATACCGCCATGAGGACCATGACCACGACGATGACCAGGCCCACGACGGCCATCTTGTTGCGTGAGAGCTTGTGCCAGGCATTGTTGGCCTTGCGCTCACGGCGCACCATCTCAAGCTGGGCCTCGACACCGAGCGCCGAGCCCTTGTTCTCGGTAGCTGCCATTAGTTCTGGCCACCTCCCTCGTAACTCACGCGCGGGTTGATGACCGCGTAGATGATGTCAACCACAAGGTTGACCACGACGAACACGACAGCGGTGAAGAGGACCGTACCCTGGATGAGGGAGTAGTCGCGCCCGTTGACCGCGTTCACGATCAGCGTGCCGAGCCCCGGCCACGAGAAGATCGTCTCGGTAAGGATGGCGCCGGTGAAGGCGGATGCGATCTGCAGACCGAGAACCGTCACGATCGGCGGCAAGGCGTTCTTGAACGCATGCTTCCAGATGACGAGGGTCTCCTTGATACCGCGCGAGCGGAGCGACTTGATGTAGTCGGTACCGATCGTGTCCAGCATGCTCGAACGCGAGATGCGCGCGAGCGTGGCAGCGGGAATGGTGGCAAGGCAGAACACCGGCAGGATCATGTGGCTCACCACGTCCCAAACGCCGTTCGAGAACGTGCCCATACCCATGGCTGGCAAAAGCCCTAGGTTCACGCTGAACGTGAGGACGAGCATGAGGCCGAGCCAGAAGATGGGCATCGACACGCCCACGAGGGCGACCACCATGAACACGTAGTCGAGAATCGAGTTCTGGTGCAGCGCCGACTCGACTCCGATGGGGATTCCCACGAGCGCGGCGATGATGAGGCCGGTCATGGTGATAGAGAGCGTGGCCGGAAGACGGCTCAGGATGAGGGGCATGACATCGCCATTATACGAGGTCGACCATCCGAAGTCGCCCTGCAGCACGCCGAGGAGATAGTCGATGTACTGCTTCCACATGGGCTCGTTGAGACCGAGCTGCTCACGCAACTCGGCGACAGCATCGGGCGATGCCTGGGGTCCCAACATGGTGATGGCGGGGTCACCGGGGACCATGCGCGTGAGGATGAACGTCGCTGTGATCACCACGAACAGCACGGGGATCGCCTGCAGCACCCTCTTGAGAATCGTCTTAGCCACGAATCCCTACCTTTCCTAACAAACACCGCGCGCGGCGGGCACCTACCCTACCGCGCGCGGCGATACGCGCAGCGGTTACTACGCAGTCTTCGAGATATTGACCTCAGAGTTCACGACATAGACCAGGTTATCGGCACGCTGGACGAAGCCCTGGACGCTCTTGCTCAGGCCGTTCTTGGAGTTGGCCGTGCTGTAGACGATCATGGGGTTCTGCTCCACGATGAGGCGCAGCGCCTGCTTGTAGAGGTCCGCGCGCTCGTCCTGGTCGGTGACCTCGAGCGCCTGCTGGAGCAGGTCGTCGACCTCGGGGACGCTGAAGAGGCCGGCGTTGCCGTTGCCGCCGATCTCAGCAGTGCTGAACTGCTTGTTCAGGAAGAAGTACGGATCGGGGTACCAGGTCCAGCTCATGCACACCATGTTGCACTGGCCAGACGACGCGTTCGAGGAGAGCGTGGCCCAGTCGTTCTGGTGGATGACGAGGTCGATGTTGAGGTTCGCCTTGAGCTGCTGCTGGACGACCGTCGCCACGTCGAGGCTCGCCGGGGTGTTGCCGGTGAAGAGCTCGAGCTCGAGACCGTCGGGATACCCGGCACCGGCGAGGAGCTCCTTGGCGCCCTCGGGGTCGTAGGACGGGACGAGTTCCTCGACGGACTCATCGTAGCCCCAGCTGCCACGCGGCAGCGGCACCGATGCGACCGAGCCGCCGCCGTACGGATAGGCGGCCGCGAGGATCTCGTCGCGGTCGATGGACATGAGGATCGCGCGGCGCACATCCGCGTTCGCGGTCGGGCCGTTCTGCATGTTCATGTAGATGTAGGAGAAGTTCAGGCCCTCCTGCTGCTCCACGATGTAGTCAGAGTTCTCCGAAACGGTCTGCAGCGACTCGCCACCGAGGTCGGTGACGAGATCGACCTCGCCGGTGAACAGGGCGTTTGCCTGCTGCGTGGAGTCGGTGATGACCTTCCAGACCACGCCGTCGAGGTTCGGGCGCTCGCCCCAATAGCCCTCATGACGGGTGAGCTCGGTCTGCTGGTCGCGCGTGAACTGCGCCATCTGGAAGGGGCCGGTGCCCACGAGGTGCTCGCCGAAGCTGTCGCCCCAGCCCTCGACCTCCTCCTGCGGGAGGATGGCGTTGCCGCCGTCGGTGAGCGCCGTGAGGAAGGCGGAGTTCGGGGTCTTGAGGACGCACTCGATCTCGGTGTCGGAGATCACGTTGCAGTGATCGAGCATGTCGAGGCGGTTGTTGGTGGACTCGACGTTGGAGCGCTCGAGCGAGTACTTGACGTCCTCGGCGGTCATGGCGCGGCCGTCCTGGTACTCACCGGGCTGGAACGTCACGTCGTCGCGCAGGGTGAAGGTGTAGGTCATGCCGTCGTCGGACACGGTCCACTCGGTCGCGAGGCAGGGCACGATCTCGGTGAGGTCCATCGAGTACTGCACCAAGGTGTCGCATACGGTGTTGATGATCTGCGACTCGTAGACGCCCGTGTACTTAACCGGGTCGAGAAGGGCCGGGGAGGCCGCGAGCGAGATGTTGAGCGTACCGCCCTCGGCGACCTCGGCGCTACCGGCGGAACCCGAACCGCCCTCGGAAGAGCAACCGACGACGGAGAGCGCGGCGCCCGTGAGACCCACGACGCCGAGCCCGCTCAGGAAGCCGCGACGCGATACGGTTTTGCTGGTAAGTTCGCTCATGTCCCATTCCCTCCATTTCAAAAGGGGCTATTTCCACAGGTGCGCGCGGAACGTCGCGCACCCGTGAGATACCACGCTACCAGGCTCGATAATTGATGAAGCCATCCCAGGGATCGACGTGCTCGACGGGCAGGGAGTCACGCAGCTCGAGCACCTCGTCGGGCACGAACCGGCGCTCCACCACGACGTCGCCGCCGTAGGCGCGCCACCAATCGCGGCTGATGATGAAGTAGCCGTCCTTGCACTGGTCGGCACCCCAGCTGTTCTCCACGCGCCAAGCGAGCGGCTCCCCCGCATCGTCAAGCTGCACGCCCTGGAACACCATGCAGTGCGACAGGCCGGTGCCGTTGAGGTCGAGGTTGTCGGCGCGATCGATGGACAAATCGATATCGAAGAGACCTTCGAGGTCGAGTGAATCGGTAGCCAGCACGCCCGCGAAATCCGAATCGCCGCGCAGGGTGCGCTTGCCCACGTCGCACATCATGTAGGCGGGTACACCGCCCTTGAGCGAAGCGATGACCGCCTGCTCGACGACGGGCATCTCCATGTTGAGCAGGCGCAGCGGACGGCCGCCCATAACGGCGTCGAACCAATCGATGCCATACAGGTGGCCGAAGGGGCGCGAATCGCCCGGCACGCTCACGAGCTCGATATAATCGCTGGCATCGAAGTGCGTGTAGCGCTCCAGGATCTCGAGCGGGGTCACACCGTGGTCGCGCAGAATGCGGCGGCCGTCGGAGGTGATTTCGACCTTGCTGGCATCGACGTCGGCATGCTCGCCGACCTCGAAATCGAAATCGATCGCTAGCGGCGGCTCGCCCAAGCAGCAGCACAGGAAGCGATGCACCTCATCGAGCATGTCCGCCTTGGCCGCCTCGAGCTCCTCGTATGCGGCACCCGCCTCAGCGCTCTCGCGCAGCTTGGCGGCATCCCGAATCAGGATGTCGCCCAGGACCTCGTTCATGTACTTGGTGTCGTGCGTGCACGCGGTCTCGGGCATCGCGTCCTTGGGGACGATGCCCCACTTCTCGAGGATGCTCGCGCAGAACATGAACTGGCCGCCATCAGAAGCTGTATGGAGCGTGAGGTGGTAGACCAAGCGATCGTTAGCAGGCCGATCAGCGGTCTGGATGATGCGCTCGAGGAACGAGTTGGACTTCTCGAGCTTCTCGTAGAACGTGGTATATGCCTGCGAAAACTCGAAGTCATCCACGTCGAGGATCTGAAGGGCGCGGGCGCGAAGCACATTCAGCGTGGAGAACATCCAGCAGCGGCCCGACTTGTCCTGATGGGTCACGGTCTTAGCGGCCTTGAGCGAGACGCCGTAGGTGTCCTTGTAGGCGCGGACGGCGCGCTGGTCGCGCGCTGCAGCGGCGATGCCCATCGACGTCACGGCGTTACGGGCGATCCGATTGGCACGGCTGCTTGCGAACCCGTCGGTGAGCGCATCGATGCGAGCCTTGTCGACAGAGCCCCCTGGCACGAGGTCAGGCAACGTTATGCGATCGGCCGTACTATCCATACAATAAACCTCTTCATCAATCTCACCTGCACGTTCTTACAACGCGCTATGCATATAATGGACGTATTGTATCAATTCACTATACGTCGAGCGGCGCGAGCATTCCGGACGGGAATCCCAATTTATCCATCAGAAACACTTTATCGCAACAAAGCGGCCCACATGAACTCGCATCCCTCTCCTCATGCATCACACGGATATACCCAAGATTGCCGATGTATACCCCTCCGCGCGCCCGAATTCTCCATATGCGACGGCGCCGCATGGCCTCCCATACGGCGCCGCCATGGCGTCTGTTTTGTAGTCCGCTTCGCTCAGCCGTAGCCGGCGATTGCCGTCCGTCGTGTCCGGAACGTCGTCCAAGACATTCAGGCAGCAGGGCTTAAAGCTACGCGGTCTTGGACATGTTGACCTCGGAGTTGACGACGTAGACGAGCTGGTCGGCACGCTGCACGTACCCTTGGACGCTCTGAGTGAGTCCGGTGCAGACCTCCTCGGACGCGTACACGAGCATGGGATCCTGCGCGACGATCTTGGCAAGCGCCTGCTTGTAGAGGTCCGCGCGCTCGTCCTGGTCGGTGACCTCGAGCGCTTGCTGCAGCAGGTCATCGACCTCGGGATCGCTGAAGCCCGCGCCGTTGCCGAGGGCGCCGATCTCGGAGCTCGAGAACAGCTTGTTCAGGAAGAAGAACGGATCGGGGTACCAGCTCCAACCCATGGCGTAGATGTCGGCCTGGCCGGAAGCGGCAACCTCGGAGAACGCTCCCCAGTCGTTGGTATGGATCTCGACGTCGATGTTCAGGTTCTCCTTGACCTGCTGCTGGAACACTGTTGCGATGTCCAGGCGCTGGGTCGTGTTGCTCGTGTAGTAGTTCATCGAGAAGCCATCCGGGTAACCGGCTTCGGCGAGGAGCTCGCGCGCCGCCTCGGGGTCGTACTCCGGGACCGTGCTCTCGACCGACTCGTCATAGCCCCAGCTGCCCTTGGGAAGCGGCAACGTCGCTTCGGAGGCGCCGCCATAGGGGTAACCTGCGGCGATGAGGTCCTCGCGGTTCACCGCCATGAGGATCGCCTTGCGCACGCGCTGGTCGGCGGTGGGGCCGTTGACCATGTTCATGTAGATGTAGGCGATGTTCAGACCGTCCATGCGATCGACCACATAGCTGGAATCGTTCTCCACGGTCTGCAGCGACTCGCCCTTGAGATCCGTCACCATGTCGACATCACCCGTGAACAGGGCGTTGGCGGACTGCGTGGCGTCCGTGATGACCTTGAAGATCACGCCATCGAGGTTGGGCTTCTCGCCCCAATACGCGTCGTTGCGCGCAAGCTCGGTCTGCTGGTCACGCGTGAACTGCACCATCCGGAAAGGACCGGTACCCACGAGGTGCTCGCCGAAGCTGTCGCCCCAGCCCTCGACCTCTTCCTTGGGAACGATGGCGTTGCCCGCGTCGGTAAGCGCGGTGAGGAACGATGAGTTGGGGTTCGTGAGCACGCACTCGATCTCGGTGTCGGAGATGACGTTGCAGTGGTCGAGCATGTCGAGACGGTTCATGGCCGAGTCGTTGGCGGAACGCTCCAGCGAATACTTGATGTCTTCGGCGGTCATCGCGCGGCCATCCTGGTACTCGCCCGCCTGGAAGACGACGTCATCGCGCAGCGTGAAGGTGTAGGTCGCACCATCCTCGGAAACGGTCCACTCGGTCGCAAGCGCCGGAACGATCTCCGAGAGGTCCATGCTGTACTGCACGACCGTGTCGCAGACGTTGTTGATGATCTGGGATTCGTAGACACCGGTATATTTTGCCGGGTCGAGGTAAGCCGGCGACGATGCCAGCGAGATGTTCAACGTGCCGCCCTCGACGGTGGCAGCGGAACCCGATCCGCCCGAATCGCCGGACGCGCAACCCGCCTGCATAAGCCCGGCTCCGGCAACACCCGCCATGGCGACGCAGCCCAGGAACCCTCTACGGGTGACGTGCTTACTCGTCAACTTGCTCATATCGACTCCTAACCCCGACCGTACCGGTGCGCGATGCGTGTCGCTTGTTCCTGCAAGCGCTTTAGCGCACCGGAGTGTGGAACTTGTAGGTAACTATAGGGAGGGCGAACTCCCACCGGCGGGGAAACGCGTCAGTTCACCATTAGGAAACAATGGGCGGCGCAACTACACCGTTCCCAGACAATTCGGCACCTCCATTTGCGCTAGACTTTGCTCTCGGATATCTACTTCGACCGAAGGGAGCGCCATGCTTTTGCGTCAACTGCTCGAAATCTACGACCTCATCGACAAGCCCCAGGCCAACGGCGAGGAGGTCGCCGAGCTGCTTCGTTCGCGTGGTGCGACCGATGTCACCGTGGAAACCGTGGGCTCCGAGGCAGGTAGCACCGACTGCATCAAGATCCTCATCCCCGGCTCGAACGGCAAGAGCCAAGGCGGAGACGCGCCCACCCTCGGCGTGATCGGCCGTCTTGGCGGCTTGGGCGCCCGCCCCGAGCTCATCGGTGCGGTATCGGACGGCGATGGCGCGCTCGCCGCGCTCACGTGCGCGCTCAAACTCGTCGAGATGCACGCCGCCGGCGATGTCCTGCCCGGTGACGTCATCGTGGCGACGCATGTCTGCCCCGACGCCCCGACACTCCCGCACGAGCCCGTGCCGTTCATGGACTCCCCCATCGATATGGCTACCATGAATCGCATGGAGGTCGACCCGCGCATGGAGGCAATCGTCTCCATCGACACCACCAAGGGCAACCGCATCATCAACGTGAACGGCATCGCCATCTCCCCCACTACCAAAGACGGCTACATCCTGCCCGTTGCGAACGACCTGATGGATGTCATGACCCGGGTGACCGGTAAGATGCCGCAGGTCTTTGCCCTGTCCCAGCAGGACATCACCCCCTACGGCAACGACCTTTACCACCTGAACAGCATCCTGCAGCCCACGACCGCTACCTCGGCCCCCGTTGTGGGCGTGGCCATCGCCACCGAGCAGATGGTCGCCGGCTGCGCGACCGGAGCCACCCACGCGAACGATGTGGAGGAAGCCGCGCGCTTCGCGGTCGAGGTCGCCAAGCTCTTCGGAGCCGGTTCCTGCAAGTTCTACGATGAGGGCGAATGGGCCCGTCTCGTGGAGCTCTACGGAACCATGGAGCGCTACCAGACCATGGGCGGCGAAAACTAGCATCGCATCTCGAGCGAGGGGTCCGCGCGGACCCCTCGCTACTTTTCATACGAACCGCCGTTAAGGCCGCCGGATCAAGCCGCGAAAGGGGCAGACATGAGATCGATCGCAGGAATCACCGTTGGCCAGTCGCCCCGAATCGATATGACAGACGACATCCGCAGCAAACTCGCCCCCGGTCTCGAGCTCATCGAATACGGCGCACTCGATGACATGACCCTCGAAGAGGTCGAACGCGAACTCAAACCGCTGCCCGGCGACGAGGTGCTCGTGTCGCGCATGCGCGACGGGCGCCAGGCCACCTTCTCAGGCACCCGAATTGTTCCGCTGGTACAGAAGCGCATCGACGAAGCCGAGGCAGCAGGCGCCGATGCGATCATCCTGCTCTGCACCGGCGGCTTCCCAGAGCTACGCCACAAGGTCCCCCTCATCATCCCGCAGCCCTTGTTCTACAGCGTCGCGCACGCCCTTGCCGGCGGGCGAACCATCGCTGTTATGGTCCCTGATAAAGCCCAGGTGGAGCAAGCGCGCGCATGGTGGGGCGACGCGGGCCTTTCCATTCAGGTAGTTCAGGCTTCTCCCTACGGCGACCTCGACGCAATCGCGCACGCGGCGCGCTCCCTGCGCGGCAGCAATTGCGCGTTCCTCTGCCTCGATTGCATGGGATTCTCCGTGTCGATGCGCGATATAGCGCGGCGCGAATCCGGTCTCGACGTGCTGCTCCCACGCACGCTGGTCGCTAGCACCGTTTCCGAGCTGCTTGGCTAGCCGCTGCGCCCATCAATAGGGCGCGCGGCGACTTGGGCATCCGCTATTTGAATCCCTTTCGAATGGCCCCAGAGCAAATAATTTCAGAAGTGAGTGCCTAATTCGAGAATCCCCGAGTAGCCACCTTATTGCCGAAGAAATTATCTGCGGTTTTCCTGTCCAAAAACATGGTCTACTTCGGGAGTCGGCATTTTCGCACTCACTTCTGGAAAAGTATTTGAGTACTTCGCGTAACCCACGCCTTCCCGTGAAGCAAGCGCCACTTGTTCCACCAATCCAACCGTGAGAAACAGGTGTCGCTCCTCATCGCACCTCCCCGCACAAATCTTCCCAATCAATAAACAGCTCTCTTCTCAGCTGTCTCTCATGCTCGAGCAGGGCAGCCGACTTCTCTTGATACCTCGCGTGAAGCTTGTCAGCGGTTAGGCGGCGCACCTGCTCGAATCTATATTGATCTGCCAGCTGCTCATAGGTGAGAAGCGCCGTATCTATGCCCATGAGCTGCAGGCCCAGCAGCCGGTTGGCATCGGCGCCCGTCAAACCGTATGGACCATGCACTGCTCGCCCTTAGCACTCATAGGCAAAATCCTTATGCCTATCATCTGCGGGAAACAATATGTCGACGATACCGTGGTCCTGCCCCGTAACCGCCCGTGCCGCCCGGCTAAACCGAACCTTGGAATTGAGTTCCACCGGGCCGAACCCCTCGCCTCCAAGCAAACGGCTGCCGCACAGCCGGATCACAGCCCTCGCCTCAAGGGGAGACGCCACGACCCCCTTCACTTCCTTAAGCGCGCGCTCGAAAGTCTTGTGCCCCCTTCTGCCTCTGGTTTTCTCGCACATATCCCAAAGCTCCTCTATGGTTACCAGAGGAGGACGCATCCATAAGGTGCTTTGACCGGACAGGCCGGGGGCAAGCCTCCACGAGGCATCCGACAGCGCGCCCGCATGCTCGAGGTATTCCATATGCTTCGGATCCGCCGCAAACACGGTGAAGCGTCCCGTAAGCTCATACATCGCCATCACGAGCTGGATTATGCTTACACGCTGGGCTAATAAGAAGAGCGTGAAAGCCGGAGAGGCGACCTTGAGATAAGCGTCGATATCCCAAACGCTCCCAACAGGGAGCTCACCGGTCCATAGCGTTCTATGAATGCCTTTGGAAGCGTGCCTAGCCCGCCTTTCGAACACCAGTATTTCCAGTGGCGTCGTCAGGTAATGGAAATACGACTGCCTGCGCGCGAGCATGCGAGGACCCAGTGCGCTCGTAACATCGAGTTCCTCATTGACGAGCATCGCAACCTGCGGTGGAATGCGATGGAATTGAAAGGCCGTTCTCCCGGCAAGCACCATGTCCACGGGCGATGCTCCTTGATTGGCACATTGGAAATATGTCTACCAATATCAGAGCGACCTTACCGAATCGTTAGCAGGAGTCTCCCCCATCAAACATCAACCCAACCGCGTTCGTCCCTTCATCTCACCAGTGCAGATAGAGGCACCCAAATCGAAGAAGCGGGTACGCAGGACGCATCAAAATCTGCTGGCAAGCACTAAAAAAACATCACGGAACCGCGGCGTGTCGACCGCATCAAGGCGCATGTGATAAGAACCTAACGCCCCAGCTCCTCGGCGATGTAGCTGCCGGTAATGCTTTGCGGGCACGCGGCGACCTCCTCGGGAGCGCCAGCGCACACGATGCGCCCGCCGTCCTCTCCCCCGCCGGGACCCAGGTCGATCACGTAATCGGCGTTCGCGATCATATCCAGATCGTGCTCAATCACCACCACCGTGGCCCCGTTGTCGATGAGCCGCTGGAGCACACCCAGGAGCACCTCCACGTCGAGCGGGTGCAGGCCGATGGTCGGCTCGTCGAACACGAAGAGCGCGTCCTCCTGGCTGCGGTTGAGCTCGCTCGCGAGCTTGAGGCGCTGCGCCTCGCCGCCGGAAAGCGCCGGCGTAGCCTCGCCGAGCGTGAGGTAGCCGAGCCCTAGGTCGGACAGTGTTTTCAACTTGGCCAGCGCCGAGCGCAGATTGGATTCAGCCAACACTTCGAGCGCCTGGTCCACCGTATAGGAGAGAAGCTCGGGCAGGCTAAGGTCGCCCATGAGGCGGATGTCGTGCGCCGCTCGGGCATAGCGCGAACCGCCGCAATCCGGGCACGGGATGTCAACGTCGGGAAGGAACTGCACGTCGAGCGAGATCTGCCCCGTGCCGTCGCATGTGGGACAGCGCAGCTTTCCCGTGTTGTACGAGAACGCGCCCGCCTTGAAGCCGCGTTCCTTGGCTTCGGGAAGCTTGGCGTAGGCGCGGCGCAGGTCGTCGAGCACGCCGGAGTAGGTCGCCACCGTGGAGCGCACGTTCGCGCCGATGGGCGTGGCGTCGATGAGATTCGCCCGCTGGATACCCGCCGCGTCGAGGGCGCGCACGTGCGCCGGGAGCTTCTCGCCCGCAGCACGCGCCTTGAGGGCGGGCACGAGGCTCTCGAGTACGAGCGTGGTCTTGCCGGAGCCCGACACACCCGTCACCGCCGTGAGCCGACCACGCGGAATCTGCACCTCGAGCGGCTTCACCGTATGGATTGCGTCCGTCTCGAGCACCACGGCACCTTGCGTGAAGAGCTCGTCCGCGCCGGCGCGCTGGCGCGTGCGAATACGGCGCTCACCGGAGAGGAACGGCCCGACGCGCGTTTCCGGTGCGGCCTCGACATCCGCTACCGAGCCCTGCGCGATGATGCGCCCGCCCGCGGTGCCCGAGCCGGGCCCGATCTCGATGAGATGATCCGCCTGACGGAGCACCCGCACGTCATGGTCCACGAGCACCACGGAGTTGCCGTCGGCCAGGAGGTCGTCCACCACGCCGAGTAGGCCCTCCACGTTGGACGGGTGAAGGCCGATGGACGGCTCGTCCAGCACGTAGAGCACGCCGTTCGTGCGATTGCGCACCGCGCGGGCGAGCTGCACGCGCTGGCGCTCGCCCGTGGAGAGCGTGAAGCTCGCGCGGTCGAGGCTCAGGTATCCCAGGCCCAGCTGCTGCAGGCGTTCTATGGGCTCGGCCATCTCCGCCACGATGGTGCGCGCCATGGGCTGCATCTCCCCGGGCATGAGCCCGGGCACGCGAACCACCCACACGGCAAGCTCGTCGAGCGTCATCTGCGTGGCCTCGCCCAGGTTCATGCCGTCCACCGTGGACGCGAGCGCGCGGGCGGAGAGGCGCGTGCCGTGGCAGTCCGGGCACACGTCCTCGCGCAGGAACTTAGCCACGCGCGCCAGGCCCTTCTCGTCCTTGGCCTTGGCGAGCGCGTTTTCCACCGTGTAGACGGCGTTGTAGTAGGTGAAGTCCAGCTCGGCGAAGTTATCGCCCTTCTTGGCGTGGTAGAGGATGTGCTTCTTCTCGGCGGGACCGTGGAAGACAATGTCGCGCTCCTTGGCCGTGAGCTCGCTGAACGGCACGTCCGTGCGCACTCCCATCTCGCGCGCGACCTGCTTCATGAGATCCCACATGAGGGTATTCCACGGCGCCACCGCGCCCTCGTCGATGGAAAGCGATTCGTCGGGCACGAGCGTGGCCTCGTCCACCGTACGCACGATGCCCGTGCCGCCGCAGGTGGTGCAGACGCCGCCGCTGTTGAAGGCGAGATCCTCCGCACCGGGCCCATGGAACTCCGCCCCGCATACAGGGCAGGTGAGCGGGCGCTCCAGGGCGACGTTCATACTCGGCGACACATGGTGTCCGTTAGGGCACACATGGCTGCCCAGGCGGGAGAACAAGAGGCGCAGGTAGTTGAGGAGCTCCGTGGAGGTGCCGAAGGTGGAGTGCACGCTGGGCACGCCCGGGCGCTGGCGCAGCGCGAGCGCCGCCGGCACGTAGCGCACCTCGTCCACCGTGGCGCGGGCGGTCTGGCTGATGCGCCGGCGCGTGTAGGTGGAGAGCGCGTCCAGGTAGCGACGGCTACCCTCGGCGTAAAGGGTGCCGAGCGCGAGCGAGCTCTTGCCTGAGCCCGACACGCCGGCGATGCCCACGAGCTCGCCAAGCGGAATGTCGACATCGATGTTCTTCAAGTTGTGCACCCGTGCGCCGCGCACGTGGATATGCGTCGGCTGCGGGCGCCGTTCGCGCTGCGCCATATTTCCCCTATCGAACCTCGAACATGGATAGCAACGGATTTTGGACCGAGCGTAGCCGTGCGCCAACGATATGCGGCGCAAACCGCCGCCCCGCTACGCCTCGCTCGCCCAGCTGCCCGGACCTTCGGCCATGGCGATCACGCCCCGTACGCTCTGCTCGACCATGCTGTTCACATTGGTGTCGGTATAGAACGCCATGTGTGGCGTGAGCACCACGTTGGGGAATTGCCGCAGGTACGCCATATCGCGATTGCGGATGATATCGTTCACGCGGCTCTCGTGGTAGATGCCCACCTCGTCTGCGAACACATCCATGGCGAGCGCACCGATCTTCTCGAACTCGATGGCACTCGTAACCGCCGCAACATCGATGAGCTCACCGCGGCTCACGTTGACCAGCACCACACCATCGCGCATCTGGTTGATGGCCTCGGCGTCGATCATGCCGCGGTTCTCCTCCGTAAGCGGAACATGCAGTGTCACGACATCCGAGCGCCGGTAGAGCTCCTCGAGCGGCACATACTCGATCCCTGCCGCGCGCGCCGCGTCGCTCGGATAGGGATCGTAGCCGAGCACCTTGGAGCCAAAACCGCCCAAGATGCGCGCGACCTGCTGGCCGATACGGCCCGTGCCCACGATTCCCACGGTAAGGCGGCCGAGTTCGCGCCCTTCGAGCCCACCGAGCGAGTAGTCGTTCACTTGTTGGCGCCAGAGCGACGGCTTGTAGCGGCGCAGCACGATAAGCATGAGCATCACGGCGAACTCCGCCACGCCCTCGGGCGGGTAGCCGGTGTTGCATACGCGCAGCCCTAGCTCGTGTGCATGCGCCACGTCGATATGGTCAACGCCCACGGTGCGCGTGGCGAGGTACTTCACCCCGAGCTCCGCGAGCCGGTCGAGCACCTCGGCCGTCATAGCGCTCCTGCCCGAGATAACCACCGCATCGAAGCCCTGAGCGCTCGCCACGTTCTCGAGCCCGAGCTCGTCGGGAACGGCATCGATCGTGATACCGGACGGGGCCGCGCACGCTTGCAGAGCAGCGCCCCGCTTCGGAGCGTCGCTCGCCTGCGGGGCCGCGCCTGGTCTCGTAGCGTCGTCTACCCGCGAGGCCGCGCCCGCACCAACCGATGCGTCGCCCGCCACCTGGGCGTCGTCCGCCATCCGAGCATCAACGGCCCCGATTCGGGCCATGACCTCGGCCAACGCTGGCTTCTCGTCTTCCCGTAGCTCGTAGAGTTTAATGTTCATGCTCGTCACTACCCGTCACATCAATCGCCCTGGTTGCTCCTGTCAAGCTGGATTCTAACATTGCCGTCAAGACCCAGCCCGCCCGCAACCCGAACGGATAGCGCCGCCCGCTGCCCGTCTCGTGCCCGACCTGCTGCGCAAAGTCCACCGCACCCGCAGCTTGCCGCCCACGATACCGCCCATCGGCCAAGACTGGAACACGGCGCTTCGGGTACCATGGGAGAAGGACCATCGCAGCGAGGACCGGAGCATCATGGACGGCGTTCTTTCCAGCATTCAGGCAATCGTCACCCACCCGCTTTTCCAACAGGTCGCATGGGCGGTCATCATCGTGATAGCGACACGGGTGGTCGAAAAGCTTACCGTCAAGGCGGCAATGCGCATGCTGCACCACGGCAGCAACCCGCTGCCCAGCTCGAGCATCATCATCAACATCGTGCGTGCCATCATTTGGATCGTCGGCGCGAGCATCGTGCTCGACAGTTGCTTCGGCGTCAACACGAGCTCGGTGATCGCCGCCCTCGGCGTCGGCGGCATCGCCGTCTCGCTCGGCTTCCAAGACACGCTCTCCAACCTCATTGGCGGACTCCAGGTCACGTTCATGGGCATCGTGAAGCCCGGCGACAACATCGAGGTGGGCAGCGAGCGTGGTGTGGTGCAGGACGTTACATGGCGCCACACCACCATCAAGGACAGCCTGGGGCAGACGGTGATCATCCCCAACTCGATCATCTCCACGACGGCGCTCGTGCACCTTCTGCCTGCAAGCCGGGTAACGGTGCCCTTCAGCGTGCCGCGCACCTATCCCACGCTGCGCGAACTCGAGGCACGGCGCGGGGATGCCACCGCCGCCGGGAACGACGAGGCCACCACCGCGCGCGACCGCGCGCGTGCGGGCAAGCCCGTCGACCTCGACGAGCTCTCCGCCCAGATCATTGCCGAGGCGCGCCGCGCAGCAGAAAGCGCGTCGGCCGTGACCGACGGGCCCAGCGTGTTTTTCTCCGAGGTTGGCGAGCTGGGCATCAAGGGCAGCGTCGTGTTGACCGTGGCCGATGCGAGCAAAACCTCCGCCGCCAAGGATGCCGTTGTGCGCGCCATTGCGGCAATGCTGGGATAATATGCAGCATCGCATTGGTTTTATTCATTGTTCGCATGCTCTACTTTAGGGCACCGGGATAAACTGCCCAAAAGTTGAAAAATCCCCAAACTCATCGAGCTGCGGAAACGTTGCGTTTTAGCAGGTAGATTGTCTGTCTGTTAAAGACGAGTTTTTCAGTTTTTGGGCAGTCGGTAAAGTAGACCGCCTCAAATCATACAAAACCAAGTACACGCCCCCGGAAAACCGCCGAGAACGCCCGCTGGACGCCGGCTATGTGCCCTTCCCGGGCAGCCGCCACACGCCGGGTCACTCGTCCTTCCCTGCCAGCCGCCGCAAAAACGCCGCGCGTTCCTCTTCCGTGGAGACATCCATGCTACCGAAGTTCTCCCAGGTACCGCGCGAGATACCGAGCTGCCACAGCGTGCCTTCGATGAACATGCGCTGGATGGCGTCGCCGGTTTGCTCGCGCAGGAACTCGGTGGGGTTCGAAGACGCGGTGTAGACCTCGGCCGATGTGATGTAGGTGAGCGTGCCCTTGAGGCCCGCGCCCGTGGGCTCCCACGAGAAGCCCTGCAGCAGCACCTTGTCGAGCCAGCCCTTAAGCATGGCGGGCATGTCGTTCCACCAGATGGGGAAGATGAACACGAGACGGTCGGAGCCGGCGATGAGCTCCTGGTAGCGCGTCACGAGCGGATCGAGCGCCGTGCCCTCGACGTAGACCGCGAGCTCGTCGCGCGAGAGAATGGGGTCGAAGCCGTCTGCATGCAGGTCGATGATCTGGTATGGAGTGCCCTCGCGGTCGTAGCGTTCGCAGAGGGCGTCGAGCATCGCGTGGCAGAAGCTCTGCTCGTAGGGGTGGCAGTAGACGATGAGGGTGCTCATGGGGAATCCTTTCGGCGGCGCGAGATGGATGACGGCGGCAGAAGCGGCAGCCTTGCTGGGCACGGGTGCTGCGGAGGGCGCGGGCCGGCGGGTGGAGGGCGCGGCTTCGCTCTGGGGATGCGGGCGCACCGGGCCGTTAGCGCCGCAGCCTCCCTAGAACGCAGCAGCGAAGAGTGCCGCTACTCCCAGGTCTTCCAGGTATCGGGCTCGTAGCCCACCGTGGCCTGCTTGCCGTTACGGACGATGGGCTCGCGCAGAATCTGCTGGTTTTCCAGCAGCTTGTCGAACTTCTGGCTCTCGGCGAGGTAGGTGATGAGCGCGACCGTGTCCTGGTCCTTGGCTTTGGGGTCGATGAGCGCGTCGAGACCGCCCACCGCGCGCATCACGCTCTGCAGCTCGCCCTTGCTCATCTCCTTCTCGCGCAGGTCGATGAACTGGAACTTGATGCGCCGCTCCTTGAAGTAGCGCTGCGCCTTCTTGGTGTCGAAGCTCTTCTTTGTTCCGAAGATCTGGATGTTCATTGGGCCTCCCTTATATGGCATCTGAGTTGAGACGTCCGTCACTCACCGACTTGGCTACGCCTCCGGCTCAAGAAGCATCTTGTCATTCATACAGCACCCTCTCATCACGATCAATCTCATGCCGGAGCTCGGATGAAATCGGCTCATTTAGATTGCCACCCACTTATGGGGAACCTGGATGCATCGTCATTCATCAACGTCCATCTGCTGTTTCGGTTGCTTCCTGGTGCGTGCGCGAGACCCAGCCGAGCCCTCACGACCGCTGAAAGAACGCGGACGCAGAGCGCGCATGGGCACCTCCACGCTGATACCCGTGATGAGGTTCGCCGCCCAGAGGTAGAATGCGAACACACCAAGCGGCACCACGCACGAGGTCACGATCATGACCGCGAAGCCATCGACCAAGTTACCAAGCTGGGTGAGCATGACATCGGTGACCTGGGATGCACCGTTCGCAAGCGCCTCCGGGATGCCGGAGATGAACTCCCAGCCCTGCTCGATCCAGGTGCCGTTATCTTCTGTTTCGGCGCTGGCGGAATCATCGCTGGCGGAGGAGTCGCCACCGGTGGAAGCGCTGCTGGAAGTCGCGGCGTCGGCGCTATCCGAATCCTCGGCAGCATCGCCGGCGGCATCACCCGCACCCGACTCTTGGCCGCCTTCCGCTTGGCTGTCAAGCGAAACCGAAATGTCATACGTGTGGTCGATCATATCGGTGATCGCCACGCTCGTGGGGACGGTCGCAACGAGCAGCACGCCCATAAGCAGCACTTTAGTTGCCAGGCGAGGAAGAGCGTGCAGCAGGGGCACGCGATGCTGGAACAGCGCATAGGCGGCAAGGGCTGCCAACGCGAGCGGAATCAGGAACCCAAACGACAAGACGCTAAACACAGTAAGCAGGTATTTTTCGAGGTAGATTGCCGTAAGAACCACAAGCAGGTCACCGCTTAGGTCCATGAGCTTCTCTGCCACGGGCGTGCCCACGTCATCCGGGATTGCGGTGAGCGCCACCGACGCACCGGTTGCCGCGGTCGTGAGCCCAAGGACGGTATTGCGCTTATCATCGAGCTTCTCGATGGTGTGCTCGAAAGCATCAGGTGACGAGAAATGGATTCGCACGGGAAACGCCGAGATAAGCGCCAGCACAATGAGCACGATAGCGACGATCGCATTCGCGCGGCTTGGGCCCCCTGCGCGACCGCCCTCTCCAGACGGGACGAAATAGTCGTCCGGATCGAACGAGTCCGGCTCGCGACGGCGCGTCAAGCGCCCCTCTCTCACAGCCAGCCCCTCTCGACCATGCGCCTTACGGTCACCGTTGTTAGGCATCTCTACCTCCGTGACTGTCGTTCGATGCAGACCGGCCGTTGCGCGGGTCCCGAACAAATGCCAATTCGCAACCAATCGGCACTCTTCTAGTGTAGCCGGTCAACAGGAAGCGCGAGCAGCTCTTCATACCCCTCCTCTTTCACTCAAGCTCGAGTTGCGGAGAGAATGCTTCAATACCGCAATCCATAATGAACGAATCGCCGGAAATCTGGACAGATGGGTGCTTAAGCACGTCGAATGCAAAAAGACTGAATCTTGCTAACAACAAGCTCGCCGAGTTGCATAGCCACGGTTTCTCATCATCATGAGCCGGGAAAAGCGGACGCTATGCAAGCGCAGGTAATATGGCAGCTTGCTCTCAATAGAAAGCACTCCTGAGGCATAGTAGTAGCGTCGATAATATCGATAGATGCTGAACCTATCGGTCGGGGGAAGGAACAGGGGTGGAAGATACCGGTTCATCTACGGATAAGGAAGCCTTGGAAGAGGAACGGAAGACCCTTCAGGCAAAAAGGGAGCTCGCCAACGCAGAGTGCCGCGCTGAACAGGCGCGAGCAAAGGCAATTCGCACCGAAAGCAAAGCCTACGCAAAGAAAATGAGAGAGGAACGCCGGGCAAATAGAGATACGCCATCATTCTCTTTTTCGGCCCTCAAGTCCATGCTGTTTTTCATCCCATTGGCAGTAATTGTTGCGATCATGGTTGGAGGCGGTAGCATCTTCACCTTTGTCTCGTGCTCGTCGTCTCAACCAGACCCCACCGTTATCACGACGTCAGATCTTGAGCGAGTGGTGAACATAAGCAGGCTATCTTCGGCTGAGTTCGTTTACAACGGCATCGCCCAAGCAGTAGATGAGAACGGTAACGTCCAGTACAGCGTCGCATACTGCGCCACCGTTCGAGCAGGTATCGATATGAGCGATATTACCTTCGAAATCGATGAGGAGAATCGAGTGGTCACACCGATTCTTCCTGAAATTGGTGTCGATGAGCCGATACTCGATGAAACAACCTTGGAGTTCATGCCAAGCAACCCCCGTGCAGACTTGCAAGAAATCATTGCCCTGTGCAAGGAAGACGCGCTTACCGAGATGCAAGAGGATGGGCAAATCTACACTACTGCGCGCGAAAACCTGCAGTCCACGGTCGAAGCGCTCATCACTCCATTGCTTGAGCATGGCGACTATACGCTCGGTTGGGGGGATAACACCGACTCCTCCGGTTCTGACATCGAATCAACGTCCGAGAATGATGAAGAGCCGGTAACGGAGGAAGATGGTTCCGATGAATAGTCTGAGAAAACTTGCGTGCGTACTTCTTATCTCAATGTCATCTCTACTCGCGCTATCTGGATGCGAACAACAATCGGCTGAATCGGAACCCATCGAGAGCGCCCAAATTCGACAGATTGCTGAGCTCTCGACGCTGAAATGCTATTACCACAATGTCGCCAAGTTCACGCAGGAAGCCGGCGGCATGGGTTGGCTAGGCGGCATGGGCTATAAGCGCATGTGGTTCGAATACACCGCGATCGTGGAAATCGGCATCAACGTAAACGAAATCAGCATCACCGGCCCCGATGAGAACGGCGTCTACACCGTTACCCTTCCCGAAGCAGAAGTCCTTACCAATCCGCAGATTGATGAAGGGAGCATCATCGAGCCTCTTACCGAACAGGGATGGTTCACCGAGATCACCAATGAGGACAGGATGACCGCACTTCGGGATGCGCAGGAAACCGTCCGCGAGACCGTTAACAACGACGATAGCCTACTATTCCAAGCGCGGGAGCGAGCAAAAGAGCTCATCGAGAGGTTCATCGTAAACTACGGCGAAACCGTTGGAGAGGAATACTCCGTGAGGTTTGTCGATCCGGAGGAATAGAAAGAATAACGAGAGCGCGGGCAGGGGATAGATTCCTGCTCGCGCTCTGAGTATCTTCCTGTAGGAAAGGCTATTCTTCGCTATCGCCAGCGTAGTCAGCCTCTCGGATCGTTTCAAGCACATCTTCGGCAACATCGTCGGTCATTTCGGAGTTCAAACCGATATGATCTACAAGATCCGAAACGCGAAGCTCTTTCTCAACCAAAAAGCGTTTGTGATAAAACGTATCGGCAATTGATAAGGTGCGCTGCATCTGCCCGGTATCAAATAGAGCTCCTATCAGACCACCGATAATGGGAACTCCACGCTGAACGGCCTTTTGCGGTAAGCGTTTCCCAACCTGTTCAAGAATGTTCCGGAAGGCACTTCTTTCCAGTCCAGCCTTACCCGCCTTCTCAAGCGCCTTGCGAGCAGAAGCGTGAGCAAGGGCGCGCATCTGTGCGATGAGCAGGCATGCCCCTCCCCGCTCAGCCATCGCCTGCCAACCCTTTTTCACCACTTGGCCAACTGTGGCAACCTCAGCAATTCCCATGATCTTGCCAACCACTCCTGCTGCGCCACCTAAGTCAGCCCCAGTCGGAGAGAAGGCAAACGAAAGAACCTGGGAGGCAATCAGGAGCTCTGAGGGATCATTTCTAACATCGTATCCGTATGACAGGGCAATTGACTGAACCGCTCGGTAGTATAGAAACATGCTAAGAACCAAATTAAATGGAATCCCTGCGAAACCAACCGCGCCCGTTGCCGCGCCCTCAACTGCCGCCAAAAGAAGATGCTGAACATTCTGGCCTTGAGCCGCCCTTGCAACGACGTAACTCCGAAGCAAGCAGAGTTCATCGAGGGATGACAGATGCTCCTCCGCTTCCTTGTTCACCGACGCAAGCACATCTTTATCTGAAACCGTCGCGGCGGCCGCATATCGTTCGAGCGTCCCAAAACCCTCTGCAACGATTTTCATCATTTGTGTATAGAGCTCCTGCTCCGTAAGCGACTCGGCCGCACCTCTTGCAAGGTCTTTAACCCCGTCGGGCAAGAAACCCATCACAGCGCTTCCAGCGCGGTCCAGAATACCTGGCTCAGTCAGCTTTTCGTACCGTTCTGTAAGCTCGCTTAGCTCTCGCATCTCACGCGAATCATACATAGGATCCGGAGCAACATAATCTTCTCGCACTGTTGGCTCGCAGGCCTTGTGTGAAACTTCAGATCCGTCAGTCTCTTCAGCACCCCGAGGAAGCATCCCCTCTATAAAGTTACCCGCGCCGCCAACTGCGTCGGCAACAAAACCTGCTGCTCCTTGTGCAGCGCCCTGTGCAAGTTTGATTACATCGGGAAACGGACTCTTTCGATCGCTGAGCTCCGTAGCCCTTGAGTCGTTACGATTGTCCATGACCACCCCTGTTCTCTAATTATCCAGCCCCAAGAAAGCACTTTTCTATTTACTCGCAATCAAAGCAAAACCAGTACAGAAACGATTGCTATAGCTAGAGCTGTCATATTATTCGTGCAGCATCTCTTCGAATAAGCTTAGCTCATCGTCCTACGGACACATTGCGCAAAACCAAGACACGCAGCTCCAACTCGACGCCACGAGCGAACCTCTCCCTCGCATTCTCTCCTAGATATGCTCTCTATAGAGAACCATTCTCCATTATACCGAATACATACTCTAAGCATGGAAAACGTACTCGAAAAGAGAAGTCTGGGCGCTAAAGTCCGCAAGCTGCGCACTGCACAGGGCATTTCGCAGCGGCAACTTGCCCTCATGACGGGCATCAGCCGGTCCTACCTCTGGAAAATCGAGACGGGAACGGCCGACATCGGCATTGACGTTCTCATAAAGATCGCTCGCGCACTCGACACGCAGGTGTGCGAGCTAATTGAGTTTTAGGGTGCATTTCGACAGGCGATTTCCCTCTCCGGTTTACCGCCATTGGCGGTAAAAGGAGGCCATATGGCATACGAGCCGCCCTTTGAGAAGACACCGGAAATTGATAGCTCAGCATGGAGATCGCTGAGCTTGTCGGCATGCTGCATCACGATTCACATCTCGAGACCAGCCCAACCCTCCATCGCGAACTCCGCATCCGCACGATTCGTTCGTCGCTCATGATTGAGGGCAATACGCTCTCTGAAGATGCAGTCACCGCCATCATGGATGGCAAGCGCGTCCTTGGCCCAGCCAAGGATATTCTTGAAGTTGAAAATGCTCGGCGAGCATATGAGCTGATCGGCTCTCTTGATCCGTTGAGCTTGGATGACCTTCTGCACGCCCATCGCATCATAATGAACGGGCTTATCGAGCATACCGGCTGTTTCCGCACGGGAGATGTCGGGGTCTTCAGCGGGGATGCCCTCATTCGCGCGGGGACGCCCGCGCGATACGTTCCCCAGGTCATGGCCGACCTCTTCGGCTGGCTCGCCGGCACCAACCTGCAACCACTTATCTCCTCGTGCATCTTCCACTATGAATTTGAGTTCATACACCCATTCTCTGACGGAAACGACCGCACAGGTAGGCTTTGGCATACGCTGCTGCTTGCTCGCTGGAGGCCGGATCTCGCCTGGCTGCCCGTCGAAAGCGTCATCCGCGAGCGTCAACAGAGATACTACGCTGCTCTCGCTGCGTCAAACTCAGCAGGGTCGTCCGAGTTCTTTGTCACGTTCATGCTGCAGGTCGTTCGTGATGCTCTGCTCCCCTTCGTACGGCCAGAGAGCGCCGAGGAAACCCGTACCAGGCAAGCACTTGCCTTTTTCTCGGAACATCCCAGAGGAACGGTCGCGGGTCTCGCCGCCCTGCTCAGCTGCTCCAAACGCTCTACCGAACGCCTTGTGGCAAATCTTCGCGGCGAGGGCAAACTCAGACGAGAGGGTTCCGCCCGCGGTGGAGTGTGGATTGTTGAAGACACTCCGGCATACGTGGACCTCTTTCGCGAATAGGGACGTTGGAGGCTTCGCATCATGTCGGATCCCGCTACGCTGGAAGCCTCTCAACATCACTCGTCCTCATGATGGGCATCAGCCGTTCCCATCTCTGGAAGATCGAAACGGGAACGGCTGACGTAAACATCGACGTCCTCATTGGCATCGCACGCGCGCTCGACATACCCGTGCGCGAGCTGGTGGATTTCTAAGCCCGCTCACTAGAACGGGTCATCAAACCTCAGGAGGAAGAATCTCTGAGTAGAAATAGTCGTAGGCTCGATAATACGTGATGTCGATGGCATAGCCATCAGCGTTACGAAGCGTGCAGTTCATCGAGCTCTCATCCTCGACCGTGTCGAAGCCTGCTTCCCGACACTGCTCAATATAGGAGTTGAAATCATCCTCCGTAACACCGTAGGCTAAAACCTCAAACGACTCCTCATCATCATGCTCTACAGCAATCGTTGCAGCCTCCATCTGAGGCATCATGCCGGCAAGATCGCTTGTCGGCCACGTATCAGATTCGATAGTCTCCTCCGTCTCCCCCTCATCAAGCTCGTAAGTGTCATTGAGAAAATCGTGGTACTCGGAATAGATGTTCCCATCACTTCCGACATATCGGATATGAGCCATATTAGGCTCCATCAGCTCATACTGCTCCATGGTAAGGGCGTTCAGCGAGTACGAAAGCTCGCAGGTCCATGGATCAACCTCGTCACCGGGCGCAGTATAATGCTGGTTCTCTGCATCGATATACAGCTCGTCCGCATCAACAGGCGGAATATAGTCGGAATCTTCAGCATACATGCCGTCGAAAACGGATCGCTGTTCATCAGTCACATCTTCTAACTGCGTGAATTCGATGCCGATGCTTACAATCGGATAATCGGAATTGTTCACATAGCTGGATCCAACACAGCGGTCGCCGTCGATGACCTCTTCTTGAACCGTCCAGTCAATCTGATCGATGGTAATGGCATCATCTGCCGGAACGGCCGACCCTTGCGATGCGACCGCAGACGTTCCACCCTGTGCAGACCCCGCTTCCGTGCTCAATGAGCAGCCTGCAAAAAAGTGATGCACAGCATGCCTATGATTCCAACCAAGGAACGCCTTCTCATAGCAACCTCCCATTCAGTTTTGCGTGTTATTGGCTGTGCTGCCGTCATGCATTCGTTAGCAGCCTATTCGGAAATCCTTGTGACCGTCAGATTGATACTCTCGATGCTCTGCGTATCAACAAGGTTGTCGTATTCCTCGCCGCTCTCATCGGTCATGAACGTCATGGTGATCTCGGTATTTGGTTCAACGCTTTGCCCGGTAACCACGTATTGCTTTAGGGCTTCAGGGTCCGCCACGTCGATATACGACCCATCATCCGTCGTGATATCGAACCTGATGTATCCTTGCCCATATGAATCATTGTATGTTCCCGCCATCGAAAGATACCCACACGTTGCCAGGTTCCGACCCGTGTAGTCCTTAACATAACGCGTGTACTTATCCGGCGACGGTTCTACAACGGTCAGATCGGGAGCCTGCTCGTTCGAGGAAACGGGAGCTACGTACAGAACGATCTCCTCGTAGTTCTGGACGTTAACCAAGTTCTCGTATTCTTCGCCGTTTTCATCGAGCATGAAATCGTAGTTCAATTCCGTGTTTGGAGCGAGGTCCTGGGCGACCACCATGTAATTCTGCAGAGATTCCGGCTGACCCCCTTCGTCTCCCTCGGAGTACTCAACATATGAGCCATCCTGGGTGCGGAAAATGATCTCGAGTGTACCCGCTCCATATGCATCGCGTCGAGTTCCATCCATGGCGTTGTATCCGACCGAAGCCGCATTCATGCCAACGTAATCCTTTACGTACCACGTATGTCGATCGGTCGATTCTTTGATAGCCACCTGCTCATGCACCTGGCTGGATGCTGACGAGGATGAAGCATCGCTGCCTCCTCCGCCAGCCCCTCCCCCACCGTTGCATGCCGAAAGCGTCGCCGCCAGAACCAGTGCGCCTACCATTGCGATTGCCTTCTTCATTGCTGCACTCCTATCTCCCTCGAATATGTCTAGTCCCTGTTTGCAGCCTTCTCCTGTCGCTTAAGCACGAACAACCAAATCGACGCGACGATGAGCGCGATCGAGCCGATAACGAACACTGTGGACGCAATGCCCCAATCGTGCGTGCTGTTGGGGAGCACACCGCGGTCGCTGAAGTCCCAAACCATAAGGCGCGAAAAGGCAAGTATCAGAATGGCGAACACCGCCGCCCCGATAGGCTTGCCCCATGTGGCAAGCGCGAGAGCAATTGCTGCAATAGCAAGCCCTGCAAAGATAATGTATTGATACATAACCCAGGGGGAATCCTCCATCGAGCCGTATACCTGGGCGTATTCGAACAGCGACAGGTCGGCGGCGTCGGCGGCGGTAAGACCCGTCGGCTCGTAGTACATCACATCGGGCAGCTGGGCCGCCGCCTCGCGATACTCCGCGTCGGCCGACGCCCACGGGAGGAAGAATGCCGCAACCAGCGCGATTGCCGCCACGACCATAGCGATACGTGCGATGAGCCGCACCTTTGCGCCGCCTTGCCCTATCGTGTGATTTGTTCCATCCATATCAGATTCCTTCCTATTCGTTCTCCGACATCCCGGCACAAGCCCTTGCAGCTTGGCCAAGGAATGCAAACGAGCCCTCGCCAAAGACAAGCTCGACGGGGACGCCGTTTTCCGATTCGCTGAGGAACGCTTCGAGGGATTGGGCCGCGAGGGCATCGCGCACGTCGCTGGCGCCCTCGCCCGCGACTGCATGCGCCATCTCCCGAATCAGCCTCTGGGCACTGGCGGTGGCAGGCGCTGCATCATCGGCAAGAAGATCGGCAACTGCTCTCGCCCAGCCAGCAACCAGCGGGGCAATCCCGCGCCCGCCCACCTCGGCAGGCGCGCCCTCTCCACGCAATACGCTAAGCACGGCAGCAACCAACTCGCGCATGCCGCAGCGCACGGACCCCTCATCCGCCTCCGCCGCCTCTGCCGCACGCACTGCAGCCGTCGCCGCACGCACGGCACGCTCCGCGCTCTGCGTCAGCGCAACCTCCATCACGGCGTACAGGCGATCATCGGTCGCCGCCGTCGCGGCCACCTCCAAATACTCGAGCACACTCAGCTTGCTATCGAGCTCAGCCCGGCGCCGATGAAGCACCGTCGCCTTCCGACGCAGCGTGCGCTCAAACGAATCGTCATCTTCCATCAGATCAAACACCGCCGACTCGATCTCTTTGAGCGTGAACCCAGCCTTCATGAGCTGGCGCACTAGGTAGAACGCCAGCAGGTCGCCCTCGTCAAAGCGCGAATACCCCGGCTTGGATATCGCCGGCTCCCAGAACCCCAAGCCATCCCCGCTGGTATTGGGGTTGCATAGGTCCTGGATCATGTGGCGCGTGAGGCCCGTCAGGCGCTCAACGTCCGACCGCTTCCACATAGGCACCTCCCTCGCCCTCCATGCTGTACCGCCCGGTAAGCGGGCGGCAAGGGAGCGTTGGCGGCGCACGGCGCGCTGCGCGAGCAAGCGACGTTGCGCTTCTGAAGCGCTCATGGATTCCTCCCTTGGCAACCTTCGCTTCATACACCATCCCTTTCCTGGATATTTCGACCGGAAGCGAGCCCGTTCCTTCCATGAAAGGCGGTGTAATTCTTGCGAATCGGCGGAAGCGTTTCCTCAGCTGCCAACTGAGTTTTGAAAACATGCCGGTAAACGGACGGTTGTGGGGCGCAGGCGTTACATGCTGAATGACGAGGTGGCTTTTCGCCCCTCGTGCAGACGCAAAGCGCACGGTAATCGCCAATGGCCTCGCCGTGCGCTTATGATGCTAATTACTTGATGAAGGCCGAGGTGATTAACCTACCAGCCGTAAGCGTATACCTCAATCGTTTCGAACTCAGGCAGGCCATCAGAGCTGGACACCTCAAATGGCACTGTCTCACCTTCCGTCGGAAGCGAGGTGTATCCCATAAAACCAAAGACCATATCGCCCTGGGAATCGCGCCCTATAGCAACGACCTGCACCTGCGAAGCCACGCTCTCGCTGGAAAGCGACTCCAGCGTCACCTCACCTGTAACCACCAAGTCAGAGAACTGACCTCGCCTCCTCGAAACGTTGGAAATGGTCAGCCTACTTGGTTCGCCCACCGCCGCCTGAACCTCCCAATCACCCGGGCGGCTCACGGAAAACTCGACCGTATCCGGCACGGACGAGCCGTCACCCGCGATGCTGCCCCAATACCTTGTCTCGCCAGGATAGAGATCGTTGAGCACCTCATCGCTCGAGAAGAGGATGCTGCCATCAGCCGCTCTGCCCGTGACGACCACAGTGGGGAACAGCGCGAGAACATCTTCGGTGGTGTTCGTTATGGCGATCGCGAAATGCACGTAACCGTTCGACATATACCACGTCGACTCGGTAATAACCAGGCCACTTGCCGCCCGATCGGCCAAATCGGACGACGTGCCATCCGTGCCGTCCACATACGGGGCGCCCATATCGGAGTGCCCGGCAGAGCTATCCGTAAGCGCTTGCGCCTTGTCTCCTTGTTGAGAGATGCTTGAAGTGGGATCGTCTTTGACAAGTAGATAGATGGCGGCACATACGCACACGACAGCGAGCGCAGTAAACGCGAGCATAATGACCTTACGGTGCGCGGGAAACCGGTTGGTGCGTTGGACGGGCACTTGCCGCTCGTACGGTGCGGGCTGTTTCGCGCTCGGAGCATCCTGCGCGTATGCCGGTTGATTTCCCGAAAAGGCACCTGGAGCCTCCGGGACAGCGCCGCCAGCGCATGCAGTGGCAAACGCCGTCGCAAAATCCTCGACATTCTGGTACCGGGAGCTCGGCTCGAAGGCGCAAGCACGCCCGAGCACCTGGCATACGCCTTCCGGTACCACACCCGAGCAGCGGAGCTCGCCCTCGAAGGTCTTTTCTGCCAGCACGGCACCTGTGAGCAGATAGCCCGTAAGCCGGCCGAGGGCATAGATGTCGGAGCGGACGTCAACCGCAGCGAACCCATGCTGCTCCGGCGCAGCGAACCCCCTGGTCCCCCACGCCTTCTCATCGCGCCTCGGCTTGTCGAACACCATCCGCGCGATCCCGAAATCAATGAGGTGTGCACCGTCCTCGGCGAGCACCACGTTGCGCGGGGCGATATCCGCGTGAACCACCCCGTGCGCATGGAGCTCAGTGACAGCCCCGCACACATTCGCGACAATCGGCGCGACCTCTGCAAGCGGGAGGTGGCCGCGCCGTTCCATGAGCCGCTCGAGTGTGTCGCCCGGAACATAATCGTATACCGCCACGAACTCATCGGGCAGCTCGTACATGGCATGCACGCGCGGCAGATACGGGCCGTCGCATTCGGCAAGCGCTGCCCACACCATGCGGCGTACGCTTGCGAGCGGAATGCGTTTGCGCACGAACGGGCCGGCAGCGTCGAGCGACACGAGCTCCGTCACACCATCGATCCCGTGTGCGAGCTGGCGCTCGACCACGTAGGCGTCGTCGATGTTCATACCATGCAGCGCCTGCTTTTCCTCACGGTTCATTCGGAACCATCCTCGGGATTCACCAGCGTCCGCTCGCCCAAGCGGTAGAGCTCGTCATCGCACTGCGCCAATGTGAAGCCGCGTTCGATGCACCAGATGATGACGGCGTCGCGCGAGCGCTTGGGCCAGAGTTCAGAAACGCCTGCAAGTCTTAGGATCCGCTGCGTCTCGATAAGGCTGCAATGCAGGGCAAGCGCGAGTTTGATAGCGTTGTCGCGACCGGGAAGGCTCTTCCCCTTGAAGATATCGTAGACGAAGCTTTCGTTTACCGTCGACTCACGCACCACGGCAGAGCGCTTCATGCCGCGTTCTTTTCGCAGCTCGTTAAGATAGTCGGATAGTTCACGATCGATGGTCTCGCCCTGGAGCAGGTAGTCCTCGGGTCTTGCGGCAGCACGAAGCTGCTCAAGCAAATCAGCCGTCAGATGCTCCTCGGTCATACCATCCCCCCTCGTCCATCGTGCAGCATCACCATGATACCCCTCCTGCAGAACATGGCTTTCCATAGAGCGCCATAAGCCTCCGTGGAACTTGATCTTACCTTGATATAGCGAGTTGCCACTTGTTGTTGTCGAACATACGTTCTTTATGTTAGGAACACAATCTCTCTTTTGTAAATGGATGATATTGCATGTAATATCATGTCAAGGAGGGAGACAGTATGCCGAGCGTGCAGGAACTCCTTGCCCGAATGCGGACCAATCCCAAGGGCGTGCGATTCGCTGATGCGAAGCGCGTCTGCGACAACTACTTTGGGAAGCCGCGCATTCATGGGTCGCATCACGCGTACCGCACTCTCTGGCCCGGCGATCCGCGGGTCAATATCCAAAACCGTGGCGGCATGGTCTCCCCATATCAAGCACGTCAGATGATAGCCGCAGTAGAACGGGTGGTGAACGATGGATATCAAGGCAGATGAGTACACCTATCGCGTCTTCTGGTCCGATGAGGATGAGGGCTACGTCGCAACGGTCGCGGAATTCCCCAGTCTCTCCCATATCGCCGACCAGCAACAGGACGCCTTGAGCGGCTTGGTTGGCCTTGTTGGCGATGTGCTTTCCGATATGGCTGAAGCGGAAGAGCAGCCACCGGTCCCCCTAGGGCGTCGTCGATTCAGCGGAAAATTTCCCTTGCGCATGACACCCGAGCAGCACCGACGAGTTGCCATCGAGGCGGCGGAGGCTCATGTATCCATCAACCAGCTGTTAGTGTCGCGAATCTAATATCGGGAACGCCGGCGAAGCCCCGTTGCCCAAAACGGCGCCAAAAAATGGGGGCCTCGCCTCTGCGAGTGCCCCCGATGGATGGTGTATATGGGTGCGCGGCGCAGCGTCCGACGGCGCGGGCGCAGGCGCGAGCGCGCTCGCCCTTAGATCCGCTTGGCCACCTCGTCGCCCATGGCGGCGGTGCCGAGGATGCGGTCCACGGGCGTCGCGGGGTCGGCGATGTCGCGCGTGCGCCAGCCCTCGTCGAGCACGGCCGTCACCGCGGCACGTACCGCGTCGGCCGCCTCGCCCATGTTGAAGCTGTAGCGCAGCATCATCTCCACGGAGAGGATCTGCGCGAGCGGGTTGGCGATTCCCTGCCCCGCGATGTCGGGCGCGCTACCGTGGCTCGGCTCGTAGAGCGCCACGCCGTCGCCCAAACTCGCCGAGGCGAGCATGCCGAGCGAGCCCGTGATCTGCGCGGCCTCGTCGGAGAGGATGTCGCCGAACATGTTCTCCGTCACCACCACGTCGAAGTCGGCCGGGCGACTGATGAGCTGCATGGCCGCGTTGTCCACGAGCACATCCTCCAGCTCCACGTCCGGGTACTCCGCGGCGCCGATTCGGTGAACGATCTCTCGCCACATGCGGCTTGTCTCCAGCACGTTGGCCTTGTCCACGCTCGACACCTTGCCGCGGCGCTTGCGCGCCGCTTCGAATGCCTGCCGCGCGATGCGCTCGATCTCGTACTCGCGGTACTCGAGCGTGTCGTACGCGCGCTGGCCGGGCGCCCCCGCCGTGCCGGCGCCGGGCTCGTCGTAGAAACGCTCGCGCTTACCGAAGTACAGACCGCCCGTGAGCTCGCGCACGATCATCATATCCACGCCGTCGATGACCTCGGGGCGCAGCGTTGATGCATCGGCGAGCGCCGCGAAGATTTGGACCGGACGCAGGTTGGTGTACAAGCCGAGCTCTTTGCGGATGCGCAGCAACCCCTGCTCGGGACGGGGCGCAGCGGGATCAGTCGAATCCCATTTGGGCCCGCCTACCGAAGCCAGCAGCACGGCGTCGGACGCACGAGCGGCAGCGAGCGTCTCCTCGGGCAGCGGGTCGCCGCAGGCATCGATAGCTGCGCCGCCAATGAGCGCGTCCTCGCATTGGAAATCAACGCCGTAACGCTTGCCCACTGCAGCGAGCACCTTCTTGCCCTCGGCGATGATCTCCGGGCCGATGCCGTCGCCCGGCAAGCAGCAGATCTTGTAGGTCTTCTTCACATTGCAGCTCCAGCTCTCCGAGCTGGGACCAGATGCGAACGGATTATCAAGCGGCATATGCCCTCCTTGGCAATCGGATGAGACAGTTGTGCCAGGTCAAACTGTCTCATAACGGCACTGAGACAGTTTGACCTGGCACAACTGTCTCGCAAATGAAGCAGTGAACTGAGCGGATTTCCCATAGCGAGGCCGAGGTGCCGCACTTTGGCGTGAATGAGGAGGAACACGCCTTGCGTACGGCCACCGACGGCCGCGCCAAGCGCGGTGCCTCAGTTCCCGCGTGCAAGCTTCTGGCGCGTGCGCTCCACCAAACCACCGGCTTCAATAATCTCAGCGATGAACGGCGGGAAGGGCTCAGCGGTGAAGGTCGCACCCGTATCGAGGTTCGTGATGGTGCCGGTCTCGGTGTCCACGGCCACGCGCGCGCCGTCGGCGATGGCGTCCACGGCATCCGGGCACTCCAAGATGGCGAGGCCAACGTTAATGGCGTTGCGATAGAAGATGCGCGCGAAGCTCTTGGCGATGACGCAGCTCACGCCTGCTGCTTTGAGCGCCACCGGTGCGTGCTCGCGACTGGAGCCACAGCCGAAGTTCTCCTCCGCCACCACGATGTCACCGGGCTGCACGCGCTCGGCAAAGGTGAGATCGAGGTCTTCCATCGCATGCGCTGCCAGGTGCGCATGGTCTGAGCTGTTGAGGTAGCGCGCGGGGATGATGACGTCGGTGTCGACATCGCGCCCGTAGCGGAAAACGGTACCTTCGTAGTGCATAGAGAAATCCTTTCGCAGGAAGGGATGGACGGGAACGGGAAAAGGAGCAGGTTAGAACGGGGCGTAAGGCAAAATGACTCAAAATGACCCCGTCCCAAAATGACCAAAATGACTCAATTGACTCACAGGTCGGACGGGGCGCAGACGCGGCCGGCCACGGCGCTCGCAGCGGCGACGGCCGGGCTCGCCAGATACACCTCGGAGGTCGGGTCGCCCATGCGGCCCACGAAATTGCGGTTCGTCGTGGACACGCAGCGCTCGCCCGCGGCAAGGATGCCCATGTAGCCGCCCAGGCACGGGCCGCACGTAGGCGTGGAGAACACGCAGCCGGCATCAATGAACGCATCGGCCAGGCCCTCCGCCATGCACTGCTTGAAGACCGCCTGCGTCGCGGGGATCACGATGCAGCGCACGCCCTCGGCCACGCGCCGCCCGCGCAGCACCTCGGCGGCGGCGCGCATGTCTTCGATTCGCCCGTTCGTGCACGAGCCGATCACCGCCTGGTCGATGGTGATGTGGCCGGACTCGCTCACCGGGTGCGTGTTGCTCGGCAGGTGCGGCCAGCTCACACACGGCTTGATGTCCGCCGCGTCAATGTGAATGACCTGGGCGTACTCGGCATCCGGGTCGGCGTGGTACTCCACCGGCGGGCGCTGGCAGCGGCCCTCGAGCCACGCACGCGCCACATCGTCGACCTCCATGATGCCCGCCTTGCCGCCGGCCTCGATCGCCATGTTCGAGATGCACATGCGGCCCTCCATGGAGAGGCTCGCGATGGTGGATCCGGTGAACTCCATGGCCTGATAGAGCGCGCCATCAACCCCGATAAGACCGATGATGTGCAGAATGATGTCCTTGGCGGTGGCGCCGTCGGTGAGCTCGCCCTCAATCTCAAACTTAATGGTGGGCGGCACCTTGAACCACGCACGGCCCGTGGCGAGGCCCACACCGGCGTCGGTGGAGCCCACGCCCGTGGAGAACGCACCGAGCGCGCCGTACGTGCAGGTATGTGAATCCGCACCTATCACGAGGTCGCCGGGCACCACGGTGCCGGTCTCGGGCAGAAGGGCATGCTCGATGCCCGCGCAGCCCTGCTCCCAGTAATGGGTGATCTTCTGCTCGTGGGCGAAGTCACGCATCTTCTTGGTCTGCTCGGCGCTCTTGATGTCCTTGTTGGGCGCGTAGTGGTCCGGCACCAGGCACACGCGGTCGCGGTCGAACACCTCGGTGGCACCCAGCTCGTGGAACACGTCGATCGCGATGGGCGCGGTGATATCGTTCGCGAGCACGAGGTCCAAATCGCACTCTACGAGCTGGCCGGGGCGAACCTCGTCCAGCCCAGCATGAGCTGCGAGGATCTTCTCTGCTACGGTCATCGGTCGTGGCATGGGTTTCTTCCTTCCTGTTGATATGAGAATGCGGCGGACGCGTCAAATTCCTCTTGGGACCTGCCCCACGAGCTGCCCGCACAGGCATGTGCACGGGCAGCTCGCACGAACATGGGTCGAAGCGACCCCGCTCAAAATCGAACGCCAAAATGGGTTAAAACAACCCCGTCCCAAAATGGTTCAAATGGGTCAAAACAACCCCGTCCCAAAATGACTCACTGGCGATCGGAGATGAGGCGGTTGAGAGCGTTGATGTAGGCCTTCGTGGAGCTCACGATGATGTCGTTATCGGATCCACGGCCGGTGTAGACCTGGCCGTCGCCTGCGGTTACGCGCACCGTAACCTCGCCCAGCGCGTCGATGCCGCGCGTAACGGCCTTGATGGCGAACTCGGAAAGGTCGTTCTCCACGCTCACGATCTGGTTCACAGCCTTGTAGACGGCATCCACCGGACCCGTACCGAAGGCAGCCACGGTGTGCTCTTCGCCGCCCTCGTCCACGAGCGTGAGCGTCGCCGTGGGCGTAAGCGGGAAGCCGCAGCTCACCTGCACCGCACCGAGCGTCCAGATAGCCTTGGTCACGCGCTCGCGCTCGTGCACGATGCTCTCCAGATCCTCGTCATATACTTCCTTCTTCTTGTCAGCAACCTCAAGGAATGCCTGGTAGATGCTCTCGAACTCGTCGTCCTCAAAGGTATAACCGAGCTCTGCCATACGGTGGCGCAGCGCCGCGTGGCCGGAGCGCGCCGAGAGGATGATCTGCGAACCACCGGCGCCCACATCGGCAGGGTCGATGATCTCGTAGGTGTCACGCGCCTTAAGCACGCCATCCTGGTGAATGCCCGAGGAGTGGGCGAAGGCGTTGGCGCCCACGATGGCCTTGTTGGCCTGCACCGTCATGCCGGTGATGGAGCTCACCAGCTTGCTTGTGCGCGTAAGCTCCTGCGTCACGATATCGGTGTGCGCATCGAGCTCCTGCCCGTGCATACGGATGGCCATGACGACCTCTTCGAGCGCCGTGTTGCCAGCACGCTCGCCCAAACCATTGATGGTGCATTCTACCTGCGTAGCGCCGTTGCGAACAGCCTCGATGGCAAGTGCCGTTGCCATGCCCAGGTCGTTATGGGTATGCACGGAGATGGTCACGTCCTCGATGCCGTCAACGCGCTCGCGCAGGTCGGCGATGCGCGCCCCGAAGGCCCAGGGCATGTTGTATCCGGTCGTGTCGGGGATGTTCACCACGGTGGCGCCTGCCTTCACGGCGGCCTCGATGATGCGGCAGAGGAAATCTTGGTCCGCACGGCCGGCATCCTCGGCGTAGAACTCTACGTCGTCCACGAAGTTGCGGGCGAGCTTCACGGCATGGATGGCGCGCTCGATTGCCTCGTCTTCGGTCATGCGCAGCTTGTCGCGCAGATGGCTCGGCGAAACGCCCAGGCCGGTATGGATGCGCGGGCGCTTGGCGGTCTTGAGCGCCTCGGCTGCAACCTCGATGTCTTTGTCAACAGCGCGCGTGAGGCCGCATACGGTGCACCTATCGCCCGCGATGCGACCAATCTCGGCGACGCTCTTAAAGTCGCCGGGGCTGGAGATGGGAAAGCCCGCCTCGATAACATCGACGTTCATGCGGATGAGCTGCCGCGCGATGATGAGCTTTTCTTCGGTGTTCATGCTGGCGCCGGGCGACTGCTCGCCATCACGCAGGGTCGTATCGAAGATGTTGATTTTCCTGGTCATGCTTCCTCCTGCTCTCGCCCGCAGCGGTTGTGCCCGGGCTCGTTGCTTGCGCTTGCAGGAGGTAAAGCGTTTCCATGCGATACACGAGAAGCACCCCGCCGCGTTTCACGTCCTGCAAGACGTCCGATACGCGTGGGGTGCTTCAGATGAGCCATCTAGCGAATAAGCAGACGAAGTACCCTACGCGCAAGCGCCTAGTAGTAGCTCGTCTAGGGATAGCATCAGCGCGGCAGCGGCCACCGGGGCCACCCGAGCGCTGTTGTTCGATGCGAGCATCATGTGTCATCCCTTCGCCCGCAGCGCCCGGCGGGCACTGCATTGCGCTAAAGTCTAGCAGAATGCGCGCGGCGCGCAAGCCTGCTCTCGGCAAGCGTCCCGTCTGTTAACGCAAAGGCTGGGAATTGCCGAGGCCGCGCCAGATCGGGGACCGTCCCCATTTGGCGCGGCTGATGGTTGTTGGCTAGTCGTCAATCTCGGCCAAGTCGGTCTGACGGTCGTAGAAGTGGTTGCGTGTCACGTAATCACGCACCTGGTCCCAGCTCTCCTGCGACTCGTACAGTGAGCTATTGAGCTGCGTGATGGCCCCGCCGCTCGCGTTATCGAAGGCGTGCTCCAGCGTATCGCGATTGAACGAGTAGGCATTTGCGTCGTGGGCCGTATCATCCGCGTCCTGCACGGTAAAGGTAATCGTCTGCAGCTCCGGATACACGCTGAACGCCGCCACCGCGTTGTAGACCAGCGCTCGATCGACCCCATCGCCATCGATGTCGTCCGACACTCCGGCGTAGTAAACGTTGTAACTCGCACTGCTCCCCTGTTCCGAGCCCGTGCTCGACACATACATGCTCAGCGGCAAGTGCTCGAAGAACCCTTGGTCAGGCAGGCTGTTTCCCGTATAGCTCTTGAGCGTGTCGATGGAGTGCGCCGCAATGGCGTCGTCCACTGCCTTTGTTGCCTCGTATTCCCGCTGGTCATCGAGGTCGTCATAGGTTTGGTTCGAGGTGCCTCCGCCCGTGTTCGAGCTATCTTGGCCGTTCGCGGTCCCCTGGTTCGCATCGGTTGCCGCAGAATCGCTCTGCGCGATGCTCTGTGCGGTCGAAGACGGCTCGCCCACATCGGCCTCGTCTATAAGACCGAACACGGCGGTGCCCACAATGGCCAGCAAGATGAATGCTGCCAACACACCGCCCACGACAAACGGCCATATCTTGCGCGGCGAGCGGGTCTTGGGTGCAGCCTGGGTGCCCGCCGTGGCCTGGCCCTCGGCGCCCACGCCATCGGGCGGCACCGGCACTCCCTCGGGGCGCGGCATCTGCGCGGTCTCGGCAGCGGAGCCCATTCCGCCTGCGCCGGGCGCTGCCTGCGTAGCGCCTGCATTCCAGCTCGCAGCCCCACGCTCTCCCGCCTCGGCGGATGCGGCCTCCCCTGCATTCGAGTCCTCGGCCTCTCCAGACTCCTTGAACACGTCCTCGATGCTCGTGAAGCTCGCCTTCGTCTTCTCCAGCGCCTCGGCCTCAGACATGCCGCCCGCGACGTAATCCTCGTACCGCGCGACGAGGTTACCGTAGATCTCTTCCTTCAGCTCGATACTTTCCTGCGTGAGCACCCGTCCTTCAAAGAGGTGCTCGACGTACATACGCAGCTCGTTCATCGGTCTCCCCCGTCCTGTTTGAGCAGCCTGTCAATAATTCCGCGAACGCGTACCCAGCGCTCCGTCGCCTCTTCGAGCTCAAGCGAGCCCCGGTCGGTTACGCGGTAGTACTTCCGGCGCGCGCCTTGGGTCTCGTTGCCCCAGTAGCTCTCGACGAACCCCTGGCCCTCCAAGCGCTTGAGGCTTGTGTAGAGCGAGGGCTCCTTCATCTCGTACTCGCCGTGGCTCGCCGTCGCGATATCCTTGAGGATCTCGTACCCATAGCTGTCACCATCCTTCAACGTGCACAAGATGATGGCATCGATGTTGCCCCGGATGAGGTCGCTCACCGCATCCCGTGTAGCCATACCGTCACCTCCTGGCGTTTTCGATGCGGGGGCGTATTCCCCCGCTTTTACTATGAGGTAACTGTAACACAGAGTACTATGTGTGTCGATATACTTTTTTAGAAATATATCTTCAGTTCTAACGTTTCCCGCTGCTCGCCTCTTCGGATAGTGATAAAACGAACCGGGTTCGTTTTATCACTTTGCGTATAAAAACGCCCCATGAGACAGTTTCACCTGGCACAACTGTCTCACACGGCATAAAAAAAGCCCGGGTGCCGCAGGGGCACTCGGGCTTTAGCAAACAAGCTGCAAGAGCTATGTCGCAGGAGCTACTCAGCCATGAAGTCACGCTGGACAGACGGGTCAACCTTGACACCGGGGCCCATGGTGGAGCTGAGGGCGATGCTCTTCACATAGCGACCCTTGGCGGAAGAGGGCTTCACGCGCAGGATCTCGGTGTAGAGCGCAGCGTAGTTCTCAACGAGCTTCTGGTCGTCGAAGGACACGCGACCCAGCGGCACATGGCAGATGCCATAACGGTCGGCGCGATACTCCACACGGCCGGCCTTGAGCTCGCCAACCATCTTGGCAACGTCCATGGTCACGGTGCCGAGCTTGGGGTTCGGCATGAGGCCACGGGGACCAAGGATCTTACCGATGCGGCCAACCTTGGCCATCATGTTCGGCGTAGCGATGGCAGCGTCGAAGTTGATCTCGCCACCCTGGATGGCGGCCACGAGCTCATCGGAGCCGATGACGTCGGCGCCGGCCTCCTCGGCCTCGCGGGCCTTCTCGCCCTCGGCGAACACGGCGACGCGAACAGTCTTGCCGGTGCCGTGGGGCAGGGAGATGGAACCACGGATGTTCTGGTCAGCCTTGCGGGTGTCGATACCCAGACGGAAGTGGGCCTCAACGGTCTCGTCAAACTTGGCCGGAGCGACCTCCTTGACGAGCTTCACGGCCTCAAGCGGGCTGTAGAGCTTGAACTTCTCGACCTTCTCCGCAGCGGCGCGGAAATTCTTTCCATGCTTCGGCATGTTCTACCTCCTGTGGTCAACGGGCATATGCCCTCCCACATCAAACGCGCGCCCTATTGCGCGCAAATGGGTGCGCCACCTTAGCGCACCCGCAGGAAAACAACGTTACTCAGCGACGGTGACGCCCATGGAGCGAGCGGTGCCGGCGATGATCTTCTTAGCGGCCTCGATGTCGTTGGCATTGAGGTCCGGCATCTTGGTCTCGGCGATCTGGGTGAGCTGCTCCTGGGAGAGCTGGCCAACCTTGTCGCGCTGCGGCACGGCGGAACCGCTCTTGAGGCCGAGGGCCTTCTTGATGAGGTGGGCCGCCGGAGGCGTGTGGGTCACGAAGTCGAAGGAGCGATCCTCGTAGACGAAGATCTCGACGGGGATGATATCGCCCGCCTTGTCCTGCGTGGCGGCATTGAACGCCTGGCAGAACTGCATGATGTTAACCTGGGCAGCACCAAGGGCAGGACCGACAGGGGGCGCCGGGTTGGCCTGACCGGCAGGAATCTGAAGCTTGATGACGGTGGCAATCTTCTTCTCAGCCATCTCAAAACCTTCCTGAACCGAATGACGTGAAATCGAACTATCGTAAGCGCGCCCGTGCTAGAAGCACCCGTTCGGATGAGCGGTCTGAACGGGAAACACCGGCCCGCGTACAATCCAACCTTAGGAAATGACCTCGATCTGGTCGAACCCAAGCTCGACCGGGGTCTCGCGGCCAAAGATCTCGAGCGTGACCTTGACCTTGCCGGCCTCGGCGTTGATCTCGGAAATCTTGCCGTCGAAATCTGCAAGCGGACCAGAGGTAACCTTAACAGCCATATCGACCTCGAGCCCAACGGTGGTGCGCTTGGGAGCGTCGCCCGTCTTGGACTTGCGCATCATCTTGTTATATTCATCGCGGGAGAGCGGAGCGGGCTTGCCGTTACCGCCAAGGAAACCGGTGACGCCCTCGGTGTTGCGGACGCACGTCCAGGCATCGTCGTCCATCTCCATACGGACGAGTACATAGCCCGGGAAGACCTTGACATCCTTGGTCTCGCGCTTACCGCCTTCCTTGATCTCGGTCACGCTCTCCATGGGGATCTGGATATCGAAGATGCGGTCCTGCATGCCCATCGTCTCGATGCGATGCTGAAGGGTGTCCTTGACCTTCTTCTCATAACCAGAGTAGGTGTGAACTACATACCAACGCTTCGACATGGCTTAGCCCCTCAATCCAGAGACGAGGAAGAGACCCTCGCCGATCACGAAGTCAAGCAGCGCGATGACGACACCGACCACCACGAGCGAAGCGCACACCACCACGGAGTAGTTGATGAGCTCCTTCTTGCTCGGCCAGGTCACGCGGTGCATCTCGCTCTTCACGGAGGCGAAGTAGCGCGCGATGCCGCCAAAGAACCCAGGCTTGCTGCCCTTCTTGTCCTTCGCCTTGGCCGCCTTTTCATTGGACTTGGTCACCGCAGTGGCCTTTGTGGCCTTAGCGCCGCGAGCGCCCTTGCTAGGCTTAGCCTCGGCGCTCTTCTTGGTAGCCTTCACCTCGGCCTTCGAAGACGGCGCAGCGGCAGCGTCGGTCTTCTGCGTAGCCTTCTTCTTGTTCTTCTTGTTGGCCATAGTAGCTACCTCCGGCGCAATGAGCGCTTAACACAGGAAACCGTAAGCCCCGAAACGACGAGGCTTACGGATTGAAGACTGGCACGCCAGGAAGGACTCGAACCCTCAACACTCGGTTTTGGAGACCGATGCTCTACCAATTGAACTACTGGCGTGTAAACGATAAGAGACTAGCGAGTCTCTTTGTGCACCGTGTGACGACGGCACCAGGGGCAATACTTCTTGATCTCCATACGATCAGGCATGGTTGCCTTGTTCTTGGTCGTCGTGTAGTTGCGACGCTTGCACTCAGTGCATGCAAGGGTGACGAGAGTACGCATGAATCAATTACCTCCAAATACCGCCCCCAACGGGCACGATGGAAAAGACTAGCATCTTACCTGCGACGTTGTCAATGTGATGTTCCATGTCGCGGTTTATCTGCAGATACGTTCCACATCTTTCGACGGTATGTGCACCTGAACCCGGTTGTGCTCAGCTCAACATACCTGCAGACGGCCCGTGACACGGCCCCACAGAAAAGGACCCAGCCCCGAGATGGAGCCGGGTCCCTTGAAGTCGGCGAAACCGAGATTACTCAGGAATAGCCTAAGTTACTCGATGATGGTGCTCACGACGCCGGAGCCAACGGTGTGGCCACCCTCGCGGATAGCGAAGCGGAGGCCCTCCTCCATGGCGATCGGGTGAATGAGGTCGCCCTCGATGGTGATGTGGTCACCAGGCATGGCCATCTCGGTGCCCTCAGGGAGCTTGACGGTACCGGTCACGTCAGTGGTACGGAAGTAGAACTGCGGACGATAGCCATCGAAGAACGGGGTGTGACGGCCGCCCTCCTCCTTGGTGAGGACGTAGACCTCGCCGGTGAACTTGGTGTGCGGGTGCACCGAACCGGGCTTGCAGAGAACCTGGCCGCGCTCGATGTCCTCGCGCTTGATGCCGCGCAGGAGGATACCGACGTTATCGCCAGCCTCGCAGAAGTCCATGGTCTTACGGAACATCTCGATGCCGGTGGCAACGGAGGACTGGGTCTCCTTGATGCCGACGATCTCGACGGGCTCGTTGAGCTTGAGCACGCCGCGCTCGACACGGCCGGTAGCAACGGTACCACGGCCGGAAATGGTCATGGTGTCCTCGACGGCCATGAGGAACGGCTTGGCGTCGTCGCGCTCGGGGGTCGGGATGTACTCGTCAACGGCAGCCATGAGCTCGCGGACGGAATCCATCCACTTCTCCTCGCCGTTGAGGGCGCCGAGAGCGGAACCACGGATGACGGGGATGTCGTCGCCGGGGAAATCGTACTCGGAGAGGAGCTCACGGGTCTCCATCTCAACGAGGTCGATAAGCTCCTCGTCGTCAACCATGTCGCACTTGTTCAGGAACACGACGATGTAGGGCACGCCGACCTGACGGGCGAGCAAGATGTGCTCGCGGGTCTGGGCCATGGGGCCGTCGGTGGCGGCGATGACCAGGATAGCGCCGTCCATCTGGGCAGCACCGG